>Ga0114939_10001781_pt1 | contig 16728 bp, 17 predicted proteins | sample AshMeaCrysSpring_FD_87196 | JGI IMG/M metagenome (GOLD analysis project Ga0114939, IMG submission 87196) | Groundwater microbial communities from Big Spring, Nevada to study Microbial Dark Matter (Phase II) - Ash Meadows Crystal Spring | ecosystem: Environmental > Aquatic > Deep subsurface >... | reverse complement strand
TCGACGATGAAGCGCGCCGCCTGGCGGCCGATGGCGCCGCCGTTGATGCGCACGGTGCTGAGCGCCGGGTCCAGATCGGCGGCGAACTCCAGATCGCCGAAGCCGATGACCGCGAGTTGCTCCGGCACCGTCCAGCCCTGCACGCGGGCCTCGGTCAGCACGCCCAGCGCCAGCAGATCCGAACTGCAGAACACCGCATCGGTGTCGCCGGCGTCTCGGCGCAGCGCGGCCAGCCCCGACCGGCCGGCTTTCAGCGTGGTCGGCGCCTGCACCGAAATCACGCGCGGCTCGCGCAGCCCCAGCGCCTTGGCCGCAGCGCAGAAGGCCTGGCTGCGCCGGGTGGCCCGCTCGTCGTCGCCCGCCACCACGGCAAGCCGTTCGCGTCCCTTGGCATGCAGGTAGGCCGCCACGGCCCGGCCCACTTCGACATGCGAGAAGCCGACCAGCATGTCGATCGGCGTCGGCGTCAGGTCCCAGGTCTCGACCACCGGAATGCCGCTGGCCAGCAGGCGCCGCCGGCCCTCGGCGGAATGCAGGATGCCGGTGAGCACGATGCCGTCGGGACGGCGGCCGATGATGGCCTCGAGCAGTGCGTCCTCGCGCCCGCCCCCGTAGCCCGCCTGCCCCAGCATCAGCTGGTAGCCGCGCTCGGCCAGCGCCTAGGTCAGCGACTGCACGGTTTCCAGGAACACCGGGCCGGAGATCGTCGGCACCACGGCCGCCACCAGACGGCTGCGCGTCGAGGCCAGCCCGCCCGCCAGGAGATTGGGCACGTAGCCGGTGCGGGTGACGGCATCGCCGACCTTGCGCAGCACTTCGGGCGACACCAGGCCCGGCGTGTTCAGCGCCCGCGACGCGGTGATCGGCGCCACCCCGGCGAGCTTGGCGACGTCGTGCAGCGTCACCGCGCCGCTGCCGCGGCGGCTGCGCTTTGCCTGCGTCCCGGAGCCTGCCATGGCGTCATTCTAGGCACGATGGCAGCGCTACCGTCCAGCTTTGCGCACCCATGGCGCGGCATCCGGGGCGCCGGCATTCCGGCTTGACTCTTGATCCATCATGCTGGAGCATTCGTCCAGTATGCAGGAGGAACCGTCGCCGCTGACCCTGCGCATTGCCGCTCGCGTGCGCCAGCTGCGCGCCGGGCTGGGACTCTCGCTGGACGACCTGGCCAGGCGCTGCGGCGTCAGCCGTTCGATGATTTCGCTGATCGAGCGCGGCCGCAGCAGCCCCACGGCGGTGGTGCTCGAGAAGCTGGCGGTCGGGCTGAACGTGTCGCTGGCCTCGCTGTTCGAGGCGCCGCAGCCGGACTCCGGGCCGCTGTCACGCCGCGCCGACCAGTTGGAATGGCGCGACCCGGCCTCCGGCTACCTGCGGCGCAACGTCTCGCCCGACGCCTTCGCCTCGCCGATCCGCATCGTCGAGGTCCACTTTCCGCCGGGCGCGCGCGTGGCCTACGAAACCGGCCCGCGACAACCGCGCCAGTTCCAGCAGGTCTGGGTGCTCGAAGGGTGCATCGAGATCAGCCTGGGCGACGAGTGCCATCGCCTGCAGGCCGGCGACTGCCTGGCGATGCAGCTCGACCGGCCGCTCGGTTATCACAACCCGACGCGCAAGCCGGCGCGCTACGCGGTGGTGCTGTGCAGCGAAACCGGCCCCTGGAGATGAGATGGTCCGCGTGCGCCGCCTGACTCGGTTGAGCCCCGCCGACCTGGACGCGCTGGCCGCCGTGCTGGTCGATTGCGTCGAGGGCGGCGCGTCGGTCAGCTTCATGCACCCGCTGGCGCCGGCCAAGGCCCTCGCCTTCTGGCAAGGAGTGGCCGAGGACGTGACCCGCGGCGGGCGCGCGCTGCTGGTGGCCGAAGACGAAGCCGGTATCGCCGGCACGGTGCAGCTGGTGCTGGCGCAGCCCGAGAACCAGCCGCACCGCGCCGACCTGGCCAAGATGCTGGTGCACCGCCGTGCGCGGCAGCGCGGCCTTGGCGCGGCGCTGCTGGCCGCGGCCGAGCAGGCGGCGCGAGACTGCGGCAAGAGCCTGCTGGTGCTGGACACCGCCAGTGCCGAGGCCGAGCGCCTGTACACACGGGCCGGCTGGTTGCGCTGCGGCACGGTGCCGGATTACGCGCTGCTGCCGCAAGGCGGCCTGTGCGCCACCACTTTCTTCTATCGTCAACTGGACTGAGAGGCCGAGTGGACGCCACGCTGGTCGCCGCCGCCCTGCTCAGCGCGGCGCTGCACGCGGCCTGGAACGCGGGCGTCATGTCCAGCTCTGACCCGCCGCTGGCGATGACCGCGCAGATGGTGGCTTCGGCGCTGCTGGCCCTGATCGCGCTGAACTGGACCGGCCTGCCCGCTGCGACGGCCTGGCCCTGGATGGCGCTGTCCACCACGCTCAACATGGGCGCGGTGGGTTCGCTGCTGCGCGCCTACCGGCACGGCGGCTTCGGCGTGGTCTACCCCATGGCGCGCGCCTCGTCGGTGCTGCTGGTGCTGCCGCTGGCTGCCGGGGTGGCCGGCGAATGGCCCCGGCCGCTGGGCCTGGCCGGCGTGGCCCTGGTGGCGGTGGCGGTGCTGATGCTGGCACGCGGCGAAGGCGCCTCCCGCCCGCTGTCGCGCCCTGCCCTGGGCTGGACGCTGGCCTCGGCTGCCTTCACCGCCGGCTACATCGTCTGCGACGCGCAGGGCGTGCGCCACTCGGGCTCGGCGCTGGCCTACGGCTGCGTGCTGGCCATCGCCAATGCGCTGCTTTGGAGCGCGTGGCAGCGTCGCCAGGGTCTGCGCCTGCAGCGGCTGCTGGGAAGCGGCCCGCGCACGCTGTGGATGGCCGTCGCCGCGACGCTGTCCTATTGGCTGATCCTGTGGGTCTGGACGCGTGCGCCGATTGCGCTGGCCTCGGCCCTGCGCGACACCAGCGCCATCTTCGCCACGCTGATTGCGGTGACGGTGCTGAAGGAGCCTTTGGACCGCCGCGTGCTGGCGGCGGTGGCGCTGGCCACGTTGGGCACGGCGGCCATCCGCGTGGCCTGACGAAGGGCGCCGGGAGCGCCCCGTCAGAAACGCGGCAGCGTCGCCAGCATCACGCGGCCTGCGGCCGCGTCGGCCATGATCTGATCGCGCTGCGCCCAGCCGCGCAGCTTGCCGGGGTTCAGCAGGCCGGCCGGGTCGAAGCGCATCTTGGTGGCCACCACGTCGGGGTTCACCTGGCCCTGCTTGCCGTCCTCGACCATGTACACATGCGGGTTGGCGATGTACACGCCGTGGTCGCGGTGCAGCTGCATGATCTGGTTCAGCCGTTCATCGCTGCGGTAGCGCACCAGTTGCAGGCCCGAGCAATTCATCGCGCCTTCCTTGGTGCGGATGAACTCCAGGTGCACCAGCACCTCGTCGCCCAGCAGCTGCCGCATCGCCTTGGCCTGGGCCACGTGCTGGCCGGCCTGGAAGCCGCTCTGGATGTAGGTCAGGCCCTTGTCCACCTTCATCGCATGCAGCGTGGTGTGGTTCCAGGTGTATTCGACGATGGTGCGGCTGCTGGCCTGCACCTCGGCCGCCGTCTTGCGGTAGGTGACGCTGCCGCCGAACTGCGCCGCGGTCTGCAGGAAGCCGGGCTCGCTGAACTCGGCCACCAGCACGAACACCGCATGGCTTCCGGCCGTCATCGCGCCCGCCAGCGGCGGCACCGCCTGCAACAGCAGGTCGGGGATCGGCGCGGCCAGCAGCGTGACGCTCTTCTTGACGATGCCCGGCGCCGAGGCCAGCGCATCGCCGAATTCCAGCGCCGCATCGAAGCCGTCGAAGCAGACGATCGCCTCCAGCCACGGATGCGCCGGCGCCAGGCCCACCTCCAGCTCCAGCACCAGGCCGTTGGTGCCGTAGACATGATGCAGCAGCAGCGCCTCGGGCGCGCGCAGCTCCGCCACCTTGGGCTCGGGCTCGATGCTCATCGCGCGCACGCCCAGCACGTTGCCGGTGCTGGCCAGCGGCCCGTAGTTGATGCTGCCCACGCCGCCGAAACCGCCGCCGTACAGCCCGCCCAGCGTGGCGCTGCGGAAGGTGCTGGGCACGCAGCGCAGCTCCCAGCCCCCGCCGGGACGGCCATCCGGGCCCGCCTGCATCTGCTGCATCTGGCGGTCCATCTCCATCATGCGGATGCCGGCCTGCGCGCGGCCGACGCCGGGCTTCACCCAGAGCAGCTGCCTGTAGGCGCTCAGGTCGAGGATCACGCCGCCGTGCAGCGGCATGCACTGGCCGTAGTTGCCGGTGCCGCTGCCACGCACGGTGATCGGCACGCCCGCCTGTGCGCAGGCCGCCACCACCGCACGGATCTCTTCCTCGGTCTTGGGCCGTACCACCGCGTCGGCGCGCAGGCCTTCCAGCTGGCGCTTCAGGATCGGGCTGAACCAGTAGAAGTCCTGGCTCAGGCGCTCGACGCGGGCGTCGGTAATCCACTCCAGCGCGCTCAGGCGCGTGGCGATGTCGGCAGTGCCGCGGGCCACCGCGGCGGGTTCGAAGATCATTGGACAAGCCTCCGCGCTGCGCGCTCCGGCATTCGCGCTTGGGAACGGCCCGGCGCGCTCATGCGTTCAGCATCCTCTGCACCAGGGTCTGGGCGTCGTGGCGCAGTTCGGCCAGGTCCAGCCCGGGAATCGTGTCGTGTTCGGCGACCACGCGGCCGCCCACCAGCAGCGCGCGCAGCCGCGCACGCCCGCCGCTGGCCACGGGGCCCACGCCAACGTCGTGCAGGCCCATGTAGCGCGGGTCGTCCAGGTCGTAGACGGCCAGGTCGGCCGCCTGCCCCACCTGCAGCGTGCCGATGCCGTCCAGCCCCAGCACGCGTGCGCCGCCGGCGGTGCCGATGTGCACCACGTCCTCGACGCTCATCGTCGCGGCGTCGCCGCCGGGCTGGGCCAGGTGGTGGCCGGGCACGTGGGCAGGTGCCTTGCGCTCCCCCGAAGAACCGGGAAAGCGCGGGCGTTCGCCCGCGCGCGGATCGGCGCGGTGCATCAGCCAGCAGGCATGGGCCTCGCTCTGCATGTCGGCGGCCTCGTTCGACGCCGCGCCGTCCACCGCCAGCGACAGCGGCACGCCGGCAGACAGCATCTCCGGCACGCGGGCGATGCCCGACCCGAGGCGGCCGTTGCTCTGCGGGCAGTGGGCGATGCCGGTGCCGGTGTCGGCGCACAGGCGGATCTCGTCGTCGTCCAGGTGCACCATGTGCGCATACCAGACGTCGGGCCCGACCCAGTCGTGCTCGGCCACGAACTGCAGCGGCGTGCAGCCATGCAGCTCGCGCGCCCAGCGCACGTAGTCCCAGGTCTCGGACAGGTGGCTGTGCAGCCGGATACCCAGGCGCCGCGCCTCGCGCGCCATGGTCTTCAGCTCCTCGGGCTTGCAGCTCCAGTTGGGCGTGGTGATGGCGCTGACCACGCGGCGCATCGCCATCGGTCCGGGCTGGTGGAAGCGCTGCACGTCGCGCTCCACGGACGCCAGGAAGCCGTCCAGCGTCTCGGGCATCACCTGCGGCGGCGCGGCCTGGTCGGTCAGCGCGCGCATCTGCGTCTGGCCGCCGCGGCACAGCACGAAGCGCAAGCCCAGCTTGTCGGCCTCGTCGAACACGGCGGCCGAGGCATCGAAGGACATGCCCGGCCAGTAGTGGTACTGGTGGTCGGCCACCGTGCTGCAGCCCGACAGCAGCAACTCCACGAGGCCCACGCGCGCGGCGATGCGCAGCGCGTGCTCGGTGTCGAAGTGCCGCCGGTAGGCCACCGGCACCGCCGCGAGCCAGGGCACCAGCGCCAGGTCGATGCCCGAGGGGATGCCCTTCAGCAGGCTCTGGAACAGGTGGTGATGGGTGTTGACCCAGCCTGGGTAGACGACGCAGCCGGCAGCGTCGATGACCCGTTCGCCGGGCTCGGGCGCCAGCGTGCCGATGGCCGTGATGACGCCGCCGCGCACGCGGACGTCGGTGCCGCCGGCCGCGCGCATGGCCGGGCCGCGCTGCCCGGTCCACAGTTGTGCGGCGCCGCGCACCAGGATGTCGTTCATGCTGTCTCCGCTGCGGTGTACTCGGGCGAGGCTAACCCGGCTGGGCCTCGCTCTCGTGCCAGCTGCCCAGCGCCCACCTCGACAGCCAGGCCATCGCCGCGAACAGCAGCACGCCGGTGACGGTGATGAGCAGCAGCGCCGCGAACATGCGCGGGATGTTCAGCTGGTAGCCGCTCTGCAGGATCTGGTAGGCCAGGCCGGTGCCGGTGCCGCCGGTGCCGGCCACGAACTCGGCCACCACCGCGCCGATCAGCGCCAGTCCCGAGCTGATGCGCAGCCCGCCGAAGAAATACGGCAGCGCGCTCGGGATGCGCAGCCGCCACAGCAACTGCAGCCGGCTGGCGCGATTCAGCTTGAAGTAGCTCATCAGCCCGGGGTTGACGCTGCGCAGGCCGAGCGTGGTGTTGGCGATGATGGGGAACAGCGCCACCAGCGTGGCGCAGATCACCAGCGAGGCGGTCGGGCTCTTCACCCAGATGATGATCAGCGGCGCGATGGCGACGATGGGCGTCACCTGCAGCAGCACCGCATAGGGAAAGAGCGCGGTTTCGATGACGCGGCTTTGCACGAAGGCGAAGGCGATCAGCACGCCCAGCACCGTGGCGCAGACGAAGGCGAAGACGGTGATCTTCAGCGTGGTGAACAGCGCGCCGAACAGCAGCCCGGCGTCGGCCACCAGCGTCTGCGCCACCAGCAGCGGCGACGGCACCAGGAAGCGCGGGATGTCGAAGGCGGTGACCCACCACTGCCACAGCCCGATCAGCAGCACCGCCACCAGCGCCGGATAAAACACGCGCTGCACTTCGGGCCGCGACAGCAGCGGCGCGGTGCGGGCCGCGTCGGGGCTCGCCGGGGCGGCGCCCTCGGCCACGGTGCTCAAGACAGCGCCCCTTCGGCCTGCGTGCCACTGGCGCGCAGCAGGCTGTCCTGCAGCCGCTTGGCGTACTGGCTGAAGGCGGTGGAGACACGGAACTCGGGGCCGCGCGGGTACGGCTCGTCGATCGGCACCTCCTCGACCAGGCGGCCCGGGCGCGCGGCCATCACCACCACGCGCGTGGACAGGTACACCGCTTCGTAGATGCTGTGGGTGACGAAGATCACCGTCAGCTTCTTCGCGCGCCACAGCTCCAGCAGGTCGCTGTCGAGCTTGTTGCGCGTGATCTCGTCGAGTGCGCCGAAGGGCTCGTCCATCAGCAGCAGCGTCGGCTGCGTCACCAGCCCGCGCGCGATGGACACGCGCATCTGCATGCCGCCGGACAGCTCGCGCGGCAGCGCCCCGGCGAACTTGTCCAGCCCCACCATGGCCAGCGCGTCGTGCACGCGCGGGTTGGCTTCGGCAGCCGGCACACCGGCCAGGTCCAGCGGCAGGCGCACGTTGCCCTGCACGCGCGCCCAGGGCATCAGCGTCGGCTCCTGGAAGACGAAGGACAGCCGGTGGCCGGTGCTCTCGATCTGCTCCACCGGCCTGCGCCAGAGCAGCAGCCGGCCGTTGCTGGGCTCCAGCAGGCCGGCCACCATCTTCAGCAAGGTGCTCTTGCCGCAGCCCGAGGGGCCGAGCAGCGTGACGAACTCGCCTTCCTGCACCGTCAGGTTGACGGGCTGCAGCGCATGCGTGCCGTTCGGGTAGGTCTTCTCGACCGACAGCACCTCGACGGCCGGTGTCACGACCGCTCCCCGCCTTTCGCGCACGCCGGACCGACCCGTGCGGGGGCGCGGGCCGGCCGGGGGCGGCATCGGGCCCCGCCCGCCCCGGCTGCGGAAAGCGGCTTCATGCGGCCACCGTGGTGCGCTTGTACATCTCGATCAGGTGTTCGCCGGCGGTCACCGGCTCGTAGCGCGCCGGGTTGCCCGGTCCGATGCAGCACGGCAGCGGCGCGATGCGCGCCTCGGGGTCCAGGTCGAAGAAATAGGCGATCGACCAGCGGTCGCGCCCGCTTTGGCGATTGATCACCCGGTGCATCGTCGAGCGCCAGCGGTCGTTGGTCCAGCGCGGCATCATGTCGCCGGTGTTGACCACCAGCGCGCCGGGCATCGGCGCGACGTCGGACCAGCGGCCGTCGCTGCGCTGCACCTGCAGCCCGCCGGCATCGTCCTGCGCCAGCAGCGTCAGCGCACCCCAGTCGGTGTGCGCGCCGCAGCCGATCTGCCCCGGCGCCGCGGTGGCCGGCTGCGGCGGGTAGTGCAGCAGCCGCGTGGTGCAGGTGGGGTCGCGCATGTAGCCGTCGAAGGCGTGCGGCGCCATGCCGAGCGCCTGCGCAAACAGCGCCATCAGCCGCCGGGCCACGACTTCCATCGCCTGCGCGTACTGCTCGCAGGCGGCGCGGAAGCCCGGCACCAGCGATTCGTCGGGCCACTGGTTCGGGCCCAGGCTGTCGTTGCCGGTGTAAAAGCTTTCCTTGAGGTCCGGCGGCATGCCCACGTCCAGCGCCTGCCAGCCGATCGGGTCGTAGCCGCGCTTCAGCGGCCAGCGGTCCACGTGCCAGCGCGTCTTCTGCTCCAGCGGCTGGATGAAGAAGCGCCTCGAGGCCTCGAAGGCGGCGTCGAAGCGCGCCACCGGCACGCCGTGGCCGATGATGGTGAAGAAGCCGGCTTCGCGCAGCGCGGCGTCGATGGCGCGCGCGAGGGCCGCATCGTCACCGGCAGACAGGTCGATCAGCGGCACGTGCATCGCCAGGGCTCCGCGGCGCGTCAGGGCATGATCTTCAGGTCCTTGACGAACTCGGTGGTGTAGGCCTTCTTCAGGTCGACCTTGGCCGGGTCGAGCAGCTTCATCGCCACCAGCATGTCGTAGGTCTTCTTCATGCGCTCGTCGGTGACGATGCCCACGCCCATCTTGGCCGCGTCGCCGCCGAAGACCATGCCGGTTTCGTTGAGCAGCTTGATGCCGACGGCGATCTTGTCGTCGGTCATGTTCGGGTTGTCCTTCTTGATCAGCGCGTTGGCCGCCGCCGGGTCGCCCTTCAGATAGTCCTTCCAGCCCTGCATGCTGGCCTTGACGAAGGCGGCCACGGCCTTGGGGCGCTCCTTCAGGGTCTTTTCCATGCAGACGATGGTGGTGCTGTACGGAGGCCAGCCGTAGTCGGACAGCAGGAACACGGTGGGCTTGAACTTGGCTTCCTTCTCGATGGCGTAGGGCTCGCTCGACAGGTAGCCCTGCTGCACCAGGTTCTTGTCGGCGATGAAGGGCTGGATGTTGAAGGTGTAGGGCCGCGCCTGCGAGGGCTCGAGCTTGTAGGTGGCCATCAGCCAGGGCCAGTAGGTGGTGTTGGCAGCGCTGCTGATGAGGATGGTCTTGCCCTTCAGGTCTTCCATCTTGTTGACCACGCCGGGGTGGCCGATCAGCACCTGCGGGTCCTTCTGGAACGAGGCGGCCACCGTCACCGCGTTGATGCCCTGCGCCCAGCCCGAGAAGGTCTGCACGTCGTAGCCCATGAAGCAGTCGGTCTGGCCGGCGGCCAGCAGCTGCATGCCGTTGACCTGCGGGCCGCCCATCTTGATGGTCACGTCCAGCCCTTCCTTCTTGTACAGGCCGCTGGCCAGCGCCTGGTAGAAGCCGCCGTGCTCGGCCTGCGCGTACCAGTTGGTCAGGAAGGTGAACTTCTCCTGGGCTTGCGTGGCCGTGGTGCCGAGGGCGGCGACGGCAAGGGCAAGGACGCGGACGGCTCGAGACTTCATGGGGCTTTCCTTTGCTTGCACGGGGGTTGCAGCGCCGGACCGCCGGCGCACCTCGACCCATCGTGCAAGCGTTGTGCCATCGCCCGACCTCGCACCTTGCACACTCGCGGTGCAAGCCCGTCCCAGGTTTGGTGCAATGCGCCCCGCCATGGTTCGCATCTCCCCACCGACGACCGAACTATTGGCGTGCGAGTGGCAGGTAGGCGGTGGCCTCGACTTCGATCAGGACGTCGGCCGTGGGCAGCATCGCGCTGACTTCCACCACGGTGGAGGCCGGCGGCTCGCCGCTGAAGAACAGCTTGCGCACCCGGCTGTAATACGGGAAGTGGTCCAGGTGGCGGAAGTACTGCACCAGCTTGAAGACGTCGTCCATGCGGCCGCCGGCGGCCTCGACCGTGCTGCGGATGCGGTCGAGCACGAACCAGCTCTGCGCCAGGATCGGGCCTTCCTTGATGTCGGTGCTGAATTCGCCGGTCTCGCCGAGCAGCCGGCGCGCCTCGGGCGGGATGTCGGCATAGCCCTTGACGATGGTGGCGGTGGCCGGGTCGACCGCGATCACGCCGGACAGGAACAAGAAGTCGCCGGCACGGCGCCAGGCCGAATACCTGGCCAGCGGCAGGGCAATGGAACTCATAGCGCCTCCAGGGTGCGCCGCACGCGCGCGAGAAAGGCCTCGCGCTCCGGCTGCGTCACGTGGTTCATGTCGTACAGCTGCAGCCAGCGCATGCGCACGCCTTTGGCATACAGCGGCCGCAGGCCCTTCATGAACAGGCTGCGGCCGGGGTCGCCGATGACCTTCAGCCACCACCAGGGCGAGCCCGAGGTGGTGATGCCGACGAACAGCCGGATGTTGCGCAGTTCGCCGCCGATGGTGCGCTTCTTGGCCGTGGCCACGGTGAAGGTCACGCCCGGCAGCCAGACCCGCTCCAGCCAGCCCTTCAGCATCGCCGGCGCGCCGTAGAACCAGGTCGGGTAGACCACCACCCAGCCCTCGGCCCAGCGCAGCGCCTCCACGTGCGCGGCCACGCCCTGGATGTTGCGCTGCGTGTCGCTCAGGTAGGTGGCCTTCTCGGCCAGGCTCAGCACCGGATCGAAGCCCTCGGCATAGAGGTCGATCTCGCGCAGCTCGTGGCCGGCGCTGCGCAGCGCCTCGGCCGCGGTGCGGCGCAGCGCGGCGCCGAAGCTCTGCGGGTCGGGGTGGCAGAACACCAGCAGCAGCCTCATGCGCCCACCTGCAGGCCGAGCATGCGCTCGTCCCAGGCGCGCACCTTGCCCGGGTTCATCAGCCCCATCGGGTCGGCGCGCTGCTTGAAGGCCAGCTGCGCCTCGTCCACCTGCTTCATGCCGCCGTCCTCGAGCCGGTAGGTGTGCGGGTCGAAAATGCGGCAGCCGTCGGCCTCGAAGCGGGCGATCAGCTCGCGCTGCTGGGCGGCGTCGAAGTACTGCACCAGCGGCAGCGCGAAGGCCACCAGCTCGCCGCCGGCGCGGCTGAACTCGTGGTGGAAGTACAGCTCGTCGCCGAAGCGCTGCATCTGCGCGGCCACCAGCGCCGGGTCCAGCGGGCCCGGGTAGGCCACCTGCAGGTAGGTGACGCCGCGGTCGGACTTCAGCGCCTCCAGCGTGGTGTGGTTGTAGGCGCATTCGGTGGCCGAGGGCAGCCCTTGCGCCAGCAGCTCGGCCTCGGTGCCGCGCACCACCACGCGTCCGCCCATCTGCCGCGCCAGCGCCTCATAGACTGGCAGCGTGCCGGGCGAGACCTGCGCGAACATCGCATCGGCATCCTCCAGCCGGTGACGCAGGCCGGCGTAGTAGGGCGTGATGCGCCGCTCCACCGCGGACAACTGGAACACGTCGATCGTGCCGTCCAGGCTGCGCTGTCCCACTTCCAGGCCGAAGCGCAGCACCGCGTCGTAGCTGTCGAAGAGCGTGATCGTGTGCTGCCATTCGACGGCCGGCGTCAGCGCGATCTCGACCTCGGTGATCAGGCCGTTGGTGCCGTAGGCATGGTGGGCCTTCTGGATGTCGGCATCGTGCAGGTCGATCACCTGCGGCGGGTCTTCCAGCGTGACGATGCGCAGGCGACGCACGTTGCCGGGGTCGGCCAGGATGCCGTGGCGAATGGAGCCGATGCCCGAATGCCCGCCGGCGATGAAGCCGCCCAGCGTGGCGATGCGCTCGGTGCTGGGCCACATGCGCAGCTGCTGGCCGGTGGCGCGCGCCGCCTGGTTCAGGTCGTGGATCAGCACGCCCGCCTCCACCACCGCCCAGCCCGGCTCCAGCCGCAGGATGCGGTTCAGCTCGGTGGCGTCCATGACGATGCCGCCGTGCAGCGGCACGCACTGGCCGTAGTTGCCGGTGCCGCCGCCGCGGACGGTGAGCGGCACGCGGTGGCGGGCGCACACCTGGGCCAGGCGGCGCACCTCGTCCTGATCGCGCGGCTTCACCACCAGGTCGGGCCGCTTGCCCTGCAGCGCTTCGGCCAGGATCGGGCTGTACCAGTGGTAGTCGGCGGCGGCGCGCTCGCGCGCGGCCGGGCTGTCGTCGATATCCAGGCCCAGCAGGGCTTGCCGTACGGCCGGCCAGTCGACCGGGTCGCCGGGGTGGTAGAGCACGCTCGTCCTCATCCCGGCGACCGTGAGCAACCCTTGTGCCAGCCGGCCGCGGCCGGCGGAAGCGATGTCCTCAGGCGGCGGGCCGCTCTTCCAGCGCCGCCTTGTAGATGGTGTTGCGCGGCTGCGCGAACAGGCGGCGCAGCATCGGCTCGAACTCGCCGATCGGCAGCGTCTCGGCCTTCGGGTCGAAGGCCGGGTTGTCGTACAGCGCGATGAATTCTTCGGTGCGGGCGTAGTGCGCGTGGCCCTTGAACTGGTCGCGCATGTCGCGGTCCAGCCCGATGTGGTGGAAGAAGTTGTAGCCCTGGAAGATGCCGTGGTGCTGCACCATCCACAGGTTGGCCTCGCCGACAAAGGGCTTCAGGATCGCCGCGGCGATGTCCGGGTGGTTGTAGCAGCCCAGCGTGTCGCCGATGTCGTGCAGCAGCGCACAGACCACGTATTCCTCGGCGCGGCCGTCGCGCAGCGCCAGCGTAGCCGTCTGCAGGCAGTGGCTGTAGCGGTCGATCGGGAAGCCGCCGTAGTCGCCGTCCAGCAGCTTCAGGTGCGCCAGGATGCGGTCGGGCAGCGCCTGGCTGAAGCGCCGGAAATCGGCCGCGATCAGCTGCCAGTCGGCCGCGGTGCTCTGGTCCATGCGGGTGAAGGTGGCGCGGTCGTTCATGCGGTTCTCCGGGGCTGGTGGGGCAGGAAGAGCAGCATCGCCTGCTCGGTCAGTTCGTCGAGCGTGGCGCCCTTGCCGGGCTTGTACCACTGCACCGACCAGTTCAGCGCGCCCAGGCACATCAGCCGCGCGGCGCGCGCGTCGGCGCGGATGCGGCCCGCCTGGCAGAGCGTCTCCAGCACGGCGCTCCAGGCGGCCTCGTACTCGCGCTGCAGGCGCGCGATGGCGGCGCGCTGCGCGGCGTCCAGCGAACGCCATTCGTAGAGCATCACCGGGATGAAGTCGCTGCCCGGCCCCAGCAACACGTCGAAATGCGTGCGCACCAGGCGGCGCAGCAGCGCCTCGGGCGCCTCGGCCGCCTGCCGCGCGGCCTGAAGCGCCTGCGCCTGGCGCTGCAGCGCGCCGCGCATGCCCTGCTCCACCACCGCGTGCAGCAGCGCGCCCTTGCTCTCGAAGTGATAGAAGGGCGAGCCCGAGCGCATGCCGGCCGCGGCGGCGATGTCGCGCGTGGTGGTGGCGTCGAAGCCCTGGCGGCGGAACAGCCGCGCCGCCACGCGCAGCAGCTTCTGCCGGCGGTTGCCCTCGTCCAGCGCCTCGGGCGGCTTGCGCGGGCGGCCGCGCGGCCGCCGCGCCGGGGCTTCCGGCGTGGCCAGCACCTCGGCCATCAGCGGCCGCCCAGGCCGATGGAGCGGCTGATCAGCTCCTTCATGATCTCGTTGGTGCCGCCGTAGATGCGCTGCACGCGCGCATCGGCCCAGGCGCGGGCCACCGGGTATTCCCACATGTAGCCGTAGCCGCCGTGCAGCTGCACGCATTCGTCGATGACCTTGTTCTGCAGGTCGCTGCACCAATACTTGGCCATCGAGGCGGTGGCGCTGTCCAGTTGGCCCAGCACTTCCAGCTCGGTGCACTTGTCGACGAAGACGCGCGCCACCTGCGCCTCGCTCTGCAGCTCGGCCAGCTTGTAGCGGGTGTTCTGGAAGGCGCCCACCGGCTGGCCGAAGACCTTGCGGTCCTTGACGTAGGCGATGGTCAGGTCGATGGCCGACTGCATGGCCGCCACCGCGCCGATGGCGATCTGCAGCCGCTCCCACGGCAGCTGCTCCATCAGGCAGATGAAGCCGCGGCCCTCGCCGCCCAGCAGGTTGTCGACCGGCACCTTGACGTCCTGGAAGAACAGCTCGGAGGTGTCCTGCGCCTTCAGGCCCACCTTCTTCAGCCGCTTGCCGCGCTCGAAGCCGGGCATGCCGCGCTCCACCAGCAGCAGGCTGGTGCCCTTGGCGCCGGCCTCGGGGTCGGTCTTGGCGACCACGATCACCAGGTCGGCATGCCAGCCGTTGGTGATGAAGGTCTTCGAGCCGTTCAGCAGGTAGTGGTCGCCCTTGCGCACCGCGGTGGTCTTCACACCCTGCAGGTCGCTGCCGGCGGCCGGCTCGCTCATCGCAATCGCGCCGACCATCTCGCCGCTGGCCAGCCGGGGCAGGTAGCGCTTCTTCTGGTCCTCGGTGCCGTAGCGCAGGATGTAGGGCGCGACGATCTCGGTGTGCAGCCCGAAGCCGATGCCGCTGTAGAAGCCGGCCGACAGCTCCTCCATCTGCACCACCGAATACAGCTTGTCGACGTTGGCGCCGCCGTACTGCTCGGGCAGGGTCATGCACAGGAAGCCGTTGGCGCCGGCCTTGCGCCAGACCTCGCGGTCCACATAACCCTGCTCTTCCCATTCGGCATGGAAGGGCGCGATCTCCTTTTCGGTGAAGCGGCGGAAGCTGTCGCGGAAGGCCTCGTGGTCGGCGTTGAACAGGGTACGTTCGATCATGGCGGGCGGCTCCGGTGAATATCGACAAGCGCTTGCTCGGCAATAATTCTAGACGGCGGTCCGGCGGACGCTGCGAACGCCGCACGATGCCGCGCAGAACCGAGGGCTCGCTTCATGCAGCTGGACATCTTCGAACACGGCCGCGATCTGATGCTGCGCAACGACGTGCTGCACGCACTGCAGCGGCGCAATGCGGCCGCGGCGCGCTGCGCCTGGCGGCAGCTGGCGGCGGAATTTGCCGACGACGCGGCGCTGGCGCCGCTGAACCGGCTGGTCGCCACGCTGGAGCAGCCCGAGGGTCCACCCTTCGACAGCGCCGCCGACGTCGCTGAGGCCGTGCGCCAGTTGCAGGACGACCTCGTTCCGGCGGCCCGGCAAGCATGGGGCGCGCCCGGCGCGGCGGCCTGGCTGGCGCCGTCGTGGGCGGGCCTGGCGCGGCGTGCCGCGAAGCTGCCGTTCCAGGCCGATCACGCCGGCTGGCATGCCGCCGCGCTGTGGCTGCAGGCTGGCGACTTCGCCGCCGCGACCGCTGCGGTGCAGCGCATCGATTCTTGGCGCCGCATTCCGGCGCCGCTGGACTGGATGGCCGAGGCGCGCCACCGCCTCGACGGCCTGGACGCGAGCTGGCCCCTGCTGGCCGAGCTGGCCTGGCTGGCACCGGAACGCCTCGACGCACTCACGCGCCGCCTCGCCGACCCGCTGCTGACCCGGCTGCGGCGGCAGTTCGACGCCGAGTTCGAGGGCCAAGGCACTGCAGCCGATCTGGCCTGGCTGCCGGCCTGGCTGCTGTGCGAGAAGCCGGCGCTGGCCGCGCTGCTGGGTCAGGCGCAAGCGGGCCTGCAGCGCGCGCCGGAACGCGCCATGCGCCTGCTGCTCGACCTGCTGCACCTGGAACGGCAGGGTCGCCAGCAGGACCTGGTGGCGCAGCGCCGCAGGCTGCGCGATCTGCAGCCGTCGCTGTACGCAACCTACATGCGATCTCGCTGATCGGCGACGCTGCGCTGGCGCCAGGCCACGTAGCGCGCGGCGATGCGCTCCAGCAGCGTCGGCGCGTGGCCGTCGCCGGGCCCTGCGGACTCCAGGTCCAGCGGCGCGCCGCCGGCGCGGTAGCTGTCGGCGAACATCGCCAGCACCTTGCTGCGCACCACGCCGCGCAGCGGCAGGTGGGCCATCATGCCGTAGGTGGCGGCGCGGCCCTTCTGCGCCAGCGACGGGTCGGCGCGCACCGTGGCCACGGCCTCGCGCAGGTCGCGCAGGTAGTCGTCCACCACCGGCAGGTGCTGCGCGGTGATCATCGCGTGCAGCCCGTCCGGGAACTGCAGCCGGTTGACCAGCCAGCCCCTGGCGTCCATCTGGTCGCCGACCGCGAAGATGTTCAGGCCGGCGTCGGCCGAGCCATAGGCCAGCAGCGGCCCGGTGGGCTGGCCCAGCACGCGCAGGCCGGGCGTGGCCTCGATGCCGCTGCGCATGCGGTCGAAGGCCTCGCTGGTGCGCGCCGCCAGGTCGCGGTAGCCGTCGATGCCGAAGTGCTGCAGCGCCGCCCAGGCCGCCGCATAGGCGCCGCCGGGCCGCGTGCCCAGCAGCGCCGGCGAGGCGAACACGCCGCCCGGCCAGTCGGTGGCGACGAACATCTGGTGCTTCAGCAGCCCCAGGTTGCGGTAGGTGATGGTCGACGCCCCCTTGGCGGCGAAGCCGTACTTGTGCAGGTCGGCCGAGATCGAGGTGACGCCCGGCACGCGGTAGTCCCAGCGCGGCAGGGCGATGCCGTTCATCTCCATGAAGGGCAGGATGAAGCCGCCCACGCAGGCATCCACGTGCATCGGCACGCCGTGGCGCTGGGCGATGGCACCCATGGCCTCGATCGGGTCGATGCCGCCGTGCGGGTACTCCGGCGCCGAGCCCAGCACCATCACCGTGCGGCGGTT
>Ga0114939_10001780_pt1 | contig 16728 bp, 15 predicted proteins | sample AshMeaCrysSpring_FD_87196 | JGI IMG/M metagenome (GOLD analysis project Ga0114939, IMG submission 87196) | Groundwater microbial communities from Big Spring, Nevada to study Microbial Dark Matter (Phase II) - Ash Meadows Crystal Spring | ecosystem: Environmental > Aquatic > Deep subsurface >... | reverse complement strand
GGAGAAGCTCGGGCTCGCCGCCGCGCGCACGCCGCCGCTCGCGCCCGCCACGGGGCCCCGTGCGGACCGCGCATTCGCGCCGGCGCCGTCGCAGCAGGCGGGCCTCGCGCTCGGCGCCGCCGAGCCCTCGCCGTTCTACGCGCGCCTTTTCGGGTCGCGCCCGGAGACGTCGGGGGTGGCGGCGCTGCCGGAAACCGGCGACGACCACCCGCTCGGCTTCGCGCTCGCGCAACTGCACGGCGTCTACGTTCTCGCGCAGAACCGCGCGGGGCTCGTGCTCGTCGACATGCACGCCGCGCACGAGCGCATCGTCTACGAGCGGCTGAAGGCGACGCTCGGCACGAACGTTCCGGTGCAGCCGCTGCTCGTGCCCGCGGCGTTCGCCGCCGAGGGCCGGGAGATGGCGGCGGTCGAGGAGCAGTGCGACGCGCTCGCCGCGCTCGGCTTCGACCTCGCGCCGTTCGGTCCGGCCACGCTCGGGGTGCGCGGCGTCCCTGCGCCGCTTGCCGACGCCGACCCGGTGGCGCTCGCGCGCGCGGTGCTGCACGACCTCGGCGAGTACGGCGGCAGCGACGTCCTCGCCGCGCATCGCGACGAGCTGCTGGCGACGATGGCCTGCCACGGCGCGGTGCGGGCCAACCGCAGCCTGAGCGTTCCCGAGATGAACGCGCTCCTGCGCGAGATGGAGGCGACCGAGCGCGCGGGACAGTGCAACCACGGCAGGCCGACCTGGTACCAGCTCTCGCTTCCCGACCTCGACCGGCTGTTCATGCGCGGGCGCTGACGCGCGCCCCGGAGCCGGGGGCGCGCAACAAGGCGCCAACCACGTCCTGCGATGACCACGATCCTGCTGATGGGGCCGACCGCGACGGGCAAGAGCGCTCTCGCGCTCGAGCTTGCGGAGGCTTTCGGCGGCGAGATCGTGAGCGTCGACTCGGCGCAGGTCTTTCGCGGCATGGACATCGGCACCGCGAAGCCCGACCGCGCCACGCGCGAGCGCGTGCCGCATCACCTGATCGACGTGGTCGATCCCGTCGAAGCGTACTCGGCCGCCCGCTTCGCGGCCGACGCGAGCGCCGCGATCGGCTCGATCCGCGCCCGCGGCCGCCTTCCGATCCTCGCCGGCGGGACGATGCTCTACTTCAAGGCGCTGACCGAGGGGCTCTCCGACCTCCCCGGCGCCGACTGGTCGATCCGCGCCGGAATCGACCGCGAGGCGGCGGCGCGCGGCTGGCCGGCGCTGCACGCGGAGCTTTCGCGCGTCGACCCGGCCGCTGCGGCCCGGCTCGCGCCGCAGGACGCCCAGCGCATCCAGCGCGCGCTCGAGGTTTACCGCGCCACGGGCGTCCCGCTTTCCGTCCAGCAGGGCCGGCGCGTGGCCGCGACCCTCGAAGGGGCGTTGCCGATCGCGTTGATGCCGGAGGACCGCGCGCGCCTGCACGAGGCCATCGCGCAGCGCTTCGACGCGATGCTCGCGTCGGGGCTCGTCGACGAGCTCGCGGCGCTCAAGCGCCGCTACGCGCTCTCGGCCGGGCTGCCCTCGATGCGCGCGGTCGGCTACCGCCAGGCGTGGCGCTTCCTCGACGGCGCGCTCGACCGCGCGGGGCTGCGCGCCGCCGGCATTGCCGCGACACGCCAGCTCGCCAAGCGCCAGCTGACGTGGCTCCGAGCGACCACGGCGACGCGCCACGACCCGTTCGACGCGGGCGCGGCCCTGCGCGTCCGCGAAGCCGTGCGCCGTGCGCTGGGCGCGTGACGCCGGCACGGCGCGGCCGTCGCTGGCCGCTGTGCTAACCTTCGCGGTTGACGTTCGCGACGCATCCGACTTCCCGCCATGCCCGGCGCCACCCTCTACGACAAGCTGTTCGACAGCCACGTCGTCCGCACCGAAGCCGACGGCACGGCGCTGCTCTACATCGACCGCCACCTGGTCCACGAGGTGACGAGCCCGCAGGCCTACGAGGGCCTGCGACTCGCCGGCCGCACACCGTGGCGGACGTCGTCGATCGTCGCCACCGCCGACCACAACACGCCGACGAAGGACTGGGACGCGGGCATCCGAGACCCGATCTCGCGCACCCAGGTCGAGACGCTCGACGCCAACATCCGGGCGACGGGCGCGAAGGCCTACTACCCGTTCCGCGACCGCCGCCAGGGCATCGTGCACGTGATCGGCCCGGAGCAGGGCGCGACGCTGCCCGGCATGACCGTGGTCTGCGGCGACTCGCACACGAGCACGCACGGCGCGTTCGCGGCGCTCGCGTTCGGCATCGGCACCTCGGAAGTCGAGCACGTGCTCGCCACGCAGTGCCTGCTGATGAAGAAGGCGAAGTCGATGCTGATCCGCGTCGACGGGCGCCTCGGACCCGGCGTCACGGCGAAGGACCTCGTGCTCGCGGTCATCGGGCGCATCGGCACTGCCGGCGGCACCGGCCACGCGATCGAGTTCGCCGGCAGCGCGGTGCGCGCGCTGTCGATGGAAGGCCGCATGACGATGTGCAACATGGCGATCGAGGCCGGCGCGCGCGCCGGCATGGTCGCCTGCGACGACACGACGATCGCCTACCTGCGCGGCCGTCCGTTCGCGCCGGCCGGCGCGCACTGGGATCGCGCGGTCGCGCACTGGCGCACGCTGGTCTCCGACGACGGCGCGCGCTTCGACGCGACGCACCTCCTCGACGCGGCGGCGATCGCGCCGCAGGTGACTTGGGGCACGTCGCCCGAAATGGTCGTGGCGGTGGACGCGCGGGTGCCGGACCCCGACCGCGAGCGCGACGCGACGCGCCGCGACGGCATGGAGAAGGCGCTCGCCTACATGGGGCTCGAGCCGGACGCGCCGATCACCGGGATCCGCGTCGACAAGGTGTTCATCGGCTCGTGCACCAACTCGCGCATCGAGGACCTGCGGCAGGCGGCCGCCGTCGCCCGTGGCCGGCGCGTCGCCCCGAACGTGAAGCTCGCGATGGTAGTGCCGGGCTCCGGCCTCGTGAAGGCGCAGGCCGAGGCGGAAGGGCTCGACCGCGTGTTCCGCGACGCGGGCTTCGAGTGGCGCGAGCCGGGCTGCTCGATGTGCCTCGCGATGAACGACGACCGGCTCGAGCCGGGCGAGCGCTGCGCGTCGACCTCCAACCGCAACTTCGAGGGGCGGCAGGGCGCCGGCGGCCGCACCCACCTCGTCAGCCCGGCGATGGCGGCCGCCGCCGCCGTCGAGGGCCGCTTCGTCGACGTGCGCCGGCTATTCTGACCTGCGTGGAGATGCCAATGCTGAGGAAACTCGCTGCGCTGGCCCTGGTGGCCGGCTTCGTGATGGGACTCGCCGGCTGCAACACGATCGAGGGCATCGGCCAGGACGTGCAGGCCGGCGGCCGCGCGATCGAGAAGGCCGGGAAGTCCAAGTAAACGGCGTGACGCGCCCGGTCCAGGGCGTCCGCGCGAACCCACCCGCAAGGCCCGCCGCATGCAACCGTTCACCGTCCACGAGGGACTCGTCGCGCCGCTCGACCGCGCCAACGTCGACACCGACGCGATCATCCCCAAGCAGTTCCTGAAGTCGATCAAGCGCGCGGGCTTCGGGCCGAACCTGTTCGACGCCTGGCGCTACCTCGACCGCGGCGAGCCGGGGATGGATCCCGCGACGCGGCGCCCCAATCCGGACTTCGTGCTGAACCAGCCGAGGTACAAGGGCGCGTCTATCCTGCTCGCGCGCGCGAACTTCGGCTGCGGCAGCTCGCGCGAGCACGCGCCCTGGGCGCTCGAGGACTACGGCTTCCGCGCGCTGATCGCGCCGTCCTACGCCGACATCTTTTTCAACAACTGCTTCAAGAACGGGCTCCTGCCGATCGTGCTCCCGGAGAGCGCGGTCGACCGGCTGTTCCACGAGACGGCGGCGTTCCCGGGCTTCCGGCTGGTCGTAGACCTCGCGCGGCAGACGGTCGGCACGCGCGACGGCGCACTCTCCTACGCGTTCGACGTCGAGCCGTTCCGCAAGCACTGCCTGCTGCACGGGCTCGACGACATCGGGCTCACGCTGCAGCACGCGGACGCGATCCGCGCGTTCGAGGCGCGGCGGCTCGCGGAGCAGCCGTGGCTCGCATGACACGCCCACCGCGCTCGCCACGACCATGAAGATCGCGATCCTCCCCGGCGACGGCATCGGGCCCGAGATCGTCGCTCAGGCCGCCAGGGTGCTCGACGCGCTCAAGCGCGAGGGCCTTCCCATCGAGACCGAGCACGCACCGATCGGCGGCGCGGGCTACGACGCCGTGAAGCACCCGTTGCCGCCGGCGACGCTCGCACTCGCGCGATCGGCGGACGCCGTGCTGCTCGGCGCGGTCGGTGGTCCGCGCTACGACACGCTGCCGCGCGAGCTGCGGCCGGAGCAGGGGATCCTCGGCATCCGCAAGGCGCTCGGGCTGTTCGCGAACCTGCGCCCTGCGATGCTCTACCCCGAACTCGCCGCATCCTCGACGCTGAAGCCCGAGGTCGTCGCCGGGCTCGACATCCTCATCGTGCGCGAGCTGACCGGCGACATCTATTTCGGGCAGCCGCGCGGCCGCCGCACCAACGCGCAGGGCGAGCCCGAAGGCTTCGACACGATGCTCTACAGCGTGCCGGAGATCGAGCGCATCGCGCGCGTCGGCTTCGAGACGGCCCGCAAGCGCTCGAAGAGGCTCTGCTCGGTCGACAAGGCGAACGTGCTCGACACCTCGATCCTGTGGCGCGAGGTGGTGACGCGGCTCGCCGCCGACTATCCCGACGTGGCGCTGTCCCACATGTATGTCGACAACGCCGCGATGCAGCTCGTGCGCGCTCCCAAGCAGTTCGACGTCATCGTCACCGGCAACCTGTTCGGGGACATCCTCTCCGACGAGGCCTCGATGCTCGCCGGCTCGATCGGCATGCTGCCGTCGGCGTCGCTCGACGCTTCGGCCAAGGGCCTCTACGAGCCGATCCACGGCTCGGCGCCGGACATCGCGGGGCAGGACCGGGCCAATCCGCTGGGAACGATCCTGTCGGTGGCGATGATGTTCCGTTACACGTTCGGTCGTGGCGACCTCGCGGACCGCATCGAGGCCGCCGTGCGGGCGGTGCTCGATCGGGGCCTGCGCACCGGAGACATCGCCTTGAAGGGGGAGCCGGTGATCGGCGTGCGCGCGATGGGCGATGCGGTCGTTGCTGCGCTGCAGCATGCACACTGAGGGCGTGCTATGATCGCGCGCATGTCCCGCCGTCGCGTCGCAATCGCGCTGTCCTTCGCCCTCCGTGTGCTGCGTGCGGGCGCGGCCGTGGCCGCGGTGAGGAAAGCGGCGACGATCACGACGACCTGAGGGTCGCGTCCGCCTCCGCTTCGTCCCCGCGAGCGGCGGGGATGCGCGAAGGCAGCAAGCGGGGCAACGGCATCGACGGCGGCCGTCCGCCGTACTTCCCCGAAGGTGAAACCAATGCGTGTCGGATTCGTCGGTTGGCGCGGCATGGTCGGCTCCGTGCTGCTTTCGCGCATGCAGGAAGAGCGCGACTTCGACCTGATCGAGCCGGTGTTCTTCTCCACGTCCGCCGCCGGCGGCTCGGGCCCTGCGGTCGGCCGGCACAAGCCGGGCGCGCTCGGCGACGCCAACGATCCCGCGGCGTTCAAGGGCCTCGACGCGATCGTCACCTGCCAGGGCGGCGACTGGACGACGCCGATGTTCCCGAAGCTGCGCGATGCGGGTTTCGACGGCTTCTGGATCGACGCGGCGTCGACGCTGCGCATGAAGGACGACGCGGTCATCATCCTCGATCCCGTGAACCGCGGCGTGATCGACGCCGCGCTTCGCGCCGGCGTGAAGAACTACGTCGGCGGCAACTGCACCGTCAGCCTGATGATGATGGGCATGGCCGGGCTCCTGCGCGAGAACCTGGTCGAGTGGATGACCTGCATGACCTACCAGGCGGCCTCCGGCGCGGGCGCGCAGAACATGCGCGAGCTCCTGCTGCAGATGGGCGAGGCGCACCTCGCCGCGAAATCGCTGCTCGCCGATCCGCGCTCGTCGATCCTCGACATCGACCGCGAGGTCGCCGGCATCCTGCGCGATCCGCGCTTTCCCACCGAGCACTTCGGCGTGCCGCTCGCCGGCAGCCTGATCCCCTGGATCGACAAGGACCTCGGCAACGGCATGTCGCGCGAGGAGTGGAAGGGCGGCGCCGAGTTGAACAAGATCCTCGGACGAGGCATCGCGGGCGCCCCGCCGGCGATTCCGATCGAGTCGATCTGCGTGCGCGTCGGCGCGATGCGCTGCCACTCGCAGGCGCTGACGATCAAGCTCGCCCGCGACCTGCCGCTGCCCGAGATCGAGCGGCTCATCGCCGGCGCCAACGAGTGGGTGCGGCTCGTGCCGAACACGCGCGACGAGAGCATCCGCCGGCTCTCGCCCGCGGCGGTCACCGGCACGCTCGAGATCGCGATCGGCCGACTGCGCAAGCTCGAGCTCGGGCCGGGCTACCTCGGCGCGTTCACCGTCGGCGACCAACTGCTCTGGGGTGCCGCGGAGCCGCTGCGGCGCATGCTGCGCATCCTGCTCGGGCGCTGACGCCGCGACCCGCAGCCGGCACGAAGCAGGAACCGCGCGCCGGCGGCGTGCTCGTCCCTACCGGTCCACCCGCCGCGGGGTGGCTCTCGGCCATCCGTGCGAGTGACGAAGGCTGCCGCGCTGCGGCAGTTTTCGTCACGTTCGCGCGATTGCCACACCCGGCGCGCCCACGGCGTCCCCGGGCGCCCCGCCGGGTATCGCCGCGGTGGCGGCTGGGGGACAATACGTTGCGTCGTAGTGCACAGCCCAGGGGGAGTGCGGCGCGCAGCGTGCCAGCACATCGGCATGAAGCTTGCGTACACCACAATGCGGTCACTTCAAAAAGACCAGCTAAGACGGGGGTTTAGCTTGCGGAGCTAAATCCATGATGTTAAGTTAGCCAAAGCCAACACGATTTGCTCGAGGGGTCGGCATGCGGGTGAAAACCATATTCACGTACACCCTGGTGGCGAGCGCGCTCGCGCTGCCGGCACCGGCGTTCTCGCTTGCCCTCGGCAAGCTCACCGTCAATTCCGCGCTGGGCGAGCCGCTCTCCGCGCAGATCGAACTCGCGGCGGCGAGTCGGGAGGAGCTCGAATCGCTCTCGGCGCGCGTGGCCGACGCGACGCTGTATCGCCAGAACAACCTCAACTACCAGTCGGTGCTCTCGCGGGCCCGGGTCACCGTCGAGCGCACCCCCGAAGGCCGCCCGATCCTCAAGGTCACCTCGCCCACGCCGGTGAACGAGCCGTACCTCGACCTCCTGGTCGAGGTGAACTGGGCGACCGGCCGCGTGGTACGCGACTACACGTTCCTCCTCGATCCGCCGGGCGCCGGAACGCAGGTCGCCGTCGAGCCGGCCGTCCCGACGCGCCAGCCGCCGGTGACCACGGCAGCCGCCGCGTCGCGCCAGGCCCCGGTGGCGCGACCCGCGCCCGCCGCCGCCCCGGCGGCACCTTCCGACGGCTACGTCGTCCGCCGTGGCGACACGCTGTCGAAGATCGCGATCGCGAACAAGCCCGCCGAGGTTTCGCTGGAGCAGATGCTCGTCGCGCTGTTCAACGCGAACAGCGCCGCGTTCGAGGGCAACAACATGAACCGGCTTCGCACCGGTGCGATCGTCACCGTGCCGAGCGCGGAAGCTGCAGCGACAACGCCTGCCGGCGAGGCCGCCCGGGTGGTCCGGGTCCAGGCCGCGGACTGGCGCGCTTACCGCGATCGCGTCGCCGCCGCTGCGCCTTCAGTCGCGGGTGGCGGCGGACGCGAGGCCGGGGGCCGCATCTCGGCCGCAGTCGATGACAAGGCCGGCGCGGTGCCGCCGGGTCGCGATCAGGTGCGGATCTCGCGCGAAGCCGGGGTCGTAGCCGGCGGTGCGGGGACGGCCGAGGACGCCGTCGCACGCAACAAGCAGCTTGCCGACGCCCAGGCGCGCATTGCCGAGCTCGAGAAGACCGTCCGCGACATGCAGCGGGCGGTCGAGCTCAGGAGCACGCCGCTGGCCGCGGCGCAGCAGCAGGCCGAGGCCGCCAAGGCGCCCGCGGCGGCGGGTGCCGTGCCGGTGAAGCCCGAACCCCCGAAGGCCCCGGCCGCGGTGCCGCCCAAGGTTGCCGAGCCCGCGAAGGCCGCCGCGCCCGTGGCGGTCCCGCCAAAGGCGGCGGAACCGCCCAAGGTCGCCGAGGCGCCCCGGATCGAGCCGCCGAAGGCGGCCGAGGCGCCGAAGGCCGAGCCCACGAAGCCCGCCGAACCGCCGAAGTCCGCGGAGCCTGTGCCCGCGCCGGCCGCCGAGGCGCCGAAGTCGCCCGAACCCAAGGCCGCCGAACCCGCGGCCCCGGCCGTCGCTGCGGCCACCGAAGCTCCGAAGGCGCCGCCGAAGCCGGCGGCGAAGGCCCCCCCGCCCCCGCCGCCGCAGCCCTCGTTCCTCGAAGACCTGATGGCGAACACGCCGACGTGGGCGATCGGCGCGGGCGCGCTCGCGGTGCTGGGCGGCATCGCCGCGCTGGTCGCCGCGCGCCGCCGCAAGACCACCAAGTTCGAGGACAGCATCATCTCGGGCACCGACATCAAGACCAACACGGTGTTCGGGTCGACCGGCGGCGGCGTCGTCAACACCGGAGAGAATTCGCTGCAGAGCGACTTCAGCCGCGAGGGCCTTGGCAACATCGACACCGACGAGGTCGATCCGATCGCCGAAGCGGAGGTCTACCTCGCCTACGGCCGCGATGCACAGGCGGAGGAGATCCTCAAGGACGCGCTCAAGAAGGACCCGCAGCGCCAGGAGATCTACCTCAAGCTGCTCGAGATCCACGCCCAGCACAACAAGCCGTCGGCCTTCGAGACGGTCGCCTCCGAGCTCTACGCTGTGAGCCAGGGGCAGGGCGAAACCTGGGAGAAGGCGGTGGCACTCGGCCGCCAGCTCGACCCGAGCAATCCGATGTTCGCGGAAGGCGGCGCGCCGTCCGCGGTCCCGCCGAAGGCCACCGTGCCGATGGCGGGCGACACCCAGGCGTTCACGTTGTCGCCGGAGATGAAGCCCGCGGCGCCACGCAAGCCCGAGTCCGCGCCCGAGCGGCTCGACTTCCAGCTCGACGAGGACATCACCGTGTCGCCGCTCGCCGGCCGCACGACGATCCCCGGCCCCATCACGCTGACCAAGCAGGGACCGCCCACGCTGGAAAAGGCCGGACAGGTCGCACGCGAAATGGCCGAGTCGGCGGGCGGGCGGGCGCGCAGCGCGGCGGCGACGGCCACCGCCGCGGTCGCAGGCACGATCGGGGCGGCGAAGGCGGCCACGCAGGCGGCCGTGAGCCCGCTCGAGGCGAAGGTCGAGGCCGTGCGCAAGGAATTCGACCTGGAGTTCAAGCTCGACGAAGCCGACCGGCCCGCGCCGATCGGTCGGCGCGAAGCCCCGGCGACGGTCGGGCAGGGCGTGGCCGACGCGGGTCCGCTCGGCGGCTCCTCGCTCACCCGTCCCGCCGCGGCGATCGCGCTCGACAAGCTCGACCTGGGCTTCGACCCCGAGCGAGCGACGTTCGAGGATCCGACCCCGTCGGTGCTTGACGGCCAGTGGCACGACGCGGCGACCAAGCTCGACCTCGCCAAGGCCTACCAGGAGATGGGCGACGTCGAGGGCGCGCGCGAGATCCTGCAGGAAGTCCTTCACGAGGGCGACGACCAGCAGAAGAGCGAGGCGCAGGCGCTGCTCGCCAAGCTCTGAGCGTTCGCGGATCGTCGCTGCGGCGGGCGGCTCGCGGGCCGCCCGTCGCGTTTTCGAAGCCATGCGCTACGCCCTCGCCCTCGAGTACGACGGCCGCGCCTTCTGCGGCTTCCAGTCGCAGCGCGACGGCTGCGGCGTGCAGGACGCGCTCGAGCGCGCGCTGTCGTCGATCGCCTGCGCGCCTGTCGCGGTCGGCGCGGCCGGACGCACCGATGCTGGCGTGCACGCCGCCTCGCAGATCGCCCACTTCGACACCGATGCACGGCGCCCCGACAGCGCGTGGGTGCGCGGCGTCAACGCCGCGCTGCCCGCCGACGCCGCCGTGCTCTGGGCGGTTCCCGTCGAGGCCTCGTTCCACGCCCGCTTCGCGGCGACCGGGCGCCACTACGTGTACCTGCTGCAGAACCGCCCCGAGCGGCCGGCGCTGCTCGCGGGCCGGGTCGGCTGGTACCATCGGCCGCTCGACCTCGACGCGATGCGCTGCGCGGCGAACCGGCTGGTCGGCACGCACGACTTCAGCGCGTTCCGGGCCGCCGAGTGCCAGGCGAAGTCGCCGGTGAAGACCCTTTCCCGGGCGGAGGTGCGCAAGGACGGCATGCTGATCCGCTTCGACTTCTCGGCCGACGCGTTCCTCCACCACATGGTTCGCAACCTCGTCGGCGCGCTGGTCGAGGTCGGCTCCGGTCGGCGAGATGCCGCCTGGATCAGCGAGCTCCTCGACGCGCGCGACCGCTCGCGCGGCGCGGCAACCTTCGCCGCCGACGGCCTCTATTTCTGCGGCGCCGACTACGACGCCCGCTTCGGCCTGCCGCCGACGCGCCGCGACGTCGTGGTCGCCGCGTGATCGAGGCGATGCGCACGCGCGTCAAGATCTGTGGCATCACTCGCGCCGAGGACGGCCTCGCCGCGGCGCGCGCCGGCGCGGACGCGATCGGCTTCGTATTCTGGTCGGGATCGCCGCGCGTCGTCGATCCGGCGAAGGCGCGCGCGATCGCCGCCTCGATGCCGCCGTTCGTGACCCTGGTGGGGCTCTTCGTGGATCCGCCACCCGACGACGTGCGCGCGGCGCTCGCGGCGGTGTCGCTCGACCTCCTGCAATTCCACGGCGCCGAGCCGGCGGCGTTGTGCCGGTCGTTCGGACGGCCCTACCTCAAGGCGCTGGCCGTCGCCGACGGTGTCGATTTGCTAGAATCCGCACAGGCTTACGGCGACGCCGCCGGCATCCTTCTCGACGCCCCGCCGGCTGGAGGCCTTCCGGGTGGGACGGGGCGGAGGTTCGACTGGTCGCGCATCCCGCCGCGCCTGCCCCGGCCGGTCGTGCTCTCCGGCGGCCTCGACCCGGGCAACGTCGCCGAGGCGATCCGCCGGGTCCGGCCCTGGGCGGTGGACGTGTCGAGCGGCGTCGAAGCCCGCGCCGCCGACGGCAAGGCCCTGAAGGGCATCAAGGATCCCGCGCGAATCGCGGCGTTCATCGAGGAAGCGCGGCATGCAGATGTCTGAACTCCCCTACGACCAGCCCGATGCGCGCGGCCACTTCGGCCCCTACGGCGGCGTGTTCGTCGCCGAGACGCTGATCGCCGCGCTCGAGGAGCTCGCGGCGCAATACGCGCGCTACCAGAAGGACCCCGCGTTCGTCGCCGAGTTCGAGCGCGAGCTCGCCCACTACGTGGGACGCCCGTCGCCCGTCTACCACGCGGCGCGCTGGTCGGCGCGCCTCGGCGGCGCGCAGATCTGGTTCAAGCGCGAGGACCTCAACCACACCGGCGCGCACAAGATCAACAACTGCATCGGCCAGGCGCTGCTCGCGCGGCGGCTCGGCAAGCGCCGCGTGATCGCCGAGACCGGCGCTGGCCAGCACGGTGTCGCCACCGCGACCGTCGCGGCGCGCTACGGCATGGAGTGCGTCGTGTACATGGGCTCCGAGGACGTCCGGCGCCAGGCTCAGAACGTGTTCCGCATGAAGCTCCTGGGCGCGACCGTCGTTCCGGTCGAGTCCGGCTCGCGGACGCTCAAGGACGCGCTCAACGAGGCGATGCGCGACTGGGTGACCAACGTCGAGTCGACGTTCTACATCATCGGCACGGTCGCGGGCCCGCACCCCTACCCGATGATGGTGCGCGACTTCCAGAGCGTGATCGGGCGCGAGTGCGTCCTGCAGATGCCGCAGGTAGCCGGCCGCCAGCCCGACGTCGTCATCGCCTGCGTCGGCGGCGGCAGCAACGCGATGGGCATCTTCCACCCGTACCTCGGCCACGCCGACGTGAAGCTGGTCGGCGTCGAGGCCGCGGGCGAGGGGCTCGCGACGGGCCGTCACTCGGCGTCGCTCACCGCGGGCCGCCCCGGCGTGCTGCACGGCAACCGCACCTACCTGCTGCAGGACGAGAACGGGCAGATCGTCGAGACCCACTCGGTGTCGGCCGGCCTCGACTACCCGGGGGTGGGCCCCGAGCACGCCTGGCTCAAGGACAGCGGGCGCGCGACCTACGAGACCATCACCGACGACGAGGCGCTCGCGGCCTTCCACGAGTGCTGCCGCGTCGAGGGCATCATCCCCGCGCTCGAGTCGTCGCACGCGCTCGCCTACGCGGCCAAGCTCGCGCCGTCGCTGCCCGCGGACCGCATGCTGCTCGTCAACCTCTCCGGCCGCGGCGACAAGGACATGAACACCGTTGCCGAGAAGAGCGGCCTGCGCTTCTACTGCCGTCCCGAGTGCGACCCGCAGTACCGCGCGGGTGGCGGCGCATGACCGCCGCGGCGCCGCTGTCCGCGCGCTGCGCCCGCGGAGTCCTGCGATGAGCCGCATCGACCGGCGTTTCGACGCGTTGCGCGCGGCGGGGCGCATCGCGCTGATCCCCTATGTGACCGCGGGCGACCCCTCGCCCGCGCTCACCGTGCCGATCATGCACGCGCTCGTCGCGGGCGGCGCGGACGTGATCGAGCTGGGCGTGCCCTTCTCGGACCCGATGGCTGACGGGCCGGTGATCCAGCGCGCCTCCGAGCGCGCGCTCGCGCGCGGCACCGGCCTCGCGCGCGTGCTCGACATGGTCCGCGAGTTCCGCTCGCGCGACGGCGACACGCCGGTCGTGCTGATGGGCTATGCGAACCCGGTCGAGGCGATGGGGGTCGCGGCGTTCGCCGGACGCGCGGCCGAGGCCGGCGTCGACGGCGTGCTGGTGGTGGACTATCCGCCGGAGGAGGCCGAGGAATTCGCTGCGCTCCTCGCCGCGCGCGGCCTCGCGCCGATCTTCCTGCTGTCGCCGACGACGCCGCCCGCGCGCATCGCGAAGGTCGCGCGAATCGCCCGCGGCTACGTCTACTACGTGTCGCTCACCGGCGTCACCGGGGCGGCGCACCTCGACACGGCCGACGTCGCCCGCCATCTCGAGGAAATCCGCCGGCACGTGCGCATTCCCGTGGGCGTGGGCTTCGGCATCCGCGACGCCGCGAGTGCCCGCGCGATCGCCGCGCACGCCGACGCCGTCGTGATCGGCAGCCGCATCATCCAGGAAATCGAGTCCGGCGCGGAAGAGACCGCCGCGGCGCGCGCCGGCGCGTGGCTCGCCGGCATCCGTGCCGCGCTCGACGACGCGCGCGATCCCGCGCTCGCCGCCGCCCCGCTGCCGGGCGTTTCGCGCTAGGCTTGGTGCCATGAGATACCGAGGGGCCGCCGCGAGGGCGAATTCCCCCGAAGCGCGTCGGCGCGGAGGGTAGTCCGGTGAGCTGGCTGCAGAAGCTCCTTCCACCGCGCATCAAGAGCTCCCCGGGGGCGCGCAAGCAGGCGGTTCCCGAGGGCCTGTGGGTCAAGTGCCCGGCCTGCGAGGCGACCCTCTACCGCACCGACCTCGAGAAGAACCAGAGCGTCTGCCCGAAGTGCAGCCACCATGGCCGGGTCCCGGCGCGCGAGCGCCTCGACCAGCTGCTCGACCCGGAGGGCCGCTTCGAGATCGGGTCGGAGGTGGTGCCGATCGACAGCCTGAAGTTCAAGGACAGCCGCAAGTACCCCGAGCGCCTCGCGGCGGCGCTCGAGGAGACCGGCGAGACCGACGCGCTGGTCGTGCTGCAGGGGAGCGTGAAGAGCGTGCCGCTGGTGGCCGCCGCGTTCGAGTTCGAGTTCATGGGCGGCTCGATGGGCTCGGTGGTGGGCGAGCGCTTCGTGCGCGGCGCCCACGTGGCCTTCGAGAACCGAGTCCCGTTCGTCTGCGTCTCCGCCTCGGGCGGCGCGCGCATGCAGGAAGGCGTCGCCTCGCTGATGCAGATGGCCAAGACCACCGCGGCGCTGCAGGCGCTCGCCCGCGCGAGGCTGCCCTTCGTGTCGATCCTCACCGACCCGACGATGGGCGGCGTGTCGGCGAGCTTCGCGTTCGTCGCGGACGTGGTGATCGCGGAGCCGGGCGCGCTGATCGGCTTCGCGGGACCGCGCGTCATCGAGCAGACGGTGCGCGAGAAGCTGCCCGAGGGCTTCCAGCGCGCCGAGTTCCTGCTCGAGAAGGGCGCGATCGACATGATCGTCGATCGCCGGCAGCTGCGCGACGAGCTCGCGCGCCTCCTCGCCCTGATGACGCGCGTGCCCGTTCCCGCAGGATAGGTCCGCCGATGTCGCGCGCGCGGCCCGCGGACCTCGAGGGCTGGCTCGCCTACCTCGAGACGCTGCACCCCAAGTCGATCGCCATGGGCCTCGCCCGGGTCGGCGAGGTCCGCGCGCGCATGCGCGTTGCGCTGGATTGCCCCGTGATCACGGTGACCGGCACCAACGGCAAGGGCTCGACGACCGCGATGATCGAGGCGATGCTGCGCTGCGCGGGCTACCGCACCGGACGCTACCTGTCGCCGCACCTCTCGCGCTACAACGAGCGGGTGGCGATCGGGGGCGTGCCGGTCGAAGACGCCACGCTGCTCGAGGCGTTCCACGAGGTCGAGGACGCGCGCACGGCGGCCGGGCCGCCGACGCCGCTCACCTACTTCGAGTTCGGCACGCTCGCCGCGTTCGCGGTGTTCGCAAAGGCCGGCGTCGACGTCGCGGTGCTCGAGGTGGGGCTGGGCGGCCGGCTCGACGCGGTGAACCTGATCGACGCCGATGTCGCCGTGCTGACCTCGGTCGCGCTCGACCACATGGACTACCTCGGCCCGACGCGCGAGGCCATCGGCCTCGAGAAGGCGCACGTCTTCCGTCCGGGGCGCCCGGCCGTGTGCGGCGAGCCGGATCCACCGGCGTCGGTGATCGATCACGCGCGCGCGATCGGGGCGAGGCTGTGCCGCATCGGCGTCGACTATCAGGCCACGCCCGAAGGCGGGCAGTGGCGCTACGACGGTCCCGGGGGACCTCGTTACGGCCTTCCCGTGCCGGCGCTGCGCGGCGGCTACCAGCTCGGCAATGCGGCAACCGCGATCGCGGCCCTCGCTTTCCTGCGCGACAGGCTGCCGGTGCCGGCGGGCTCGATCCGCGACGGCCTGGTCGGGGTCGAGCTGCCCGGGCGGTTCCAGGTGCTGCCGGGCAGGCCGACGGTCGTGCTCGACGTCGCCCACAACCCCCACGCGGCGCGGGCATTCGCCGAAGCGCTGGGCACGATGGGATTTCATCCGCGGACCACCGCGGTGCTGGGCATGCTCGCGGACAAGGACCTCGACGGCGTGATCTTGGCGGTCGCGCAGCGAGTCGACCGCTGGCACGTGGCGTCGCTTCCCGGACCCCGCGGCGCGACCGCAGAGACGCTGCAGGGGAGGCTCGTCGCGGCGGGCGTGCCGGCACAGTCGATCGGGACGCATCGGGACGTCGCCGCGGCCTGGGCCGCCGCGCTCGGCGAGGCGACCGAGGCTGATAGAATCGTCGTCTTCGGCTCGTTCCTCACCGTGGCTGCCGCGCTGGCGGCGCGGCGCTAGCAAGGTCGGGCACCTTCCACGATCCCGGCGGCGCGGGGCACGCGCCGAATGGCCCCATGCCCGACCCCATCGAACCCCAGCTCGACGAACTGCGGCGCAAGGCGCGCCGGCGGCTGATCGGAGCGATCGTCCTCGCGCTCGCCGCCGCGGTGCTCGTGCCGATGCTGCTCGAGTCGGATCCGAAGCCGCTGGGCGAGGACGTGTCGGTCAGGATCCCGCCGGTCGACGACGTGAAGTTCGAGAGCAAGCTCGCTGAGAAGGGCAAGGCGCCGGCCGACAAGCCCGGCGACGCGAAGCCTGCGGCGGAGCCGTCCAGGGCGGAGACCGCGGCGCCGATGATCGTGCCGATCGCGCCGCCCGCCGCGAACAAGGACGCAGGCGCGCCGCCGCCACCGCGCTCAGTCGCCCAAGCCGAGCAGCGCGTCATCTCGCCTTCGACCCGGCCCGCGGCCGCCGAGCCGGCCGCGGCGCCGGCCACGAAGCCGCCGTCGGCCGATTCGGGCAAGTCCGCCGAGCCGCCGAAGGCGCCGTCGGCCGAGTCGGGCAAGTCCGCGGAGCCGCCGAAGGCGCCATCGGCCGAGTCGGGCAAGTCCGCGGAGCCGCCGAAGTCCGCCGAGCCCGCCAGGACGGCCGGCGCCTACAGCGTCCAGCTCGCCGCGTTCACCGACGACAAGGGTGCGAACTCGCTTGCCGCCCGCCTCAAGAAGGACGGGCATCCCGCGTACATCGAGCCGTACGAGACCTCGCGCGGGCGCGTCTGGCGCGTGCGGGTCGGGCCGTATCCTTCGCGCGAGGCTGCCGAGGCCGCGCGCGGCAAGCTGAAGGCGGAGGGGCACAACGGCATCCTCGCGGCGGCGAAGTAGCGCCGTCGCGCCGGCCGGGGGCGTACGCGACGGCGACGATGAGCGTCTTCGACCTCGGCGCGGTCCTCGCGATCGCGCTCTCCGGACTGCAGGGATTCCTCCGCGGGATCGTGCGCTCGCTCATCGGTCTGGCGGCGTGGCTCACCGGCTTCGTGGTGGCGCTCGGCGCGGCGCCGTCGCTCGTGCAATTCCTGCCCGCGTTCCCCGATGCGCCGCTGCTTCCGCTCGC
>Ga0114939_10001779_pt1 | contig 16729 bp, 19 predicted proteins | sample AshMeaCrysSpring_FD_87196 | JGI IMG/M metagenome (GOLD analysis project Ga0114939, IMG submission 87196) | Groundwater microbial communities from Big Spring, Nevada to study Microbial Dark Matter (Phase II) - Ash Meadows Crystal Spring | ecosystem: Environmental > Aquatic > Deep subsurface >... | reverse complement strand
TGATGCCGCATTCGGGCTTGCGGCCCTGATGGTCGTCCACGATCGGCTTGCCATCCCGGTACAGCACCACCGCGCGCGCGGCGCTGGCCTCGCTGCAGCTGGGCCAGTTGTAGCAGGCCTGCAAACCGAGGGGCTTGAGCACCAGGCGTTGCATCAGCAGGTCCATGCGTTCGCCGGTGGCGCGTTCCATCACCGCGCCGATCAGCGGGAAGCCGACATTCGCATAGCGCCAGTAGGTGCCGGGTGCGTGTTGCGCGTCCCATGCCTTCGGATCGTCGAGCAGCTTGCGGAATTCGCCGTCCAGCGGCACCTGCCAGTAGCCGGCGCCGTCGGTCAGGCTGGCGGTGTGCGAGAGCAGCAGGCGCAGGGTGATCTTCTTGTGCGGGAAGCTCGGGTTGCGTAGCTTCCAGCCCAGCGTCTTCGAGACATCGGCATCGAGGTCGAGCGTGCCGTCCTCGACCAGCCGCATCACCCCGATGGCCAGCACCAGCTTGCTGATCGAGGCGATGCGCACCGGGTCCTCGACGGTGATGGCGCGCTTGGTGGCCGGATCCGCGTAGCCCTCGGTGCGGGTGGCGGTGATGCCGTCGCGGTCGAAGGTCACGCGCACGCGCGCCTGCGGCGATACGGTGGGCGGTTCGGCGGCATGCGTGCTGCTGGCGACCAACAGGAGGGCAGCGACGATGCAGGTGGGCAGGCGCATGGCGGATCCGGCAATGGCGATGCTGCGTTTTATAGCAGGCGCACCGGGCAGGTTCAGTGGAAGTCGCGTGACGCGGTCTGCAGATCGCCCAGCAGGTGGCTGATGTCGCGCAGGTCGCGCGCGATCAGGTGCTGCACGCCGTCCACCTGTTCCCAGCGCCCGCGCACCGCCAGCAGGCGCGCGCCGAGCAGGGCCTTGCGTGCGCGCAGGGCGACGTCCCGCCACACCACCACGTTGACCATGCCGTGTTCGTCCTCGAGGGTGACGAAGATGGTGCCGCCCGCGGTGGCCGGGCGCTGGCGCTGGGTGACCAGGCCGGCGGCATGCACGCCGCGGCCGTGCTTGACCGTGCGCAGCTGGCTGGAATCCAGCACGCGCTCGCGTTGCAGGCGCGCGCGCAGCAGGGACAGCGGATGCGCGCCGAGGGTGAGGCCGGTGGCGCGATAGTCGGACACCACGTCTTCGCCGGTGTTCGGGGCGGGCAGGGTGATGGCGGCTTCGTCGGGACTGCCCGGCAGCAGCGGGCGCTGGCGTTCGATCCCGGCCACCGCCCAGCGCGCGGCATTGCGATTCCCGACCAGTGCCTGCAACGCGCCCGCCTCGGCCAGGGCGTTGCGCGACTTTTCGTCCAGCGCGGCACGCAGGCAGAGATCGCGCACGTCGGTGAACGCGCGGTGCCGGCGTGCGGCGACGATGCGTTGGCCCACCGCTTCGGAGAGGCCGGTGATCTGGCGCAGGCCGAGGCGGATCGCCGCCTGTCCGCCGTCGTCGAAGCCGCGCCATGCATGCCCGCCTTCCAGCGTGTTGTCCCAATCGCTGGCGGTGACGTCGACCGGATGCACGGGGATACCAACGCGCGCATCCTTGCCGCGGCGCGCGTCCTGCACGATCTGGCTGGGCGAATAGAAACCCATCGGCTGCGCGTTGAGCAGGGCGCAGGCGAATGCGGCCGGCTCGTGCCGTTTCAGCCAGCAGCTGATGTAGACCAGCTTGGCGAAGCTGGCGGCGTGGCTCTGCGGGAATCCGTAGGAACCGAAGCCCTTGATCTGCTCGAAGATCTGCTCGATGAATTCGGATGCGTAGCCCTTGGCTTCCATCAGCGTGCGGATGCGTTCGCGATGCGATTGCATGTCGCCACCCTGCCGCCACGCCGCCATCGAGCGGCGCAGGTTGTCCGCTTCACCGGCCGTGTAACCGGCGTGGATCACCAGTTCCATCACCTGTTCCTGGAACAGCGGGATGCCGAGCGTCTTGCCGAGGATGTCCTCGATGCCCGCGGAGGGAAACACCACCGGCTCCAGTCCCTGCCGGCGGCGCAGGTAGGGATGCACCATGCCGCCCTGGATCGGCCCGGGGCGCACGATCGCCACTTCCACCACCAGGTCGTGGAAGCAGGTGGGCTTCAGCCGCGGCAGCATGCTCATCTGCGCGCGCGATTCGATCTGGAACACGCCCACGGTATCGGCGGCCTGGATCATCGCGTAGGTGGGTTCGTCGTCGGGCGGCAGGCGCGCGAGGTCGATGGTGTAGCCACGATGGCGTTCGACCAGCGCCACCGCCTTGCGGATGCAGGTCAGCATGCCCAGCGCCAGGCAATCGACCTTGAGCAGCTTCATTGTCTCCAGGTCGTCCTTGTCCCACTGGATGATGGTACGGTCCGCCATCGCCGCGTTCTCCACCGGCACCACCGTGTGCAGCGGCGCATCGCTGATCACGAAGCCGCCGACGTGCTGCGACAGGTGGCGCGGATGGCCCTGCAACTGTTCGGTCACCGCCAGCACGCGCGCGATCAGCGGGTTGTCCGGATCGAAGCCGGCTTCGAGCAGGCGTTGCTGCATCGGGGCATCGCCATTGCCCCAGCCATGGCATTCGGCCAGCAACGCGAGCTGGTCCGGCGGCAGCCCGAACACCTTGGCCACGTCGCGTACCGCGCTCTTGCCGCGATAGCGGATCACCGTCGCCGCCAGTGCGGCGCGTTCGCGGCCGTATCTTGCGTACACGTACTGCAGCACTTCCTCGCGACGTTCGTGCTCGAAATCGACGTCGATGTCCGGTGGCTCGTTGCGTTCCTTCGACAGGAAGCGCGCCATCAGCAGCCGGCTCTCGGCAGGATTCACCACGGTGATGCCAAGCGCGAAGCACACCGCCGAATTGGCCGCCGAGCCGCGGCCCTGGCACAGGATGTCGCGCGATCTGGCGAAGCGGACGATGTCGTCCACGGTCAGGAAGAACGCCTCGTATTGCAATTCCGCGATCAGCGCGAGTTCTTCATCGATCTGCGCAACGATTTTTGCCGGTACGCCTTCCGGCCAGCGTTCGCGCATGCCCTGTTCGGCGCGCGCACGCAGCCAACTGGTGGGCGTATGGCCGGGCGGCACCAGCTCCGCCGGGTAGCGGTAGTCGAGGTCGCTGCCGAGGTCGAAGGTGCAACGCCGCGCGAGCTGCACGGTGTTGTCGAGCAACCCGTGTGGGTGGATGTTGCCAAGCGCGCGCCGCGTGCGCAGGTGGCGCTCGCCGTTGCGGAACAGGTGCGCGCCGCAGTCGGCCAGGGTCAGCCCGTGGCGGATCGCGGTCATGGTGTCCTGCAATACGCGCTGGCGGCGCACGTCCATGTGTACGTCGCCGGCAGCCAGCGGCAGCAGTTGCAGCGATTCCGCTAGGTCGAGCAAGGCGCGCAGACGGGCCTCGTCGTCCTGCTCGCGATGCAGTTCCACCGCGAGGTGCGCGCGCTCGCCGAACACGGCGCGCAACCATTGGCCTTGATCGGGATCGGGCTGCGCGGCCGGACACCACAGCGCGAACAGACCGGGATCGACATCACCCAGCAAGGTTTCCACATCGCTGCGCGCCAACCGATAGCCGCCTTTCGGCACGGCGCGGCGCGCGTGGGTGATCAGCTGGCACAGCTGCGTGTAGCCCGCCGCATGTTCGACCAGCAGCACCAGCTTCATCCCGCAGGTCAGGGTGAATTCGCTGCCGACGATCAGCTTCAATCCGGTCGCGCGCGATGCCTCCAGCCCGCGCACGATGCCGGCCAGCGAGCATTCGTCGGTGATCGCCAGTGCTTCATAGCCGCAACGTTGCGCGCGCGCGAACAACTCCTCCGCGCTGGCCGCGCCGCGCAGGAACGAGAAGTCCGACAGGCAATGCAATTCGGCATACGCGGGCAGGTCGTCGTGCCCTGGCGCATCGTCGTTGGCGGCGCGCAGGCTGCGGCGCTGCGCGACTTGCCATGCGCGCGGCATGTGCCCGCCCGGCGTCTCCCGGTCCACGCCATTGACCGCATCGTCCCAGCTCACGCGGCATCACTCATGCGAACCAGCCGTGCAGCATCCAGCCGTCGCGTTCGCCAGCTGGTGTATACGCCCACGCGCGCTGGCCCTGCGCGGTTTCCAGCACGTAGTAATCGCGGCGCGCGTCCTCGCCATCCCACCAGCCGCTTTCCAGCCGCTCGGGGCCGGACAGGATGCGCAGGCGCGAGTCGCGCAGAGGCACCGGCTTCGGCAATAGCCACAGCGGGCGCGGTGGGCGCGACGGTGCGTTGCCGATGCGCGCATCGTCACCATCGATGCGCCGCCATGCGCGTTCGGGACGTGGGTCGCCGGTGGGTGCGATCCGATGCACGGCATCGTCGCCGAGGCGCGCGCGCAGGCGTTCGCGCAACTGCGGCCAGGGCAGGGTCTGCTGCGCGCGGACGTCGAACAGGTCGCGGCTGGCCGGTACGAACGCAGGCAGTTCGCGCGCGAGCAGGCGCACTGCCACCACCGGCTTCGGGATGGAGGTGCGTTCCAGCCGGTTGCGGGTGACCTCGAACAGCATCACCGGTTCGCGTTCGGCGGCGAGCAGGCCGACCTCGACATCGGTCGGTGCGTGGCCCTCGTGCTCCAAGCGCAGCACGAAGCGCTGCACGCCGCCATCGCGGATCGAAAGGGCCGTGCACAGGTCGCCGATCAGCCGGCGCAGCGGGAACAGCAGGGCGGTGTGGCTTTCGACCTCGAAGCCGAGCTCCACCCGTTCGTCGAAACGATCCGGCGGCGCGTAGTACGCCAGCGCATCGTCGGCGTGGCCGTACAGGCGGTCGAGATGCGGCAGCAGCTCCGGCCCGAAGCGGCGGCGCAGGCTGTCGCGCGGCAGGTCGCGCAGCGTGCGCAGGTCGCGGATGCCCATCCGTTGCAGGCGTTCGCCGGCATCGCCCGGCAGCACCGCGCGGCGCACCGGCACCCGATCCAGCAGCGCGTGCATGGCCGCCGGGTTGGACACCGCCAGGCCATCCTGCATCCCGGCCAGCACGCGCGCGGCGCGCGGCGTGGGCGCCATCGCGATGCGGTGGGCGAAGCCGAGCGTGGCGAGTTCCTCGCGCAGGCGCGCCTCGATGCGTGGCCACGGCCCGAGCAGGCGGAAACTGGCGCGCACTTCCAGCACGATGCAGCCCGGCCATTGCGCGCTGACCAGCGAACTGTGGCGATACGCCCATGCCGCGAGGAACTGCTGCCAGCGCGCCTCGGCCGAGGCGTCGTGTTCGACCATCGCGAACTCGGGCAGCAGGGCCAGTGCGGCGGTCAGGCGCATGCCGGGTTTCAGGCCAGCCTGCGCCGCGCTGGCATTCACCGCATGCAGGGTGCGCAGTTGCGCGGAGCCGCCGACCAGCGCCAGCGGCGCGGCGGGATCAGGCAAACGGCGGAGGACGGCGTCCAGCGCCAGCTGCGGCAGCACGATGCAGGCCCACAACATGCGCGCGGCTCAATGCAGGCCCGGCGCGAACGCCCGTGCGGGTGGCGGGCCGCCGCGGCATTTGCGCACGCGCCAGCCATCGCCGTCGTGTTCCAGCCGCAGCGCGGCCGGCGACGGATTCGCTGCGTGCTTGCGGTTGCGCAGGGCGAAGCCGAGGCAATCCCCGCTGTCCGCCGCCACCTGCAGCCGGCGCAAGGCCTGTGCATCCGCTTGTCGCGGCCAGCCGACCACCGCCGCGCATGCCCCGCTGCGCAGGCATTGCTCGAACGCCCACAGCGCATCGCGCGGCGACGCCTCCACGATGTGCAGCACGCCGAGGTCGATCCCCGCGACCTGCCACGCAGGTGCATACGGCAGGTAAGGCGGGGCGATCAGCGCCAGCGTGCCGCCCTCGCGGCTGAGCCGCGCCAGCGTGGGCATCAGCAGGGCGAGTTCGCCCACGCCGTCCGCCGGCAGCAGCAGTTCGGTGAGCGCGCGTCGCGGCCAGCCGCGTTGCGGCAACAGGTCATCGAGTGCGGCATGGCCGGTGGGTTCGCCGTCGCTGGCGGCCGCGGGATGGCGCCCGGCATGCCACAGCGTCTGCGCAGCCAGCATCGAATCAAGGGTAGCGACGGCCTGCATCTCAGCCCTGCCGCACCAGGCCGCAGTACACGCCTTCGATCGCGAAGTCCTGCCCGCGTTCGATCTCGATCGGCGCATGCGCGGGATTGCGCGGCAACAGGCGGATCCGTCGCGGCGTGCGCTGCAGGCGCTTGATGGTCAGCTCGCCATCGATGCGGGCGATCACGGTCTGGCCGTCGCGCGCATCGGTGCTGCGCTGCACGCCGACCAGGTCGCCATCGAGGATGCCGTCGTCGATCATCGAATCGCCCTGCACCTTCAGCAGGTAATCCGGGGTGGGCGAGAACAGCCGACGATCCAGCCACAGTTGCTGGTCCAGGCCGATGTCCGCGCCGATCGGCTGGCCCGCGGCGACCCGGCCCAGCACCGCCAGCGGCAACAGGTCCGCCGGCCCGCCCGGCAGTCGCAGCCCGCGCGAGCGACCCGTGATCTGCTCCAGCAGGCCGTCCGCCACCAGCGCCTGCACATGCTTCTGCGCGGCGTTGCGCGAGGCGAACCCGAAGGCCAGGGCGATCTCCGCCAGGCTGGGCGAGCGGCCAGCCGCGAGTTCCCGCTGCAGGAAGGCGAGGACGGCGGCGCGTTGCGGCGGGAGGTGGTCAGTGGTGTGCATGGGTGTACATTTGTACACCCATGCGTCGCACAAGGCGAGACCGGCAATGCCGGCCTCGCAATGACGCGGGTTTGCGGGGGCTCAGGAGGTGGTGCGCGCCGGATTGGGCAGCAACCCGCCCGGATAGTTGCGGCTCAGCATCACGGTCTGCAGGACCAGCACCACCGCGATGCCGATGGCCACCCACGCCGCGGCCTGCGCGCCCGCCAGGCCGCTGTCGGACTGCTTCACGTACACCGCGATCAGCGCCCACAGCGCGGCGATCACGTAGTCGATGTTGCCGCGCATGCGCAGGTTGACCATCAGCAGCATCAGCGCGGCCAGTCCGAAGATGACCAGGCTCCACGGCAGCATGTCGGTGGTGGAGGCGAGCTTGTAGGCCACGACCACCTGCGCCAGGTTGAGGAAGGCGGCCAGCGACAGCCAGCCGGCGTGCAGCGACAGCGGCAACCACGCCCACATCCACTGGCCCTCCTGCGGGGTGCGGTCGCGCGAGAGGATCATCGCGCAGCGGATCAGGCAGAACGCGGCGCCGAAGATCACCAGCAGGCACAGCCAGAACTGCGACATCGCGAACAGCGGCATCCAGATCGTGGTCAGCGCGAAGCCGGCCGCCGCCCACGGCGCGATGTGCGACAGGGTCGGATCCTGCTTGCGCTGGCCGGTCAGCTGCCACGCCGCGTAGGCAAGGTCGAGCAGGAAGATCAGGCCCCAGATCGCGAAGGCATAGCCGGCGGCGACCAGCAGGGTGGGATAGCGGTCCGACATCGTCCCGTTGTCGGGGCCGAAGGTGCCGCTGTTGGTGAGCCAGGCCACGATGGGCATGGCGATGGCGGCAAGCAGCACGAGCAGGCGCGTCATGGGCGGTCTCCGGTCGGGGTGGTGGTGGCGATGGCCGCGCACTCTGGCGCAGCGGGTGCAATGTCCAGGTGAATGCGCTCAGGCACCGGGCCGCGCCTGCCGCAGGGCCTCGACCTCGGCGCGCACGTGGCAATCGTGCTGGTGGTCGTTGACCAGTCCCATCGCCTGCATGAAAGCGTACATCGTGGTCGGCCCGACGAACTTCCAGCCACGCTTCCTCAGGTCCTTCGACAGTGCGATGGCTTCCGGCGCGGTGGTGAAGGTGCGCAGCACCTCCACCGTGAGCGTCTTCGGACGCTTGCTGGTGTCCACCTCGAACTGGCGGAAATAGCGCGCCAGCGAACCGAACTCGCGCTGCAGTTCGATCGCGCGGCTGGCGTTGTTGATCACCGCCTCGATCTTGCCGCGATGGCGGACGATGCCGGCATCGGCCAGCAGGCGCTGCACGTCGGCCTCCGTGTAGGTCGCGACCTTGTGGAAGTCGAAGCCGTCGAAACCGGCGCGGAAGTGCTCGCGCTTTTTCAGGATGGTGATCCAGCTCAGGCCGGCCTGGAAGCCTTCGAGACTGATCTTCTCGAACAGACGGATGTCGTCAGTGACGGGGCGGCCCCATTCGCGGTCGTGGTAGGCGTCGTACAGCGCGGAACCGTCGACCCAGAAGCAGCGTTTCGGAGGAGCGGGTGGGCGCATCCTGGCAGGTTAGCTGAACCGTTCCCATCGGGCGCCCCGGGCATGACTTCCTGCCCATGCGGGTTTTGTCTTGGTGTTTTACATTACCAATACACCAATACAGGAGACGTTCATGTTCCGCATCCAGTCCCCCAGCCCGATGGCCTTCGTCGAGCGCCGCCTGACCCCGCGCCGCGGGGACGGCGGAGCCAAGAACGCCCGCATCCACCGCGAACGCGACTTCGGCGTCGGCTATGGCAGCAGCAGCGGCTATGCCAGCAACCGCAACTACGCTTCGCCGCAGGCCAGCTACTTCCGTTGTCGTTAAGCCCGCGCGGCAGGGGTGCGGGCCGGACCTCCCCGCCGGCCCCATCCCTGCCGTGACAGGGTTCCAAGCTCACCGCGTGATCGCCGGGGGCTGAACCGGGCTGGATCGGCCCCGTTCCCGCGAATGCCTCAGAACGCACCGCCTTCCAGTTCGGACCGCATTCGCGCGGCCGCCCGCAGCAGGTCCGGGAAGAACGCCTCGAACGCCGCGTCCACCGCTGCTTCGTTCGCTCGCAACACCTCTAGGCATTCCACCAGCCGTTCGCCGTTGCGCGACTGCCGGGTCGCGATGCCGCGCACCGCGTGGTCCACGTTCCCGCGCTGCGCGTATGACCCCAGCCAATCATGTGCCGCCATGCGCGGCGCGACCGCCTGCAGGCGCGGCGGCAGTTCGTCGCGATGCTCGCCCAGCACGCAATAGACTCGGGCGGTGAACGCGTCCAGCGGTGCATCGTTCCAGCGCATCCAATCGCGCGCCAGGCAATGGTCGAAATAAACGTCGAGCACGATGCCGGCACAGCGGCGCAGGAAACGCTCCAGCGCTGCCAACAGCACCGCATCGTCGCGGTCACGGTGCGGGCTTGCGGGCGAGGCGGGGATCGAACGGCGCGGGTGCCGCAATCCCCCGGGTTCAGCGTGCCCGGGTGGCCGGCTGGCAATCCGCGCGCAGCGTCGCGCCGTCGATGGCGACGCAGACCCGGAAGTCCCGCACGCCGGCGAACTCGCGGGCCTGCCCGCGCGGCACCGTGAAGCGCTGCAGCGGTGCCAGCCCGCAATCGGCCTTGCCGGAGCAGGCTTCCGGATACAGCGTGTAGTGGCAGCGGCCGCTGTCGCTGGCCTTGCACTCGAAGCGGGCCACGCCGTCCTGCACGCGCGCCTGGCTGGACAGCACGTCGTGGCCGTTGTTGGCGATGCGGTTGCTGTAGGTCGTGCCGCCGATATTGCAGGCGGACAGGATCAGCAGCAGCGGGGAGAACAGCACCCGGGCAAGGGCGATGAGCTTGGGCATGGGGCACCTCCAGGGCGGGGCTGCGCGCGATGCGCGGTCACATGTGCTTGAACAGGGTCATGAATGGCTGGCTCACGGTCAGGGTTTCCGGGCGCTGGCGCAGGCGCACGGTGCCGCGGCCGCTGTCGTCGCGGACGATGCCGGCGATCGCCTTCAGGTTGACGATGGTGGAGCGGTGGATCTGCTTGAAGTGGGCCGGATCCAGCCGCGCCAGCAATTCGCGCAGCGGGGTGCGCAGCAGCGCCTCGCCCTCGGCGGTGACCACCGTGGTGTACTTGTGGTCGGCGCGGAAGTAGGCCACGTCATCGACCAGGATCAGCCGGGTCTCACGCCCCGCGCTGGCGGTCAGCCAGGTCAGCGGTTCGATGTTGCCGGCGGCGTTCGGCAATGCGCCCAGCCTGTCCAGCAGGGCGGCCAGCGAGGCCGCATCGGGCATCGCGTCCTGCGCCTGCAGGCGGGCCACCGTCGCCTCCAGCCGTTCCGGCTTGACCGGCTTCAGCAGGTAGTCGATCGCGCCGCGTTCGAAGGCGTCGATGGCGTACTGGTCGTAGGCGGTGACGAACACGATGCGCGTGCGCGGGCTGGCTTCGGCGGCGGCGGCCGCGACTTCCAGGCCGGTCAGGCCAGGCATGCGGATGTCGAGGAAGGCGATGTCCGGGGTGTGCTCGGCGAGGGCTTCCACCGCGCTGGCGCCGTCCTCGCATTCGGCCACCACCTGCAGGGCCGGCCATGTGCGCCGGAGTTCGGCGACCAGTGCATGCCGCAGCAGCGATTCGTCCTCGGCGACGATGCAGGTACGCACCTCAGACATGGCTGCCGCTCCGGGGTGCGGCATGCGCGGGGACGCTGATCGTCGCCGCCACGCCGGCCGGGAAGTTGGCGATCACCGACAGGTTGGCGTCGCCGTTGTAGCGCAGGCGCAGGCGCTCGCGCACGTTCTTCAGGCCGATGCCGGTGCCGCCGGTCTTGGCGGTGAAGCCCTCGCCGTTGTCGGCCACGGTGACCGCCACCTCGTCGCCGTCGCGGCGCGCGCGGATCCACACGATGCCGCCGCCGGTGCGCGGCTCCAGGCCGTGCTTGATCGCGTTCTCGACCAGGGTCTGCAGCATCATCGCCGGCAGCGGGGTGGTGCGCAGCGCATCCGGCACGTCGACCTGCACGTCCAGGCGGTCGCCCATGCGGATCTTCAGGATCTCCAGGTAGGCCAGCGCGCGTTCCAGTTCGGCGCCGAGGGTGGACATCTCGCCCTCTGCGTTCGGCAGCGACCGGCGCAGGTACTGGATCAGATGCCCGAGCATCGCTTCGGCGCGCACGGGATCGCTGCGGGTCAGCAGCTGCGCGCTGGCCAGGGTGTTGTAGAGGAAGTGCGGCTCGACCTGCGCGTGCAGCAGGTGCAGCTTGGCTTCGGTGAGTTCCTTCTGGGTCGCGGTCTGCGCGACGCTGGCGCGTTCGCCGCGGCGCAGCTCGCCGATCCGGCGGGTGATCGCGCGCACGATCGCCTCGGCATTCTCGTAGTTGGTGCCGTCATCGACCAGGAACCAGTCGCTCCAGGCGGGGTTTTCCGGTTCGCAGATCAGCGTGGCGCGGCCGCTGCCGTCGCCCGGGGTCACCGTCGCCTGCAGCTGGTTGCGCGGCAGGCCGAACCACAGCAGCGGGTTCCAGCGCCGCAGCGGGTGTTCGCCGTACGTGCGCGGGCGCGCCACCTTGGCCTTGACCTGCAGGCTGTCGCGCGCGCTCTGCACTTGCTCGATGCCGGGCAGCTCGCGGATCGCCGCGTCCAGCAGGTCGAAGGCTTCGCCGGCCTCCAGCGGGATTTCGATCAGGCGGCGCTGGCGGTTGCTCAGCGCATCGGCGTCGGTGCGGCCGGCGATCAGGCGCACCCGGTGCAGGTGCGAGAACGCGCCGGTCACCACCAGCGCCATGGTCGCCATCCCCAGCAACACCATCGGGAATTCGAAATTGCCGATGAACGGGATACTTGCGTACAACCCCGAGGCGAACAGCACGCCCAGGCCCCAGGCAGCGGCGATGCGCAGGACGAAGAACAGTTGCTTGAACGTCGACTTGATCATGCGAGTGCCTTGCGGGACGTCGGTGGGTTGGGTGTGCCGCGAGCATAGCGACGCCGCGCCGCGGTGGAAGCAGGCCTGCGACGAAGCCCGGCATGGCCCGATGAACCGCGACGCGCGCGGGGTGGACTGCACGCAGCGTCGCCACCGCCATGCCCGGGGTCTTGCCCGCGCATGACCTCCGGCCCGCGCCCGCGCCGGCGGAACCGGCATGATGGCGCCGTCGCCCGTGCCCCGGTGGCCACGTGCCGCTGGTCAATCATCCGGGCGACGACAAGTTCGGCCAGCAGTGCGCCGGCAGCGCCGATGCGAAGCCACTGCCCGGCATCGACGAACCGTTCGCCATCGCCGACTCCCGCAACCACGGCCTGCCGTGGGAAGCGGCGATCCCGGCGCCGTGCAGGGGCGCCGAAGACCGCAGCAGGCACGCGTTCGATCCGGCGATCCGCGGCAACACCGACCGTTTCGTGCAGCTCGACCGCAAGCCCCGCTGACCTGCGCCGGCGTTGCGTGGAATACTGCCGCGACCGATCCCGCCGGATGCCGCCATGCCGATGACCTTGATCCTGTTGCTGTCGATGGCCGGGACGGATCCGGCAGCTTCCGCTGCGAGCTGCGTCGCGGCCTTGTTGCCGGCGGTACCGGCGCAGGCCACGCAGGCATTGGAGCGGATCCCGGATCCGGGGCGCCGTCTGCTGGCGATGCAGGCCTACCTGCGGGCACGCGACCTGCCTGCGCGCTGGAGCTGGGACGAAGCGCGGATCCGCGCCTACCAGGGGTCGCCCGGGCAGCAGCAGGCGCAGGCCGCGCTGGACCAGGTGCAGGCAGCCTTCACCGCAGCGAATCCGGGCTACCAGCTGCACGTGAATACCCAGGTGCGCAGCCTCGACGTGCAACTGGCGCACTGGAACGACAACGCGTCGGTCGGTGCCGCCGCCACTGCCCTGGTGGAGGCCGCGACACAGGCCTGCATCGCCGCACCAGCCCGTTTCGGCGACTGGTTGCGCGGCTGGCGTCCACCGGTTCCCGCCAATCTCGCAGCTCCTGGCCTGTCCCCGCACGGACAGGCACATGCCTTCGATTTCCAGGTGATCGCGGATGCCGGCAGCGCCCTCGTCGCCGGCACCGATTCCAGGCGCATTGACCAGGACTGGCGCGCGGCAGGATGGGCGGAGAAGCTGCGACTGGCGATTGCGGCGTCAGGCCAGCGCTTCGTCGGCCCGCTGGCCAGCCCTGATGAGCCATGGCACTACGCCTGGCAAGGCACCCCCTGAGGCGATTGCCCTCCACGCGGGCAAGCGATTGGTGCCGAAGCGGGGCCTGGACCTGGCCGGCGTCGAACCCGAATCATCAGCCCGCTTCGACGAAGGCCATCCCGGCGCGATGCGAGGGCGCTTCCGCTGAGGTGCTGCACGCTGCCGCGGCAGGATTGCCTTGCAGGGCGTGGTATCTCGCGCCGTGCTGGTAGGCCATCCACCAGCGGCCGTCGATCCTGCGGATGCGGAAGGCGCCTGCGAACGGCGCGCGCGGCGTGCTGTCGCTGCTCACCAGGGCAAGGTTGATGCCGCTGCCCGCGCCATGCGGGCGGCCCAACCAGAACCATGGGGTGCCGGCGCTGCAGGGGAAGCGCACGGTATCGACCAGCACCTGCCCGGCGCGCTGGCGCAGGTCGCTGGCGCCGCGTGCTGCGAGTGCGTCCAGTGCAGGCGCGCTGGCCAGCACGCGCAGGCGCCAGCCGAGGCCGGTCTGCGCGTACGCCCAGCCTGCGATGCCCGCGAGTATCGTGCCGCCCAGCAGCAGCAACGCCAGGCCCCGCCGCTTCGACGGATGCCAGCACCACAGGGCGACTTCGGCCAGCAACCAGGCCACCAGCAGCACGCGCGCGTAGGACAGGACGTCGTACAGCCACAGGCGCGGGGTCAGGTCAGCCGCCCACGGCGTGTGGATCGACCACAGCCACATCCACGCGGCGACGCAGGCGAACAGCACGGCGGCGCGTGCCGTGGCCATGCGGCCGGATGCGGTCAGGCTGCGCCCACCCGCGTGCGCACGGCCTGCATGTCGCGTACCGGGCGCACCTCGATGCTGCCGAACTGCGACCAGGGGAAGGCATGGGCGATGCGCATCGCCTCGTCGATGTCGGCCGCATTGATCAGGTTGAAGCCGGCCAGGATTTCGCGGGTTTCGGCGAACGGGCCGTCGGTGATCCGCGCCACGCCATCGCGCACGCGCAGGGTGCGTGCCGTCTCATGGCTTTCCAGTTGCTGCGAACCGAGCAGGCAACCGGCATTGCGCAAGGCGTCCGCCTTCTCGAAGCACCCGCGCATCAGGCGGTCGAATTCCTCCGCCGGCAGGTCGGCCAGGCGTTCCGGATCGGTGTAGATCAGGGTCAGGAACTGCATCATGGGCTCCGGGTCGTGCTGCGACGGGTCGAGGGCGGATGATGCAGGCCATGGCGGCGGGCCACAACCTGAATGCGACGGAGATTGTTCCGACGACTGTCGATCCACGCGGTCGTCATCCGTCGTGCTGACGGAAGGGCAGGACATCCGGCCCTGCGCGATCCCCGGAGGACGACATGAAAGTGATGGTGATGGTGAAGGCCACGGAAGATTCCGAAGCCGGCCTCAAGCCCGGCCCGGAAATGACGGCGCTGCTGGAGGCGATGGGCAAATTCAACGAAGAACTGGTGAACGCCGGTGTGCTATTGGCCGCCGATGGCCTGAAGCCGAGCTCAAGCGGCGTGCGCGTGGCGTTCGACGGCCCGCAGCGGCGGGTGATCGACGGGCCGTTCGCCGAGACGCGCGAACTGGTCGCCGGCTTCTGGTTGTGGCAGGTGCGTTCGCTGGACGAGGCCATCGAATGGGTGAAGCGATGCCCGAACCCGATGCCGGGCCCGTCCGAGATCGAGATCCGCCCGATCTACGAGGCCGAGGATTTCGGCGAGGCATTCGCCAGCGACAAGCGCCGGCGGGAAGCGCTGGTGGCTGCCCGCACCCAACGACCGCAAACCTGACAGGGAAACCGTCATGAAACTGATTCCTTACCTGATGTTCCGCGAAGGCAAATGCCGCGAGGCCTTCGCGTTCTATGCGAGCGCGCTGCGGGGCGAGATCGTCTCCACCGCGACCTACGGCGACATGGGGCCGGACATTCCCGAGCCGATGCGGCCCTTCATCGCCAACATCCAGTTGCTGGCCGGCGGCGCCACGATCATGGGCGCTGACGCCATGGAAAACCCCGATGGCCAGGCCACGACCTCGGTCAACATCGAGGTGGACAGCATCGAGGACGCCGAGCGCATCTTCGCCGCGATGTCCGATGGCGGGGAGGTGCGGATGCCGCTGGCGGAGAGCCAGTGGGCGCTGCGCTTCGGCATGTTCGACGACCGCTACGGCCAGCCGTGGATGATCAACGTCATGAAGCCGACGCCGTAGCCAGGCCATCACGCCGAAGGAGAACACGATGCCCCGCGACCTCCACGTGAACCTGCCGGTGAAGGAGCTCGAACGCACCGTCGACTCCTTCGCTGCGCTCGGTTTGTCGGTCGACCCGAAGTTCACCGACGGGAACGCCACCTGCATGATCATCAACGACAGCACCGGCGTGATGCTGCTGGTGGAGTCTTTCTTCGCGACCTTCACCAGGAAGCCGGTCGCCGACGCGCATGCGGTGACCAAAACCCTGCCCGCCATCCCGGTGGACAGCCGCGCGGAGGTTGATGACTTCGTGGGAACGCCCTTGCCGCTGGTGGGAACGAAAACGCCGAGCCGAACGACCATGGCGTCACGTGCCAGCGCGGCATCGCACACCTGGATGGCCACCAGTGGGAGGTGTTCCACATGGACGAATCGCAGTTCCCCGAGGCCTGAGCCAGCCGCATCCCGCGTCGCGGACCACCCGACGCGCCATTTCAGAGGAGCAAGGACATGAGTTCGTTCAATCCCGTGGTCTGGTTCGAGATCTACGCCGATGACCTGGCACGCGCGCGTGCCTTCTACGAAGCCGTGCTCGGCGTGACGCTGGAGCCGCTGCCAATGCCGGGCGGCATGGATGGCTTCGAGATGCTCGCGTTCCCGTCGACCATGGAGAACCCGGGTGCGGGCGGCACGCTGTGCAAGATGGACGGCGTGCCGGCCGGTGCCGGCGGCACCCTGGTCTACTTCGGCTGCACCGATTGCGCGGTGGAAGCCGGGCGGGTCGAGGCCGCAGGCGGCCGCTTGCAGCGCGACAAGATGTCGATCGGCGAGTACGGCCATATCGCGCTGGCCTTCGACACCGAGGGCAACATGTTCGGCCTGCATTCGATGCAGTGAGGGCGGGCTTGCCGGATGGCGCTTGCACTGGGTGACGGGCGATGGTGTCATCGGCGGCGTGAGCCTTGATGCCGTCCGTCGCCGCCTCGATGCCCTGTGGCGGATGGAATCGCCGCGGTTGCTGGCGCGCCTTGCGCGCATCACCGGCAACATCGACACCGCCGAGGAACTGGCGCAGGACGTGCTGCTGTCCGCCCTGGAACGCTGGCCGCGCGAGGGAGCGCCGGAGAACCCGGCGGCGTGGCTGATGACCGCGGCCAAGCACCGCGCCATCGACCACCTGCGTCAACGCCGCTTGCACGCACGCAAGGAGGCCGAGTTCGGCATTGAACTGGAGCTGCACGGAGCCGACATGCAGGGCGACGATGCGCAACGCCTGGCGGACGACGATATCGGCGACGACCTGCTGCGCCTGCTGTTCACCAGCTGCCATCCGGTGCTGCCGAGGGAGTCGCGCGTCGCGCTGACCCTGCGCATGCTCGGTGGCCTGTCGACGCCGGAGATTGCACGCGCATTCCTGCAGCCCGAGGCCACGGTGGCGCAGCGCATCGTCCGTGCCAAGCGCACCCTGGCCAACAAGCAGGTCCCCTTCGAGGTGCCGCGCAAGGCCGAATTGCCGGAGCGCCTTGGGGCGGTCCTGGAGGTCCTCTATCTGGTCTTCAACGAAGGCTATGCAGCGACCAGTGGCGAGGACTGGATGCGCCCCGCGCTGTGCGAGGAAGCCCTGCGGCTGGGCCGGGTGCTGGTCGGGCTGCTGCCGGGCGAAGCCGAGGCGCTGGGCCTGCTCGCGCTGATGGAGCTGCAGGCGTCGCG
>Ga0114939_10001778_pt1 | contig 16739 bp, 13 predicted proteins | sample AshMeaCrysSpring_FD_87196 | JGI IMG/M metagenome (GOLD analysis project Ga0114939, IMG submission 87196) | Groundwater microbial communities from Big Spring, Nevada to study Microbial Dark Matter (Phase II) - Ash Meadows Crystal Spring | ecosystem: Environmental > Aquatic > Deep subsurface >... | reverse complement strand
TGTGTTTCCCCCTCAAAGCAGACAAAGGCTTTGACACCATCAAAGGGTTGCAAATCACTCCGTCCATAGCGTCCTCTGTATAAATATCGATTTGCTTTAGTTGGGTTTTGCACCTGTTGATAATTCATCAAGGCGCCGTGCATATCCAAATGCACGATATGATAAAAACCCGCTCCCTTGGCTTCCAAATGCCGCGATAAGGCTTCATAGGTTCCCGGACGCAGCAATTCCACCTTCACCCGCAACTTGCTTTGAGCGATCGCTTCCCACAACGGCCGGGAAATGGTACGATAGCTCACATCCTTCTCTTCATCTGGACGTGCTGTTACCACCAACAGATTAATTACTGGTGATGGTTGCACATCTGCAGACACCGCCACAGGTTTAATACTCTTGCGGATCATAACAGCGTCTACTGCTAGGGGACGCGGTAAATCCGGGTCGCCCATCGCCTCCCAGTGCAAAGCATGAAACTCTGGGTTATTACTGATAATTTCCAATTGTACGTTACTTAAGTTACCGCGCTCCTGGCGATATTCGCTGTAAGCGTCGAAATTCGCCTTAAATACTTGCTCAAACAGGTTTTCTCCGTAGGTTTTCACACTCATTGCTGCTGTTTCTGCTTTGACAGTATCCAGCGTGGGATAAACCAGCCAATCTTCAAAATACCATTGCAGTTGCTGCTCTTGCGCTGCAGTGAAGGGGTTAGAAATTGTTACAGGATACTCTTGACGCCCGTCAAAGCTTACAATTGCGGTAAATCCTGTCTCTGTCTGGCTTTGTTCCCGGATGGTAATGACTTCCATGAGGCGACGCTCCTGGGAAATTCAAAGTATACTGTTGTAAACTTCACAGCGGCTGCTTACGTTTCCGGATGAAATAGGGAACAGGGAACGGAGAGATAGCAGTCCTATAAATATCCCATTTCTCAATTACATGATAGGACTTATACCATTTCACTTTGAGGTTGAAACAAATGGGTAGGTAAGGGCAAGGCAATACCTTGCCCCTACGTCTAATTTTATGTATCAGGATTTTCGTGAAATGGTACTACGCACAAGGGGAAGATAACCGTAGGGTGGGCACTGCCATACAATGTCAAATAACTATTTGAGGATGTAAGTGCCCACCCTACAAAATTCTTGCAGCCCCTCTCCCCTAGGGAGAGGGGTCGGGGGTGAGGGTTGTTCTCACTCAACGGAGAACTACTATTTTCTTGACTTTTGAGTGTTGACTACGATAAGGTAAAAAGGTTTTATCAACTAATAATTTCTTACCTGGCATCATGGCAATTTAATTAACAATTGCCAGCGACAATTTTTAGAAAAACTTAACTATAGGGAATTGCTTATGCTTGTGTTCGTAAATTAGAAAGCTAAATATGTATATAAACTAACTAATCTGTGCAAAAAAATATTTATAAATATACAATTTGTTTGATGAACAAATTTATAAATTCCTCAGTCATTGTTCATATCCACAGCTTTTAGCTTTTAATCCGGCATTTAAGAGGCTGGTTGTAAGTGTTTCTTTAAATGACTATCTTATGGGCAGATTATCTGCTGTGGAATCTTGCGCTAGCACAACCCAATCGACCTTTACGCGGAAATTTGAGGCATGACACCGGATACATTGATGACACCGGAACGAATCGATTTGGATGGAAAAACCTTTGTCCCTGCAGAGCAAATACCTATTCCTGAATGGCCTTGTGTGTTGAGCGAACGACCGTTACCGACGCTCACGATTAAAGATGATGATATGTTTTTGCTAACAGATACCCTAGGTAATATTGCTAGTGGTATGGCAGGTGATAGCAATGCCGCTAGTATGGGGTTGTTTTGCTCGGATACTCGCTATCTCAGCCGCTTGGAGCTACAAATTGATGGGCGATCGCCTGTGTTGCTCAGTAGTACCGCTCACAAAGGATTTGCACTTTCGGTATTGTGTACCAATCCCTCAATTGAAGATCGTCTGAAGTCAGATACTCTGGGTATTCGGCGGGAAATAGTCCTGAACGGAGCGTTGTTTGAAGAACTGGAAATTTCTAACTACTCGACAACTTCGGTCAGCTTTGAACTCAGCCTCAGCTTTGATGCAGATTTCCTGGATTTATTTGAAGTCAGGGGTTTTAGTCGCGACCAACGGGGAAGACTCCTGCGTCATGTACCATTGGAGAAAGCTGAGGGTGACTCAAAAGAGCCATCAGCTAAAGCCGACTCCCTGACCCTAGCTTATCAAGGGATGGACGGGTCTATCATGGAATCCCGCATCCAGTTTCAGTACAAACCACCAGATTATTTCAAGGGTTATACCGCAGTGTGGAGGTTCGATTTAGCGTCCCACGAAACGCAAAAGTTGGGCTACCGACTGAATATGTTAACCAATAATAAGTCTAGCTCCACCGTCAGCGCTCCGACCACCCTAGTTCAAGCTCGGTCTGCAGAAATGATGGAGGAGCAACATTGGGTACAACAAATTACCAGTATCCGCTCCGATAAACAAATCTTCAACCACGTTATTGAGCGGGCTGAGCAAGATATGTACCTGCTGCGGCAGTCCTTTGGACAGTATAAAACTGTCTCGGCTGGTGTACCTTGGTTTTCAGCCTTGTTTGGGCGGGATTCAATTATTACTGCTTCCCAAACCTTGATGCTCAACCCGCAAATTGCCAAGGAAACCCTCAGCCTCCTAGCTAAGTATCAAGGTAAAGTTGACGATGAGTGGCGGGAAGAAGAACCGGGAAAGATGTTACACGAACTCCGGTTTGGAGAATTAGCACGCTGTCAGGAAATTCCCCATACCCCCTACTATGGCACCGTTGATGCTACTCCCCTGTGGCTGATGCTCTATGCGGAATACTTCGCTTGGACGCACGACTGGGAAACCCTAGAGAAGCTGTGGAATAATGCGCTAGCTGCAATGGATTGGATTGACCGTCGCTGCAAAAAAACCGGGTATTTGTCGTACTTCCGGACATCGCGACGGGGTTTAGCAAACCAAGGCTGGAAAGACTCTGGGGACTGTATTGTCAACCGCAAAGGTGAACTAGCTAATGGTGCGATCGCCCTGTGTGAAGTCCAAGCTTATGTCTATGCAGCAAAAGTCCGACTGGCAGAAATTGCACGCATGAAGAAGCGCATCGACTTGTCAGACCGCTGGGAAGAAGAAGCCAGAAACCTGAAGATGCGCTTTAATCGGGACTTCTGGATGGAAGACTTAGATTTCTGTGCCCTTGCTTTGGATGGTGAGGGAAACCAAGTCGATAGCGTCACATCTAATCCCGGTCATTGCTTACAGTTAGGCATTTTGACACCCGAAAAAGCCTACAGTGTAGCCGAACGCTTACGCGCTCCGGATATGTTTAATGGTTGGGGGATTCGGACTCTCAGCAGCAACTCACCCGCTTACAATCCGATGGGTTATCACATTGGCTCAGTCTGGCCTCATGATAACTCGATAATTTCTACCGGATTGCGATCGCTCGGTTTAACCGACCAAGCGCTAGAACTTTTCCAAGGTTTGCTCGACATGACTTTACAGCAGCCCTACCTACGTCCTCCAGAACTATTCTGCGGCTACGAACGCAATGGTGACGGCGCCCCAGTACAATATCCCGTCGCTTGTACCCCCCAAGCTTGGGCAACTGGGAGTGTTTTCCAACTGTTGCAAATGATGGTAAACTTAGTTCCCGACGCCCAAAACAACTGTTTGCGAATTATCGACCCCGCCCTTCCTGAGTCGATTAGTCGTCTGTCGTTACATAACTTGCGCGTCGGTGCCACCGTCCTCGATTTGGAATTCGAGCGTTCCGGTAATACTACCGCCTGTCGTGTAGCCAAAAAACGCGGCAATTTACGAGTAGTTATCGAAGCTTAATCCAATTTTGGATTGTGGATTTTAGATTTTCGATTGGTTACTCGTTCCCTGATTCAACCGGGGAACTCCACTAGACTTCTGGCAAAAGTTACCAGTAGGGTGGGCAAAATTTTGCCCACCCTACACTTTTGTTACGGGTAAGGAGATACGAGATATACAATCTAAAATCGAAAATCTAAAATTTATCCTTCTTCTTGACTCTCATTTCTCCCACCAGGGGAGGACTCATAAAGAGCATCTAATTGCTGACGAGCATCTTCTACATTAATTGAGCGCATGACTAACAAAGGCTCTTTAATCACATTACCTGCACCATCCAATAATTCTGGATGGGGTACAGGCTGACGAAAAGAGGAATAGGGAGACTTAGGGTGACTTGTCATCGGATAATTTCGCTCTCGCTCAAAACTGAACATGATCAGATTGCGAATCAAGTTACCGACGGCTATCAAAGCAAGGATTGTAAAAGCTGAAATGTAAAGCAAGTGTAACAACATCGCGTTTTCCTCCAGAAGCAGCCAGTTAAAAATTATCAGCCAATGGTTGTTGTGCTATAGCACATGTTTTCATGCTTGTCAAGGTTTTGCAGCTTACAGTAGTGTAAGATACCGCTAATCGTTTCTTAATCTCATGTTAAAGGATTTATAATAATCAACTTATATTTCTTTTTGTTGTGGCGTAGAAGACTGTCCAGAGCGGAAACGCATTGCTACCTTCCAACATTCTGTCAGCAATTGATGCCAAGGCATCATAGTTGCCATATCGATACCCACTTGTCCGCCTGTTGCCTGAAACAGCATCTTAGCCGTGTTGACTTCCTCCTGTGCTTGTGAGACTCGCGCCAACAAGTCAGCTTGCTCCTCGTCACTCATAAAAGGCATTCTCTCATTTTCCAGCAAGCTCTGCGAACGAGCAAACCAGTACTGAAAATCTTCCAAAAGCGGTTCTAGAATGGTTTTGAGCAACCCTGGCTCTGGCAAATTGGGGCTAAACATATATTAAGGGGATTATCTAAACTTACTTCATAATCTTAACGTCATTTACGTTTCTTAACATAAAGTAACTATTAGTCATTAGTCTGAAGTTCCCAATGCCCTCTTGCCCTCTTGCCCAATACCCTATTCCCCATTCCCTATTCCCCATTCCCTATTCCCTAGTCCCTAGTCGCGGCTAATATAGAGGCAGTGCAACTGATAAAATTGCCTTTCCAAAATCATCCGTCAATGGTTTAACAGCCGATGTCGCCTTCAGAATCTTTTAATCATTCACAGCAACCTGAGCAACCTGAGAAAATTAATCTGCCACGTACCAGCGAATCGGAGAAGTTGAAAAAGATTCGCCACACCGCTTCCCATGTCATGGCGATGGCAGTGCAAAAGCTGTTTCCTAAAGCGCAGGTGACAATCGGTCCTTGGATTGATTACGGATTTTATTATGACTTTGATAATCCGGACCCCTTCACCGAAAAGGATTTGAAAGCCATCTACAAAGAGATGGTGAAAATCATCAATAAGAAATTGCCGGTAGTTCGGGAAGAAGTCAGCCGAGAAGAAGCCAAACGCCGTATTGAGGAAATCAAAGAGCCTTATAAGCTAGAAATCCTCGATGATATTAAACAGGAACCGATTACCATCTACCACCTAGGGAATGACTGGTGGGATTTGTGCGCTGGACCTCACGTGGAAAATACCAGCGAACTGAATCCTAAAGCGATTGAATTAGAAAGTGTGGCTGGTGCATATTGGCGGGGGGATGAAACTAAAGCGCAACTACAGCGGATCTATGCTACCGCTTGGGAAACTCCAGAACAACTGGCAGAATATAAGCGCCGCAAAGAAGAAGCAATGCGCCGCGACCACCGCAAACTGGGTAAGGAACTGGGATTATTTATCTTTTCCGACCAAGTGGGTCCCGGTTTACCCTTATGGACGCCTAAAGGAACACTCCTGCGGAGTTTATTGGAAGACTTCCTGAAGCAGGAGCAGCTAAAACGTGGTTATTTACCCGTTGTCACTCCCCATATTGCCAGAGTTGACTTATTTAAGACCTCTGGACACTGGCAGAAATATAAGGAGGATATGTTCCCCCTAATGGCGGAGGATGAGGAAGCCGCGCAGTTAGAACAAGGCTTTGTATTGAAGCCGATGAACTGTCCCTTCCACATTCAAATATATAAGAATGAGTTGCGCTCCTATCGGGAATTACCGATGCGACTGGCGGAATTTGGCACCGTCTACCGCTACGAACAATCGGGAGAATTGGGAGGATTAACCAGGGTACGCGGGTTTACGGTGGATGACTCCCACCTGTTTGTGACTCCGGAACAACTGGATGCGGAATTTCTGAATGTTGTGGATTTGATTCTGTCGGTGTTTAGAAGTCTGCAATTGAAGAATTTTAAAGCGCGACTCAGTTTCCGCGACCCGGAAAGTGATAAGTACATTGGTTCTGATGAAGCTTGGGAAAAAGCCCAAGGTGCCATTCGTCGGGCTGTAGAACACCTGGGGATGAATTACTTTGAAGGTATCGGGGAAGCGGCTTTCTACGGTCCCAAACTCGATTTTATCTTCCAAGATGCTCTAGAAAGGGAATGGCAGTTAGGAACCGTACAGGTAGATTATAACTTGCCAGAACGGTTTGATTTAGAATACGTCGCTGAAGATGGTGCGCGCAAGCGTCCGGTGATGATTCACCGCGCTCCTTTTGGTTCTCTGGAGCGTCTGATTGGGATTTTAATTGAAGAATACGCGGGTGATTTCCCCTTGTGGTTAGCACCAGTGCAAGCTAAATTGCTACCTGTGACTGAGGCGCAACTAGACTATGCTAAAGAAGTGGCGATGAAAATGCGGGCTGTAGGTATTCGTGCAGAAGTCGATACTAGTGGCGATCGCTTGGGTAAACTGATTCGCAATGCGGAAAAAGAAAAAATTCCCGTGATGGCTGTTGTCGGTGCCAAGGAAGTGGAATCTAACAGCTTGAGTATCCGCACCAGAGCGTCGGGTGAGTTGGGAAGTATACCAGCTTCTGAGGTGATTGACAAGATGAAGGAAGCGATTGCTAGTTACACTAACTTCTAGTTGACCACAAGAATTTTAGCTGATCACAAACCAGTAGGGTTGGCAAAACTTTGTCCACCCTACAGATTTTTATTACCATTATCCAGCAACCGCAAAAATGAATTTGCAAATATCGCTGCTTGAGTGCGATCGCGTAAATTTAACCGCGTCAAAATGCTCGTGACATGATTTTTTACGGTGCGTTCGGTAATAAATAAACATTGGGCAATTTCGCGGTTATTCGCACCCGATGCAATTAAGTGTAAAACTTCCTTTTCTCTGGAAGTAAGTTCTGCAAACCCTGGTGGTGGAGTGGGAGGTTTTTCTGCGGTATTAGCAGGGATAGGAGCAATAATTTTCTCCAATAATCCAGGTCCTAGGTGCGTATGTCCTGCGTAAACTGAGCGGATTGCATTTGCTAAAGGTTCCAGAGATGTATGCTTGAGTAAATAGCCTTTTGCGCCAAATCGCATCGCCTGGGAGACATATTCATCATCATCAAAAGTTGTCAAAACTAATATTTTTACATTAGTAAACTGCTGATAAATTGCTTTAGTTGCTGCAACGCCATCCATTACAGGCATTCTGACATCCATTAATACTACATCAGGTTGGAAAGTCTCAACTTGAGTTATTGCTTGCTTACCATTTTCCGCTTCACCCACAACTTCAAAATCTGGTTGCGACTCCAACAAACTTTTTATACCCTGACGAATTATCGTTTGGTCGTCTACCAACAACAGGTGAATCATTTTTTCAGTCTCGACAATGGAATAAAGGCGATAATATTGCAACCACTTCCCAGTTCGCTGGTGATGTACAATTGACCTCCAAGAGCTGCAGCTCGCTCGTACATCCCTTGCAGCCCAAATCCTGTAGTATTTTGGTCAGGATTAAAGCCTATACCATTATCCTCCACCCGCAAAATCAAAGAATTCGCAGTTGCTTGGATTGCAATTGTGACCTGAGTTGCACCACTATGTTTGGAAATATTTGTTAAAGCTTCCTGGACAATGCGGTAAACAGTTCTGCTCACTTCTGGTGGTAATTGTTGTTCCAGACGCAGGGAGTAATTCGGAGTAATATCAATTCTACTCTGGAATTCTGCCAACAAAACTGAGATAGCATCTTCTAACGATTTTACCAGCAAAGGGTCAGACCGCAACGTTGTTACTGACTGATTTACTTCTTTTAAAGCCTTCACGCCCAAGTTTTTTGCTGATAATAAAAACTCTTGAGTTTTATCAATATTGGACTGCAAAAACAGCAATGCATTTTCTATTTGAATACTTTGTGCTGTCAGCGAATGCCCCAAAGCATCGTGAATTTCACGAGCGATGCGGTTGCGTTCTTGTAGCGTTGCTTGGTCTTCAATTCGGAGGGAATATTGTCGTAACTGTTCGTGAGTCATTGCTAATTTTTCCCGACTTTCCCGCTCCGAAATTAATGCATTTACTAATAAGAATACAAACATTAATAAAAAAGAAAATAACAGGATAATATTTAATTTTAAGTTCCAGACTATATATCTAATATTTTCGCCATTAATAATTGGTGGTTTGGGTGGAGCCGGAAAAGGGATATTATTATTTACTACATTGCTAATAAAAAAAATCAAAACTAAACTAGTTAAGAGTAAGCGTCCAGCCTGTTTAAATATTAAACAGCTACGAATTACCAAAATAAGTAACAGAGGTGGTGAAAAACCGATACCTCTACCAGTCATAATATTTACCGAGATAATCAGTAAAAATTCTAAGGCTATATAAATTAATTTCGATAAATAATTCTCCAGTGGCAAGCGCAAACCCATGATGCCAAAGCAAGCAAAACTTAAAAATAATAGATGGGTATTGACAATGGAAAATTCCGGTAAAAATGGTGGTTTAACAATATTAATTAACCGAAACTCTATCACTATTGTTATACCCAAAAGCATCCATTCTATGTATAACAACGGGCGTAATGGATGGGAGTGGAGACGTGTAGATTTTTGGATGATAGTAAATGCTGGATGGTTATTTTTCATAAATTTCCGCCAGTTATTTTCAGTACACCATTTTGGCAATAATATTTCGCCTAATTTATTGCTAAATGAAATTTCTTTCCAGGTACTAAAGTCATATTATTTTCCTTCCGGAGATGGTACTAAAGTACCAGAAGGAATCAGTGCTACAGTACCATGCAATAAACAATTCCAGTTCATAGGATGAAGCTATGGAACAGTGATTTGTTCCTACATAGAAACCAAAAGGAATTTGCATGAAAATCAAATTGGCTTCAATCATTGCTCTCACCATGACTGTGATGGCGACAACTGCATCAATGGCACAAGCACAAGTCCCTACCATGCCTAATAGCGTACCCTTTCCACCAGTTCTAATGCAACCCGGCCAAAATCCGCCGGAAATTCCTGGTCTGAACTTGACCGACGAGCAGAAAAATCAGGTTAAAGAAATTCACGAAAAAACTCGTTCTGAATTAGAAGGTATCCTGACATCAGAACAAAAAAATAAGCTCAAAGAAGCAGCCCAAGCTGGTAAAAATCCCATTGCTGCACTGCAGAGTTTAAATCTCTCTGACGAACAGAAGACAAAACTGCGGGAAGTAATGGAATCAACCCGCGCACAAATGGATAGTATCTTGACTGATGAACAACGGGAAAAGTTCAGTGAATTCCGGGAAAAAATGCCGAATCCACCCTTTGGTAAATCACCATTCCCTAACTAAAATTTGCCTTTTGGTTTATGACCACAGCCTTAGATTGTTACTCAGTTAGCGATTAAATTCAGGTAAGGGGAGCAAGGGTATGCTCCCCACATTCAAGATACTTGCATGATGTAATTAATCCTGCTCATCAAAATATCAATAGGCTGGGGAATACCCACTCAGCGGTAATTCAATAACTGAGTCATAACGTATTTGGGATTAATATATAAACCAGGGGTTTGTTCCAATTGAGAAACAAATAGGATTTTGTATGAGTGCAAAATTTGTTTCAACATTTATGACTGTCATAAGTGTATTGGCATCAACTGCATCTATCACCCAAGCAAACACTCCACCAATTCTTGATAGTATCCCACTACAAGAAGGCATACTCTTACCGCCAAGTCAAATAAAATATGGTATAATGAAAAATTTACCTAGCAACCCAGGTATTGAATTACCCGAAGAACAAAAAAATAAACTTCAAGAAATTCACGCAAATGCTTGTTCGCAAATTGAAAAAATACTGATAACCGAACAACAGGATTATTTGAAAGAAGCTATCCAAAGTAGTCAACATCCGATAGCAGCAGTACCAGGTTTAAACTTGTCTTTTGAACAGCAAGCAAAACGGCAAAAAGCATCGGACTGCGAACAAATTTACAGTATCCTTATACAAGTGCAGAAAATTCCGAAAAAGTAGGAAAACTACTGATAAGATTAGCTCCTAGTAATAACTTGAGGTTGGGTAATTGTAAATAAAACCCAACCTTTTTACTGGGAACCAGTCTGAAATCTTAGCAAATCTTAGGGTGGGCAAAACTTTACCCACCCTACAGTTCGTACTGTGCGATCGTAACTTATAGCGTTTCTCAATCACACATATCATATTTTGCACATATAGCCTATAAGAATGTAGCTATACAAACCAAGCCTGACGAGTGCAGGCTTCAAAGACTTCATTTTTACTATTTAAGTCAGATAAACTTACTAGTATTTTAAAATACATTTATTTCTCCGATAAACTACGGTAATGCAACATGTGAAACATAAAAAAACATAATTAGCACCGCTGGGGTTGTCATGTCTCAAACCAGGTCAAAAGTTAGCCGCAATGCTTGTCCAACTAGGTCGTAAAATTTAGAATTATTCTCAAACCCCTTGGGTTAAGAAATGGTGCTAAAGCCTCTGGATTGTAGAGATTTTCCACTAAAGTTATTTTAGTAACAAAAATTAATTCTCAAAGTTCGCGTATGTTAATGCTACTCTTCTATGTGGGAAATGACCTTTATGCCTTGGATACTGCTCAAGTCGTCGAAGTTATACCCAGAGTTGTGCTGAGAAAGATACATCATGCTCCTGACTATGTTGCAGGGTTATTCAACTATCGTGGGTTGATTGTCCCTGTTATCGATTTGTGCCACCTAATACAAGGCAAGCCCAGTCGCTCCTATTTAAGCACCCGTATTATCATAGTTGATTATATTGCTAAAGATAATACCAAACGTTGCATGGGTTTAATGACGGAACGGGTAACAGAAACTTTAAATAAGCCGGATAATGAAGTGATAGATACAGATGCGCCAGTTGATGAAGCTCACCCTTATTTAGGAAACATGATGATGGATGAGAAGGGAATGATTCAACACATCCGGTTAGAATATTTACTCTCCGACTCACAACACAAGTACCTATTAGCGGCAGTAGGGGGATAACACGGGTGTTGTTAGCAACAATTGAAACACTGCTGCAAGAAAAAATCGGTTTGGATGCCAAAATCATTGGTACTAAGGAGATAAGCAGAGCAACCCAAAGGCGACGGTTAGCTTGTAATTTACCAGACTTGTCAAGCTATCTCCAGTATTTGTTTTCCTCCCCGCAGGAATTTGATGAACTAATTGAAGAGGTAATTGTCCCAGAAACTTGGTTTTTTCGAGATTGGGAACCCTTTACTTTTTTGCAGCATTATGTAAAATCTGAATGGTTGCCTTGCCAGAGACAGCGCATTCTGAGGCTATTAAGTGTACCTTCTTCAACTGGGGAAGAGCCTTACTCAATTGCCATGACTCTATTAAATGCTGGTTTGGCTCCTCATCAGTTTCGTATTGATGCTGTTGATATTAGTAAAAAGTCATTGGTAAAAGCGAAAAAAGGTATCTTCCGCTCCAATTCCTTTCGAGGAAATAACATAGAATTTCGCCAACGCTATTTTACTCAAAAGGGGGATGAATATCAGTTGTGTGACTTGGTGAAGGGTGCTGTTAATTTTAGACGCGGTAATCTACTAGATGCGAATTTTTTAAGCGATAAGAATCCTTATGATGTGATTTTTTGTCGCAATGTTTTAATTTATTTTGACAAATTATCAAGAGAGAAAACAATTCAGAAGTTAGAGCGGTTATTAAAAAATCAAGGCTTGCTATTTGTCGGACACGCCGAGACTTCACAGATATTAAGGAATTCTCACTTTGTCTCTGTACGCCATGTTTTAGCTTTTGCTTACCGCAAGCAAGATGATGAACAAGAAGGGTTAAAGGAGCAGAAAAGCCAGAAAAATCAGCATTTAATTCCTAACAAAATTCAAAAAAATACCTTAGATAAAAACAACAATGATGATAAATTTTGTAAAATTGATAATACCGTAAATAATCAAAGCAAAAATCAGGAGATGCCACCATTACAAACTGCTCGTTCCTTAGCAGATGGGGGAAGGTTAACTGAAGCTGCTAGACTCTGTGAAACTTATCTCCAGCAGAATTGCACCAGTGTTGAAGCTTACGTATTGCTGGGACAAATCCATCAAGCTCAGGGACTACAAGCACAAGCAGAAAAATATTTCCAAAAAGCGATTTACCTGCAACCAAATCACTACGAAGCTCTGATGCAGCTAGCGTTAATCACCGAACACCGTGGAGATAGGAAGAAAGCAGCAATACTTAGGCAAAGAATCCAAAGACTTTTAGTAATTCTTAATTCGTAATTGCAATTAATGATGATAAAATTTATAATCTCTACTTCAATTAGCCATTAAGCATTAGCAATGAACAACTAATAGGGTGGAAAAATATGTGGAAAAATATGGGATTGCAACAGCGCATTTTTAGTGCATTTATGTTCATAGGTACAATAGTTTTAATTGTGGCTCTAATCGGCTGGTTAGCGACTGCCCGACTGAGCAGCCACATCAATAAACTAAGCAATAATACTTTGCCTAACATCGACAGTTTGTGGGAAATCAACGAAGCAGTATCGAGGGTTCATTCATCAGAGAAACCGCTGGTTGCTAACACCATAAATGGGGAACAGAGAAAACAAGAGTTAGACAGGATTCAGTCCGCCTTTAAGGATATAACCGAAGGATTAAACCAATACGAAAAGACTCCTCGTGAGGCGGAAGAAGACAAAATATATAAAAAAATTTCACCCGAAGTAGATAAGTGGAAAACCGCTAGTCAAGAGTATCTCGATATTCATGAAAAATTTCTCAAATTTGGCGTTAATAACCCGAGAAAAATTCAGGTTGAATTATTGCAGCAAGGGAAAAGTAATACACCTGAATTCATAACTGCTACAGATTCTATCGTTGTGCTTACGGCGATGAATGATTACTTGTTGGCGAAATTAGAGCCGGCATACCAGACAGCGGCGAAGGGACTTTTAGAACTCCTGACACACAACAAAACCGTGGCAGCAAATGTTACCAAGTCAGCCGAGCAAGATGTGGCTAGTAGCACATTCTGGATACTTGTGGGCTTGCTGATTGGGCCTGTGACGGCGGTGATTTTTGGGAGGTATTTCAGCAGCACAATTGCTAAACCACTGGGAGCAAAAATTGCTGGAGTTGTGGGAGTAGCAGAGAAAATTTCTGCTGGAGATTTGACGACTTTAGTTCCAGAAGCAGAAAACCAAGATGAAATTGGTAAATTACAGAATTCCTTCCGCACCATGTCGAAAAACCTGAATTCTTTAATTACTCAGGTGCAAAAGTCAGGAATTCAAATCACCACTTCGGCGACGCAAATTGCAGCTTCTGGCAAACAATTAGAAGCAACGGTGGCAGAACAGCTTGCTTCTACTAATCAAGTGGCTGCTACTGCTAAAGAAATTGCTGCTACTTCCGCCCAATTGGTGAAGACAATGGATGATGTGGAAAGCAAGTCTAAAAGAACTGCTCAAGCTGCTGGTGACAGTCAATATGAACTTAACCAAATGGAAAAAACCATGCGGATGTTGGCAGAGGCGACTAGTACTATCTCTGCAAAACTGGGAGTAATTAACGAAAAAGCCAGCAATATTAACAGTATTGTCACTACTATTACTAAAGTTGCCGACCAGACAAATTTACTCTCCCTCAACGCCGCAATTGAAGCGGAAAAAGCTGGAGAGTACGGTACCGGGTTTGCTGTTGTTGCTAGAGAAATTCGTCGTTTAGCTGACCAAACTGCCGTTGCTACCCTGGACATTGAAAATATGGTGAAAGAGATGCAAGGGGCAGTAGCAACTGGAGTCATGGAAGTTGATAGTTTTACCAAAGAAGTAGAAAGAGGTGTAGAAGATGTTCGCAATATCGGCGTCAAATTAGAGTCAATCATTGAGCAAGTGCAAACTCTTACCCCCCGCTTTCAACAGGTGACTAGTAGTGTAGAAGCTCAGTCACAGGGAGCAGTGCAAATCAGTGAAGCGATGCTGCAATTGATTGAAGCTGCCTCCCAAACTGCCGATTCGCTGCGGGAAATTAACAGCTCCATTGGGCAACTAAACGATGCATCGATTGGGTTACGGCAGGAAATCGCTAATTTTAGAGTAGCTTAGGGCGGATGGCTGATGGCAAACGACTGCTGGAATCATATTGGAGTCGAAGGAACTGGCGATCGCTCCTGTGTGAAGTTGCAAACCGTAACTCACTGCCGTAACTGCTCAGTTTATTCCACCGCTGGGCGGAGTTTATTAGAACGAGAAGCACCGCCAGAATACATCCATGAGTGGACTGAGATAGTTGCCAAAACCCAGCCCGCTGAATCTATAGCACCAGCTAACGGTGCAATTGTCCAGTCTACGGAAACCATATCAATTATCATTTTTCGTCTGGGAGGCGAATGGCTGGCGCTGCCGGTGCACTTACTCCAGGAGATAACACAGCCTTGTGTAATTCACACTCTGCCGCACCGCAGTAACGAACTGTTTATGGGTTTGGTTAACATTCGCGGGGAAATTCTCCTGTGCATTTCTCTGGGGCTTCTTTTGGAGTTATACCCTGACTCCTCGCCACTGCAAAATTCTCTCATCTCCAAACGGATGATGGTTGTAGCAAGTGCAGAAAACCGATGGGTGTTTAGCGTTGACGAAGTGTGTGGAGTTCACCGCTTTCCGATAGCGGAACTGCAAAGTACACCAGTGGTGATTTCTAAAGCTTCCGAAGCTTATACAAAAGGTGTAATTCCCTGGCAGGGACATCAGGTGTGTTACTTGGATGCAGATTTGTTGTTTTACACCCTCAACCGGAGGATACTGTGATGGTAAACGGAGAAAACATGGGCGATCGCATGGTGCGATCGCTATTCCGGTTAGAAGTAGAAACCACAACCGCCAAGCTTTACGAGCAACTCACCTCGCTGAAACTAAATACTCTCCCCCAGTCTCCCCAACTAATAGAATCAATGGTGCGGGCAGTTTACGCCATCAAAGGCGCCGCTCGTCTTGTCGAGTTTGAACCAGCGATTGAACTAGCTCAGGCTTTAGAAGAAAGCTTGACTGCTGTTTTGAAACAAAACGTCACCTTGTCAGCAAAACAAGTTGATGTGCTAGTAAACGGCGTCAACTGGCTGGTTAATCTCAGCCAAGCCGAAGAAGAAAATTTTGACTCTTGGTTTTCCCAACAACAGCAGAGACTAGCAACTGTGCAACAAAGCCTTGCTTCTCTACTCACACCAGGGGTAACATTGACTTCACAAGTTGCACCACTAGTGCCGCCACAAAATCATGAACTGGAAGCGACTGTACCTGAAGCAACGATACCTGCAAAGACTGTAAGTATTATTGAAAGTAGCGATAAATCTTCAATTTATCAAGATTTTATCATACAAAATTCTATAAGTCAAGACCCCCTGAGCAACAGTGCAGAAATTCCCCTCAGCACAGGAGGTGACGAGGGTGCGAGCATGAGCGGCACCTCCATGCTCGACTTGTTCCGGCTGGAAGTAGAAGCCCAGACAGCAATTTTAAACGAAGGCTTGTTAGCCTTAGAAAGCGAACCCCAATCTAGCAAAGCCCTCGAAGCCCTGATGCGGGCTGCCCATTCCATCAAAGGTGCTGCTCGGATTGTGGCACTAGATGCTGCTGTAAATCTAGCTCACGTCATGGAAGACTGCTTTGTTGCAGCCCAAAACCAAACCATTACTCTCGGAGCGGATGAAGTAGATATACTGCTGCATGGGGTTGACTTACTGATTAATATCAGCCAAGTCGAAGACGGTGCGATGAACCGTTGGTTATCAGAAAACGGGCAAGATATTGCAAATACCAGACAAGATATTACTGCCATACTCACACCAGGTGCCGCACCCGTTGCGAGGGAACAGAAAAAAACACAACAGAAAACACAACAGAAAACACAACAGAATATCCCAGATCCTAGCCAATCCCTAGTTCCCACCACCCCAGCCACACCCGTTAAAACCGAACCCACTAAACTAGACGCGCAGAAATTGCAACCAGATGCAAGTAGCGATCGCGTGGTCAGAGTCAGTGCAGAAAACCTTAACCGGATCATGGGATTAGCGGGGGAATCTCTCATTGAAGCAAATTGGCTGCAGCCGTTTGCAGATTCCTTAATGATTCTCAAAAAACGGCAATTAGAATTATCAAAAATGCTGGATGAGTTACAGAATACCTTACCAGCCAGCCATATCAATAAAAAGGGTGACAATTATCTCGAAGTCGTCAAAGCAAAAGAGCGGGAATGTCGCGAGATATTGCTGGAGCGTATCAACGAACTAGAATTATATGCTCGTCGTACTAGCAATCTTTCAGATAGATTATATCGAGAAGTAATTGCCTCAAATATGCGTCCCTTTGCCGATGGAGTGCAGGGTTTTC
>Ga0114939_10001777_pt1 | contig 16753 bp, 17 predicted proteins | sample AshMeaCrysSpring_FD_87196 | JGI IMG/M metagenome (GOLD analysis project Ga0114939, IMG submission 87196) | Groundwater microbial communities from Big Spring, Nevada to study Microbial Dark Matter (Phase II) - Ash Meadows Crystal Spring | ecosystem: Environmental > Aquatic > Deep subsurface >... | reverse complement strand
CCCGCCGGCCAGGCGCACCTCGGGGGCCGGGGCGTCGCGCAGCCGTCCGGCCACCAGCGCCGACACCAGGTGCGGGGCGTGGCTGACCAGCGCCACCGCGGCGTCGTGGTCGGACGGCGTCATCCGCAGCGGCGTCGCCCCCACCAGCAGCGCCAGCTGGGTGACGAGCTCGACGGCGGCCGCGGTGGGCGACGGCAGGCCGTCCGCGGGCGGGCACAGCACCCACGACCGGCCGCGGAACAGGTCGGGACGGGCTGCCGCCGGCCCGGACACCTCCCGCCCGGCCATCGGGTGCCCGCCCACGTACGCGGCAGCCCGCGGGTGGGCGGCGACAGCCCGGGCCACCGGCAGCTTCACGCTGGCCGCATCGGTCACGGCCGGCACCCGCTCGTCGTCCAGCAGTGCGAGCACGACGGCCGCGGTGTGCTGCGGCGGGACGGCGACGAGTGCGAGGTCGACCGCCCTGGGCCCGTCGGCGGCCAGGCCCGCCCCCCGCTCGAGCGCCACCGCCAGCGCCGCGGCGTCCCGGTCGCACAGGTACACGGTGACCCCGCGGGCCCGCAGGGCCAGGGCGGCCGAGGTTCCGATCAGCCCGGTGCCCACCACGAGCACCGACTGCAGGTCGGGCGGGGTCATGCCGGGTCGTCGTGGCGCAGGTCGGTGCGCAGGGCCCGGGCCCCGTGCAGGTACACGTGCTGGATCTCGCCCCGGACGAGGTCGGTCTCGACGTGGGCGAGCAGCCGCACGACGCGAGGCATCGCGCCGGCCACGTCGAGCTCGCGGGCGCACAGCAGCGGTACGTCGGTGATGCCGATCAGCCGGGCGGCGTAGGCGGGGAACTCCGCGGTGAGGTCGGGCGTCGCGGTGAACACCACGCTGATGAGCTCGTCTCCGCTCAGTCCGTTGCGCTCCAGCACGGCCCGGACCATCTCGGCGGTGCGCTCGAGCAGGTGCTGGCGCTCGTCCCGCTCGAGCTGGGTCGCCCCCCGGATCGCCCGCACCGCCACGGCCCACAGCCTAGAGAGCCGCCGCGGCGCCGGATCCCCCGTCCGGCGGCTCTCACGTCCCGTCACCCCGTCGTGCGAGCGGGGAGAGGTAGGGGCAGGCCGGCCTCAGAGGCCCACCTCGCGGTAGAGGAGGCCGACTTCCTGCTGGGATAGCGGACGGGTCTTGCCCGGACGCAGCTCCCCCAACGCCACCGGCCCGATCGCCGTGCGCACCAGCCGCTGCACGGGATGCCCCGCAGCCGCCAGCATCCGGCGCACGTCGTGGTAGCGCCCCTCGTGTAGCACGAGCTCCACCATCGCCCGGTTGCCGGCCGAGCCCACCACCCGGAAGGAGTCCACCCGGGCCGGGCCGTCGTCGAGCTCGACGCCGGCCCGCAGCCGCCTGCCCAGGTCTCGCGGTACCGGCGCCAGGATCTCGGCGAGGTAGGTCTTGGGCACCTCGTAGGACGGGTGCATGAGCCGGTGCGCCAGCGCCCCGTCGTTGGTGAGCAGCAGCAGCCCCTCGGTCTCGGCGTCGAGGCGTCCGACGTGGAACAGCCGCACGTCACGCTCCCGCACCCGGTCGGGCAGCAGGTCGGTCAACGTCATCCGGCCGCGGTCGTCGCTCATCGCCGACAGCACACCGACCGGCTTGTTCAGGGCCAGGTACAGCTTGTCGGCCTCGGCCGCGGTGACGCGCAGTCCGTCGACCTTGATCACGGCGGTTGCCGGGTCGACCCGCAGCCCCTGCTCGCGCACCACGCGGCCGTCCACCTCGACCCGGCCGGCGTCGATGAGCGCCTCGCACGCCCGGCGCGAGCCGACGCCGGCCGCGGCCAGCACCTTCTGCAGCCGGACTGCCTCAGACCCGGGCACCGGACTCCTCGACGTCGGCGGCGGCAGGCAGGAACGGTGCCAGCGGCGGCAGGTCGTCCAGCGATGCCAGCCCGAGCTTCTCCAGGAAGTAGCTGGTGGTGGCGAACAGCGTGGAGCCGGATTCGTGCTCCACGCCCACCTCCTCGACCAGTCCGCGGGCCACCAGGGTGCGCAGCACCGCCTCGCACGACACCCCGCGGATGGCCGAGGCCTTGGCCCGGGTGACCGGCTGCTGGTAGGCGACGATCGCCAAGGTCTCCAGCGCCGCCTGGGTCAGCCGGGCCTGCTGGCCGTCCCGCACGAACCGCTCGACGACCCCCGCCTGCGCCGGGTGGCTGTAGAACCGCCAGCCGCCGGCGACGCAGCGCAGCTCGAAGCCGCGGCCCGCGGCGGCGTACTCGGCCGCCAGCAGGGCCAGCGCGGCCTCGACGACGTCGACCGGCTCGTCGAGCACCCCGGCGAGGTCGGCGGCCGCGACCGGCTCGTCCACCACCATGAGCACCGCCTCGAGCTGAGCCTGCAGCGGGGACGCCTCGGTCACGGCTTCTCCTGTTCGTCGGACTCGTCGAACTCGTCGTGGATGTCCACCGACCCTTCACCGGGGCCGGTCCAGCGCACGGTCAGGTCACCGAGCGGGGACACCTGCTCGAACGACACCTGGCCGTCCCGGAACAACTCGAGCAACCCGAGGAACCGGGCGACCACGTGGTGGCGGGTCGGGCAGTCGGACACCAGCGCCCGGAACGTCGCCACCCCGGTGTGCCGCAGCCGGCGAACCAGAACCTCGGCCTCCTCGCGCACGCTCACCGGCGGGGCGTGCACGTGGTCCAGCGACACCACCGGCACCGGTCTGGGCGCCAGGGCGCGAGCGGCCAGGGCAGCCAGCTCCAGCGGCCCGATGGCCACCACCACCTCGGGCAGCAGCCGGGCGAACGGCTCCTCCAGCGGCACCGCCCGGGGGTGCCGGTCGGCTTCCGCGGCGATGCGCGCGGCCAGCACCGCCGACACGTCGCGGTACGCGCGGTACTGCAGCAGCCGGGCGAACAGCAGGTCGCGGGCCTCCAGCAGGGCCAGGTCCTCGGGGTCCTCCACCTCGCCGGACGGGAGCAGCCGAGCGGCCTTGAGGTCGAGCAGCGTGGCGGCGACCACCAGGAACTCCGAGGTGATGTCGAGGTCCCACTGCGGGCTGAGCTCCTTGACGTAGGTCACGAAGTCGTCGGTCACCTGGGCGAGCGCGACCTCGGTGATGTCGAGGTCCTTCTTGGCGATCAGGCCGAGCAGCACGTCGAACGGGCCGCTGAAGACCTCGAGGTGCACCGAGAACCCCGGCGTGGTCGGCGCGGCCTCGGCCTCGCCGACAGCGGCTACTCGGCGGCCCAACGGGCCAGCACCTCACGGGCCAGCTGGCGGTAGGCCACCGACCCGGGCGACGTCGGCGCGTAGTCGATGATCGGGACCCCGCCGGTGGTCGCCTCGGGGAAGCGGACCGTCCGCGGGATCACGGTGTGGAAGACCAGGTCGCCGAACGCCTCGACGAGCCGGTGCAGCACCTCCCGGCGGTGCACGGTCTGGGCGTCGTAGCGGGTCGCCAGCAGGCCCTCGACCCGCAGCCGGTCGTTGAGCCGCTCCTGCACCTTGGTGATGGTGTCCTGCAGCAGCGCCACCCCGCGCAGCGCGAAGTACTCGCACTCCAGCGGCACGAGCACCCCGTGCGCGGCGGTGAGCGCGTTGACGGTGAGCAGCCCCAGCGCGGGCTGGCAGTCGATGAGGACGACGTCGTAGTCGGCCAGCACCGGGGCGATCGCCCGCGACAGCGCCTGCTCCCGGCCCACCTCGGTGACCAGCTGCAGCTCGGCGGCCGACAGCACGATGTTGCTGGGGATCAGGTCCATGCCGGGCACCGCCGTGTGCTCGAGCACGTCCTGCACCCGGACCGAGCGGTCGAGCAGCAGGTCGTAGACCGACTTCGGCAGGTTGTGCGCGTCGGTGCCCAGCCCCACCGACAGCGCTCCCTGCGGGTCGAAGTCGACGAGCAGGACGCGCCTGCCGGCCTGCGCCAGGGCGGCCCCCAGGTTGATCGTGGTGGTGGTCTTGCCCACGCCGCCCTTCTGGTTGCAGACGGCGACGACCCGGGCGGGACCGTGGACGCCCAGCGGCGCCGGCTCGGGGAAGTCCGGGAGAAGGCGACCGGTCGGTCCCACCTTCGGCGCGGGGCGGCGAGCGGAGGTGGGCACGACCGGCAACTCTAGTGCCCGGCCTGGGCCCGGGGGTGCGACGCGGCGTAGACCTCGCGCAGCCGGTCGACCGTCACCAGCGTGTACACCTGGGTGGTCGCCACCGATGCGTGCCCGAGCAGCTCCTGCACGACCCGCACGTCGGCACCGCCGTCCAGCAGGTGGGTGGCGAAGGAGTGCCGCAGCGTGTGCGGTGACACCGGGACGTCCAGCCGGGCCTGCTGCGCCGCGGAGCGCAGCACCGTCCAGGCACTCTGCCGGCTCAGCCGCCCGCCGCGGGAGTTGAGGAACAGCGCCGGGCTGCCGGTGCCGGCCGCCGCCAGCGCCGGCCTGCCTCGCACCAGGTAGGCGTCGACGGCCGCCCGGGCGTACGAGCCGATCGGCACCAGGCGCTCCTTGCTCCCCTTGCCGAACAGGCGCACCGTCCCCCCGGTCGGACCCTCGCCGGCCTGACCGGGACCGCCCGTGTGAGCGGCACCGTCGGCACGGTCGTCGCGGCGCCACAGGTCGTCGACGTCGAGACCGACGGCCTCGGAGATGCGGGCCCCGGTGCCGTAGAGCACCTCGAGCAGAGCCCGGTCGCGCAGACCACGAGGCGTGTCGTCAGCGCCGGCCGCGGCGATGAGCCGCTCCACCTCGTCCAGGCTGATCGCCTTGGGCAGCCGCTTGGGCACCGCCGGCGGGTGCACGTCGCGGGACGGGTCGGTGGGCGTGACCCCTTCGAGCAGCAGGAACCGGTGCAGCCCGCGGACAGCGACCACGGTCCGGGCCGCCGAGGTCGCCGCCAGCGGCTGGTGGTCGGCCGTGCCGGCGAGCAGGGTGCGGGCGAAGGCGGCGACATCGGCCTCGCCGACCTCGCCCGGGTCGTGCCGACCCGTCGCGGCCAGGTAGGCGACGTAGCGGTTCAGGTCGCGCCGGTAGGCCGCCAGCGTGTTCCCGGCCAGCCCCCGCTCCACCGCCAGGTGGTCGAGGTAGCGCTGCGCCTGCCGGGCGACCCCGGACGGGCCGCCGGCGGGTGCTGCCGGCGCTGCCGGCGCTGCGGTCAGGCCAGCACCTCGGCCAGCTCGCGCACCGGCATGCCGTGCGCCTGCGCGACCGGTGCGTTCACGACCTCGCCGGCGTGGGTGTTCAGCCCGAGGGCCAGCGCCGGGTCTGCCCGCAGCGCCTGCTGCCAGCCCTGGTCGGCCAGGGCCACGGTGTAGGGCAGCGTCACGTTCGTCAGCGCGTAGGTGGAGGTGTGGGGGACGGCCCCCGGCATGTTCGCCACGCAGTAGAAGACCGTGTCGTGCACCGGGTAGGTCGGCTGCGCGTGCGTGGTGGGCCGGGAGTGCTCGAAGCAGCCGCCTTGGTCGATGGCGATGTCGACGAGCACCGCCCCGGGCTTCATCGCCTGCAGCAGGTCATCGCCGATGAGCTGCGGGGCCCGGGCCCCGGGCACGAGCACCGCGCCGATGACGAGGTCGGCGTCGAGGACGGCCCGCTCGATCTCGTAGGCGTTGGACGTGATCGTCTGCATGTGGCCCTGGTAGACCATGTCGACCTGGCGCAGCTTGGCCACGTTGATGTCGAGCAGCAGCACCTCGGCCTGCATCCCCAGGGCGATCGCAGCGGCGTTCAGGCCGCTCACGCCGGCACCGAGCACCACCACCTTGGCGGCGTAGACACCGGACACCCCGCCCATCAGCACGCCTCGGCCACCGTGCTCGCGCTGCAGCGTGGTGGCCCCCACCTGCGGCGCCATCCGGCCGGCGACCTCGCTCATGGGGGCCAGCAGCGGCAGGCTGCCGTCGGGCAGCTGGACCGTCTCGTAGGCGATACCGGTGACCTTGCGCTCGACGAGGGCGTCGGTGCACTCCTTCGAGGCGGCCAGGTGCAGGTAGGTGAACAGCACCTGCCCGTCGCGCATCCGGTGGTGCTCCTGCTCGATCGGCTCCTTGACCTTGCAGATCAGCTCGCCCTCGGCCCACACGTCGTCCGCGGTGGGCAGGATGCGGGCGCCGGCGGCGACGAACTCGTCGTCGGTGATGGACGAGCCGGTCCCGGCCCCGGCCTGGACCACGACCTCGTGGCCGTGCCGGGTCAGCTCCTTCGCCCCGGCGGGTGTCATGGCCACGCGGTACTCGTGCGTCTTGACCTCGGTGGGCACGCCGATCCTCACGGCCGGAACTCTAGCGGGACGGGCGGGCGCCGACTGCTCGCCGTGCCAGAAGGCCAGGACGTCAGTCGGGCAGGTTCTCCCGCGCCGGCCACGCGACGTCGACGGCCCGCAGCGCGTCGTAGCCGTCGCCCAGCCGCGCCGCCCAGGCGGCCAGCACCCCCATGCACAGGGTCGGGTTGTGCAGCTCGCCGGCCAGCACCCGGCGCACCAGCTCGGCCAGCGGCACCCAGGCGGTGGGCATGTCGGCCTCCTCGTGGGCGCCGTCGTGCCGCTCGTGCTGCGCCACTGGCTCGATGCCGCGGGCCAGGTACACCCGCAACGACTCCGTGGTCATGCCGGGCGAGGTGAAGTAGTCGACCAGCACCCGCCAGTCCCGAGCCCGGACGTGGCCCTCCTCGTACAGCTCGCGCGCGGCCGCCTCGTGGTAGGGCTCGCCAGGCACGTCGAGCAGGCCGGCCGGCGCCTCGACCAGCCGGTGGCCGACGGGGTGGCGGTACTGGTGCACGACGAGCACCCGCTCGTCGTCGTCCAGCGCGATCACCCCCACCGCACCGGGGTGGACGACGACGTCGCGCACGAACGGGTCTCCCCCCGTCGGCAGCGTGACGTGGTCGCGCCGGACGGAGATGACCAGGCTGCCGTCGAACGCGAGCTCGCTGGCCAGGACCGGCCAACGCTCGGTTACATCCACCGGCGCGCTCACGCCGGCACCGCGGCCTGTGCCGCCGACCGGTCCGGGACCACCGGGTCGACCACCCGGTCCACCTCCACCGGCAGCCGCGTCTCCTGCTGCCGCCGCACGGCGGCGGCGACCAGGCCCTGGAACAGCGGGTGCGCGCGGGTCGGCCGCGACCGGAACTCCGGGTGGGCCTGGGTCGCGACGAAGAAGGGGTGCACGTCGGAGGGAAGCTCGACGTACTCCACCAGCTCCCCGTCCGGTGACAGCCCGCTCACCACCAGGCCGGCCTCGGCCAGGCGGTCGCGGTAGGCGTTGTTGACCTCGTAGCGGTGCCGGTGCCGCTCGAACACCCGCGGGGCGCCGTACAGCCGGCGCACCACGGTGCCGTCGACGAGGTCGGCCGGGTAGGCGCCCAGCCGCATGGTGCCGCCCAGGTCCCCCTCGCCCGCGACGATGCCCTTCTGCTCCTCCATCGTGGCGATGACGTGGTCGGGTGAGTCGGGGTTGAACTCCGCGGAGTCGGCCCCGGCGATGCCGGCGACGTGCCGGGCGTACTCGATTACCATGCACTGCAGCCCCAGGCAGAGCCCGAGGGTCGGCAGCGAGTTCTCCCGGGCGAAGCGGATGGCGCCGACCTTCCCCTCGATGCCCCGCACCCCGAACCCGCCCGGCACGCAGACCGCGTCGACGTCCCCGAGGGCCCGCGCCGCGCCGGCCGGGGTCTCGCACGTGTCCGACGGCACCCAGCGAATGGTCACCCGCGCGTCCACGGCGAAGCCGCCGGCGCTCAGTGCCTCGGTGACCGACAGGTACGCGTCGTGCAGGTCGACGTACTTGCCGACGAGAGCGACCGTCACCGTGTCCCTGGGGTGGTGCACGCGGCGCAACAGCTTGTCCCAGTTCGCCCAGTCGACATCGCGGAACGGCAGGTTGAGCCGGCGCACGACGTAGGCGTCCAGTCCCTCGGCGTGCAGCACCTTGGGGATGTCGTAGATCGACGGGGCGTCGACCGCGGCGACGACCGCCTCGGTCTCGACGTCGCACATGAGCGAGATCTTGCGCTTGACCCCGTCCGGGATGGGCCGGTCGGCCCGGCAGACGATCGCGTCGGGCTGGATGCCCACCTGCCGCAGCGCCGCCACCGAGTGCTGGGTCGGCTTGGTCTTCAGCTCCCCGGACGGCGCCAGGTACGGCACCAGCGAGACGTGCAGGAAGAACGACCGGTCCCGGCCGATCTCGTGCCGCACCTGCCGCGCCGCCTCCAGGAACGGCAGCGACTCGATGTCGCCCACAGTGCCGCCGATCTCGTGCAGGACGACGTCGGGTGCCCGCCCGTCGGCGTCCGGTGCGGCCATCGCCAGCATCCGGTCCTTGATGGCGTTGGTGATGTGCGGGATGACCTGGACGGTGTCCCCCAGGTACTCCCCTCGCCGCTCCTTGGCGATCACCGACGCGTAGACCTGGCCGGTCGTGACGTTGGCGTCCCGGCTGAGGTCACGGTCGAGGAAACGCTCGTAGTGCCCGATGTCCAGGTCGGTCTCGGCCCCGTCGTCGGTGACGAACACCTCGCCGTGCTGGAACGGGTTCATCGTCCCGGGGTCGACGTTGAGGTACGGGTCGAGCTTCTGCATGGTCACCCGCAGCCCGCGATGGGTCAGCAGGGTGCCAAGGCTCGAGGCCGTCAACCCCTTGCCGAGGGAGGAGGCGACGCCTCCGGTGACGAACAGGTGCCGAGTCCTTGCGCCGGGGGCAGCCACCACGGGGTTCCAGCCTAGCCCCCACCCGGGCGTGCTCGTCGCTTCCCGCGGCGGTGACGCGCCGAACTGTCCCCTGCCGACGCCACCCCGGCGCGTCGAACCGGCCGGTCAGCCCTGCGGCTGGGGGCCGTCCACCTCGCCGACGCCGCCGTAGTGGCCGACCCCACCCTCGGCCTGCTCGGCCAGCGCCAGGACGGCGACCGTGCGGCCCGCCGAGGTGGCGAGCACGTCCACCGTCGACACGGCGGCGGCCAGGTCCGGGTCGGCACGCAGCGTCTCGACGACGCCGAGCGGGCGGGCGGCGGCCGGTGGGCCAGCCAGCACCGCCCCCGAGCCGGCCGCGTCGAACGCCCCGGCCAGCGACGTGAGCGCGGCCAGGCGACGCCCGGCCTCGCTGTCGTCGGTGACGGGGCCTCCGGTGACGAGAACGGCGAGGTCGGCGGTGCTGCGCAGCGGCTCGGCGAGGACGAGGCCCGCGTCGGCGAACGCCGCGGCCGTCGTGTCCAGCGACTCCGGGGAGGCCTCGGTGGAGCCGGCGGGCTCGAGCACCGAGGAGGCGAGCACGAGGGCGCCGCGTTCGTACCCGTCGGTGCTCTCGTCGAGATTGGTACCGCTGGTGACCAGCTGGGCGGCCAGCGAGTCCAGCACCGCGGCCGAGCCGGCATCGGTCCACTCCGGGGTCACGGTGAGGGTTCCGGTCACCTGGCCTCCGGCAGCGCTCACGGCCTCGCGGGTGGCGGCGACCGCGGCCTCGTCGGCGCCCGGGAGGGCGACCACGACGACCGAGCGGCCCTCGAGCTCGGCGGCGACCGCGTCCGGCTGGACTGCGGCGCCGTAGGCGTCGGCGAAGGCGAGAGTGTCCTGCGCGTCGGCCACCTTCTCGCGCAGCAGCGCCGCCTCGGCCTGCAGGTCGACGACTTCGACGGCCGCGGCCGACCCGGTGCCCGAGGACAGCAGGCCGGCGCCCATGACGAGGCCGACGCCGAGGGCAACGAGCACCGCGACGAGCGAGACGACGTGGTAGCGGAAGTTGATCATGAAGTGGGTTCTCCCGGGGAAGGGCCGCGGTCGAGCAGCACGGTGATCTGGTCGGCGACGGTGCGCGCGGTCTGCTGGCCCACCGGGGTGAGCCAGACGGCGACCCCCAGGACGAGCAGGGCGACCAGCAGCAGCAGCAGGAGCAGCCAGCCGGACACCCGGGGACGGTGCAGCCGGGCGACCGCCTCGGCGTCCACCAGTCGTCCGCCGACCCGCAGCCGGGCGAGGAACGTGCCCGCCGCCGCGGCCCGGCCGGTGTCGAGCATGGTCACGAGCGTGCGGTCCAGGCCGGCTGCCACGACGACCCGGGCCTCGTTCTCGTCGGCCAGCAGCAGGGCCAGGTCGACCGGGCTGGCAGTGGTGGTGACCGTCTGCCGGGTCAGGCCCAGCCGGTCGACCCGGGCGAGGCCGGCCGTGGTGGCGTCGGTGTCCAGTCGCACCACGAGGTGGTCGGCGGCCTTGAGCGCGGCGTCGGAGACCCGGTCGAGGTCGCCGACGACGACAGCGGCCTGGTAGCCGAGGTCGCGGGCGGTGTCGGCGGCCTCGTCGACCGCCACCACGACCGGCCGGTACTCCTTGGCCCACCGGCGCAGCCGCAGCAGGTCCTCGCGGTGCTCGGGGCCGGGGCCCACCACCAGCACGTCGCGGTCCCGTAGCGCGCCGTCCAGCCGTGGCAGGGTGCCGGGCTCGAGCAGCAGCCCGTGCTCCCGGCGCAGGTACTCCGCGGCCGTGGCGGCGAAGGCCTCCATCTGGGTGGCCAGGCCCGCCTCGGCGGCGCTCAGCGACGCGGTGACCGTCGCCGCGTCCTGCCGCCGGCCGGTGAGCACCGTGCTGTCCCCGCGCAGCAGGCGGTCACCCACCAGGGTGAGCTTCTCTCCGTCCCGCAGCAGCGCGAGGGCGTCCGAGCCGACGTCGTCGAGCAGGGCCACGCCCGCGTCGACGAGCACCGTTGCCCCGAGGCTCGGGTAGCGGCCGCTGACCGTGGGCGCGGCGTTGACGACCGCCACGACCCCCCGCTCCACCAGCGCCGAGGCGCTGTCCCGGTCCAGGTCGAGCCGGTCGATCACGGCGATGTCGCCGCGGCGGAGCCGACCGGCGAGCAGCCGCGGGTCACGGTCGACCCGCACGCACCCGTCCAGCCCGTCGGCCGGCGTGGAGGAGGAGCGGCGCAGCAGCGTCTTCACCTGCGCAATGGTGCCAGTGTGACAGCTGGGATCTGAGTTGCGCCACGCGCTAGCGTTCGGCGGCCGCTACCGCCAGCAGCTCCTGCGCATGCCGGCGGGCCGACTGCGAGGTCTCCAGGCCGGCCATCATCCGAGCCAGCTCGCTCGCCCGCTCCCCGTCGGCCAGCAGCCGCACCCCGCTCGCCGTGACCTGGCCGTCGGTGTCCTTGTGCACCACGTAGTGCCGGTCGGCGAAGGCGGCCACCTGGGCGAGGTGGGTGACCACCAGCACCTGGGTGTGCCGGGCCAGGCGGGCCAGCCGCCGGCCCACATCCACCGCGGCCCGGCCCCCGACGCCGGCGTCGACCTCGTCGAAGACCAGGGTCGGCACCGGGTCGGCCGTGGCCAGCACGACCTCGAGGGCGAGCATGGTGCGGGCCAGCTCTCCGCCGGAGGCGCCGCGGTCCAGCGGCCGGGCCGCGACGCCGGGGTGGGCCGCGAGCAGCAGCTGCACCTGGTCGGCTCCGTGGCTCGCGCACCCGAGGAGGCGCTGGCCGACCGGGACCCCGTCGGGGTCCTCCCGCTGCCTCACCTGCACCGTCAGGACGGCGTCGGGCATGGCCAGGGCGCGCAGCTCCGCGGTCACGCCGGCGGCCAGCCGTGCCCCGGCTTCCTGCCGGGCCTGCGACAGGGCGTGGGCCGCGGCGCCCAGGTCGGTGCGCAGCCGAGCGTGCTCGGCCTCCAGCGCCTGGAGCCGCTGCGGGTCGGACTCCAGGGACAGCAGCCTCTGGCGGGCCTGATCGGCCCACGTCAGGACCGCTGGCACGTCCCCGCCGTAGCGTCTGCCCAGCGAGCCGAGGGCGGCCAGCCGCTCGTTCACCGCCGTCAGCCTGACCGGGTCGGCCTCCAGGTCGTCGAGGTAGCCGGCCAGGTCGCCGGCCAGGTCGCCCAGCAGGTAGCCGGCCTCTGCCAGTCGATCGGCCATCCCCCGGGCCGCGGGGTCGAGCATCGCGCCGCGGTCGGCTGCCCGGCGGGCGGCAGCCAGCAGGCTCAGCACGTCGGTGCCGGCCGGCGCCGACTCGTCCCCGGCCAGCAGCACCTGGGCCTGGCCCAGGTGCTCCCGCAGCCGGTCGGCGTGGGCCAGCCGCACCTGCTCGGCGGCCAGCGAGTCGACCTCCTGCGGCTGCGGAGCGACCGCGTCGATCTCGTCCAGGCGCAGCCGCAGGTCCTCGGCCTCGGTGGCGCGGGCGTGCGCCTCGGCACGCAGCCGGTCCCGCTCTGCGCCCACCTCGAGCAGGCGGGCGTGCAGCGAGGAGACCTGCGAGCGGGCCTGCGTCGTGCCGGGCGCCCCGAACGCGTCCAGCAGGTCGCGTTGACGGTCCGGGCGCACCAGGGCCACCTGGGCGGACTGGCTGTGCACGGCCACGAGGTCGTCGGCGATCTCGGTGAGCACCCCGAGCGGAACCGAGCGGCCACCCAGCGTCGCCCGCGACCTGCCCTCGGCCCCCACGGTGCGGGCCACGACGAGCTCGTCGTCCTCGACGGCCGCGCCGGCGTCCTCGGCCCGTGCCCGGACGGCGGCCAGTCCGCCGACGTCCCACCACCCCTCCACGTCCGCCCGCTCGGCGCCGGCGCGCACGGCGCCAGGGTCGGCCCGACCACCGAGCAGCAGGCCCAGGGCGGTCAGCACCATGGTCTTGCCGGCGCCCGTCTCGCCGGTGAGCACCGTCAGGCCCGGCCCCAGGCTCAGCTCGGCGTGCTCGATGACGCCGAGCCGGGAGATGCGCAGCTCGGTCAGCATGGCCTCAGCCACGGCCTGCGCTGCCGCGCCACCCCTGCACCGGGAGGTGGAACTTCGCCACCAGGCGGTCGGTGAAAGGAGCCGTGTGCAGCCGGGCCAGCCGCACCGGTTCATGGCCGCGGCGCACCTCGATGCGCGCACCCGCAGGCAGGTCGTGGGTGCGGCGACCGTCGCACCACAGCGCACCCGTGGGGCTCACCACGTCGACGGCCAGCGTCGATGTGGGCGCCACCACCAGCGGACGCGCGAACAGGGCGTGGGCGCTGAGCGGGACCAGCAGCAGGGCCTCCACCTCGGGCCAGACCACCGGCCCGCCGGCGCTGAACGCGTAGGCCGTCGAGCCGGTGGGGGTGGCCATCACGACGCCGTCGGCGCCCCAGCGAGACAGCGGCCGGCCGTCCACCGCGACCACCAGGTCGAGCATCTTCTGCCGAGCCGTCTTCTCGACCGAGGCCTCGTTGAGCGCCCACTCCCGGGCGACCACCACACCGTCGCGGAGCACCTCGACGTCGACGGTCATCCGCTCCTCGACGGTGTAGTCGCGCGCGACGACCCTTTCGACCGTGTCGGTCAGCGCGTCGGGCTCGGCCTCGGCCAGGAACCCCACGTGCCCCAGGTTGACCCCCAGCAGCGGGGTGCGGGCGGCCCGGGCCATCTCGGCTCCGCGCAGGATGGTGCCGTCGCCGCCGATCACCACGACCAGCTCGGTGCCCTGGGCGGCGCCGTCCTCGTCCACGGGGACGACGTCGACCTGCCCGGCCACCGCCGTGTCGTCGCGCGGCATGGCCACCTCGATCCCGGCCCGGGCCAGCAGTCGCGCGGTGGTCCCAGCAGCCACGCGCGCGTCCTGTCGGCGGGAGTGCGGGACGAGCAGCACCCGGCGCTGCTCGAGGCCGGTCACGTCGGACCCTCCGCCACCGCTGCGGCCACCGCCGCCGGCTGCGGCGGCGGTGCGTCGCGCCGTAGCCACAGGAAGTACTCGACGTTGCCGGCAGGTCCGGGTAGCGGGCTGGCGACGACGCCGGCCGTCCCCCAGCCGAGGTCGGCAGCGGTGGTGGCCACGGCCTGCACCGCGCCGGCCCGCGCCTGCGGGTCACGCACCACCCCGCCGGCGCCCACCTGTCCCCGCCCGACCTCGAACTGAGGTTTGACCAGCAGCAGCGCGTCGCCGTCGGGCCGGGTGCAGCCCAGCAGGGCCGGCAGCACGAGGCGCAGCGAGATGAACGACAGGTCGGCGACGGTGAGGTCGGTCAGGCCACCGACGTCGACCGGGGCCAGGGTGCGCACGTTGGTGCGGTCCAGCACCTGCACCCGGGGATCGCAGCGCAGCGACCAGTGGAGCTGGCCGTAGCCCACGTCCACGGCGACCACCTCGCGGGCACCCCGCTCGAGCAGCACCTGGGTGAACCCGCCCGTGGACGCCCCGGCGTCCAGGCACCGCCGGCCGGCGACCACCGGTGCGAGGCGATCGAGCGCGCCGAGGAGCTTGAGGGCGCCGCGTGAGACGTAGGTCGGCGCGCCGTCGACGACCACGATCGCCGCAGCCGCCTCGACGGCGGTCGCGGGCTTGCCGGCCGGACGTCCGGCCACCCGGACGCGGCCCGCGCTGACCAGGTCGGCGGCGTGCTCGCGGGAGCGGGCCAGGCCGCGCCGGACGAGCTCGGCGTCCAGCCGGCGCCTCGCGGTCACGACGGCGGTTCGCCCGGACGGTCCGGCTCCAGCAGCGCCGCGAGCGCCGACTGGGCAGCTGCCAGCCGATCGGCCAGGTCCGGCAGGGGTGCCCGGTCGTCGGCCACGGCCGTCATCGCGGCCCGCGCCGAGGCGAGCAGCGGGTCGTCGGCTGCCACCGCGGTCGGCTCGGGCCCCTCGGCCTCGGTCGCAGCGCCAGGCGGCTGCTGCAGCTCGGGCGGCTGGTTGGTCATGGTGGTCATCACCGTAGTACGGCAGCCAGCGCACGCCGGACGCCATGCGGGTCGAGCCGCCGGACGCCGTGGTGCCAGGCGGCCGCGCAGGCGGCTCGGACGACGTCGAGCCGGGCAGCCGAGGCGCTGAGCGCCAGCTCGCCGTCGACGACCTCGGCCCGTCCACCGGTACACCGCCAGCCTGACCCGTCGGGCCTCGTCTCGGGGTGGGCCACGTGCAGCCCGCCCAGGTCCTCAGACAGGTAGGCCGGCCGCAACCCCTCGGTCGCGAGCACCACGTCGGCGGCGTCGGTGACCCCGGACAGCACCAGCAGGCTGGGCACGCCAGCTCGGTTCGCCCCCTCGATGTCGGTGTCGAGGCGGTCACCGACCACCAGCGGACGCTTCGCGCCGGTGCGGGCCACCGCCTCGGCGTGCATCGGCGTCTCGGGCTTGCCGGCCACGACCGGCTCCCGGCCCGACGCCAGCCGCAGCACCTGGACCAGCGTGCCGTTTCCCGGTGCCCGTCCCCGCGGGGTGGGGATGGTCAGGTCGGTGTTGGACGCGACCCAGGGCAGGCCGCGCTCGAGCGCGTAGGCGCCCTCGGCCAGCAGCGGCCATCCCAGGTCCGGCGAGAAACCCTGCACGACGGCAGCCGGGTCGTCGTCGGCGGAGGCGACCGGCACCAGTCCCCGCTCGGCAACGGCGGCCTGCAGGCCGCTTCCGCCGACCACCAGCACCCGCGACCCCGGTGCCAGCATGCCGGCCAGCACCCGGGCCGCAGCTTGCGCCGAGGTCACCACGTCCTCGTCCCTCGCCGGCATCCCCAGGTCGCGCAGGTGGGCGGCCACCACCTCGGGCGGCCGGGACGCGTTGTTGGTGACGTAGGCCAGCCGCATGCCCACCGCGGCAGCCCGGCGCAGGTGCTGCTCAGCACCGGGGACCGCGCTCGGCCCCACGTACACGACCCCGTCCAGGTCGAGCAGCGCCACGTCGTACCGCTCGGTCAGCGGGCCGGCAGAGGCGTCCAGGGCCAGGCGCCCGCTCACCCGAGCAGCTCCACCAGCCGGGCGCCGGCATCCAACGCTCCGTCGACGTCGGCCGCCTCGGCGGCAGCGAAGGCGGCCACGGCCGACTCGACCTCCCCGCGCTCGGCCAGCAGGTCCCCCAGCGCGTACTGCAGCCGCGCGAACCACTGCACCTGCGGCGCCCGCTCGGGCAGAGCGCCGCGCAGCACGGACTCGGCCTCAGCCGCACGCTCAAGGTCTCGCAGCGCGCCGGCCACGACCATCGCGAGCTCGGCGCGCCCCTCCACGTCCAGCGCCGCGACGTCCGGGTCGTCGGCAAGCGCCACGGCCCGCTCGGGTCGACCCACCCCTCGCTCGCAGTCGGCCAGCACCGGCAGGTACTCCGCCCGTCCTGACATCCGGCGGGCCGCCCGCAGCTCCCCCAGCGCCACGTCGTAGTGCCCCGCCTCGTAGGCCGCGAAGCCGGCCGCCTCCCGCACCACCGCCACCCGTCCGGCCAGCCGGCGTGCCTCCTGCGCGTGCTGGTGGGCGAGCTCGGGATCGCTGTCGAGCAGCCGGCCCGCCATCACCAGGTGCCGGGCCACGGTGCCGGCCACGGGCGCCGCCAGCGTCGCCAGGTCCTGGCGCACCTCGCGGTCCAGCTCCTTGCCGGTGACGTCGACGTCGATGACGGGGGCTCGCGGCCGCGGTGGCCGGCGCCGGTCCTCCGGGGCAACCATGACATCCTTCCTACCGGCAGACGTCAGGGAGGGCCACCCGCATGCGGATGGCCCTCCCTGACGATGAAGGTGCCGGCGGCGTCCTACTCTCCCACCCCGTCTCCAGGGCAGTACCATCGGCGCTGAGAGCCTTAGCTTCCGGGTTCGGAATGGGACCGGGCGTTTCCCTCTCGCTATGGCCGCCGGAACTCTGTGGAGTTGTGGGTCGGTCCCGACCGCAACTCGGGAACCGCACAGTGGACGCGAAGCAGAACAAATCGTGTATGGGGTCAAGTCCTCGGCCTATTAGTACCGGTCAGCTCCACCTGTTGCCAGGCTTCCACATCCGGCCTATCAACCCAGTCGTCTACTGGGGGCCTTACCAGGTCGACCCTGTGGGAGACCTCATCTTGAAGCAGGCTTCCCGCTTAGAT
>Ga0114939_10001776_pt1 | contig 16755 bp, 15 predicted proteins | sample AshMeaCrysSpring_FD_87196 | JGI IMG/M metagenome (GOLD analysis project Ga0114939, IMG submission 87196) | Groundwater microbial communities from Big Spring, Nevada to study Microbial Dark Matter (Phase II) - Ash Meadows Crystal Spring | ecosystem: Environmental > Aquatic > Deep subsurface >... | reverse complement strand
TTTTGTGCGGTGCCGGTTTTTCCCGCGACCTCGATATCTTTGATGCGGGCGCGGCCGCCGGTGCCGCCGCCTTCCATGACGACCTTGCGCATACCGTCGCGCACGCGCTCGATCATCTCCGGCGTGATGCCGGCGTCGGCCGTGAGATTGGACCGCACACGCGCGGGTTCCTGGAGGAGGGTCTCGCCCTTCGAGGAGACCACCTTGTCCACCAGACGCGGATAGTAGCACGTGCCGCCATTGGCCACGGTGGCGGTGAGCACCGCCAGTTGCAATGGCGAGGCCAGCACCTCCCCCTGCCCGATCGAGGTATTGGCCGTGTAGCCCGACGACCACCTCTCGCGCGGACGCACCTCGGCGAGATACTCGGGACCGGGAAGGATCCCCGGACTCTCGCCCGAGAGCGGGATTCCCGATTTCTGCCCGAATCCGAGCAGGTTGCCGGTGTGGACGATCCCGTCGATGCCTGTGGCAATGCCGAGCCGGTAAAAGTAGCCATTGCACGAGGCCTTGATGGCTCCCTCCAGATTGAACGACCCATGGCTGTTCGAGTGGCACTTCATGAATGTGTCGCCGATGGAAATCCCGCCCCCGCACGGGAACGTGCCCGCTTTACCCGCCTCGAGACCGGCGAGCGCGATGAAAATTTTGTAGGTGGAGCCGGGGGCATACGAGCTGATCGCCCGGTTGAGGAGCGGGTTGGTATCGTCCTTGTTGAGAGCGGTCCAGTCGGCCGCCTTGATCGCCGGAATAAACGTGTTCGGATCGAACGACGGCACCGACGCCATCGCAAGCACGTCGCCGGAATTCGGATCGATCACCACCGCCGCCGCCCGACCGACCGCGCGCAGCGCCTTTTCCACGATATACTGGATGCGGGCGTCGATGGTCAGATACACACTCGCGCCCTGCTCGGGTTCGTGAACCGCGACTTCGCCCTCGATGACGCCCTTGGCATTGCGCTGGAGAATGCGGGCCCCGGGTTTGCCGCGGAGGTAGTGGTCCATGTAGAGCTCGATCTGGGCTTTGCCCTCCATGTCGGGGTCGTAAAAGTTGAAGTCTTTGATGTCGGGCTGGCTGTCAAGGTCGTTCGGCATGCCCACGTAGCCGAGCAGATGGGAGGCGAGCGCCCCGTAAACGTAGTGGCGCACCGGCTTCTTGGTGACCGTGACCCCCGGCAGCTCGAGGTTGCGCTCGGAGAGAATGGCCATGGTTTCGAAATCGAGGTCCTGACGGTAATTGAACGGCACCTCGCGGTTCGTGCGGTAGTGGATCTGGATCCGCTTGGAATTGTAATCCTCCGCGACACCGAGATCTTCCAGGCGGGGCACGACCTCCTCGGCGACGATCTTTGCCACGTCGGCCTCCTTGAGGTCTTTCGGCATGTTGTGCACGCTGGCCCGGTAGGTCGTCATCGGCAGCCCGCCGTGGTTTTCGCGATAGGTGCGCACCACGTCGGGCAGGTAAAAATCGACGTCGAAACTGGCCCGGTTCTGCACGAGCGGGATCCCGTTGCGGTCCAGAATCTCCCCCCGCACGGCGGGAATGCGAACGGTCACCTGCGACCCGGATTGCAATTTGGCCGTGTATTCGGACCCCCGCGCGATCTGCACATACCACAACTTCGCGGCCAGCCCGCCGAATGCCAGGAGCACGATTCCTCCCAGAAATGCCAAACGCAGTTGGGGGGCGAAACGGTTCATGGCCTCGCGAAACGCTCGCCGCCCTGCCCAGGACGGCTCCCGAACGACACATTCGCCCACCACCCCACCGTGCAAACCAGCGGCGAAAGCAACCCGGCCGCAAGGCCCGACCCCAGAATCCTCCAGGCCGTCACCTCGCCGAACGCAACCCCCTCCCGCCGGAAGCTGATCATCACAAATTGCAAAGCCAGATACAGGGACGTCGCGACCATGCTGAACGGAATGTGCAGCCACCATTGGCCGCGCCGGAATGCCGGCTGGAAGCCTTGCGCGAATAGCCCGAAAATCACGAAAATTACTATAGACCAACCCACCGCAATTTCAACCCGCCCGTCCACCACGTGCGAATACGCAAGGTCGCAAAGCAGCCCGGTATAGGCCGCCAGCGCCATCGCCCCCGGAAATGGCAGCACCAGCGCCCCATAACAAAATATCACCGGCACAAGGAGGATCCGGGCCCCGTGCGCGAAACCCAGCGGCGGAAGGAAATCCTGCACCGGAAACGCGAGGAAAATCGCCGCCGCCACCCCGAGGAATGTGGCAAACGCCCTCATTTGGCGCCCACAAGCACAAAGACGTCCTCGATCGTGTCCAACTCGACCGCGGGCGCGAGCACCGCCTGGCCGTCCAGCGGCCGCACCCGGAACGACTTCACTTCCCCGACAAGGATCCCGGACGGGAACACGCCGCCGCTCACCCCCGCCGAATACACTTTTTGGCCGGGCTGGAGGTTGGCGGATTTGCTCAGAAACGCCAACTGGATGTCGCCCAGCGAGGCGGCGTCGGACACCCGAAAGCCCGAAGCGATCCCCTTCTCGGTCGTGCCCTCGACTTTTGCGGCCACCCGGCACGATTCGTCGGTCACAAGGATCACCACGGACTCATTTTTGCCGACGGTGGTGGTTTTGCCGACCAGCCCGCTCTCGGTGAGCACCGGCATGTCGGATTCCACGCCGTCCTCGAACCCGCGGTTGATCTTCACCGATTTCCACCACGTCGAGGAATCCCGGGCGATGATCCGCGCGGGCAGAAGCTGGAAAACCGACCGCTCGCGGTAATCGAGCGCCTGGCGCAATTTTTGGTTCTCGGCTTCCAGGTCCCGCAAAAGTTGGTTTGTCGTCTTCAGTTGCCGGTTCTCGAGAGTCAGGGTCCGGTTCTCCTCTTCGAGCCGGTCGAGTGTCTTGAGATCCTCGCCCACCGAGCCGATCTGGCGGCCGACCGCGTCCCCGGTTTTTAAAAATGGCGAGACCAGCGAGAGAAAGCCGGACTTCAAATCACGGACGGTCCCCGATCCCATCGTGGACAGGACGACCGCTCCGAGGAGGATCACGATGACCAGGATGATGTTGAACTGTTTCACTCTGGGAGTCCGGTGCCGGGACTACGGTCCCCGCGAACTGGCGCGGGGAGCGCTTCCGCCGACATCAGGAGGCTGTGGGGCGTTCCGAGTTGGATTGCACGGCCCGCAGAAATTCCATTTCTTGAAGCGCCATGCCGGTTCCCGCCGCGACCGCGCTCAGCGGGTCCTCGGCGATATGCACCGGGAGGCCGGTCTCTTCCTGCAGCAACTTGTCCAGCCCGCGCAGCAGGGCCCCGCCGCCCGCAAGCACAAGCCCGCGGTCCACAAGGTCGGCGGAAAGCTCGGGCGGGCAGCGCTCGAGCGTGATGCGAACCGAGTCCACGATGGTCGAGATCGGCTCGAGCATCGCCTCGCGCACTTCCTGCGAGGAAATCGTAATCGTCTTCGGAAGCCCGGCGACCAGATCGCGTCCTTTGACCTCCATGGTCATTTCTTTTTCCATCTTGTAAGCGGACCCGATTTTGATCTTGATGGCCTCGGCCGTGCTTTCGCCGATCATGAGGTTGTAGGCCCGCTTCATGTAGTTGACGATGGCCTCGTCGAGTTCGTCGCCCGCCACACGGACACTCCGGCTGAAAACAATCCCCGAAAGCGAAATAAGAGCGACCTCGGTGGTGCCGCCGCCAATGTCGATCACCATATTGCCGGCCGCGTCCTGCACGGGCAGTCCGACCCCGATCGCGGCGGCCATGGGTTCCTCGATCAAGTAAACCTCGCGGGCCCCCGCATGGGTGGCGCTCTCCTTCACCGCCCGCTTCTCGACCTCTGTGATTCCGCTGGGAACCGCGATCAACACGCGCGGACGCACCAACCGTCGGCGGTTGTGCGCTTTTGTAATAAAATGCCGGAGCATCGCCTCGGTCACGTCGAAGTCGGCGATCACCCCGTCTTTCAACGGGCGGATCGCGACGATGTTGCCGGGCGTGCGGCCGAGCATGCGCTTGGCCTCGTCCCCCACGGCGAGGACCTTTCTGGTGGTTTGGTGGACGGCCACAACCGAGGGCTCGCGGAGCACAATGCCGTGGTCTTTGACAAAGACGAGGGTGTTGGCCGTGCCCAAGTCAATGCCGATGTCGTTGGAAAAGAAACCGAGCAAATTGTCAAACATGATGTAAAACGCTGATTATCAATAAAACTTTTGGATTTTTCGCCGCCGCGCATCGCCGGGCGGCCCTGCAGACTCCCATCCGCAGTGGTGGAGAATTGTTCGTGCGGGCAGCCGCGTCAAGGTATTACTCAAACGATTGCGGGGCGGTATTGCAATCCGGGTCGGGTCTGGCATACTGCCCCCTCTAATCGAACTCTCCTTATGAAATCCGCTCCGGTTTATCTCATCGCCAACGGCGACCTCCGCCTCTCCGCCAACCAAAAATGTCAGGAGGCGCAGGCCGCCATGGAACGCCAGTTGATCGACGCCATCGAGGCCGAGGGATGCTCGGTCGTGCGCGGCCATCCGGTCGTCGAAGAAAAAGGCCACGGCTTCATCGACAGCCAGAAATACGGCATGGAAGTCTTCCGCAATATCCCGAAAGACGCGCCGCTCATCGTGGCCGAGGCGGTCTGGCAATACAGCCACCACGTTCTCCACGGTCTCTACACCCACGAGGGGCCCATCCTCACCGTCGCCAACTGGAGCGGCACATGGCCGGGCCTTGTCGGCATGCTCAACCTCAACGGCTCGCTCACAAAAGCCGGCGTGAAATACAGCACCCTCTGGAGCGAGGATTTCACCGACGACCTCTTCCGCCGCGGCCTGCGCTCGTGGCTCCGCAAGGGCCGCGTGACCCACGACACCAGCCATGTGGTCTCCTACAAAAAGGCGGAAATCCCCGCCGCACCGGAAGCCGCCGGCATCAAATTCGCCCGCAAATTCCGCGATGAAAAAGCCATCATGGGGATTTTCGACGAGGGCTGCATGGGCATGTATAATGCCATCATCCCCGACGAACTCCTCCACCGCACGGGCGTTTTCAAGGAACGCCTCAGCCAGAGCGCGCTCTACGCGAAGATGCTCACGGTCTCCGACGACGACGCGCGCGAGGCCTACCGCTGGCTGCTCGAGCGGGGAATGACGTTCCAATTCGGCCCCTCGGAGGAAAACGATCTCACCGAGCACCAGGTCCTCCAGCAGCTCAAAATGTATATCGCCGCCGTGCGCATCGCCGACGAATTCGGCTGCGCCACCATCGGCATCCAATACCAGCAGGGCCTCAAGGACCTCGCCCCCGCGTCGGACCTCGTCGAGGGCCTGCTCAACAACTGCGAACGCCCGCCCGTGCGCCACGAGTCCACCGGCCAGGAACTCTTCCCCGGCGAGGCCATCCCCCACTTCAACGAGGTCGATGAATGCGCCGGCCTCGACGGACTCGTCACCTACCGGCTCTGGAAGGAACTCGGGCTCCCGCCGGAAAATACCCTCCACGACCTCCGCTGGGGCCGCCATTACACAGGCCCGTCGCCCAGTGCGAAGAATGGGAAGCTCGACGATTACGTGTGGGTGTTCCTCATCTCGGGAGCCGCTCCGCCCGCCCACTTCATCGACGGGTTCCGCGGCACGACCAGCGAACGCCAGCCCGCCATGTATTTCCGCCTCGGCGGCGGCACGGTCAAAGGCATCAGCCGTCCGGGCTGGATCGTGTGGAGCCGGGTTTTTGTTGATGGCGACACACTCAAATTCGACACCGGCCTCGGCGAAGTGGTCGAGTTGCCCCGCGAGGAAACCGAGGACCGCTGGCGTCTCACCACCCCGCAGTGGCCGATCATGCACGTGACCCTCAAAGGCATCACGCGCGACCAGATGATGGCCCGCCACAAGGCGAACCACATCCAGGTCGCCTACGCCAACGACAAGGCGTCCGCCCGCAAGGCGCTCTACACCAAGGCCGCCGCCATGCGCGAACTCGGCCTCGACGTCGCCATCTGCGGCAAGGTTTGATGGCCCGCCAAGCCAGCCTCCGCCGGGAAACCTCGGAAACCCGCATCGCTCTCACCCTCGCCGTCGATGGCGAGGGGCGGGCGGATGCGAAGACCGGAATTGGTTTCCTCGACCACATGCTCACCCTCTTCGCACGGCACGGGTGCTTCGATCTTGCGGTCGAGGCCGCCGGCGATCTCGAGGTCGATTTCCATCACACGGTGGAGGACACCGGCATCGCGCTCGGGCAGGCCTTCGCTCAGGCGCTCGGCGAGAAGCGCGGCATCCGGCGTTATGGCTGCGCCCATGTGCCGATGGACGAGTCACTCGTCCGCTGCGTGATCGACCTCAGCGGGCGCGCCTTCCTCGCCTACGAGGCTCCCGCGTCGGTCGAGCCGGTCGGCGGCAATTTTTCGTTCCAGCTCGTCGAGGAATTCCTGCGCGCGTTCGCCACGAATTGCCCGATGAACCTCCACGTGGCGATCCTGGCCGGGCGCGACGCCCACCACATGGCCGAGGGCGTCTTCAAGGCGCTCGCACGCGCGATGGACGAGGCCACCACCCTCGACCCCCGCCTCCACGACCTCATCCCGAGCACGAAAGGCGTGCTTTAGTTTTTATGAAATACCCGCGCAGTCCCTACGACAAAGTCGATGGCATCGTTTACTTCGGCCGCATGATCGACAAGATCCGCCTGCACGCCGCCGGCGAGCTCCACCCCGAGCTCCACGCCAACCTCGGCAAAGGATTCGACGACGCGTGCTGCCAGTTCCTGCACATTTCCTACGACGACCTCCGCGCCCGCGTCGCCTCGGGCGGATCCGACGAAGAAATCCTCGAGTGGGCGTTCCAAACCGGCCGCCGCCCCGACGCCAACGACCGGTTCGTCTGGAATGAATACATGCGCAAACGCGGCTGGAACGACGATTTCTCCGATCTCCTCGCGCGGCGCATCGCAGAGAGCGGGTTCACCGGCCGCACCGACATACAATCGTTCTTCGACTATCTCGAGGCCGACGAAGGCAAACGCTAGTTCCCGCATGGCCGGGCAAGTGGTTCCTCCAGCCGTCGAATTGCGTTCCTCGGACGGCTCGCTGGAAATCTCGCTCTCCGGCCGCCTCGATGCCGCCGGCGTCGCCGCCTCCTGGGCGTCCGTCGAGTCCGCCCTCGCCCGCAATCCCGCCACCATCCACGTCTCGGCCGGCGCGCTCGATTCGGCCGACGGAGCCGGACTCGCCCTCCTGCGCAAGCTGGCCGCGCGTCCGGGCGCGAGCATCGACGGCCTTTCGCCGGAAATCGGCGGACTGCTCGACCTGGCGTTGCGGTGTCCGGTGGATCCCGCGCCGGCACCGCCGCCCGAGACCCCGCTTGTTGTGCTGGGCCGGTTGGTGGCGCTCCAGCTCACCGACCTCCACCAGACGGTCGCTTTTCTGGGAAAGACACTCGCGACCTTCGCCGCCTGCGCGGCCAACCCGTCGAGGGTCCGCTGGCGGGATGCCTGGCTCACGTGCGAGCGGGCGGGAGTGAATGCCCTCCTCATCGTCGGGCTCATTTCCTTCCTCACCGGGATGATCCTCGCCTTCCAGGCCGTCGTGGCGCTGCGCACGTTCGGAGTCGAAATTTTTGTGGTCAATCTGGTCTCGCTCGCCATGTTGCGGGAAATGGGGGTCATCATGACCTCGGTCGTCCTCGCCGGCCGCTCGGGGTCGGCCTTCGCCGCCGAGATCGGGACCATGAAGGTAAACGAGGAAATCAGCGCCCTGCAAACCATGGGCCTCGACCCCGTGCGGTTCCTGGTCGTCCCCCGCGTGCTGGCGGGCGTGCTGGTGATGCCCGTGCTCACGATTTTCGCGGGCGTGGTCGGCATCGCGGGCGGGTTCTTCGTCATGCGCCTCGAAGGCTTTTCCTTCGCGACTCTCTGGAACCAAATGGTGGGCGCCGTCCAGGTCAAGGACGTCATCACCGGCTTCATCAAATCCTTCTTCATGGGCTTCCTTGTCGCCGGCGTGGGTTGCCTGCGCGGGCTGCAAACCGCCAGCGGGCCCAGCGCGGTGGGCGTCTCCACCACGCGATCGGTCGTGAGCGCGATCTTCCTCATCGTGGTCGCCGACGCCGTCTTCGCCGCCATTTTTTACGCGGTCGGATTTTGATGCAACCCGCACCCGCCATCGAAGTCAAAGAACTTGCCGCCGGCTACGGGCGCACGGTCATCCTCGAAAACGTGAGCTTCCGCGTGCCCGCCCGACAGGTGGCCGTCATCCTCGGCGGCTCGGGGTGCGGCAAGAGCACCCTGCTCAAGCACCTTATCGGCCTCCTCCCCCCGCTCGCCGGGCAAATCTTCCTCGGCGGGCGCGACCTGGCCGCCGCGCGGGGCACGGAGCGGCTCGAGCTGCTTCGGAAATTCGGGGTCGGTTTCCAGTCGGGGGCGCTGTTCGGCTCGATGACCCTCTCCGAGAATGTCGAACTCGCCCTCGCCGAATTCACCCGCCTGCCACCCGCCGCGCGCCGCGAGATCGCCGCCATCAAACTCGGCCTCGTCGGCCTCTCGGATGCGAGGGACAAGCTGCCCTCCGAGGTGAGCGGCGGCATGCAGAAGCGCGCCGCCATCGCCCGCGCGCTCGCGCTCGACCCCGGGCTGATTTTCCTCGACGAGCCCTCGGCCGGGCTCGACCCGGTCACGTCGGCCGGGCTCGACGATTTGATTTTGCGGCTTCGGGAGGCGGTGGGGGTCACATTTGTCGTTGTCACCCACGAACTGGCCAGTATTTATGCGATAGCCGACCGCGCCATCATGCTCGACAAATCCGCTAAAGGCATCATTGCCGACGGCAAACCCGCCGACCTCCGCGACTCGTCCGCCGACCCGCGCGTGCGCGCGTTTTTCCTCCGGAAGGCCTCCGACGCATGAGCGACGAGCCCCGCTATTTCCGGCTCGGGCTTTTCGCGGTCCTTGGCGCCACGTTGCTCGTGGGCGCCATTATCGCCTTTGGCGGCGGGCAGTTCTTCCGCCCCAAGGCGTATGCCGAGACGTATGTCAACGGTTCGGTCCAGGGCATCGACCCCGGCACGCCGGTCAAGTTCCGCGGCGTGCAGATCGGGCGGGTCAAATCCGTCGATTTCACCTTCAACCTCTACGACATCAAGGACGCCAACCAGGCCCACAACTACGTGGTCATCATCATGGAAATCGACCGGCCCGTCTCGCCCGGCTTCTTTGACTCCGGAATGCGCGCCGAGCTGGAAAAAAACATCCGCGATGGCCTCCGCGTGAGTATCGAGCCGCTCGGCATCACCGGTCTCAACTACCTGGATTTCGGCTACTTCGAGCCCGGGCGGTTTCCCCCGCTGCAGGTCGATTGGAAGCCGCACAATTTCTACGTCCCCTACGCGCCGGGCCAGATCACCAGCTTCCTCGACTCGATCAATAAAATCATGCGCGAAGTCGAGGACTTCAATATCGACGAGTTCACAAAGTCCGGCACCGAGCTTCTCGACAACCTCAACAAATCCGTCCTCGACGCCCAGCTCGGCAAGGTGAGCCAGGATCTCCGCGACCTCGTCGCCCGCATCGATACCACCGTGCAAAGCGCCGACATCCCGGCCGTGAGCGCCGACCTCCGCAAGCTCATCGACGGCATCTCCACCAGCAATTCCAAACTCGAAAAAATCCTCGCCAACCTCGAACCCGCCAGCCGCCTCGAGGCCGCCCAGATCAAAGACATCATCGCCAATACCGACTCGATCACCAAAAATCTTCTCGCCCTCAGCGAGGAAGTCCGCCAACGCCCGTCCATCCTCATCTGGGGCGGCAAGCCCCCGGCCCCCAAACCCCTCCCCTCCCCCTCTCCCTCCCAGCGCAAAAAACAACCAAAACCATAAAGCCCATGAGCACACTCGTCGTCGGCTACAATTAACTCCACAAAGCCGAGGAAGTCCGCCTCACACTCGTAAACTCCAGCAAGACTCCCTCATCGTCATGCAGGGCGCCGTCGCCGTGACCAAGGACGAAAACGCCAAAATCAAACTCCACCAAGCCGTCAACCTTACCGCCGCCGGAGCCGCCAGCGGCGGATTCTGGGGCATGCTCATCGGAATGATTTTTCTCAACCCGCTCCCCGTGCGAGCGATTTGTCGCACCGAGGGGCGCTTCGCCGAAAGTTGCAAGAAGCCGCCCGCTAGTTCGGGCTCGCCATCGAATCGATGCGATCTCATAGTGGCCCGATGAAATCGGCGATATTCCGGGGGTTGGTTTTTCTCATTTTGGCCGGAGGACTCGCGGGTTGCGGGAGTCAGACCGGGCGGGCGGACAGTGAAATTTTGCCGACGGTGACGGTGGCTCCGGCAGAGGCGCGACGGATCATCGATTATGTGGTTTTCACGGGGCGGACCGAGGCGGTGCAGACCGTCGAGTTGCGCTCGCGGGTGAGCGGGTATTTGCAGGAAACCCGCTTCCGGGACGGTCAGGATGTCAAAAAGGGCGACGTTCTCTTCGTGATCGATCCGCGCCAGTATCAGGCCGACCTTGAGGCGGCCCGCGCCGAGTTGGCCCGCGCCCAGGCCGACCTCCAGCTCGCGAAGATCGAATACGAACGCGCGGCCGAACTCCGCAAAAAGAACACCATCTCGGCGGCCGACTTCGACGCGAAATCGGCGGCCTACCTCCGCACGCAGGCCACCGCGGCCTCGGCGAAGGCGGCGGCCGACAAGGCGGCCCTCAACCTCGAATTCACCTCGATCACCTCGCCCATCGACGGACAGATCGGAAAGGCGTCGGTCACCCCCGGGAATCTTGTCACGCCCGATATGAAGGAGCCGCTCGCGGTGGTGGTGTCCACGAATCCCATCTATGCCTACGCCGACCTCGACGAGCGTCAGCTCCTCCGCTATGTGCGTCTGAGCAAGGAAATCCGGGACCGCGGCGAGGAAGCCGGCAAAGGAAAAGCCGCCGAGACCCCCATTCAAATGCAGCTCGCCGACGAAAAAGATTTCCCCCACGAGGGCACGATCGATTTCGCCGACAACCGCTTGAACCCCGACACGGGCACGATTCTTATCCGAGGGGTTTTCGAGGACAAAGACGACCTGCTCGGACCCGGACTTTTCGTGCGGTTGCGGTTCCCGACCGGGCTGCCCTACGAGGCCGTGCTGGTCCCGCAGGAATCGATCGGCACCGACCAGGGTCGCAAATACTTGGCGGTGGTGGGGGCCGACGGCGTCGCGCAATTCCGGACGGTCACACCGGGAGCGATTCAGCCGGACGGCTGGCAGGTGGTCTCCGGGGATGTGAAAGCCGGCGACCGGGTGGTGGTGGACGGCCTCATCAAAGTCCGCTCGGGTGAGAAGGTCGCCGCGACCGATTGGAAGCCGGCCGGGGGGACCGCCGAGTGAATATCAGCCACTTTTTTATCGACCGTCCGATTTTCGCGACCGTGCTGTCGGTCGTGATCGTGGTCGTGGGGGCGGTCGCGGTGATGGTGCTTCCCATCGCGCAGTATCCCGAGATCACGCCGCCGACCGTGCAGGTCTCGGCGTCGTATTCGGGGGCCGACGCCCAGACTGTCGCGGAGACGGTTGGTGCGCCCATCGAACAACAGGTCAACGGCGTCGAGAACATGCTCTACATGTCGTCCCAGTCGAACGGGGACGGCTCGTATTCGCTCGCGGTGACGTTCAAGCTGGGCACGAACCTCGACACCGCGCAGGTGCTCACCCAGAACCGGGTCAACCTCGCCCTGCCCCAGCTTCCGGAGGACGTCCGCCGCACCGGCGTGAGCGTCGTCAAGCAATCGTCGTCGATGATGATGATCGTCAACCTCGTGTCGCCCGACGGCCGCTACGACGCGCTCTACCTCGGCAACTACGCCATCCTCCAGCTCCGCGACACCCTCGCCCGCGTGGAGGGCGTCGGAGCCATCTCGGTTTTCGGCTACGAATACAGCATGCGCGTCTGGCTCGACCCCGAGCGCCTCGCCGCACGCGGACTCACCGCATCGGATGTCACCGCCGCCATCCAGGAACAAAATGTCCAGGTCGCCGCGGGAACCATCGGCGCCGCGCCGGTCCCGGACGGCGTCGCATTCCAATACACGGTCAACACGCAGGGCCGCCTGCAAACCGCGGAAGAATTCGAGCGCATCGTCGTCAAACACGGCTCGCGCGGCGAGGTCGTCCGCCTCGGCGATGTGGGCCGCGCGGAACTCGGAGCCCGCAGCTACAGCATCAGCAGCACCCTCGACGGAAGGCCGACCGTGGGCCTGGCCATTTACCAACAACCCGGTGGCAACGCCCTCGCCACCGCCGATAAAATCTCTGCCCTCATGGAGGAACTCTCCGCCCGTTTCCCGGAGGGGCTCGAATACCGCATCGAGTATGACACCACCGATTTCGTCCAAGAATCGGTGAACGCCGTGATCCACACCCTCTTCGAGGCGGTGGTGCTGGTGATTCTGGTGGTGCTGGCGTTTTTGCAGTCCTGGCGCGCGACCGTGATCCCGCTTGTGGCGGTGCCGGTCTCGCTGGTGGGCACCTTCGCCGCCATGGCGGCGCTCGGGTTTTCTCTCAACAACATTTCGCTCTTCGGACTCGTGCTCGCCATCGGGATCGTGGTCGATGACGCGATTGTGGTCGTCGAAAATGTCGAGCGCAACATGGCGCTCGGGATGGGAGCCCGCGAGGCGGCCAAGAAGGCCATGGACGAGGTCTTCGGCGCGGTGATCGCGGTCTCGCTTGTGCTCGTGGCGGTCTTCGTGCCCACCGCGTTTATCACGGGCATCTCCGGCGAATTCTACCGTCAGTTCGCTCTCACGATCGCGGTCTCGACCGTCCTCTCGGCATTCAATTCGGTGACCCTCAGCCCGGCCCTCGCGGCCCTTTTGCTCAAGCCACACGGGACCGCGAAAGATCCACTCACAAAAGTGCTCGATTTCGGGCTGGGGTGGTTTTTCCGCTGGTTCAATGCGGCGTTCGAGCGCGTCGGGGCGGCCTATGGAACGGTCGTGGCGCGTCTTGTGCGCGCGGTGGCGGTCGTGCTTGTGGTCTATGCCGGCCTGCTCGGCCTCACCGTGCTGGGGTTCCTGAAGGCTCCCGCCGGCTTCATTCCGCAGCAGGACAAGGGCTACCTGATCGCCAATGTCGAACTGTCGCCCGCCTCTTCCTCGGTCCGAACCGAAAAGGCGTCCGCCGCCGCCGACGCGATCATCCGCGCGACGGAGGGCGTGGCGCACACGATCACGATCAACGGCCTCTCGGTGATCTCCGGAAGCAACCTCCCGAACGCCGCCACGATCTTTGTCATCCTCGACCCGTTTGAAAAACGCAAGAGCCCGGACCTCTCGGGCGATGCCATCGCCGCGCGGCTCAACGCCGCCCTCGCGGCACTCCCCGAGGCGCAGTCCGGGGTCTTCGGCCCCCCGCCGGTGGATGGTCTCGGCAGCACGGGCGGACTTTCCCTCATGTTGCAGGACCGCGGCGGCATGGGCTTCACTCAGCTCGAGGCCGCCGCCGACGAACTGGTCGCCTCCGCCTCGAAAGACCCCGCGCTGGCGGGGGCCTTCAATACGTTCACGTCGGGGACGCCCCAATTGTATTTCGACATCGACCGGGAGAAGGCGAAGGTTCTCGGGGTTCCCCTCGACAGCATTTTCAGCACGCTCCAAATCTCGCTCGGCTCGGCGTATGTGAACGACCTCACACTCTTCGGCCGGTCGTTTCAAGTGACCGCGCAGGCCGACGCGCGCTTCCGCGAAAAACCCGAGGATATTCTTCGGCTCAAGGCGCGGAGTTCCGGCGGCTCGATGGTCCCGCTGGCCACGCTCGGTGAGATCCGCGAAATCACGGCCCCGGCTTCGGTGACGCGTTACAACCTGTATCCGGCGGCCAATGTGATCGCTCAGCAGGCTCCCGGAGGCAGTTCCGGCCGGGCCATCACGGCCGTGGCCGCCATCGTCGAGCGGGATCTCCCGCAAAGCCTGGGGTTCGAGTGGACCGGCCTCACCTACCAGCAAATCCTCGCCGGCAATACCGCGCTTTTCATCTTCCCGCTCTGCGTGCTTTTTGTGTTCCTCACCCTCGCGGCGCAATACGAAAGCTGGGGACTGCCCGCGAGCATCATCCTCATCGTGCCGATGTGTCTGCTCTCGGCCATCGCCGGCGTGCTTATTCGCGGCATGGACAACAATATCTTCACACAGATCGGCTTCATCGTCCTCGTCGGCCTCGCCTGCAAAAACGCCATCCTCATCGTCGAATTCGCCAAACAACTCGAGGAAACCGGCAAAGACCGCCTCGCCGCCGTCGCCGAAGCCTGCCGCCTCCGGCTCCGCCCGATCCTCATGACCTCGTTCGCCTTCATCCTCGGCGTCGTCCCGCTCGTCATCGCCTCGGGCCCCGGCTTCGAAATGCGCCAAGCGCTCGGCACCGCCGTCTTCGCCGGCATGCTCGGAGTCACCTTCTTCGGCATTTTCCTCACGCCGGTCTTCTACGTCATCGTGCGCGGATTCTCGCGCTCCCCCAAGTGATCGATGGGTGGGAAATCCCGGGAAAAGTCGTTGCGCGCGGCGCGGCGGGCTGCTTGGATGCGGGGTTCCTATGAATCAGACGACATTGATACTTTTGAAGCCGGACTGTGTGAGCAAGAAGCTTTGCGGGGAAGTGATCGGGCGTTTCGAGCGCGCCGGATACGCGATCCGCGGCGCGCGGGTCATGCGGCTCGGGCCGGAAATTTTGCGCGAGCACTACGCGCACATCGCCGACAAGCCGTTCTTTCCCGAGGTCGAGCGCTTCATGTCGAGCGGGCCGGTGATCGCGCTGGCGCTTTCGGGCGAGAATGCGATCGATGGCGTGCGGGCGTTGCTCGGACCCACCGATTCGAAGAAGGCCGAAAAGGGCACCATCCGCGGCGACTTCGGGGTCGATATGATGGTGAATGTCGTGCACGCGTCCGACTCGCCGGAGAACGCGGCGGCCGAAGTGCGCCGGTTTTTTGGTGACGGCGGATTGATTGACTGACGCGTTCCGGGCGTTCTGGATCTTCCAGGCGATGTTTGCCGCGACGGCCGCGACCATCCTATCGGGTGCCATGGCCGAGCGGACAAAATTTCTGGGCTATCTGGCGTTCACGGTTGTGACGACCGGCTTGATTTACCCGGTGCTCGGACACTTGGCATGGGGCGGTCTCGGCGGCGGTTTCGGCTACGGCGGCGACAAGGGCTGGCTGGAAGCAATGGGCTGCGTGGACGACGCTAGTTCGAAGTAAAAATCTTCGAGCTTGGCGACCGAACGCGAGCTCTCGAAATTTTCCCTCACGTTCGCCGCCGCCGCCTCCGAAAACCGCGGGAGGACATCCGCACCGGCCAGGGTGAAGAGGGCCTCCGCGAGCGCTTCGGGGTCGCGCTCGGGAACGAGGATCCCGTCGCGTCCGTCCGCCACAGCCTCGGGAATTCCGCCATGCCGGGTGGCCGCGACCGGCATGCCCGAGGCCATCGCCTCGAGCATGGAATTCGGCACGCCCTCCTGGTCGCCGGACGCCGTGGTCACGCTGGGGTGCAGGAAGATGTGCCCGCGATCGTAAAGCTCGCGCAGGGCCGGACCGTCGAGGAAGCCGGGGAATTCCACACTTCCCGCGATTCCGAGCTGCCCGGCCATGTCCTGGATGGATTCCCGCAGAGGCCCCTCGCCGGCGAGCACCAACCTCGCCCGCGGAAAGCGGGCCGCGAATTTGCGGAAGGCGGCAAGCGTGTCGGGCAGCCCCTTTTTTTCAATAAACCGGGAAGCCTGGACAAGGACCCACGACCCGTCGGAGGGAGGCGTGCGCACGGCGGCGGGGAAGTTGTCCATCGGGATGCCGGTGCGGTTGATGCGGATCTTGGCGGGGTCGCATCCGAGTTCGACAAGCCGGCGTGCAAGCGAATCGCTGCGCGCGAGCACCATCGGGAGCACACGCAGAAGGTCGCGCAGACGCCCGGCGTATCCGGGCTCGGACTCCCGCGGCATGATGTCCATGCCATGAAACGAAACCAGCGACGGCTTCGGCCAGTTGCGGATGAACGGAAGCAGGTGCACGCCGGTGTGCCCGAAATACACATGCAGAAGGTCGGCATCCCGCCCGCCGAGCACGCCCGCGAGTTGGCCGTATTCGCCCCGGTAAAAAACCGGCTCCATCCGCCTGATGTATTTGTTCCAAAACCGCAGCAGGAAATTGATGCGCGGCTGCGGCAGCACCTCGACATCCGGAAACGGATACAGCCCGGCGTTCTCCCTCTGCTTGGTCATCACAAACGTCCGTACCCGCCGCAGGCCCGTGACCTGACGGTAAATGTGCAGCATTTCCCGCTTGAGAAATGTTGTGCAGTAACTCGCGACGACCATGCTGGGTATCGACTCCGCTCAGCCCCGCGCCGCAAGGTAACGCTCGGCCTCGATCGCCGCCGCGCACCCCTGCCCGGCCGCCGTGATGGCCTGGCGATACACATGGTCGGCCACGTCGCCCGCCGCGAACACGCCGGGAAGACTCGTGGACACGCCGGACTTTTGGACGAGGTAGCCCTCGGGCGTCGTCTCAAGCCTGCCCCGGAATGGTGCCGTGTTCGGCTCGTGTCCGATGGCGACAAACACGCACTCGACCGCCAGTTCGGATTCCGCGCCGGTCTTCACATTTTTCAACGCGACGCCCCGCACGTGACCCTCGGGGGCCGTGAGGTAGCCGGTGACGACGCTGTCCCAGACCGGTTCGATTTTCGGATTGGCGAGGGCGCGCTCGGCCATGATTTTCGAGGCGCGCA
>Ga0114939_10001775_pt1 | contig 16757 bp, 14 predicted proteins | sample AshMeaCrysSpring_FD_87196 | JGI IMG/M metagenome (GOLD analysis project Ga0114939, IMG submission 87196) | Groundwater microbial communities from Big Spring, Nevada to study Microbial Dark Matter (Phase II) - Ash Meadows Crystal Spring | ecosystem: Environmental > Aquatic > Deep subsurface >... | reverse complement strand
ATGCCTTGTAGGCCATTGTTGGCCCGAGGGCCCTTGCTTGCGCTGCGGGCATGCTCACTCGCTGGCGCTTCGGGTTGTTACGGTTGCGGGAGCGCCTGTGGGCAGGTCATGCCTTGTAGGCCACCACCGGTGCAAGGGTCATCCATTCCCCCGCGAAAGTCATTCTGCCTACTCGAAGGGGCCTGGTGTATAATTCCCGGGACCCACCCGGAGGCTCTGTACTCCAACCCGACGATCGCTTATGCCCTGCCATGCCCCGCGACTTGGTCGATTGATTTTGCGCGCCCCGACGGGAGTTGCCCTCGTTTTGCTCGGGATCTGGGGTGCGCCGCGCGTCGCTCGAGCCGATCAGTGGCTGACCTTTGAGCGGGACGTGCGTCCGATCCTCAAGGCTGCATGTTTCCACTGTCACGGCGAGGAGGAAGCGCTCAAGGGTGGGCTCGATGTGCGGCTTGTCCGGCTGCTGACCTTCGGCGGCGAATCGGGCTCGGCGATTGTCGCGGGTGATCCGGAGCAGAGCCTGCTGTGGCAACGGATCGAAGCGGACGAAATGCCTGAAGGACCGAAAAAACTTTCGGCGGGCGAAAAGCAGATGATTCGTCGCTGGATCGAAGAGGGGGCGAAGACCCTGCGTCCTGAGCCAGACCGCGTGGAGGATGCGCGTTACACGCCCGAAGAACTTGGGTTGTGGGCCTTTCAATCTCCCCAGCGTCAAACTCTCCCGCAACCGCGAGGATCGCTGCATCCCGTTCCGGCTCATCCGGTCGATGCGTTCATCGTCGATCGCTTGCGGACCGAAGGCCTTGAGCTCTCACCCGAGGCAGATCGCGCTACGCTGCTCCGTCGCGTGAAACTCGATCTGCACGGACTACCGCCGACGGTGGAAGAGCTGCAGCAGTTTTTGGCGGATCAGTCCCCCAATGCCTACGAAAAGTTGATCGATCGCCTGCTCGCAGATCCACAGTATGGGGTGCGGTGGGCGCGGCATTGGCTGGACGTGGCTGGTTATGCCGAAACGGATGGGAACCCGGCCAATGATCAGGAGCGAAAGCATGCCTGGCGCTATCGAGATTACGTGATCGATTCGCTGAATTGTGACAAGCCTTTTGACCGGTTTCTGGTGGAGCAGCTCGCCGGCGATGAGTTGATCGAGGGCGAACCTGATCCGGAAAACGCGAGGCACGTCGAACTGTTGACAGCCACGGGATTCCTCCGGATGGCACCGGATATCACAGCCACGGATAACTCAGTAATCGCGCGGAACCAGGCCGTCGCGGATACGGTCAAGGTAGTCAGTTCGGCGGTCCTGGGATTGTCTGTCGGATGCGCGCAGTGCCATGACCATCGATACGACCCGATTTCGATCGACGATTACTATCGGTTCCGCGCTATCTTTGACCCTGCATTTCCTTTGGACCAGTGGAAGCAACCCGAGCAGCGATTGGTCGACTTGACGCCCGCCAGCGATCGCGCGGTCGCTGCGGAGATTGAGGCCGAGGCGGTGCGTCGCGAAGCGGACCTCAATCAGCGGAAACGGGAAGTAGCACAGCAGATTTTCGATCTGCATTTTGCTGCCGTGCCCGAAGTGCGGCGGGACGAGGTGCTGGCGGCGGTGCAAACCGCGGCGGATCAATTGTCGGAAGACCAGAAGAAACTGTTGCTGGAGTTTCCCATGGTACGGCCGATCGACGCGATCGTCGGCCAGTTGATCGAGTTCGACAAAGTCAACAACAACCAAAACTATCAGCGGTTCGAAACCGAACGCAAGGCAATCGAAGCGTTCCGGCAAACCAAGCCGCCGTCTCGACTGATCATGTGTGTTCGCGACCAGGTCGATCCGATCCCGGAAAGTCGGGTGATGTTTCGCGGAGATCCCGAGCAGCGGACGAAGCCTGTGGAGCCGTCCGAGTTGTTCGTCGTAGCGCGGACACGTGCTGCAGATCCCCTGCCCCACGGTCTCGATCCCACACGCAAGTCGCTCGGACGCAGGTTGGCCTATGCGCGGCAGTTGACGGATGGCAGCCACCCGCTGGTGGCGCGGGTGTTTGTCAATCGGCTCTGGCAGCACCATTTCGGCGCGGGTCTGGTTGCGACACCGAATGATTTTGGCGCCTTCGGTCAGCGTCCCAGCCATCCCGAACTGCTCGACTGGCTGGCAGTGGAGTTGGTTGATTCTGGCTGGCAGGTTAAACGCATGCACAAATTGCTGCTCTTGTCAGCAACCTATCGCCAGCAGTCTACGCGATCGCCTGCCATGGATGCGATCGATCCGGATAACCGATGGTTAGCGCGAGCCAATTTGCGGCGGATGGATGCCGAGACCATCCGCGACGCGTTGCTGCATGTGTCGGGCGATCTGAAATCGACTCTGAGCGGTCCATCCGTCCCGATCTCTGAAGATGGTGAAGGCCGAGCGACGATCGGCCGCCGGCTGCTGAATGAGGGCCTCTATGCCGGGATTGAAGATGTCGGTTCGGAGAAGTATCGGCGAAGCATTTTTCTGCAATCCAAGCGGACGCTGCCGCTGAACTTGATCGAGACATTCGATGCGCCCGTGATGAATCCCAATTGCGACGTTCGAAGGAGTTCTACGGTTGCGCCTCAAGCCCTGCTGCTTCTGAACGATCAGGCGATCATCGAGCGGGCCGAGGTGCTTGCGGGTAGGCTTTGGGAAACGATTCCTGACGACCGAACCCGCTTGGACCGCCTGTTTCAACGGCTGTTTGCGAAGCTGCCATCAGACCAAGATCGTCAGCACTGCCAGGCTTATCTGGAGGGGCAACGTCAACGGTTCGCAGAGGATCCTGATCCAGAATGGCAAAAGCAGCTGGCAACAGCGCCGCAGCGGGCTGACGTTCGGGCGTGGGCCAGTCTGTGTCAGGCGCTGCTGGCTTCGAATCGCTTCCTGTACATCGATTGAAGTTCGTCGTCGATTGGATGGTTTCGCCGCACTCGTCGAGGTTCCCGGAGATGTCCCCGCAAATTCGACTTTGTTCCCGACGACATTGGCTCCATTCCTCCGCTTTCGGATTGGCGGGCGTCGCGGCGGCTGCGCTTTTGAAGGACGATGGCTTACTGGCTGCGGAAGAAAGCCGGTTGCAGAAGCCCGACTTGGGACCGCAGCATTTTGATCTGTTGCCTAAGCCAGCGCACTATGGGCCGAAGGCAAAGGCAATGATCAGCATGTTCATGATCGGCGGTCCCAGTCAGATTGATCTGTTTGATCCAAAACCTGAATTGACCAAGTTGGATGGTCAAGAATTTCCTGGGCAGGTCCAGTATGACAACCTGGCTCAAGCTTCCCGGCAGGTGATGGGACCGCAATGGAAGTTTGCCCCGCGCGGCGAAAGTGGCATCGAGATGTCGGATTTGATCCCGCACATGGCGGAGATTGCCGACTCGATGACCCTGATCCGCTCGATGCACACCAACGTCAATAATCACATTCCGTCACTGTATGCCTTGACGACGGGGATGGGTGTCTCGGGTCGCGCGACTCTGGGCAGCTGGCTGACGTATGCTCTGGGTTCCGAGTCACAGGAACTGCCGGCGTTTGTTGCGTTGACGCATCCTTCGGGGATGCCCCTGGTGGGCGGCGAAAATTGGGCCAATGGCGCCCTGCCGTCGATCTATCAGGGCACGGTCGTGCGGCCGATGGAACCGCGCATTCTGAACCTTGATCCGCCGACTCATCTTCGGGGATCGCCACAAGCGGCTCAGCTCGCCCTGCTGCAGCAGCTCAATGCGGCCCATCTTGCCGAACATCCGATGGAGAACGACTTGGCCGCTCGGATCGCCAGTTATGAATTAGCGGCCCGGATGCAGCTCGCCGCCAAAGAAGCGTTTGACATTTCGCAAGAATCGGAAGACACCCACCGGATGTATGGGATCGATCAGGAGCACACGCGCGACTATGGAACACGCTGTCTGATCGCACGACGGCTGGTCGAGCGCGGCGTGAGGTTCGTCCAGATTTTCAACAACGGGCAGTCGTGGGATCACCACGATTCGATCATCAGCGAGCTTCCCAAGCGGTGCGCGGAAATCGACAAGCCAGCAGCGGCTCTGGTCAAGGACCTTCAGGAACGCGGGATGCTCGATTCGACCATCGTTCACTGGGGCGGGGAAATGGGCCGCTTGCCCGTGATCCAGGTACCTCCCAGCGGTAACTCGCGCGAAAAAGTGGGTCGCGACCACAACACCTTCGGCTTCAGCATGTGGGTGGCCGGAGGAGGATTCCGCGGCGGTTACTGTCACGGCAAGACCGATGAATTCTCCCATCACGCGGTCGAAGGGGTCGTCAACCATTACGATTGGCTGACAACCGTACTGCACCTGTTTGGCCTGGATCACGCACGGCTCAAGCATCGCACCGGTGCGGGTGAGGCGCGGTTGGTACAAGCCCCCGAAGCTCGCATCGTTACCGAACTGCTTGCGTGAACCGTGGCCCTGTTGGCAAATCGGTCAGGCAGCGGCCGTTGCGAATCGTCCTCGGCATGATCACTTCGGCTCGCCCTTTCAAGCGGCCGGTTGAATCTGCACCGCGCGCTCCAAGAGCGGCTCTTCAGGACGCAAACAGCGACGCTCGTCGCAGGCTTGGAACCGCACGCGACAGCGGATCATGTAGCTGCCAGGCGCGACCGATTCATGGGGGTGTACGGTACGGCGAAATGTCACGGTGCCTTGATAGACGCTGTGGCCGTCGGCCGCAAACGAGCGCGAGGCAAGTGGCGTCTCCCATGCAGCGGGTGCGGTGAAGCCGTCGGGAAGTAGCATTTCCAACTGAGTTGCAATCTTCGGAGGTGGCTCGCCCACGGCTTGGATTTCAAATGGCGCCGCGATTTGCAAGTTCAGTGAAACGACGAACGGTTCACCCGCCCGAGGCTGATCCGGTTCGAACTGCATCGAGATCGCCACGGGGGAGTCGGAGCGACGATTCGATGAATCGATCGACGGTGGATCCGCTGGGCTCGCCTCCGCAAGCGATTTGATCGGGTTGGAATCGCTTGCTTGTTGAGGCGAGCCGGACGGTTCGAAGGGCGGCGATCCGATCGGCCCGCATCCGGTCAGCATCACGAGTCCCACAAGCAGCATGCCTGTGCGGTTGCCGAAAAGGGCATGGCTGCTGGGACGCATCGGGGCACTTCACTTTCGCAAATAAAGCCAGACGTGGCCGTGAGACTGGGGCAAATCGTGGGAAGCATCCCCATCGGACCGCATGGAGTTCAGAAAAGGCCGCAGCTTGCTGACAAATGTGGCTCCCGCCTGATTCATCTGTTTGGCCTCGGGACTCTCCTGCAGCTCCTTGTAAGCGATTTGCCATTCCCGATCCGCCTGCTCCGAGTAGATCTCATCGCCGGGGTAACGCCGAGCGAAGTCCTCCCGCAGTTTTTCCATTCGTGACTTGAACGCCTCGCCACTGCGTTTGGTTTCTTCAATCAGTTGAGTAACTGTTGCGCGGTCCGCATCGTTCAGATCCTTTCGGAAGTCGAATGCCGTGTAGAAGTCGCCGACGAGCAAGTCGAGCTTTCCATCGCGATTGAAGTCAACGACTTCGGGTTGAGAGCGAATGCCTGGAACCACTGGATCGCCCGGCCAATAGACGATGTTGTAGCCGTTTCCGTCGTGCTTGCCGACCAAAGTCTGTCCGGCGGCAAACTCGGGAGTCCCCGTTTTCCCGATGTTGCGAAACCACGTAACGCTTCCATCGTCGCTACCGGCCACGATATCCCACATCCCGTCCTGATCCCAATCGGCGACCACAGGGCAGAGATGCGCTGCGACCTTCAACGGTTCACCGGCAATTTCGATGGTCACATTTTCACTTGCGAACACCGGCTGTTGCGCGTTGCCCTCGTTGAAACGAACTTTCAGTCCGCCGTCAAAACAGCCGATTACCAGATCGAGGTCGCCATCTGCATCCCAATCCACCGCGTCGAAAAAGCTGCCGAACGATTGGTAGGTCTGTTCTTGAATGGGGGCTGAGCGAACGGGGACGCCGACCTTGTCGAGCAATTCTTCGCGTTCGGCAAACGCGATCGGGCCGCTGGCCTTTTGAGCAGACTTCTCGATCCCGCGAAACAGATAGCAGTGTCCTGGATCGTAGCTGTTGACCAGCATGTCCAGTTCTTGGTCTCCGTCCAGGTCATGGAATCGCGGTTGAGCTCCGATGCAGCAGTAGATCCAGACCTCAGCCGGCTTGCCGCCTCCTTGGATCAGGTCCGCATCGGCAAATGACGGCTCGGAGTCGGTACCTCGGTTTACGTAGTACCTGATTTTTCCGCTGAAATCGCCGACCGCCAGATCTCGGATTCCGTCGCCGTTCAGGTCGAGCATCGCCGGGCTGCAATGTCCCCAGGCGACCCCGTGATCGATTACGTGGCCGTCGGCCTGAAGCTGGATGGGCGCTGACAGTTCGGAGGCGATCATCGGGGTGGCTGGCGGATCCGCTGGGACTGAGTTGCCACCCCCTGCCAGCAGGCCGGCGGCAAGCAGGAAACCGAGTTGCTTTCGCATGGATTTACCCTGCAAATGTGACACAGGTTGACTTGGCGACCGCCGATCCGGCGGGCTCCCGATCCCAAGCACTTTTCTGGCGATCGCAAGGATCGCTTGGTGGGGCTGTTCAGCCACCGAAGTCTGGTTCGGTTTCGACCAAGAAGTCTATACCGATGGACGCCGCCGAACCGGATCCGTTTTTACGAAAAATGGAAAACAGGGATAAGTAGTTACCGTCGGACTCAGAGCCTTCGGGGATTGTGATGAGCATCAACACTTCCGCAGTTACAACTTCCATTGCCGCGCAGATTCGTGCGGTCACGGCCATGGGCGTGATTGTCCAGGTCGAGCCTTCGACGTTTCTGGAACTGATCGCACGGGAGCCCGACGCGCTGGTCGTCCACGCGACGGGGCGACTCTTCTTCAGCGTGACTTAACAATATCTGTTTCACCACCGTGGGTTGGTGTTCTACACCAAGTCGTATGAGCCACTGAACTTGCCGAGGTCCCACGAAACGATCGTCGCCAAGTCGATGTTTGTACCGGGGTGATACCCATGGACGCCATGCGATCGGTGCCATAGGGCGAACACTGACGAGGCGTGATGCCGGGGTCAGCGGTCTGTCCGCAACCGAGTGATAGAGGGCGACGCGGGTTGCTCAGGAGCGATCTTCGGCTTCGCGTTTATCGGGCGGCGGCAACTTGACGAATCGGTCCGTGAGCAAAGGGATTCGGATACCGAGCCGGGCCAGTGATGCGAACAGGATCGCCGAGAAGAATACCTCGTCGAGGTTTCCGATCAGTGGCAGGTTATCAGGCAGTTCGATCACGCCGGCCGACAAATTTGCCAGATAGAGGATCGAAACCAGCAACCCGAGGATGGGCAGGCAACCGGGTTTGTTCGAGTCGGAGCGATTCGAGTCCGTGGGCGGTGTGGACATGGCGCATCCTTTCGCTTGAATGGGGATGCCGGAATGTAGAAGTCTTCAGCGGGCCGCAGTGATCTGTAATGATTCGTGTTGCAACCTCGCAGCTGGTGGCTGAGTCTAAGCGGGCGGTTGCACGACGCGATTTTTGCCGTGTTCGGCGGGCTGCTCGCCGTTGCGTGGTTGCGCAAAGCTGATGACTTTGTCCCCAGGTCGCGGCTCGGGATAATTGTCCACGGTACAGACTTGCAAAGTGCCGTTCGCCCGCACGATGAACAATGGGATGGCGGTTCCTCCATAGTGTTCGCAATAAGAATTGTACGAGAACGTCTCGGTGATCGGGGTACGGCGCGCGGTGGGCGGATTTCCCGCCCACTCGCGGAGTACGGCGAAGGTGCAGTCTTTCCCGAACAGCAATCGGCCCCGCTGATCGAGCGGGATCGTCTCATGCAGTCCCAGTTTTTCTTGTGGCAGTGGCAGCTGATAAACTTCGTTGCGCCCGAAATCCTCGTGATAGCGGAGACAAGCCAGCGCGTTGACTTCGTCATTCGCTGTCACCGCGACCAGCCGACCAAGTCCTGCGAACTCGACCTGTTCGTGCGTCGATTCGGCAAGCGCACTTCCATACTGGCAGGGAATGCCTGCCATCCGCGCAAGGCACACATTGGCCCAGTCGGTATCGATCATCGCCACATCAATCCCCTCGCTCTTCAGGGCATTCGCCAGGGTGCGGGCCCACGCGTGGGCGCCTACAAACAGCACGCCCTGTGGGTTGAGGCGGATCAACCCCAGGCGAATCGCCAGGGGTCGCGCGGAGATCCCATAGACCAGAACGGTGATGAAAACCAGCAAGAATGTGATCGGCACCATTTCAACCGCGCGAGGATATCCAAGCGCCACTAGGTCGGTGGCAAAAACTGAGGCCACCGAGGCGGCGACAATCCCACGCGGCGCCATACAGGCAATGAATAGGCGCTCGGACCATGACAGGCTGGAACCGATTGTCGAGACAAACACCGAAACAGGACGGACCAGAAACATCATCAGCGCGAGGAATGCCACACTCCGCCAACCAAGAGTCGCGAGATCGGAACGCTGCAAATTGGCGGCCAGCACGATGAACAGAAAGGAAAGCAGCAGCAGCGCGAGCGTTTCCTTGAACTCGATGACGTGGCGGATCGAAACCAGCCGCTGATTGGCCAGCACCAGGCCCATCACCGTCACTGCCAATAATCCAGCTTCGTCCTGGACCATATTCGCGAGGACGAAAGCCGTGAACATGAACATCAGGGAGACTGGATTATGAAGCGTGTCGGGGATCCAGTATTTCCACAGCATCACGATCAAGACTCCCGCGGCAGCGCTGCCCAGCAGAAGTCCCGCCACAATGGTTTTCAGGAGTGCCCATAACGAGGCACTCAGCGCATCTTCTTTGATGCCAGCTTGGATGAATGTGTAGACGAGGACGGCCAGGACAGCCCCCACTGGGTCGACGACAATCCCTTCCCATTTCAAAAGCGCGCCGACGCGGCCGTGCAGCCGCAGATGTCGCAACATCGGGCTGACGACAGTCGGGCCGGTCACGACATAGATCGCGCCCAACAAGATGGCGACAGGCCACCGAAACTCAAAGCAATAGCGGAGCGCGAAAGCGCCGAGGACCCAAGCCAACAACACACCGATGGTCGCCAGCCGAAGGAATACTCCACCGATCCGCAGCTTTTGCAACTCGCGGTAACGAAGTGTCAGGCCGCCTTCGTAAAGAATGACCGCGACGGACAGTGATACGATCGCAGGTAGCAGGTCCCCGAACAGGTGATCGGGATTCAGCCGGCCCAGCACCGGGCCCGCCAATGCTCCCATCGCCAGCAGCAGCAGGATCGAGGGCACTCGGAACCGCCAGGCAAGCCACTGGGCCGCGATGCCCACGACAAAGATCCCGGCCAGTTGAACTAACTCATGGTGCGGCACAATGCATCCTTCGTCACATCAAACAAGCACGGGATCGTCCGCGGCCATCGCAGCCCAGAACCGCTGGAAGACCTTGCCTATTCTCAGCGGGACGTTCGCTCCTGCCGAGTGGCCCACGTCCGTTGCATGAGGTTTTTGTGGGCTGCGGAGGTCTCGGACACGGGGTTCCCACGAAGGGTCCTCGCCAGCGCCTCGGGCTGGCTCACTCGCTAGAGACGCGACTCACTTCTCAGGCAGTTCCTGCACATACCTCCATGCACGATCGATCCAGCTCGCCAACTGATTGTCCGTGTCGATTGCCTCCGGTGCAACGAGCACCCAGCCCTTCATCGGTTTTCCTGTCACGTCAAAAGCAGCGACATACGGTTCGCGAAGGGCAGCCTCGTACGCATCTGGACCAATCCGCGCGACCAATGCTTCCCGCCAGACGGCAACAAGCAAGTGGCCACGATGGAAATACCCCATGCCGCCAAACATCTTTTTGGCTTTCACGGTGGGGCGACCGGCCAGGGCACGTTCGACGCGGTTGGCAAGTCGTTCGCTGTAGACCATGGGGTGCCTCCACGAGCGCGACGTTTACCCAGTCTAGGGTGTTTCGGATGCAGCCCGTCGAAGGTTCGAAGCCGCCCCCTGCAGGCAGTTCTTCATAAAGATTGACGCTCGTGGAAGCCGGGTCGAGTGCGCAGGTCGGGCGATCTGTGCCGAAGCGTCCGTTGACGTCCAGCCGTGTGGCTTCGGCCCAGGGCCCCTGAAAGCGGTGTTTTGTCAGTCCATACATAGAGATTCCCGAGAACCTTGGGCATCCGCGATGCGGTCGCAAGAAACGGACACAGAATCTTCATTGCGAGCCCGAATAACCGCCGAATTACTGGAGAAGGATGAATTATTTTCGCCAAGTTTCGAGCGACGGGCGGACCCAACGGATCGGGCGGGATCTGACGGTCTGGGATGACATGCGCGAAAAGTATACTCGAGGCGACGTTTGTCTTACTTCACCAACTCAGCGGTCGTACCGGAGTGAACTGACCGATGAAGGTCGCACGGGTCCAGCTGAGCGTTTATGTCAATGACCTTACGCCCTGCGTCGATTGGTACGGTCGGCTACTCGGCCGCGACCCGGATGAGGTTCCGCACAAGCATTGTCGTCAGTGGCTCTTGCTTCCGGGCGTGTATCTCCAAGTCTTGAAGCCCGAGAAGATTGCTACTTCGTCATCGGTAGCATTGGTTGTCCATGACTTGGACGCCGAAGTGCATCGCCTGTCCATGGTGGGGATCCGCAACGCGCAGTTGGAAGAGTATCCGGAGTTCGTACGGACGGCTGCGTTAGAGGATCCCGAAGGAAATATGGTGACGCTGGTCGAACTGCTGTAACTGGCCGCAACACGGCGTCTTGCTCGATCGCCGTGTGACGCTCAGTCTGCAAGCCAATCCGTAACGCAAGCCAAATTCATCCGGAAGAGGCACACGGCGGCCAGCAGGGATCCGAGGTAGATCAACGCGTGTAACGCCAGTCGATTCCGCCAGTAACCCAGCACTAAGACCAGCGGGGCTACAGCAAAGTCCATGATCATCCAGAACAGGTGAAGGTAAAGCGGAACGCCGAACCAGAAACCTTTGGGGTCGTCACGGCCGGGTTCGACCCATCGCCCCAAGGCGATGCTTGCCAGAATCCAAAACAGCCAAGCGTACAGGTAATGGAGCAACGGCAGACTGCAAACCATGTAGCTCGCCCACTGCGGCAGGTGCGGTCGGCCTGACTGCAGCTGCACTTCGATTCCTGCGTCTCGCGAAACCTGTGGAGGCGAGTAGGGATTCACAAGGTGCCATCGCTTAGGCGAAAGACAATTGGCCTACAAGATGTTAACACCCTAACTCACGTTACAGGGTCTCGCGAGCATATCTCGCCCCGTTCGAAACACGCAGTGCGGAAAGAGTAACGGCAAGATCGTTGCCGTCTGCGAGGACTTGGGAGCTTCCTGCGGTGCCAACCCGAAGCGCCAGCGAGTGAGTTTGCCCGAAGCGCCAGCGAGGGCCTTAGTTTCGCACGCTTCATCCGCGCCGGCCTGAACCCACAAGAACCTCACGTAAAGACGCCATGGTCGGAAAGCTTCGTGAGTGCGTTCGAGCTTCCTGGCGGTGCTTGCCCCTGCATTCGGGGATTGCGGCAGGAAGTTCTCAGGGGGGAGGGTTGCAGCGGGGCTTTTCGGGCCCTGCAGTCGCTTTTCTGATTCCACAACAAGGTATTCTTCTAGACGAGGTGTTGAGCGACGAAATCACCGTTCCGGCAAACCAGGACGAACCATGGCCGTGGATCCCGATCGCGTCAAATCGCTGTTCCTCGCTGCCTCCGGATTTCCTGATTCGCAGCAGCAGGACGAATATCTCGATCGCGAGTGTCAAGGCGATTTGGAACTTCGCAATTGCATAGAGCGTCTCCTGCAGGTCTTTCAGCAGGTCCCGTCGGTACCCGAGGCGGGAGCTACCCTGCCCGTGGGAGAGTCTGACGACCCACAACTGGCTGTCGACTACTCCGACCCGACTGCTCGCGTCGGTTCCGTACTGGCGGGCAGGTACACGTTGGTGGAGGAAATCGGCGCTGGGGGCATGGGCACGGTCTTCATGGCCCAGCAAACCGAACCGGTGAGACGTCGCGTTGCAGTCAAAGTCATCAAAGCGGGGATGGATTCAAGGGCCGTGTTGTCCCGCTTTGAGGCGGAGCGTCAAGCATTGGCGATGATGGATCACCCGAACATCGCCAAGGTTCTGGATGCCGGTGCCACGGTGGCTGGTCGACCTTTTTTCGTAATGGAACTTGTGAAAGGCGTTCCGATTACCCAATTCTGCGATGAGCAGCGGCTGACAACGCGCCAGCGACTGGAACTGTTCGTGCCTGTCTGCCATGCGATCCAGCATGCTCATCAGAAAGGGATCATTCATCGAGATATTAAACCATCCAATGTGCTCGTCACGATTTATGACGATCGGGCGGTGCCCAAGGTGATCGATTTCGGCGTTGCCAAGGCGTCCGGCGCGAATGTGGCGGATGAGACGCTGATGACAAGACTTGGGATGGTGGTTGGAACCCCTGAGTACATGTCGCCTGAGCAAGCGCAACTGAACAACCTGGACATTGATTCGCGAAGCGATATCTATTCACTCGGTGTGCTGCTGTACGAGTTGTTGACGGGAACCACGCCGGTGGATCAGAAGAGCTTAGATCGAGCCGCCGTGGGGGAAATCCTTCGGATTGTCCGAGAGGTGGATGCGCCGCCGCCCAGCGCAAAGCTCAGTAGCCTTGAGACGCTGCCAAGCGTGGCTGCGAATCGGGGGATCGAGCCGGCGCGGTTGCCGAAATTGCTAAAAGGGGAGCTGGATTGGGTCGTGCTCAAGGCGCTCGAGAAGGATCGCTCACGTCGGTACGAGACGGCGAACGGTCTAGCGCGAGACATTCAACGCTATTTGAGCGATGAAGCCGTGGAGGCATGCCCGCCATCGACGATCTACAGGCTTCGCAAGTTTGCAAGGAAGCACCGAGCGGCCCTGACAACGGCAGCCGCACTAAGCATGCTTTTGATTGGCGGCACGGTCGTGAGTGCATGGCAAGCGCGGATCGCGGCGAAGGAGCGTGACGCAGCAGTGCTCGCGCGCCAGGCGGAAGCGGAAGCCCGAGGGAAGGCCGACACGCTGGCGCGAGCGGAGGCGGACGCACGGGCCCTTGCCGAGTCAAACGCGGCCCGGAGTGAAGCGGTCAACGGCTTTCTGATCGACATGCTCGGAGCGGCGAATATTCGAGAGCTTGGGCGAAGTGCGACCATCGCGCAAGCGCTCGATGCGGCAGCTGCACGTGTGGGATCAGGTACTGAGGATCGTTCTGACGTTGCGGCAGACCTCGAACGCGTTTTGGCTCGTTCCTACCTGTCGATCGGGGAACTCGACAAGGGTGAACGTCATGTCGCAGCCGCATTGGAACTCGATGAACGCGTCCATGGAAAGGATTCAAAGGAATATGTGAACAGCCTCGGGCATCGTGCGTTCCTCGAGTACTTGCGTGGCGACGCGGATAAGGCGGTAGAGACGTACGAGTCAGCCGAGGAGATCTCTCGGAGAGTCCATGGTCCAAGCAGCAAGGAAACACTGACGAAGCGAGCGGACAAGGCGGTGGCTCTGCTGCGGGCTTTCCGCAATGAGGAAGCTGCGGAAATCCTTCGTGAAACCCTGGCCGGTTCGCGAACTCTGCTGGGCGATGAACACGCCGATGTGCTCCGACAAATCAACAGCCTCGCCGTCGCATTGCATGGGATGAAGCAGTACGAGGAAGCGGAAGCGCTCTATCGTGAAGCCTATGAGACCGGCCTGCGGCTTCGCGGCGGCGAGGATCCCGACACGCTGGTTGCCCAGGCGAATCTCGGGATGATCTTGCAATCTCGACGCAAGTTTGCTGAAGCAGAGGAACTGCTTCGTAACGCTCGAGCAAGGATCGAGAAAGTGTTTGGTGAAGATCACCCGAAGACCGGCGAATCCATGAAGTCGCTCGGCACACTGTTCCGTGATCAAGGGCGATTCAAAGAGGCGGTTCCAGAGTTGGAACGCGCGATCGAGATCCTCAGCTCGCAACAGGGTGATCGTACCCATACCGTCCTGTTGGCCAAGGCAACACTTGCAGATTGCCTGTATCGATTGGGAGAACTTGAGCGATCCATTGCGATCCAAAGAGAGCTGATTGACCTGAACGCAGCACAATCGGGCCCCGAGAGCCGGGACAGTCTGGACGCTCGTTTGTCGCTGGCCACGACGCTCGCCACAACAGATTACGGGACGAGTGAGGCCGAGAAGATTTATGAGGATTCGATTGAAGTCGCAACACGTGTGCTAGGTCCAGACGATCCCTACGTCGGCCGGGCCTTGATCGGACTTGCCGTGATGCGAATGACGGCCGGGCGTTTTGCCGACGCGGAAGCCCCCGTTCGCCGTGGGATTGAAATCAGTGTGCTGAAGGAAGGCAAGGATTCGATCAACACGTTGATCAATGAATACAACTTGAGCGTCATTCTCCGCGAGATTGGGAAGCTGGAAGAAGCGGAAACTCTCGGAGACTCAATCGTCGAGCGTGCGCGTCAGGTCTTCGGACCTAAGCACGCGAACCTCGCGGTATTCCTCGTTGGTCACGCAGAAACCCTACGGGCTCTTGGCCGCGGGGAAGATGCTGCCCGGGATGCCGAAGAGGCTCGGCAAATCGCAGTCGCCGCTTTCGGGGAACGCCATCCCAGGACTGCCACCTATGCGCTCGAGCTGGCACGCGACTGGCTCGAAGTGGGCAAGTTTGAACTTGCGGAGCCGCTTGCGGCGTTTGCAGTTGAAGTGATCGAAGCCCAGCGCGGTGCAACAGACCGACGGACGGCTGCAGCGCGCGCGGAACTCGCACGCTGCCGTTTGTTACAGGAACGCTTCGAAGAGGCTGAATCGTTGTTGCTGCCAAGTCACGAGCAGCTGGTCGCGGCGCGACCTGCGGGGCATGCCGAGATCCAGCGTGTCGAGCGATATCTGATCGAGTTGTATACCAAGTGGGCCGCGCGCGAACCTCAGGCAGGTCACGGTCAGAAGGCTGCGAAATGGCAGGAGACCCTGGAGGCATCCCAGGGGGCGTCGAAAAATAGCGGCGACCAATCAGGTCAAAAAACGTCCCCGTGAAGCTTCTTCGTCCTTCAGGGTCGTTCGTGGTGCAGAAAGTGGTGCAGTCAGAGGGGGACAAGGGGCTCCCTTGTCTGGTTTGGCCGCACCGGCGATACCTCAAAAACCCTGCGAAATACAAGAAAAGTCGCTGGGTGTCGCTCCCTGTCTATGCCATCTAGTGGGCGGCACAGGACTCGAAAACCCTGGCAATTCCCCGGGAGATTTTGGGTATTTCGCCCGGGTGGTGAACCAAGTGGTGCAGTCCGATTGGCGCCTTCTTTCATTAGTCATTCGCTGGCCCGATTTAAGCGAAAAAGTCCGCCAAAAAGTGCTCGCACAGCTCACTTTGCGCGTTGCTAAACCTCAGGCTGTGAGCCATACGAAAGTAGAACTGCAAGCGCGCCGTTGCTCGCATGATCGCGCCCGCCGAGATCCGGCTCGCCATACGCAGTGAGTGAACGGTTATTCGAAGACGCAAGGCGGACGCGTCAGCTTCAACCCGCGTCGGCGTAGTTCAGACGACGATACAACGCCGAAGCAACATCTCCCCTTTGCGGGTCCTTCCAGAAGTCGCATTATGCAGCCGCTCGCGGTGCAGCAAAGCGCGGAATTATGAGGCAGCCACGGATTTGGCGATCTCGATCGCGATGTATAGGCTCGGGAAGTAAGTGAGCCGCGCGTGGCGGGGCCGAGGTGGACCTGCTATGGCGGTGCTTCCATCCACTGAGGTATGAATCATGTCAGAAATAGTTACCCTTCAGCAGCTCGCCGAGGAATTCAGAATTGATCGATCCACCGTCCGCAAATTCGTTCGCGGGCACGGTTTTGAGCCAGTGTTGGTCCGGTCGCGCGCATGGGGCAATCAGTGCGCGCTCGGGTTTACGGAGGATGAAGCCAACCGAATCCGTGAGATGCGTCGCGCCCGGGGCTTTGAATTGCGTTCACCAGAGTCGGTTTGCAAACCGAAGTTTCTATATTTGGTTCAACCGATCCCCGAGTATGCCCCGCAGCGTTTGGCGATTGGATTGGCCCTAGACATCGATCAACGGCTCAGCGAAATTCGGCACAATTCGCCGAACGCTGTGCTTCTGGTCTCTTGGTCGTGCCCGCTTCAATGGCAAAAGGCTGCCTTTGCCTGCCTAATCGCTGGACTCACGCCGCTCGGCGGCGAATGCTATGCATGCAAGGACATCGGTTCCTTATTGGTACAAGGACACCGTTTCTTTGAACGGCCGAGGTCTGATGCCGCCTGAGAAGTTCATTCCCCATATGTGGAATCTGCCCGATGGGCGGTACAGGGCCCGTTTAGAGGGAGTTTGCTCAGCATTAGCTCTGATGGGGGCTTCCGGGAGGGCCAAACAGAAAGAGAGATTGGTCGAAACCGAGAACTAGTTCTCAGCAGCCTATGGTCCTGCATATTGGCTCAGGCCGCAGGCGTCGATCTTCCAATCCGTATGCGGCCGGCACATCGGCCATGAACGGGATGGACAATCGTCAATCCCTGAAGGGCGATTCAAGCGGGTAAGCGAGCTACTGAGAAAGACATGTTCAGCCCAAAGTCATTGAGGCTTTGGGCTGAACCCCTACAGAAACTCATGGTTCGGCAGATCCACCTCGCTGGAGCACTTTCGGTCTTAAGACCTTGGGCTCATTCACACGCGACTCGATAGCTCTTCGCGTTGCGCTCCGTTT
>Ga0114939_10001774_pt1 | contig 16759 bp, 19 predicted proteins | sample AshMeaCrysSpring_FD_87196 | JGI IMG/M metagenome (GOLD analysis project Ga0114939, IMG submission 87196) | Groundwater microbial communities from Big Spring, Nevada to study Microbial Dark Matter (Phase II) - Ash Meadows Crystal Spring | ecosystem: Environmental > Aquatic > Deep subsurface >... | reverse complement strand
TGGTGCTCTTCCTTTCGTGTGCTTGGCGGCTCACGGCTGGAAGTCTCTACGGTGGACAACCCCTGAAACGTCAAACTTCTACTGCCTCCCCGGCAGAGCCGGGGGGCCTCCCTTGGTAGCTAGGGTTTTCACCGGTCCGTCATCACCTGTGCTTCTTTATATTCGCATTTACTTATATCTTGATCTGCGACAAAGCGCCACGGATTCCGAGGTACCGAATTGAACGAAGCCAGTCCCCCTTCAGGCCGCGTCGTCAAGGCCCCCGAGAGCTTCCTGTCCCGCGAAGGCATCCGCGCGGTCTTCGCCGAGGGCAGGAAGGGGCGCCGCGACTTCATCCGCTCGGCCTTTGCCGCGGCCGTGGCCGGCGCCGCGGCGCCCGCCGCGATGGGCCAGTCGAACCCGGTGCCGGTCGAGGGCGGCGACCCCAACATCCTGGAGCTTCCAGCGCACAGCACCGGCCTGGGCCAGGGCGTGGCCACCGACGGCTACGGCAAGCCGTCGAAGTACGAGTCCAACGTGCAGCGCCGGCAGAGCCCCGGCCTGACGCAGACGACGCAGTCCTCGGTGTCCTTTGCGCCGCTGCAGTCGCTGTTCGGCATCATCACGCCCAGCGGCCTGCACTTCGAGCGCCACCACCAGGGCTGGTGGGACGTCGACCCGTCGAAGCACCGGCTGATGGTCAACGGCTCGGACCCGAAGCTGCTGAAGACGCCGATGGTCTTCACGATGGACGAGCTGATGCGCCTGCCGATGGTCAGCCGCTTCCACTTCATCGAGTGCGGAGCCAACACCGGCATGGAATGGGGCAACGTCGCCGTGCCCACCGTGCAGTACAGCCACGGCATGATCAGCTGCAGCGAGTTCACCGGCGTGCCGCTGAAGGTGGTGCTGGACCTGTGCGGCGTCGACTACAAGAAGGCCCGCTACGTGCTCGGCGAAGGCGCCGACGGCTCGTCGATGACGCGCACCATCCCGATGGAGATGGTGGAGAGCGGCGAGGTGCTGCTGGCCTACGGCCAGAACGGCGAGATGCTGCGCCCCGAGAACGGCTATCCGCTGCGCCTGGTGGTGCCCGGCGTGCAGGGCGTCAGCTGGGTCAAGTACCTGCGCCGCATCGAGGTCGGCGACAAGCCCTGGGCCACCAAGGACGAGGCCATCCACTACATCGACCTGATGCCCGACGGCAAGCACCGCCAGTACAGCAGCATCCAGGAATGCAAGAGCGTGGTCACCACGCCCTCCGGCGGCCAGGTGCTGCTGGACAAGGGCTTCTACAACATCAGCGGGCTGGCCTGGTCGGGCCGCGGCAAGGTGACGAAGGTCGACGTGTCGGTGGACGGCGGCCGCAGCTGGCGCCCGGCGCGGCTGGAGAACCCGGTGCTCAGCAAGTGCCTGACGCGCTTCAACCTGGACTGGGTCTGGGACGGCAGGCCGGCGCTGGTGCAGAGCCGCGCCACCGACGAAACCGGCTACGTGCAGCCGACCTTCAGGCAGCTGCGCGCGGTGCGCGGCACGCGCTCGATCTATCACAACAACGCGATCCAGACCTGGTTGGTGCAGGACAGTGGCGAGGTGAAGAATGTCCAGCTCTCTTAAGCCGCTGTGGGTGGCGCTGGCGGGCGCGCTGGTCGCCGTGGCGGCCGGCGCGCAGACGATGGTCGTCACCGGCATCGGCCGCCCGGCCACGCCGAAGGAGATCGCGGCCTGGGACATCGACGTGCGTCCCGACTTCAAGGGCCTGCCGAAGGGCTCCGGCTCGGTCGCAAAGGGCATGGACCTGTGGGAGGCCAAGTGTGCGGCCTGCCACGGCGTGTTCGGCGAAGCCAACGAAGTCTTCTCGCCGCTGGTCGGCGGCACCACCAAGGACGACGTGAAGAGCGGCCGCGTCGCCCGCCTGACCGACGCGGCCTTCCCCGGGCGCACCACGCTGATGAAGGTGGCCACCGTCTCGACGCTGTGGGACTACATCTACCGAGCGATGCCGTGGAACGCGCCCAAGTCGCTGAAGCCGGACGAGGTGTACGCGCTGACGGCCTACCTGTTGAACCTGGGGCATGTGCTGCCCGACGACTACGTGCTCAGCGACGCCAACATCGCGCAGGTGCAGCAGCGCATGCCCAACCGCCTGGGCATGACCACCCAGCACGGACTGTGGCCCGGCAGGACCATGGGCAACGGCGGCACGCCGGACGTCAGGGCGGTGGCCTGCATGAGCAACTGCGCCACCGAGCCCACCGTCGCCTCGTACCTGCCGGATCATGCGCGCAACGCGCACGGCAACCTGGCCGAGCAGAACCGCATGGTGGGCGCGCAGCACGGCGCCGACACCACCCGTGCGCCGGGCGCAACCGGCGCGGCAGCCCCCACCGCCCCGGCACCACAGGCCGCGGGCAGCGCCTCGACGCAGGCGCTGGCGCGCAGGCTCAACTGCCTGACCTGCCACGGCCTGGACAGCAAGGTCGTCGGCCCGGGCCTGCGCGAGGTGGCGACGAAGTACGCCGGCCGCGGCGACGCGGCCGACTACCTGGCGAAGAAGATCCTGTCCGGAGGCAGCGGCGTGTGGGGCAGCGTGCCGATGCCGCCGCAATCGATCCCTGCGGCCGATGCGAACGCGCTGGCCCAGTGGATCGCCCATGGAGCGAAGCCCTGAGCGCCAGGCCCGATCGAGGCGCAGACCGCGGGTTGTTCCCGTGGGAAAAACCGGGCCGATGGATCAATATTCGTCAATACGCAGATATAGAAGGAGAGACCACGATGCAAACCCGACGCGAAATGCTGGCGCGCAGCGCCAAGGTCGCCGGCCTGCTGGCCGCCGCCGGATTCCTGCCGATGTCGGCCTTGGCGGCCTGGCCGCAGGCCGCCTTCGACGCCAAGACGATGGCCGATGCCGTCAAGGCGCTGGGCGGCGGCGCTCCCGCCGAGAGCAAGGACGTGACGATCACCGGCCCGGACATCGCCGAGAACGGCGCGGTTGTGCCGGTGGGCGTGGCCACCACCCTGCCGGGCGTGAAGCGCCTGCTGCTGCTGGTGGAGAAGAACCCGAGCGTGCTGGCCGCGGTGTTCAACGTCACCGACGCGGTCGAGGCCAACCTCAACACGCGCGTGAAGATGGGCCAGTCGTCCAACGTCTTCGCGGTGGCGATGATGAACGACGGCAAGGTGCTGTACGCCGCCAAGGAAATCAAGGTCACGCTCGGCGGCTGCGGCGGCTGATGCCGGCGCAAGGCTTCCGATTCAACGCAATGCAATCGAAGGAGTAATGACATGGCAGACCCGATGCGCATCCGCGCCCAGGCCGCCGGCGACAAGGTCACCGTGCGCGTGCTGATGAGCCACGAGATGGAAACCGGCCAGCGCAAGGATTCGGCCGGCAAGGTGATCCCGGCCTGGTTCATCCAGGAAGTCACCGCCAGCCACAACGGCAAGCCGGTGCTCGCGGCCGAATGGGGCCCCTCGGTGTCGAAGAACCCGTTCCTGCAGTTCGTCATCAAGGGCGGCAAGGCCGGCGACAAGGTGGCCGTGACCTGGACCGACAACAAGGGCGACAAGCGCACCGACGAAGCCACGGTCAGCTGATCGCCGCCGGCGCCCGCGCGCAGAACGACGAGGAGAGCTCCTTGAGAACACGCACCCTGATCGGCCTGGCCGCGCTGGCGCTGTGCGCCGGCGCGCAGGCACAGAAGTCGGCGGCCGACGGCATCGCCGAGTACCGCAAGATGCTCGAGGACGGCAACCCTGCCGAGCTCTTCGAAGCCAAGGGCGAGTCGCTGTGGAAGCAGAAGCGCGGCCCGAAGAACGCGTCGCTGGAGAAGTGCGACCTGGGCCTCGGCCCCGGCGTCGTCAAGGGCGCCTTCGTCACGTTGCCGCGCTACTTCCCCGACACGCAGAAGGTGCAGGATCTGGAGTCGCGGCTCGTCACCTGCATGGCCACGCTGCAGGGCTTCGACGCCGCCGAGATCGCCAAGACGCCCTTCGGCCGCGGCGAGATGGCCAACGTCACCGCGCTGGCCACCTGGGTGGCCGCCGAATCGCGCGGCTTGCGCTTCAACCTGCCACAGGGCAACGCGGCCGAACGTGAAAGCTACGAGATCGGCAAGCGCGCCTTCTTCTTCCGCGGCGGCACGCACGACTTCTCCTGCGCCTCCTGCCACGGCGAGGACGGCAAGCGCATCCGCCTGCAGGACCTGCCCAACCTGACCAAGAACCCCGGCGACGGCATCGGCTTCGCGGCCTGGCCGGCCTACCGCGTGTCCAACGGCCAGATGTGGAGCATGCAGCTGCGCCTGAACGACTGCTACCGCCAGCAGCGCTTCCCCTACCCCGGCTTCGGCTCCGAGGTGACCATCGCGCTGGCCACCTACATGGGCGTCAATGCCAAGGGCGCCGAGTCCATTGCACCGGCGATCAAGCGTTGAGGAACCTGCGCATGAAGAAGATCCATCTGCTGATCGGCGGCGCAGCCGCTGCATCCTTGCTGACCGGCTGTGCGTCGATGCCCTCGCCGGCCGAACTCGACGCCAAGGCCCGCCAGGCCGTCAAGACTTCGTTCCGCGACCAGGGCATCGCCAAGACCGACCGGCTGAACCAGGACCTGGGGCAGTCGGCCTGCTCGTCGGACAAGGCGCCCGACGACGCCACGGCCGACAAGATCATGGCCGAGGCGCTGCACTCGGTGAAGTGGCCGGCCAACGGCCAGTACCTGGGCGACTGGAAGGCCGGCGAGAAGCTGGCGCAGGACGGCCGCGGCATGACCTGGACCGACGCCTCCACCGACTCCAAGGCCAACGGCGGCAACTGCTACAACTGCCACCAGATCGACAAGAAGGAAATCTCCTACGGCACCATCGGCCCGAGCCTGTGGAACTACGGCAAGAACCGCGGCATCAACTCCCTCTCCTCGCCGGCCCTCGCGCCGATCGCCCAGTACACCTGGGTGAAGCTGTGGAACGCCAAGGCCTATTCGGCCTGCTCGAACATGCCGCGCTTCGGCCACAAGGGCCTGCTCGACGAGCAGCAGCTGCGCGACATCATGGCGCTGCTTCTAGACCCGAAGTCGCCGGTCAACCAGTGACCGCGCCCAGCCCGGCCGCGCGCCGGGCTTTTTAGTCCGCAAAACATAAGCCGATACTTATCATGAGCCTGAGCAAGCGCGAGTTCCTGCAGGTGCTGGGGGCGGCCGCCGTGGCCGGCATGGGGCTGGGCCGCTACCAGGACGCCGACGCGCAGACCGCCCAGGCCGCGTTGTACGACCTGCCGCCGCTGGGAAGCGGACCCGGGCAGGTGTCGATCCTGCACATGACCGACTGCCACGCGCAGCTGAAACCCATCTACTTCCGCGAGCCCAGCGTCAATCTGGGCATCGGCAGCATGCAAGGCCAGCTGCCGCACCTGGTGGGCGAGCACCTGCTGAAGAAGGCCGGCGTGCCCGCCGGCACCGCGATGGCGCACGCGCTGACCTACCTGGACTTCGACAACGCCGCGCGACGCTACGGCCGAGTGGGCGGTTTCGCGCACCTGAGCACACTGGTCAAGCGCCTGAAGGCCAGCCGCCCGGGCGCGCTGCTGCTCGACGGCGGCGACACCTGGCAGGGCAGCGCCACAGCGCTGTGGACGAACGCGCAGGACATGGTCGATGCCTGCAAGCTGCTGGGCGTGGACGTGATGACCGGCCACTGGGAGTTCACCTACGGCATGGAGCGGGTGAAGCAGATCGTCGACAAGGACTTCGCCGGAGGAACGGGCAGCGGCGCGGCGGCGCAGCGCGTCGACTTCGTCGCCCAGAACGTCAAGACCGCCGACTTCGGCGACCCGGTGTTCAAGCCCTACGTGATGCGCGAGGTCAACGGCGTGCCGGTGGCCGTCGTCGGCCAGGCCTTTCCGTACACGCCCATCGCCAACCCGCGCTACATGGTCGCCGACTGGGAATTCGGCATCCAGGACGCCAACATGCAGAAGGTGGTGGACGAGGCCCGCGCCAAGGGCGCACAGCTGGTCATCGTGTTGTCGCACAACGGCATGGACGTGGACCTGAAGATGGCCAGCCGCGTGCGCGGCATCGACGCCATCTTCGGCGGCCACACGCACGACGGCGTGCCGCTGGCGGTGCCGGTGGCCAATGCCGGCGGCACCACGCTGGTCACCAACGCCGGCAGCAACGGCAAGTTCCTGGGCGTGATGGATTTCGAGGTGAAGGGCGGCAAGCTCGTCAACCACCGCTACCGGCTGCTGCCGGTGTTCAGCAACCTGCTGGCGCCGGACAAGGACATGGACGCACTGATCACGAAGATCCGCGCGCCCTACGAGGCGAAACTGAACGAGAAGCTGGCCGTCACCGACGGCCTGCTGTACCGCCGCGGCAACTTCAACGGCAGCTGGGACCAGCTGCTGTGCGACGCGCTGATGGACGTGCAGGGCGCCGAGATCGCGTTCTCGCCCGGCTTCCGCTGGGGCACCAGCCTGCTGCCGGGCGACACCATCACGCGCGAGCTGATGATGGACCAGGTGGCCATCACCTACCCTTATGCCACGTTGACGCCGATCAGCGGCGAGATGATCAAGACCATCCTCGAGGACGTGGCCGACAACCTGTTCAACCCCGATCCGTATTACCAGCAGGGCGGCGACATGGTGCGCGTCGGCGGCCTGCAGTACACGATGACTCCGGGCGCGGCGATGGGCTCGCGCATCGGCGACATGCGCCTGGCCGGCAAGCCGATCGAGGCCGGCAAGACCTACAAGGTGGCCGGCTGGGCGCCGGTGGCCGAAGAGGCGAAGAACACCGGCAACAAGCCGGTGTGGGAGCTGCTGGAAAGCTGGCTGAAGGCGCAGCAGGGCGGACGCATCAAGCCGCGTAGCATCAATACGCCCAAGCTGGTCGGTGTCCAGGGCAACCCGGGCCTGGCCTGAACCGAACCAACACCACCCACGAGGAGCCGCCATGTCCCTGCGCCAACTTTTCGCCGCCATGGTGCTTGCCACCGCCAGCCTCGCCGTCTGGGCGCAGGACAAGGTGGTCTACCACATCGACGACATGTCCTCGCAAGCGCTGAAGGGCCTGCGCAACATCCGCAACCACCTGGACACCGAGCCGAACACGAAGATCACCGTCGTCACGCATGCGCTGGGCGTGGATTTCCTGCTGGAAGGTGCAAAGGACGTGAACGGCAGCGCGTTTGCCGGTCCCGTCTCCGCGCTGGTGGCGCGCGGCGTGACCTTCGAGGTCTGCGAGATCACGCTGAAGAACCGCAACCTGAAGAAGGAGCAGTTCATCCAGGAGGCGAACTTCACGCCCTCCGGCGTGGTGCGCATCGCCAAGCTGCAGCTCGCCGGGCAGGCCTACATCAAGCCCTGACGGCGGGGCTGCGGGGGGGTAGGTGATGCGGTCCTGCGTTGCGTCGAGCCGCCCATGCGCCTGCGCCGATAGAGTGAATCGCCGGCCCAGGCTGGCCGGCGGCTTCACAGGCCGACGAGCATGCTCTTCCAACCCCTGATCGACCGCGTCGGCGAGAACTGGACGCTGGCGCTGACGGGCCTGGTGATCGGCCTGGCCTTCGGCTTTCTGGCCCAGCGCTCGCGCTTCTGCCTGCGCTCGGCGGTGATCGAGTTCTCGCGCAACCTCACCGGCGGCAAGCTCACCGTCTGGCTGTTCGCCTTCGCCACCGCGGTGCTGGTCACGCAATTGCTGGTGCTGGCCGGGCAGTTCGATGCGCGCGATGCGCGTCAGATCTCGGCGCGCGGCAGCCTGTCGGGCGCGGCCATCGGCGGCGCGCTGTTCGGCATGGGCATGATCCTGGCGCGCGGCTGTTCCAGCCGGCTGCTGGTGCTGGCGGCGCAGGGCAACCTGAGGTCCGTGCTGTCGGGCCTGGTCTTCGCCGTCACTGCGCAGGCGGCCTGGACCGGCGCGCTGTCGCCGCTGCGCCTCGCCCTGTCCGAATGGTGGACGGTGGACGGCGGCGCCGCGCGCGACCTGATCGCGCGCACCGGCATCGGCCACGGCGGCGCCGTGCTGTTCGGTGCCGTGTGGCTGGCGGCCGCGGTGTTCTGGGCGCGGCGCCAGCGCGTCCCGGTCTGGGGCTGGGCCGGGGCCATCGGCGTGGGCTTGTGCATCGCCGCCGCGTGGTGGGCCACCTACAGCATCTCAGGGGCTTCGTTCGACCCGCATCCGATCCAGGCGTTGAGCTTCACCGGGCCCTCGGCCGAGGTGCTGACGCGGGTGCTCTTCGCCACCGACAAGCCGCCCAACTTCGACCTGGGCCTGGTGCCGGGCGTGTTCCTCGGCTCCTTCCTGGCGGCAGCGCTGTTCGGCGAGCTCAAGCTCGAAGGCTTCGCCGGCGGAGCCAGCATGCGCCGCTACCTGGTCGGCGCCATGGCCATGGGCTTTGGCGGCATGCTGGCCGGCGGCTGCGCGGTCGGCGCCGGCTTGTCGGGCGCCGCCGTGTTCACCATCACGTCCTGGGTCGCGCTGTGCACGATGTGGGCGGCTGCGGCGTTGACCGACCGGCTGGTCGACCAGCGCGACACCGGCGCCCTGGATCAACCCGTGCCGGGCCCGCCCGCGGCCGGGGCACCCGCCTGAACATTCCACCCACCGGTAGGGAGACGACATGCGACGAATGCGCAAACTGGCCATTGCCCTGATGTGCGGCACTGCCGCGCTGGCCTGGGCCGACGACATGAAGCGGGCCGAGGAGATCGTGCAGGGCAAGTGCTTCGTGTGCCACGGCGCCGACGGCGAAAGCTCCAGCCCGGTGTTCCCGCGGCTGGCCGGCCAGCATGCGCGCTACGTCGAGCGGCAGCTGGCCGACTACAAGTCGGGACGGCGCAAGAGCAGCGCGATGCAGCCGATGGTCGAGGACCTGTCGCCGGCCGACTTCAAGGCGCTGGGGGTGTACTTCGAATCCCGCAAGCCGCAGGCGCATGCCGTAGCCGACCCCGAGCTGGCCCAGGTGGGCCGCTTCATCTTCGTGCGCGGCAACCCTTACACCGGCGTGGCCGCCTGCAGCGTCTGCCATGGCGCCAAAGGCGGCGGCACAGAGACGCTGCCGCGGCTGGCCGGCCAGCATGCACAGTACACCGAGAACCAGCTGAAGGCCTTCAACCAGCGCGAGCGCACGAACGACAACGCGGTGATGCACGCCATCGCCAGCAAGTTGAGCGAGCTGGAGCTGAAGGCCGTGTCGTCCTACATCAGCGGGCTCGACTGACGCGCCTGCGCGAGCAGGGTCGAGCCCGAGGCTGCCTTGGCGCAAAGCGGCCTGCGGCCGCTTTGCGCCGTCTTCGGGCGTCCGAAGCGCTTCGTCTGGAGACGGGTCGGCCTCACAGGTCCAACGAACCGGCCTGGATGTTCCGGCTGCGGCCGGCGCCTTGCGGCGCCGTCACGTCGCCGCGCGACGTGAGCCTGCACCGGAACATCGGGCATCACAAGGCCAGGGAGTCCGCCCAGATGTTCTCGGCCCAGCCGAGCGCATAGCGCGCTTCGATCTGGTTGGCCGCGGTGGACACGCCGCCGGAGCCGGGCACGGTCTTGAAGGTCTTGTCCTTGTCGTCGTACTGGTGCACCGAGGCCACGTGCATCGCCTCGCGGCCGGTGACGAAGCTGTAGCAGGTGTTCATCACCACCGGCGTCGCGTTGACCGCCTCGCCCTTGAGCAGCTGGATGATGGCCGCCGCCGCGACCTTGGCATGCTGGTTGGCCATGTGGCCCGACTTGGGCATCAGCGGCGCCGGGAAGGTGGCGTCGCCGATCACGTGGACGCCCGGCGCGACCGTGGACTCCATCGTCAGCCAGTTCACGCCGACCCAGCGGTTGTTGATGTTGAGCAGGCCTGCGCTGCGCGCCAGGTCGCCGGCGCGCTGCGGCGGGATGACGTTGACGACGTCGGCGCGCACGTCCTCGAACTCCAGCTTCGCCAGGTTGCCCGAGAGCTCCTTCAGTTCGGCGTTCGGCCGGTACTCGAGCATGCCCGCATACCGGTCCTTGAAGGCCTTCTCGAACAGCGCCTTCTTCGACTGGATCTCGGGGTTGCCGTCCAGCACCAGCACCTTCGACTTCGGCTTGGCCGTCTTCAGGTAGCTGGCGACCACGCAGGCACGCTCGTAGGGCCCGGGCGGGCAGCGGTACGGCGCCTTGGGGATGAACATCGCGAACACGCCGCCATCGGGCATCGACTCGATCTGGCGGCGCAGCGCCACGGTCTGCGGGCCGGCCTTCCAGGCATGCGAGACCCGGCCGCTGTCCAGCGCCGGCTGCAGGCCGCCGACCTGCTCGGCCATGAAGTCGATGCCCGGCGACAGCACCAGTCGGTCGTAGGCCAGTTCGCCACCCCCGGCCAGACGCACCTTCCGGGCGGCGGCGTCGATGGCCGTGACCTCGCCCTGCACCACCTTCACGCCCACCGCCTTGAGGCCGGCGTAGCTGCGGGTGATGTCGGACATCTGCTTGTAGCCGCCGAGCACCAGGTTGCTGATCGGGCAGGACACGAAGTCGGCGTTGCGCTCGACCAGCGTCACGTCGACGTTGCCCCACAGCTTGAGATAGCGCGCCGCCGTGGCGCCGCCGTAGCCGCCGCCGACGATCACGACCCGGCCGGTGGACGGCCCCGAGGCCATGCCGGCGCAGCCCGCCAGCGTGGTGGCGGCCAGCGCCGCTCCGGCACCCAGGAAACGGCGTCGCTGAAAACTCGATGGACTCGTGTTCGATGTGCTCATGTCCGCGCCCTCACTTCTTGGCCGGCTGGGCGGCGAAGAAGCCTGCCACCAGCCGCAGCTGTTCTTCGGTGTAGCCCTTGGCGATCTGATGCATGATCGTCGCCGGCTGGTTGCCGCTCTTGTAGTCGTTGAGCATGGCCAGGATCTTGTCGGCGGCGAGGCCGGCCAGCGGCTTCATGTCGCCGCGCGCCTGGCCGTTGGTGCCGTGGCAGTTGGCGCAGGTGGCCGCGAGGTTGCGCGCCAGGTGGGCATCCTGGGCCTGGGCGAGTCCGGCGGCAGCGCTCAGCACGATGAGCACTGCCGCACGAGGGGCTGCATGTCGCATGGAGTCTCCTTGCTTGTGGATGTGCGGGCAATTCGTTTATCAGCCGACGCTGATTTTCTTCACAAAGCCTTGCCTTTGGCAGGGGCTCGGCGCGCAATCGCCTAGCGATTTACCCGTATGCGTGAAGGCCCTCCGGCCTCGCCGAAGGGCTGGCGCCGGCCTGCGAGTGCGCGTAATATCACCCGATGCTGATGTTCTTCCGAACGCTGTGCCGCTGCGCCATGCTGCTGCTGGCACTGCCGGCGGCGGCGCAGCCCCTGCGGCCCCAGCCGGAACAGGTGGCGCCGGGCGTCTACATGGTGCAGGGCGTGTCCGCGCTCGGCTCGAAGGCCAACCGCAACTTCATCAGCAACGCCGGCTTCGTGGTCACGCCCGAAGGCGTGCTGGTGGTCGATGCGCTGGGCTCGCCGGTGCTGGCCCGCGAACTGCTGGAGGAGATCCGCCGCATCACGCCGGCGCCGGTGCGGTACGTGGTGCTGACGCACTACCACGCCGACCACATCTACGGGCTGCAGGTGTTCAAGGAGGCTGGCGCCAACATCGTCGCGCATCGCGACGCGCAGTGGTATCTCAACTCCGAGAGCGCCGAACTCCGGCTCAAGGCCAGCCGCGAGGAAATGGCGCCGGCCGTCGACGAGAACACCCGGCTGGTGGCGGCCGACCGCTGGCTCGACGCCCCGACCACCCTCAGGCTCGGCGGCATGGACTTCGTGCTGCAGCCCGTGGGCCCCGGCCACACGCCCGAGGACCTGGTGGTCTGGCTGCCGCAGCGCCGGCTGCTGTTCGCCGGCGACCTGGTGTTCCGCGGGCGCGTGCCCTTCGTCGGCCAGGCCGACAGCGGGCGCTGGATCCAGGCGCTGGACACGCTGCTGGGCTTCGATGCCAGCCTGATCGTGCCCGGGCACGGGCCCGCCACCCGCAACGCGCGGGCCGACCTGCAGCTGACGCGCGACTACCTGGCCTACCTGCGCAAGACGATGGGCGAGGCGGCGCGCAACATGGACCCTTTCGACGAAGCCTACGCGCGCACCGACTGGTCGCGCTACGAAAAGCTGCCCTTGTTCAACGCGGCCAACCGCATGAACGCGTACAACACCTATCTGCTGATGGAGCAAGGCGCGAAATGAAGCCGCAGTCCGACACGCGGCGGCGCCTGCTGGGCGGGCTGGCCCTGGCTGCGGCGCTGCCGCCGTGGCAGGCGGCCCGGGCAGCGCCGGCCTTGCCCGGCGAGGCGGTGCAGTGGCCGCAGGTGCGGCTGCTGGACGGATCGCCCTGGGACGGCACGCATGCCGGCGGCAAGGCCGTGGTGGCGGTGTTCTGGTCGACCACCTGCCCGTTCTGCAAGCGGCACAACGCGCACGTGGACAAGCTTCGCCAGGCGGCCGCGGGCCGGGCGCTGGAGATCGTGACCATCGCGCGCGAGGCCGACCCGCAGGCGGTGCGGCGCTACGTGGATCGCCAGGGCTGGCAGTTCGCGGTGACGCTCGACCAGGCGTCGATGCGCGCCGCGCTGTCCACGCGCAACCTGATCCCGCTGACCGTCACCGTCGACCGCCAGGGCCGGCTGAAGCAGGTGATCCCGGGCGAGATGTCCGAGGAGGACGTGCTCGACCTGCTCAAGCTCGGCGCCTGACGGCGCCCTGCCCGACACGATGTCTGCAAGCCGAATGGGAGAGCACATGAAGCGCAACGCCTGGATCCCTGCCCTCGCCGTCAGCCTGCTGGCGACGGTCGGCGCCGCCTTGGCGCAGACGCCCGACATCTTCCGCGGTGCCGACCTCGCACTCGGCGAGAAGCTGATCCGCGAACACCGGTGCGACGCCTGCCATGCACGCCGCGTCGGCGGCGACGGCTCGTCCATCTACCGCCCGCAGGGCCGCATCCACAACGCCGGGCTGCTGCGCGGCATGGTCGACTACTGCAGCACCGAGCTGAACCTGCAGATGTTCCCCGAGGACGTGACCGCCGTCGCCGCGGTGCTGCAGCGCGACCACTACCGCTTCGGCATGACGGCGGCCGCTCCGGCGCGGCCGGCGTCGGGGCGGTAGCGCGGCCGCCCCACCCCCTCGCTCGCAGCTTGACGCGGCCATGGCGCTGCAGGATCATTGCCTGCGCATATTCGCATGAAGTCTGCCCCGGATGCCATGGCACAGACCCAGGACGACAGTGACGTGGTGTTCTCGTCGGCGGCCGAGCTGTTCGGGCTGCTGTCGACGCCGATCCGGCTGAAGATCATCAGCTCGCTGTGCAACGGCGAGAAGAACGTGTCGCAGCTGCTGCACGACATCGACACCACGCAGCCGAACATGAGCCAGCACCTGTCCACGCTGTACCGGGCCGGCGTGCTCGGCAAGCGGCGCGACGCCACGCAGATCTACTACCGCATCGAGAGCGAGCGCGCCGCCATGCTGTGCCGCGCGGTGTGCACGCAGATCGCGGCCGAGCTGGATTCGGACGAAGAGCTCACGCCGGACGAACGGCTCACGCCACGCAGCGCGCGTCGCTGAAGGCGGCCCCGCGCGGCGCGAGAATCGCGCCATGCTCCCCGCTTCGCGCCGCTGGATCGCGCACCTCGACATGGACGCGTTCTACGCCTCCGTGGAACTGCTGCGCTATCCGGAGCTGCAGGGCCTGCCGGTGGTGATCGGCGGCGGCCGGCGCCACCAGCCGCAGCTGCAGCCCGACGGCAGCCGCCGTTTCGCGCGGCTGCGCGACTACAGCGGCCGCGGCGTCGTCACCACCGCCACCTACGCGGCGCGCGACCTCGGCGTGCATTCGGCGATGGGGCTGATGAAGGCCGCGCTGCGTGCGCCCGATGCCGTGCTGCTGCCCACCGACTTCGACGAGTACCGCCGCTACTCCAGGCTGTTCAAGGCGGCGGTGGCCGAGGTCACGCCGCAGATCGAGGACCGCGGCATCGACGAGATCTACATCGACCTGAGCGACGTGCCCGGCGTGCACGAGCCCCTCGGCCACGACCCGCTGGGCGGCGTGCGCGCGGTGGCGCAGGAGATCCGCAACAGCGTCCGGCGCGCCACCGGCCTGAGCTGTTCGATCGGCGTGACGCCGAACAAGCTGCTGTCGAAGATCGCCTCCGAGCTGGACAAGCCCGACGGGCTGACGATCCTGACGATGGCGGAGCTGCCGAGCCGCATCTGGCCCCTGCCGGTGCGGCGCATCAACGGCATCGGCCCCAAGGCCGGCGCGCGGCTGGCGGCGCTGGGCATCGGCAGCGTCGGCGAGCTGGCGGCGATGCCGCGCGAAGCGCTGGTGTCGCAGTTCGGCCGCAGCTACGGCGCCTGGCTTCACGACGCCGCGCACGGGCGCGACGACCGGGCGGTGCTCACCCACAGCGAGCCGGTGTCGATGAGCCGCGAGACCACCTTCGAGCGCGATCTGCACGCGCAACGCGACCGGGCCGAGCTGTCGGCGATCTTCACCCGCCTGTGCGAGCAGGTGGCGGCCGACCTGCAGCGCAAGGGCTACCGCGGCCGCACCGTCGGCATCAAGCTGCGCTTCGAGGACTTCCGCACCGTCACCCGCGACGCCACGCTGGAGCTGCCGGTGGCCGATGCCGCGGCCATCCGCCAGGCGGCCGGAGCCTGCCTGAAGCGCGTGGACCTGAAGCGCCGCCTGCGGCTGCTGGGCGTGCGTGTCGGCACGCTGAGCCGCATCGACAGCAGCGAGCCGGCGCGGCGCGGCGCGCGGCGCGGCGCGGCGCCTGCGGCCCCGCCGCCCGAAAGCGCCGAACTGCCCTTCGACGCGAGCCCGGGGCGCTGAGCCTCACTCGGCCGCGGCGCGCGCGGCCGGCGCCGCGGCCGTGGGCAGGCGCCACATCCACACCGCCACGGCGGCGCACAGTAGCGCCGGCAGCCAGCAGATGCGCGGCGGCATCGCCCACCAGGCCCAGGCCGAGCCCAGCGCCATCATCAGCGTCGCCAGCTGCTTGGCGCGCAACGGAATGGCCCGGTGGGCGCGCCATTCGCGCACCATCGGGCCGAAGCGCGGGTGCTGCAGCAGCCAGGCCTCCCAGCGCTGGCTGCCGCGCGAGAAGCAGAAGGCGGCCAGCAGCACGAAGGGCGTGGTCGGCAACAGCGGCAGGAAGATGCCGACGATGCCGGTCAGCAGGCTGGCCGCGCCGGCCAGCAGCCAGAGCAGGCGCCGCCAGCGCGGCAGCGGGACGGGCGGCGGTTCGGCGCAGGACATCGGCCGCATCCTGCCACGGCCCGGGGGCCGGGGCCGGATGCCGTGACATAGACTGCGTCGCCGAACATGCCCCAGGACCTGCGCTTCCCCTCGATCGACGGCCTGCGCGCCTTCGAAGCCAGCGCGCGGCTGGGCAGCTTCGAGCGCGCCGCCGACGAGCTGGCCGTCGGCGCCAGCGCCATCGCCAAGCGCGTGACGGCGGTGGAGGAACTGGTGGGCACGACGCTGTTCGCGCGCGGCGCCAAGCCGCTGCGGCTCACGCCCAGCGGCCGCGAATACCTGCAGCAGGTGCGCGGCGCGCTGCACCTGCTGGCCGCGATGCCGCTGCACCGCCGCAGCGTGCAGCGGCGCGAGCGCCTGCGGGTGATCGCGCCGCCGACCTTCGCGCGGCAGATCCTGGTGCCGCAGCTCGCCTCCTTCGACGCCGCGCAGCCGCAGGTCGAGCTGGAGCTGCAGTTGTCGGCGCCCTATGCCGAGACCTCCGGCGCGCAGGCCGACGTGGAGATACGCTACGTCGAGGCCGACGCGGAGGCGCCGGACCTGCTGCTGCACGAGCAGGTGCTGCCGCTGGCCGCGCCGTCGCTGCTGCAGCGGCAGCCGCTGCGCCAGCCGGGCGACCTGGCCCGCTGGCCGCTGGTGCGCACGCCCCTGCAGCCCTGGGGCCCGTGGTTCCGCGCCGCGGGCCTGGACTGGCCCGAGCCCGCGCTAGGCCCGAAGCTGCTGGACCTGGGCCTGGCGCTGGAAGCCGCCGTGGCCGGCCAGGGCTTGGTGCTGGCGCGGCCTTCGCTGGCACTGCCGTGGCTGGCCGCCGGCAGCCTGCTGCCGCCGCTGCGCCAGCGTGCCTGGGCGGCGCAGCACTACCAGTTGCGCCGGCACGCGGGCAGCACTGCGGCCCGGGCCTTCGCGGACTGGCTGCAGGCGCAGTGCCGGCGTCGCCAGGCCGACGCCGAGGAAGAACTTTCGCGCCGCCTCTGAAGATTCTTCCACCAGCGGCGGCGGCGGCCTCGCTAGCATCCGGCCCAGCATTCCAAGACCCCCGGAGACACCCATGCCCGTGATCACGAACATCGAGGACCTGCGCGTGCTGGCCGAGAAGCGCGTGCCGCGCATGTTCTACGACTACGCCGACTCCGGCTCGTGGACCGAGGGCACCTACCGCGCCAACGAGTCCGACTTCCAGAAGATCAAGCTGCGCCAGCGCGTGGCGGTGAACATGGAGAACCGCAGCACCGCGGTGAAGATGGTCGGCTGCGAGGCGAAGATGCCGGTGTCGATCGCGCCGGTGGGGCTGACCGGCATGCAGCACGCCGACGGCGAGATCCTGGCCGCGAGGGCGGCCAGGGAGTTCGGCATCCCGTTCACGCTGTCGACGATGAGCATCTGCTCGATCGAGGACATCGCCGCGGCGACCCGCGCGCCGTTCTGGTTCCAGCTGTACATGATGCGCGACCGCGACGCGATGGCGCGCATGATCGACCGCTGCAAGGCCGCGCAGTGCAGCGCGCTGGTGCTGACGCTGGA
>Ga0114939_10001773_pt1 | contig 16760 bp, 15 predicted proteins | sample AshMeaCrysSpring_FD_87196 | JGI IMG/M metagenome (GOLD analysis project Ga0114939, IMG submission 87196) | Groundwater microbial communities from Big Spring, Nevada to study Microbial Dark Matter (Phase II) - Ash Meadows Crystal Spring | ecosystem: Environmental > Aquatic > Deep subsurface >... | reverse complement strand
AGCGCGTAATCCTCGTCCGTGTAGAACTGGGCGGGCGTGTCCTGCAGCAGGGGGATGAGGTTCATCGCCGCGGCGGCGGGAACCCACGCACACAGTGCGGTGAAGGTCAGGGTCGGGAGCAGTCGCTTCATCGTTCGGTCTCCGTGCTGCGGGAGCCGGCGCCGCCGGCCCCGATAGGCTCAGTTGCAGTTCCCGGTGCAGCGCACCACGTGCTCGACGCAGGAAATGTTCGGCAGCGCCGTGCCGAGCTGCGGCTCGGTCTGGCCGCCGCTGTGCACGACCGTGGCCTGGTTGCACTGCCGCTGCTGCGTCACGAAGCTCAGATCGGACAGCCACTTCACGTCCGTGCAGCCCGGGGTGCCGACGCCGAACCGCGCGCCGACCTCGTAGGTCGCACACAGCAGGCGGCCATGGGGGACCCGGCTCACGATCTGCCAGGTCCCGTCACCGAGCAGGAAACCGTCGAAGTCGAAGGTGCGGAAGCTTGCCCGCGCCGCCCTGTGGTCGGTCGAGAAATCCGCGCTGGAATGCACGATCGCCGTGCTGCGGTTCACGACCCGGCCGCTTTCCGCGCTACCGACGGCCGGCAGCAGAAAGGCGCCCGCCACCGCTGCCTGCAGAACCCGATGTCCGTATTTCAAGGTCGGTTCCCAAAGATGAAGTGCAGCCATCATCCGGGCATCGCGCGCCGGCCGCAACCATCCTGCGCAACGGGGTCGAACTGTCCGCGTGGAGCCGGCCGCAGTTGTTATCCTTCGGCACCAGCCGATCGCAGCCAGCCACGCCAGGAAACCCGCCCATGCCCTTCACCTCCACCGCTCCTTCCCCTGCCGCGACCCCCCTGCGCCACCGTGCCCGCTTGGTCTGGCTGTTCGTCCTCGCCCTGGCTGCAGGACTCGGCGGACTGCCGGCCGAAGCGGCCGACAGCGGAACGAGGGGTCGGCCAAAGATCGGGCTGGTGCTCGGCGGCGGCGGCGCCCGCGGCGCGGCGCACATCGGCGTGCTGCGCGTGCTCGAGCGCGAGCGAATCCCCATCGACTACGTCACCGGCACCAGCATGGGCTCGATCGTCGGCGGCCTCTACGCCTCAGGCCTCTCGGCCGACGAGATCGAGCAGGTGCTCGAGAACATCGACTGGACCGACGCGTTCCAGGACAAGTCGCCGCGGGCCGACCGGCCGTTCGTGCGCAAGCGCGACGACGAGAGCTACCTGGTCAAGCGGGACCTCGGCTTCGGCGACGACATGAAGGTCAGGTTCCCGGCCGGCCTGGTCGAGGGCCAGAAGATCGATCTCATCCTCAAGGCCCGCACGCTGCACGTGGACCGCATCGACCGCTTCGACGACCTGCCGACCCCCTTCCGCGCCATCGCGACCGACATCATGACAGGCCAGGCGGTCGTGCTGTCCCAGGGCGACCTCGCGCGCTCCATCCGCGCGAGCATGTCGGTGCCGGCGCTCTTCGCCCCGGTGGAGATCGACGGCAAGCTGCTGGTCGACGGCGGCGTGGCCAACAACGTGCCGATCGACGTGGTGCGACAGATGGGCGCGGACATCGTCATCGCGGTCGACGTCGGCAGCCCGGCGCTGACCCGCGAGGAGCTGAACTCGGTCTTCGGCATCACGAACCAGCTGACCTGGATCCTGACGGCACGGAACACGGAGGCGCAGATCACCTCGCTCAAGAAGACCGACACCCTCCTGCAGCCGCAGCTCGGCGAGTTCAGCGCGGCGAACTTCGACAAGGCCCGGACCGTCATCCCGATCGGGGAGGACGCGGCGAACGCCAGGCTGGCACAGCTGCGCAGGCACGCGGTCCCTGCCGACCGCTTCGCGGCACACCAGGCGGACCGCGCCAGCCGGCGCGACGGCCCGCCCGTGATCGAGTTCGTGCGCGTGGAGAACAATTCGAAAATCAGCGACGGCGCGATCGAATCGCGCCTCACCCAGCGCGTCGGCGAGCCGCTCGACAGCAAGGCGATGGACAGGGACATCAGCCTCATCTACGGCCTCGGCAACTTCGAGAGCGTGCGCTACGCCGTGGCCAACGAAGGCGGCAGGACCGGCGTGGTGGTGAGGGCCAACGAGAAGTCCTGGGGTCCGAACTTCATCCAGTTCGGCATGCAGCTGTCGCAGGCCGACTCCGGCGACTCGAGCTTCAACATCGGCGCGCAGTTCCGCCGTCCCGCCATCAACGCGCTCAACGGCGAGCTGCGCACGGCATTGCAGATCGGTGGCGATCCGGCGATCGGCATCGAGCTCTACCAGCCGCTCGACGAGCAGGCGCACTGGTTCGTCGTCCCGGCGCTGTTCGCCCAGGCGACCGACTACAACGTCTTCGACGGCATCGACCGCATCGCGGAGTACCGCGTCCGCCGCTGGGGTGGTTCGGTGGCGGGGGGCTACAACTTCGGAACTTGGGGCGAGCTGCGGGCCGGCCTGCGGCGCTACGCGGGCGAGGCCGAGCTGCGGACCGGCGACCCCACGCTCAGCGACTACGACTTCGACGGTGGCGAGGCCCTCGTCCAGTTCACGGTGGACACGTTGGACGACCTCAATTTCCCGCGCGAAGGGACATTCGCCAAGGTCGGGTGGCTCGGATCACGCGAGGCGCTCGGCGCCGACAGCGACTTCGATCAGATCGAGGCCGGCATCAGCGCTTCCACCTCCATCGACCGCGACACCTTCAGCGCCTCGCTGCGCCTCGGCTGGACGCTGGACGGCAACGCGCCCCTGCAGAACCTGTTCCGGCTCGGCGGACCATTCTCGCTGTCAGGCCTCGACAGCAACGCCTTGAGCGGCCAGTACTCGGGCCTCGCCCGCCTGACCTACGCGCGCCGCGTCAACGACTTCCAGCTCATGCCGGCCTACATCGGCGCAAGTCTGGAAGCGGGCAACGCCTGGCAGGATCGCGACGACGTCGGCTTCGACGACCTGGTCTACGGCGGCAACCTGTTCTTCGGCGTGGACACTCCCATCGGTCCGCTATACCTCGGCGCCGGTTATTCCGACGGCGGCGTGGCCGAGGGCGGGCAGTTCGCCGGATTTCTGCAGCTCGGACGCGTGCTGCGGTACTGAGGGCGACCTAGCGCGGCCGCTGGTTGCGATCGTAGAGGTAACCGCCGGCCGCGCCGACACCGGTGCCGATTACCGCGCCCCACCCGGCCTCGCCGGAGATCGCGCCGATCGCCGCACCCCCCGCCGCGCCCATCGCCGCCCCGCTCAGGGTGCGCTGCTGGGTGTCGGTCATGCCGGCGCAGCCGGTCAGCAGAATGGCGGCAGCCCCCAGCGAAACCATCGTCTTGTTCGTGCGCATGCTCCTTCTCCGTCTCGTCTCTCGCCGACCGCCCGGACTCACGTGCCGCCCTTGCGGCAGGGCCAGGTCACGCCGGCAAAACGGTACACGACATCCACCGCCGACTCGCTGAGGTCCCGCGAATTCTTGCGCGCCCATTGCACGAAGCGGCTCGCCACCTCGTTGCGGCTCGGCGGCGGCTCCGGGAGGCAGGTGAAGCGCTTGGCGCGGGCGTTGCCCGTCAGCCCCTTGTGCGTCTCGTAGATGCCGATCAGGAAACCGTGGCAGAGATGGATGGCGGCGGTGGCGTTCGCATCGCCCGCGTCCACCCCGCAGACCGCCAGCAAGTCGTTGCCGTCCCGCAACAGGAAGTTTTCCTTAGTCACCGCCGCGCCCGCATTGACCGCTGCAAGGCCGAGACCGGCGACCGCCAGTGCGATGAGCTGCTTTTTCATTGCCAATGTGCTCCTGTCCGAATTGATCCCGGGCCATGCGGCCCGCCCCGTGCCGCGACGCCTCGCCCGGTTCAGCGCGTCGTCCTGCAGCGTGCGGAATGCGGCGCCAGCGGGACAGGGCCCGCCGGCGCCGCACCGGGTCACCGACCGGGTGAGCGCACCTGGATCGAGAGCGACTCGATGTAGACCGCGCGGACGTTGTCACCGACCTTGATGGGCGAGAGGTCGACGCCCTCGCCGGCCTTGAGCACGACCGACTCGAGCGCGCCGCGCACCGTGACCTCGCGCTTCTTCGTGTCGATAGCCGTGACCTGCGCGACGATCTCGACGGTCCGGGTGGTCTTCACGCCAGGCTTCTGACCCAGCTCGGCGCGGCTGCCGCTGACCGACTCCCGGCGCACGCGCACCTGGGTGTGAGCCGGCTCGAGCACGACGGCCAACGCCTCGATCACCTCAGTCTCGACGATGTCGCCGACCTTGATCTGGTTGAAGTTGCGCACCTCCTCGCCGGCGACGATGGTCACCAGCGAGTCGTCCGCGCGCTTGAGCGTGACTTCCCGCGTCTTGCGATTGACCTTCGTGACCTTCGCGGTGGACTTGACGGCCACTGCCGCGGCGGGACCCGACGAGGCCGTCGACACGGACTGCGTGGGGGTCGCCTTCTCGGGCTGGGCGCAGCCGGCGGCCAGAAACGCGGCGGCCAAGGCGATGGTCAGGGTCTTCGTGGCATGTGCGGTCATTCGGATCGTCTCCTTGCGTTGGACGATGAGTGGGGCACCGACTGTAACCAACCCGCGACGCAGCGAACAGGCGCGGCGTCGCGGATCGGTTGGGCACGACGGGGGGCTGCTACGCAGCGGGCCCACCCGCGCGGCGAGGTCTCAGGCCGAGGCCTTGCCCCCGACGCTGTTGTAGGCCAGGGCGCCGATCACGGCGCCGACGATCGGCGCGACCCAGAACAGCCAGAGCTGGCCGAGCGCCTGGGCGTGGCCGCCCGTGAGCAGGGCGAGCGCGGGACCCGTGCTGCGCGCCGGGTTCACCGACGTGTTGGTCACCGGGATCGAGATGAGGTGGATCAGGGTCAGGCACAGGCCGATCGCGAGGCCGGCCGACACGCCCGGCGCCCGCTTGTCGGTGGCGCCGAGGATGACGAACAGGAACACGGCGGTCATCACCACCTCGGTGACGAACCCCGCCATCATCGAGTACTTGCCGGGCGACAGCTCGCCGAAGCCGTTCACGGCGAGGCCGTTCGCCGCCAGCGTGAAGCCCGCCTGCCCGCTCGCGATGAAGTAGAGCAGGAAGGCGGCGACCGTGGCGCCGAGCACCTGCGCGACGATGTACGGCACCAGCTCGCTGGTGGGGAAGCGCCCCCCGACGGCGAGGCCGACCGACACGGCCGGGTTGAGGTGGCAGCCGGAGAGGTGGCCGATGGCGTAGGCCATGGTCAGCACGGTGAGGCCGAAGGCGAGGGACACGCCGAGCAGCCCGATGCCGACCTGCGGGAAGGCGGCGGCGAGCACGGCGCTGCCGCAGCCGCCGAGAACGAGCCAGAAGGTGCCGATGAACTCGGCGGCGAGCTTGTTGCTGAGGGTCATGCGTCAGATTCTCCCTGTTTGAATGGATTCCGGCAGCGTGGTGACTGCCCGACAACTCCGCAGCAACCGGGAGGAAGACTCCTCCCGGCTGCCATCGAATCAGCCCTTCGCGACGACGAACACCTCGTCTTCACCGGCCATGTAGTGCCGGTAGTAGGTCGGACCGAGCTTGTAGAACTCGCGGTCGCCGACCTTCTCCACCGTGTAGCCCTCGGGCAGGTACGGCACCTCGGTGCCGACCGGCGGCTCGGCCACCAGGTACTTGTCGGTCTTCTCGTCGTAGAGGAAGAAGGCGCCGCCGAAGTAGCAGTAGCCGGGATCCGCCGGATCCGGGCCGTAGACGATGGTGCAGTCCAACGGGGGCGCGTCGACCACCGCACCCACCGGCGCCGGTACGGTGACGTAAGTGACGCCGCCAGACCCACTCGTGCCGCCGGACCCGCTCGTGTCGGCCGTCGTGGCAACGACGGTGCCGGCGGGCGCGGGCTGATAGAAGGCGCCGCCATAGTACTGGTAGTTGGTCCCGGCATACGGAACGGTGACGGTGCCCTCGGGCGGCGAGTTCACCGCCGCGCCAATCGCATAGCCCACCACGCCGCCGACCAGGCCCCAGACCCAGCCGTTGTCATCGTCGTCGTCCCACCAATCGTCGTCGTCCCAGTCGCCCCAGTAGCGGTGGTCGTCGTAGACGTCCTCCCACAGATCCATGCGGTCCTCGCGCCATTCCTCGGCGAAGTCCATCCGATCCTCACGGCGATCCTCGAGGAACGCCTGACGGTCCTTGCGCCACTCGTCCATCCGCTCCTGACGGTCGTTGCGGATCTCCTGGCGGTTGTCCGCGTACTCCTTGCGGCGCTCCTCGACGTTCTGCCGCCGCTCCTCGCGATTCTGCTGCGTGTCCTGCCGGCGCTGATCCCGCTGCGCCGTCCGGTCTTCCTGCCGCTGGCCGCGGTCGGCCTGGCGGTCGGCCTGCGCCTGCCCACGCTCGCCCTGACGGTCCTCGCGCTGGCCCGCCCGGTCTTCCTGGCGCTGCCCGCGCTCGCCCTGCCGATCCGCACGCTGGCCGGCCCGGTCTTCCTGGCGCTGCCCACGCTCGCCCTGCCGGTCGCCACGCCCCTCTGCGATCTGCTGGCGATCGCCGTCGCCCGGCCTGCGGTCGCCTCCAGCGCCCGGCCGCTCTCGGTCGCCACCGCCTGCGAGCGCGCCCGCCCCGATGCCGGCGGCAGCGCCAGCACCGGCGGCACCCGCGAGCCGGCCGCCTTCGCTGAGCGTGCCCCGGTCGGCGACCTTATCGCGCGCTCCCGCCTGCGGCGCCTGCCGGGTCTGCATCTTGTTGCTCAGCTCGGCGCGGTCCTGGGTCTTGACCTGCGGCCTGGACCGCTTGGTTGCATCGGCCGGGCGCGCCTGCGCCACCTTGGCGCCGCCTTCCGGTCGCTTGATCTCTGGCCGGCTCGCGGCCCGATCCTGTAGCTGCGGGCGCGCCTGACCCTGCGGCCGAGTCTGCGGCGTCGGCCGGCTGAACTTAGCGCTTCGGTCGGCGCCACCGAACGATCCGCTGCTGGCGCTGGACGCGCGCGGCGCCCGATCGATCGAGCTGCCCCGCGCGCCGCCACCGCCCGAGAACCCACCGCCACCGCCCGAGAACCCGCCGCCACCGCGACCGCCACCGCCTCCGCCGCCAGCGCGACCGCCCCCGCCGCCGCGAGGGCCTGCCGCCGCCATGCCGAGGCCGCCGTCCTCCGTCGTCGTGTTGAGCGTGGGGCCCACCACCAGCGCGGCGGCGGCCACCAGGTTGAGCAGCGTCTTGCCGAGACGCCCACTGAGAATCGTTGTGTTCATCACTTGCCACCTCCCTGCGACCCGGCCGGCTCGCGATAGGCGATCTTCTTCACGCCCTGCGGCGGTGAGAACGTGAAGGTGCCGCCCTCGATCACGGGGGCGAAGTTCCAGTTCCTCAGCACCGCCGTGTACTGCGGCGTGCCCGGCGCGTCGCGGTACGAGATCACCAGCTTGCGGATCTCCGGCACGTCCCCGTCGGCCACCCACAGCTGCGCGTCGGCCGCGTCGGTCTCGAGCAGCAGATGGTGATACCAGCCGCCGTCGAAGTAGTGCTTGCCGGCATAGGTGCCGGTCTTGAGGCGCGCGGCGAGGCCGCCGCACGGCTGCGCCCGCAAGAAGTCATCGAGCGGCATCTCCACCCCCCGCTGCTCGATGGCGTCCAGCGTCGCATCGACACTGGCGGGTGCATCGAGGACGGCGTACACGGCGCGATCGGGACGGTACACGGTCATCGTCTTGCCGTCGTAGTAGATAGTGCGCTCGCCCTTGTCGCTCACCAGCGCGGCGCGCAGGCGGTTCGGGCGCTCCAGGAGAACCGCCGCTTCGCGGCTGTATTGGACCTTCCTGCCCGTCTTAAGCACGTCGTCGTAGGTGATCTCGGCCTCCACCGAGAAGCGCGGCGCCGAGCGCAGGAAGGCGCAGGCGTCGAGGAGCACGCGCTCCGTCCTGGCGTCCAGGGTGACGCCCGCGGGCGCCACAGGAGCTGCCGGCTCCGCGCCCGCGGTCAGTGGCAGGGCAAGCAGGCAGGCTGCCGCCATCAGGTTTCGCTTGTCGGTCACGGACAGCCTCCTTGGTCGATTTGGACGATCTCTGGACGGGTCATTTCGGCGTCCGATCCAGATCATCCGGTAAGGGTGAGATCAAAGGCCACCCGAGCTTGCGGGATCCCCCGCTCTCGCGTGGATGGCGCGCTCATTGGCCGGCACCTTTCGCCGAAGAAAGGGTACAGGACTTGATCAGCGGTTCGCCAAGAAAGCCTACTTCTTGCCAACGAGCCCTGTTGCCTTCAGCCCGGGCGGGGCCTTCTGCCAAGGGTAACCCTTCACGGCCAGCCCATGGGCATGCGCGTACAGCTTGCGCATGTACTCGGTATCGAACTCCCGGGGATGCGGTTCGTCGAACTCCCGCGGGATGAAGGCCAGGTTGAAGTCGACCCCGTCCCGCTGCGTCATGGAATAGATCCGATACAGGTCGCCGATGCCCTGCGAGTTGATCAGCGAGGAGATCGCGCGACCGCTGATGTTCAAGGTCCTGCGCTCGACCTCGGCCCATTCCGGATCCAGGCGCGCGTTGCGGATGATGTAGGCGCGGCGCTCGCGCTCCACCGGCGCCGCCTTCCGCGTGGCCGAGGCCTGCCGGATGGTCGGCGGGTAGAGGAACACCTGCGCCACCGCGCCGCCGTCGACGTGCATCTCCTGGTACGGCTTGCCGTCCGCCTCGACGTCGATCAGGGTCGGCGGGAAGGCGCCCGGAATCGCCGCCGAGGTCACCATGATCGTGCGGAAGAGATCCAGCGCCCGCGGGTCCTGGCTGCTGGCGATCTTGGTCATGTTCCAGATGACCCCCTGGCGCGAATCGAGATCGGAGGTCCCGATCAGCAGCAGCCGGCCCTTTTGGTACTCGGCGGCGATCTCGTCCAGCAGCGCCCGGTCGACCTCCTTCGCCACGCGATTCCACAGCGGCCGGTTGTCGGCGACGGCGTCCCCGGTGATCACGGCCAGCAACGAGCGCCGCTCGGCGATATCGTGCGGCGCCGTGTTGGTATAGAAGTCCTTAAGGCGCCCGTCGTACTTCGGCCCGAGGAAGGCGAAGGGCGCGATCAGCGCGCCGGTGCTGACGCCGGTGACCAGCTTGAACTGCGGCCGCCCACCGGCTTCAGTCCACCCATTCAGCAGGCCCGCGCCGAAGGCGCCGGCGTCCCCTCCGCCCGACACCGCGAGGTAATAAGCCGGAGGCAGCGGCCCCTTGTGCCCCTGCGAGGCCAGGTAGGCGCGCTCGCGCTGCACCGAGTCAATGCCCTCCTGCGCCATGACCTCGACGTCGGACAGGTGGTAGCGGACGCCGGGCAGGCCGGGAACCTCGGCCTTGTAGGTGAGCGCAGCGGGCACGGCGGCCTTGCGGACCGGGCCGGAACAGCCCTGGGCCAGCAGGCCGAGGGCGGCAAGGCCGAGGACGAGTGACAGTCGGTGACTCACGATGGTAGGGCTCCAAAGTTAATAGGGACCAGCCAATGAGAGATCCTGCATGTGTCCCTTTCGTGTCAGGACGGCCGGACTAGTGCCGGGCCCGACGCGCCGTCCCCTGGAGATGAACAACGATAGCAGGCCCTTGAGCGCGCCATGCCTGGCCTGGCCGGCGCGACACTGTGACGGGCTCTGTCCAGCGCCCCCCACAACAACGCGCGTCGACGGTCAAAAATGCCAAGTGGCCGACAGCGCCGGGCCGCTGTAGTCGATGTTGTCCAGCTTGTCGTGGTTGCCGTAGTCCCAGGAGATCTTGCGGTAGACGAGCGAGACGTCGCCCCAGTCGAACGAATAGCCGACGCCGGCGAAGGCCTGCCACGTCAGATCGGATTGCCCGGCCCCCACGTCGAGGTAGTAGGGGAGATACCAGCGGTCGCCGAGCGTCACGCGGCCCTTCAATGTCTCATCCGGCCACGCTGTTGGCCAGTCCACCTTTGGCTCCGTGTCGAGGCAGTCACGATATCCGATGACCGTTCGATTCCCCCCTGCCCGGAGCGCTGGTCGGCCAGCGCCGAGCCACCCCGGCTTCGTGGAAGCCTGTATGCTTATCGCGTCCGTAGCAACGCCAAAGGAGCACAAAGTATGGAGGGCCGTGACCATTTCCGCTGCTCGCAGCAACGCCGAATCCCCGGCATCGTCCCGGTAGCCTTCCTCGTAATTGGCGCACTGGGGGGATGCGCCCCAATATGGAATGAAATGCGTGGCGACTTCGGCCCGGTGAGGTTGGCGCCGGGTGTCACGCGCGCGTGCTACCTGGACCCCTGCGCCGTGACGTACACGCTGCCTGCCGGCGCGGACTCCTACACCGTCCTGGCGAACGACCGGGTCGTGGGATCCTTTCCCGCAGGGCAGCCTGCCTATCTCGGCGCCTTCGAGAAGCGGGACTCGCCGGTCACGATCAAGGCGGAGGGTGTCGATCGCAGCGCGGCAGTCCTGTTCATACTGGAACAGCGCGGCTATTGACCGGCCGGCCAGGATCAGGGCCGGCGTGTCTTGTGCCCGCCGCCCCGGGATCGCATGCGTTGACGACTGAAAGAGGGGGAACCTGAGCCTGTTTAGAACTCTCGTCGCCGGAATTGCCGGGGGGGTGATCATGAACCTGGTCATGCTCCTCACCTTTCGCGCCATCGGCTTCGGCTGGAGTGGCGACGGCATTCTTCTCACGTCCCCGATCCAGAGCCAAAAGCTCATCGCGGTCTGGACCACGTTGGAGCCGCTGCCGCTGGTCGCCGTGAGCCCTGCACCGATCATCGCCGGACTGGTCCTGTTCGCCATCGGGCACGCTTTCATCTACCGCTGGCTATCCGTGGCCTGGCCGAAGGGCGTAACGCCGCGGGCGCTGCGATTCGCCGGCCTGCTGTTCTTCATGACCTTTTTGTTCTGGGAGTTCTTCACCCCGTTCAATCAGTTCGGGGAACCGTTGCCGCTCCTCGCCCTGGAGCTGACGTTCTGGGCGGCAATCGCCATTGCCGAGGCCTTCGTCATCGCCGCAATCGTCGAACGCGGAGCAGCCGCCGAATCGGGCGACTGACATCCGCCGCACCGCATCATCACGGGCCGCCTCGCGGACAATAACCTCAGTCCGCGGGGAATATCCGCAACCAGTCGCCCTTCATGCTGACCACGACCCAGCCCCGCTGCGCCGCTTCGTCGAGTCCCTTGTCGAGCCGTCCCATGGCGCTCTTGCGGTCGTAGGCGGACTCCCGGTCGCCGTCGTCGTGATGGACGATGAGGCCCAATCGCGCCCCCGCCCCGCTCGTCGTCCACTCGAGCATCTGGAAGTCGCCGTCCGAGTTGCCGAAGGCGGCGATCGGCCGGCGACCGATGTGCCGGTGGATGCCCACGGGCTTGCCCGCCTTGTCGTCGATGAAGTCGACCTCGGGCACGCGCACCAGGACCGGCGCCCCGTCCCGAATCTCGTATTTCGTCTTGATGCTGCTGCCGATCACCTGTTCCGGCGGGACGCCGTAGACCTGCTCGGTCCAGGGCCGCATGAACTCGATGCCGCCGCCGGAAACGATGAAGCTCTTGAAGCCGTTGGCCCGGAGATAGGCCAGAAGCTCCAGCATCGGCTGATAGACCATCTCGGTATAACGCCGGCCGGTCTTCGGATGCCTCGCCTCGGCCAGCCAGTCCTTCACGATCGCGGCAAACTCCTCGGCCGTGGTCCCCGCATGGGTGGTCATCACCAGCTCGAGCAGGCCGTGCTCGCCAGCCTCTGCCAGGGCCTTTAGGTCGTCCTCGAGCGCGGCCTTGAACGGCTGCTTCTCCTGCCACTCGGGGTGCTGCGGCGCCAGCGCCTTCACGCGATCGAGCGCGAAGGCGAGCTGGACGTACATCGGCTGCTCCGACCAGAGCGTGCCGTCGTTGTCGAACACGGCGATACGCTCGGGAGGCGCGACGTAGTCCGGCGAGCCTCTCGTCGTGACCCGGTCGACGAAAGCGATGATGGCGCGCCGCGCGTCGGCGTCGGTCCACGAAGGCAGCTCGCTTTTCGCACCCAAGGCCACGGATGCGGCGACCGCGGCGAGGAAAAACACGAGCCCCAGCCAAGGCGTGAGCCCGCTGAGTCGAGGTGCCGATGCCTGGCCCAGGTGTTGTCGTCGCATCTGTTGCCGCCTCATCTTCCCGATTGCAGTCGAGGTCATAGATAGCGCGGGGCGCTTCGCGTGCGAAGCGCCCCGCCACGGCATCGCGTGAATAACGTCACTTCCCGCCGATCGCACTCTCGATCTGCTTCTGTACCTTGTCGAGGTTGAACGAGCCCGGCGTCTGACTCGGCGGGTAGTCCTTCATCGTCATGAGGAACTGGCCGGCCATCTGCTGCATCGGCACCACCACGAAGACCCGATCGAGGAACCAGTCGTTGTAGGTGTTCGAATTGTGCTGGGCTCGCTCGAAGGGGTCGCGCCGCAGGTTGAACAGCAGCGGGACGCGCAGTTCGGTGAACGGCTCGCGCCACACGCCGAAGGCCTGACCACGGTTCTCGAGGAACACCGCCTTCCAGGCGTCGTAGCGCATCGCCACGATCTGGGCGTCGTCGTTCACGTACATGAAGGACTTGCGCGGCGATTCCTTCGCCTTGCCGCTCAGGTAATCGAGCTGGTTCTGGCCGTCGATGTAGTTGCGGTACTTGCGGCCATTGAGCTCGACGCCCGCCTTGAGCTTCTCGGCGATGTCGGGCGCGCCGGCGGCGGCGGCCAGGGTCGGCAGCCAGTCCTCGTGCGAGACGATGCCGTTGAGCGTCGTCCCCGCCGGGAAGTGGCCGGGCCAGCGGACGAAGGCCGGGACGCGGAAGGCGCCTTCCCAGTTCGAGTTCTTCTCGCTGCGGAACGGCATCGTGCCCGCGTCGGGCCAGGTGTTGTAGTGCGGACCGTTGTCGGTCGAGTAGAAGACGATGGTGTTGTTGGCGATGCCGAGTTCGTCGACCAGCTTGAGCAGCTCGCCCACGTGCCGGTCGTGCTCGACCATGCCGTCCGAGTACTCGTCCTGGCCGGAGATGCCGCGGTTCGCCGCCTTCACGTGGGTGCGGAAGTGCATGCGCGTGGCGTTCCACCAGGTGAAGAAGGGCTTGCCGGCCTTCACCTGCCGCTGGATGAAGTCCTTGGCGGCGGCGAGCGTCTCCTCGTCGACCGTCTCCATCCGCTTGATGTTGAGCGGGCCGGTGTCCTCGATCTTCTGCGCGCCGTCGGGCATGGCCCAGGAATGGATCACGCCGCGCGGCCCGAACTTCTTCAGGAACTCGGGATTCTTCGGATAGTCCTCGTTCTCCGGCTCCTCCTGGGCGTTCAGGTGATAGAGGTTGCCGAAGAACTCGTCGAAGCCGTGGACGGTGGGCAGGTGCTCGTCGAGATCGCCCTGGTGATTCTTGCCGAACTGGCCCGTCGCATAGCCCAAGCTCTTCATGACGGTCGCGATGGTGACGTCCGTCTTCTGCCAGCCCTCCTTCGCGCCCGGCAGGCCCACCTTGGTCATGCCGGTGCGGACCGGGACGTTGCCGCCGAGGAACGCCGCGCGCCCGGCGGTGCAGCTCTGCTGGCCGTAGTAGTCGGTGAAGGACAGGCCTTCCTTGGCGATCCGGTCGATGCTCGGCGTCTGGTAGCCCATCATGCCGCGGCTGTTGTGGCTGATGTTCCAGGTGCCGATGTCGTCACCCCAGATGACGAGGATGTTGGGCTTGTCGGCCGCTTGGGCTGCCGTGACGAGCAGCAGGCCCGCGGCGGCGAGCGTTGGCAGGAAGGTTCGGCGATTCATTGGCGGTATCCTCTCGCGCATCTCTACGTTGGTGGTGTGGGCAAGGCAACCGGCGACCGGTCTTCGGTTCCTTACTTACCAAACTAAATTAGTCTACTTTTGGCTGTATATCCGATTTCCGCCAGATCGCCTGGGATTCGCGCCGCATGCCAGTGACCAACGCCATCGGCATCGACGCTGAGGCCATGCCGCCCGCCGTCCAGCGCCTTGCCCTGGATTCGTTCCAGCCGCAGACGCTGGACGACGCGGTGCGGGGGAGCGCGATCGACCACGTCCAGCTCGCCGCCGGGCGCTTCGTCGGCGAGCTCCTGCACGCGAATCTCGGCAGCCGGGGCGTGGACTACGGTGCGTATAACCTGCCGCTGCTCGCGCACGGCGGAATGCCGTCCGATCGGATCGTCCTCGGTTTCGTTGCCTCCGACTGCGATGCCGGCAATCTCAACGGCGACATGGTGCGCGACGCCGCCGTCGTCGTCCTGGTCGAAGGCAGCGAGCTCCACTATCGCCTTGCCCCGCGCACGCGCTGGCTGGGCTTTCAGGTGACTCGCGACGCCCTCGAGCAGACCGGCGTGCGGCTGGGGACCCAGTCCTTCACGCTGTCGGGGCTGGCTGCCGACCGGCGGCAGCAGATGGCCCGCGTGGTCGGAGACGCCGCCGAGACCCTGCGGGCGATCGAGCGGGGCGATCCCGACATCCTGGATGCGACGGCGGCGGGCGCCATCGTCGCCGAAACGCTGACAGCGGTCTTCGCGGGGACGCTGGCCGCCGAGGACGGAAGCCTGCCGTCGCAGTCGATGGCGCCGTCCAGGCGGCTGCGCATCGTGAAGCGGACTCGCGATTACTTCGACGCGCACCTCGCCCACCCGATCGAGGTCACGCGGCTGTGCACCCATGCCGGCGCCAGCCTGCGGACGATCGAGCGCGCCTTCATCGAAACCTGTGGCGCCAATCCCAAGCAGATGCTGACACTGATGCGCATGACCCGGGCGCGGCGCACCCTGCAGGCCGCCAGGCCGGGGGAGACCACGGTGGCCCGGGTGGCCGTCGACTGCGGCTTCTTCCACCTCGGCCGCTTCTCGACCAACTACACTGCGCTCTACGGCGAGCCGCCCTCCGCCACCCTGCGGCAGTAGCACTCCGCGCGCTAGCGCTCCCTGAGCCGACGCGCGTACTCGCCGGCACCGTCCCCATTGCCGCTCTGCTGATGGTAGAGGGCCAGCGCCGCGAGGATGTCGCGGTCGTTCGGCCGCCGCGCGAGCGCGGCCTCGAGCAGCGCGATGGCCTTTGCCGTGTCGCCCGCGCCCTGCACGGCCAGCGCGTGGACGTAGGCGTAGCGGACGTTGTCGGGCGCGAGCTGCGCCGCCATGGCGAGCGAGTCCACTGCCCTGACCATGTCCTTCTTCCGCACCTGCAGCAGCCCCAGCGCGTGGTGCAGGCCCGCGTCGCCCGGGACGGCAGCGAGACCATCGCGCAGCACCGCCTCCCCCGCGGCCTCCTGGCCGAGCGCGCGCTGGAGATCGGCGAGGTTGGCGAAGGCCGGGGCGAAGCGGCGATCGAGGCGCAGCGCAGTGCGGTAGGCGGCCTCGGCTGCCTTCGCATCGCCCAGCGCGACCTCGAGGAGCCCGAGGTTGAGGTGCGACTCCGGCAACTCCGCGGTGGCGAGCTGCGTCGCCCGGTATTCGGCCACGGCAGTCTCCAGCCGTTTGCGCTGCTCCGCCGACAGCGGGGCGCGGGCAAGCGGGGCGAGCGTGCGCGCCGCTTCCGTGCGCACGGCCAGCACGGGATCGGCGAGCAGCGGGAAGCCGAGCTCGAGCAGGGTCTTCGCATCGGTGGTTTCGAGGTATCGGATGGCACTGGCACGCACCAGCGGGTCGCCGTCCTTCAGAAGCCGCCTGATCGTGAGCAGGTGCGCCGGCTCGGGGAAGTCGCGCAGCAGGTCGACGGCCGTCGCCCGCGCGATCGCCGGCTGGACCGCATCCGCCGCGAGGGCGACGAGCGCGCGCGCGGCGCCGGGCGCGGCCGTGCGTCCCGCGTGCAGCGCTTCGCCGTAGTGCGGTCGCCTCTCCAAGGCGTCGCCGACCCACTGCCGAACGGCGTCCGCCGCCCACTGCACGGTCTTGTCCACGTGACAGGCATTGCAGGCGTTCGGGCTGCCGAGCTTCAACGAGAGATCGGGGCGCGGCACGCGCAGGCTGTGATCCGCGCGATCGTCGACCCCCATGTAGCGCCGCTGCGGCATGTGGCAGCTCGTGCACGCCGCTGCTGCCGACTCGGGCTTGTGGCGGTGATGCGACTCGACCTCGTACTTCGCCGCGAGGTGGCACTGCGAGCAGACGCCGTTGCCCGGCGCCTTCAGCTTCAGGCTGTGCGCGTCGTGGCAGTCACTGCAGACCACGCCCTGCGCGTGCATGCGGCTCTGCAGGAAGGAGCCATGCTCGTAGACCTCGTCCTTGATCTGGCCGTCCGCGTAATAGAGATGGGCGTCGAGCAGGGCAAGTCGGTGGGTGTCGCCGAGCGGCCGGCCAGGCGCGTAGTGCTCGCTGATCTGACCCCGCCGCGAGTGACAACGCGCGCAGACCTCGAGCTGGATGCGCTGCGCGCGCGGCACCGTGCGCCTGGGCTGACCGCTTTGCCCGTCGATCGTCCAGGCACCACCGTCGCCATCGGCGAGGTCCACGACGAGGCCCTTGCCGGCGCCCCATGCCGCCGCATTGCCCGCGGCCGCGGCCGCGGCCTGCGCGACGTGGCGCGAGCCCGGGCCGTGGCAGGCCTCGCAGGCGACATTGATCTCGGCCCAGGTCGTCCTGAAGCTGTCCGTCTTCAGGTCGTAGCCCTTCTGCAGGTGGGTCGAGTGGCACTCCGCGCACTGGTGGTTCCAGTTCTGGTCGCGCGCGGTCCAGTGCAGGCGGTTGGCATGGTCCATCCGCTCGTCCGGATACAGATGGAACCAGCGCTGCCCGCCCTGTTCCTTTGTTCGGCTGTCCCAGGCGATGCCGAAGCTCTGCAGCCGGCCACCGGGCATCTCGATCAGGTACTGCTGCAGCGGCCACCCGCCGAAGGTGTAGCGGATCGGGTAGT
>Ga0114939_10001772_pt1 | contig 16762 bp, 20 predicted proteins | sample AshMeaCrysSpring_FD_87196 | JGI IMG/M metagenome (GOLD analysis project Ga0114939, IMG submission 87196) | Groundwater microbial communities from Big Spring, Nevada to study Microbial Dark Matter (Phase II) - Ash Meadows Crystal Spring | ecosystem: Environmental > Aquatic > Deep subsurface >... | reverse complement strand
TGGATGGACAAATAACCTGAATATAACACTCTCATGGGGAGCAAATGATACTGGATGAGCATGACTGAAAAACTATGATATAAAGGTCTATAGTTCAAATACTCCTCAATCACCATCATGGGGAACACCAGCAACTATAACGGTAAATGCACCAAATACATCGTATATTTATGCTGGATCAAATAGTTATGCATACAAGTTCGAAATATGTCCTCGCGATAATGCAAATAATCCTGGAACATGTTCTACAAGTTCAAGTATTGTACGACTCGATAATACTCCTCCTGATACAAGCAACTTTAATAATACAACCAACATTAGTCTTCTAGCAACAACCTCTCAGGCATTTAGTTTCTCATTTAACGATGGAGGAAGTCCTGTAAGTATCTATGGTCAAATAGAAGATGTAAATAATCCATCGAATTTTATCACTACTTTCAATCCATCTTCTTATGCATATTCATTTTCAATGAATCAAAATATATCAAAGGTTGATGGTGTAGGAGATAGATGAGCTGATAATAATACTGCTCGTCAATATACATATAACATCACAAGTATTTGTGACCAAGCAGGAAATTGTGCAAGTACAGGTCTCCCAAAGATATTTCTATACAATGTCTATGCAAATCCGAATTTCTCTGTAGCAAATACAAAAAGTGATACAAACCTTACTGATGGAACTGCTGTCGCTGATGGAAGCAGTTACTGATTTACTCAAACTATTCTCGATGGATATGGAAATGCAATTATCCCAGCAAACTGAATACACAGAACTATCAATGCTAACCTCTCAGGAATAAGCAATAGCATGCATCTCAATCAATATAGTCGGGGTGGTGGAAGTGCAATCAGTGTAATAGCTCCTGGAAATACGGAGCAAGCTCTTGCAATCGGTGCGGCTACGCAAACATTTCCAAATCAACTCTCTTCAAATGATGGAAATTATACATTTCAGATTAAAGCATATACACCCACCGCAAATGCCTATGGACCATCTGAAAAGAAATCTGATCCTCTTGCCTCATTCGGATTTGGAACGAATATTACCATAAACGACGATTTGATTGGATGAGCAAAAATATTCTCACAGACTCTTGCAGGACCAAAATTTAAACCTCTCTACTCTGCATCAATACAATGAGATCTCAGAAATGGATGATTTATAGAATGAACTCTACAGTCTTCGACTATCGATATTACTCCGAATTCTTCAACGAATCCATCTACAAAAGAACTCCAACTTGAATTCTCAGGATCAAATTCTATTAACTTTGATTTCTTCGGTGGAATAAATACACCTCCAGTAAACCAAATTACTCTCCGAAGTAGTAGTACTATTACAAACACTCTGACTACAACAAACCTCTATACATCACTCATACAAAAGGCAAATACAACCGTCAATGGGCTTTCTGATATCCAAGTTACGAGCCACATATCCTATGTACTTGATGGAAAAAGTATCGTATATAATACTGATGCCATTGGACGAGATGGGTACTGGTGAGTTGTAACGAGCCCTCTCGGAACACAAGCATGAGTAAAGATTCTATGACCTATAGCATCAAGCTCTGTAAAAGTACTCACAACATGACAGTTTGATGCAAGTACCAGTATATTCTCATGAATCAACAGAGGTACTATACGAAATAATGCGCGAAAAGCGGTTACACTTGCAACCAGAAATATTTCTCTTGGAAATATAAATAACACTCTTACAAATGTAACCAATACTTCACCATGATCTGGAATGAAATGAGGAAAGATTGATGTTGGAAGTGATGGGTCTGTCGTATATATAGAATCAAATGGTGGAAACCTGAATCTACAAAATGCATCGAGTATTAGTGTTACAGGAAAAAGAACTATCATAGTAAAAGGTGCTAACCTCTACATAAAATCGGATATGTACTATACAGATGTAAATTCTATTCTTGGTATCATCATACTCAAAGACGAAAATGGAAATGGTGGAAACCTCTATATTGATCCAAGTGTTACAAATATTATCGGAAGCTATATTATCGACGGAAGTGTTATAAGTTATAACGGAAGTGAGATTGGCGTGGGGGATATTTCAACACTCAAAAATCAACTCTATATATATGGATCTATGGTGAGTGAAAATACTATTGGTGGTTCCCGTATGAGTCCAAATCGTTGTCCTTCTCTTCTAAATATTTCTCCATGTACAATCGATATTGCTCAAAAGTATGATCTCAACTATCTTCGTAGATACTATCTTTATAGCAATAAGCCATTTGGGAACGGAAAAGCTATCTGAGGGATCGTCGATGACGGAAGTGGGCATCCTGCAATTCCATCAAACAACCTCACAAAAAAGATAACCTCCTGGTCTGACGATCTCGCGAAGTACCCTGTAGTTATCGAATATAACCCTGTTGCGAGAAGTAGTCCTCCTCCAGCATTTGATACTATCGTAGAATAAGAAAAAATCCTTTGAGTAAATCAAAGGATTTTTCTTAGTTAGTCAAGAGTTACTCGTTTCATCTTTTCCTCATCAAATACCTCATCAGTGATGATAAAGTCACGAGATGGATGGTAGAATGAAAGGGCTTCTTGTCCTACTTCATTAATAACTACATCAAGTACCTCATCGAGTTTTATCTCTATCTGCGTTCCTTTATCCATATCTTTCAACTGGCACACGAGCTTCTTTGCTTCCATAATACCGATAACGATAACAAATCGTGCACCCACTCGGTTTGCTTTTTTGAGTTGAACCTTAATAGAGGGGGTTCAGAGTGAGAGAAGAGAGTTTAATCCTCTTTTTCGAGCCTCTATATTCAGTGGAAGTGCGAGTTTTTTCGCATCATCACCCAATTGCATAATGTAGAGATGGATTTTATCTTTATTTTTGAGTTTTACTCCCCTATCAATCATTGCTTCGATGAGTCGTTCTGCACCGAAAGCAAATCCAACGGCAGGAACTTCTGTTTTCCAACCAATACTTTTTGCGAGTCCATCATATCGACCTCCTCAACCAAATGCATCCTGTGTACGACCAGAACCATCAACAAACTCCCAAACTGTATGAGAATAGTAATCAAGGCCTCGAACGAGGGTAGAATCTTCAACATACGGAACTCCGAGAATATCGAGATATTCTTTTACCTTTGTATAAAACTCTTTTGAATCTTTTTTGAGAAAATCTGTCATTTTCGGTGCCACTTTGAGAAGCTCTTGAACATCTGGATTTTTTGAGTCAAGAATGCGAAGAGGATTTTTCTCGAGACGAGCAAGATCTGTTTCATCGAGAAGGTGTTTTTTATTTTCAAAAAAAGACTGAAGCTCGAGGAGATACTTCTCTCGTTCTTTTGCAACTCCGAGAGAGTTTATTTTAATAGTGTATGTTCCTGCAAGTCCAATACCGTCAAGGATATTTTTCATCATATAGATAGCCTTGGCATCGAGAATTGGATCTTCTTCTCCAATAATTTCAGCACCAACCTGATGAAACTGACGATAACGCCCCTTTTGTGGACGATCATAGCGAAAATGTGGTTCGATATAATAGAGGTATACTGGTTGTGGTTCTTCGAGCATATGTTCGAGATATGCACGCATAACTCCAGGAGTACTCTCTGGTTTCATAACGACTTCACGCCCTCATTTATCAGTAAAATCAAACATTTCTTTTGTTACAACATCTGATGCGTCTCCACTTGAGTGGATGATTAAATTTTTAAGTTCGAGAATTGGCGTGGTAATACGAGTAAAACCATTCGTTCTAAATTCATGTCGAGCAACTTTTTTGAGAAAAGTAAAATATCTCTGGTATTCACCGAAGATATCTTGCATGCCACGGACACGAGAAGGAAGTTCCATATTTATAAGTAAATGGGAAAATAAACCTCTGCAGAATTATATGCAGGACTGAAGGAAAACACAAGAAAATCGCACGAAATGAATTCGTGCAATTTATGTTACATCTTGACTGAGAATAATGAAAACATAATAAAAAGCAAATATACCCCTATAATTTTGCAACAAGTTGCCTGGCTCTTCATAACAATGCGGGAACTTCAGGACTCAGTATCTCATCTTCAGAGCGATTCCATAAAAGAACTGCAGTAGAATGAACTGGTTCTGTTGCAACGAGAGGAATATCTTTTATATCTTTCTTTGTGTATTCATAAGTACGAAATAGGTTTTTACCGATTCTTACAATAAAAATTGTATTTCGTTGGTTTCAGATAAAATGTCTTGAAAGAATTGCAAGGTTTGTTGGAGTTTTTTCTTCTTGAGTCCATCATTCACCAACGAGAATAATAGGAAATGTATCAACTGCATCTCTATCCTGTAAAACAATATGACTATACTCATCAGTGTAGGAAAATTGATACACATCTCGTGAAGATACTCGAAAAGGAAGTTTTACTGCATTTGAAATTTCTAGTTTTTCTCCTGTTTCCATAAGTGTAAAAATAATGGAGTAATATTTATATATTTTACACATTAAGAAAAATTGTCAAAACTTGTTTTCTCTTTTTTTTTTACTATACTTCCGTGCGTTATTTACTCTCCAATCATGGACTTCAAAAATCTCTCTCTTATCGAACTAAAAGAACTCATAGACTCTGGTAAAACAAGCACTGAGGAAATATGTACATATTTTGAGGAAAGAATTAAAAAATATAATGACGAGCTTCAGGCATTTAATACCCTTCCTGAAGGACAAAAAAATGGACTCCCTATCGCTGTAAAGGATATCTTCTGCGAAGTTTGAATCCGAACAACTGCAAGCTCAAAGATGCTCAAAGACTTTATACCACCGTATGAGTCTACTGTAACTGAAAGAATGAAACAGGCAGGATTCATCTCCTTTTGAAAGACAAATATGGACGAATTTGCCATGGGATGAAGCGGTGAAAATAGCGGATTCGGGCCTGCGAGAAATCCGTGGGATATAACTCGTATTCCCGGCGGTTCATCATCTGGTTCGGCAGCAGCAGTTGCGGCAGGACTTGTCCCAGCAGCCCTTTGAACTGATACAGGGGGCTCGATTCGCCAACCTGCGAGTATGTGTGGTATTGTCGGATTCAAGCCATGATATGGTCGAAATTCCCGATATGGTGTCATGGCAATGGCATCCTCCCTTGATTGTCCTGGATACTTCACTCGAACTGTTCGTGACGCAGGACTCCTCTATGAAACAACTGCTGGAAATGATTCAAAAGATGCAACGAGTCTCACTGAAATAGTAAAAATCGATGGAGCTATATGGAATAAAAAAACTCTTGAATGAGTTCGTGTTTGAGTGCCAAAAGAGTACTTTATAGATGGTATAGATAGTGGGGTAAGAACAGTTATAGAAGAAACTATCAAAATTGCTCGAGATCTCGGTGCAGAAATTATCGACATTTCCCTTCCTCATACAGAACATGGAATTAGTGTCTACTATATTATCTGCCCTGCTGAAGTCGCATCAAATATGGCACGATATGATGGTATCCGTTATGGAAATCTCGCTGGAAATGGTGGTGATATTAATGAAAATCGAGCAGAGGGTCTCGGTGATGAAGTACAGAGAAGATCTTTGGTTGGCTCATTTGTTCTCTCGAGTGGGTTCTACGATGCATACTACAAAAAAGCATCTCTCGTACGCGAGCTTATCAGAGATGATTTTCAGAAAGCATTCGGACAGGTAGATGTCATCCTCACTCCAACAGCCCCGACTGTTGCATGGAAAATTGGCTCAAAATGAGATGATCCACTCGCTCTCTATCTCGAAGATGTTTTTACTATTCCAGCATCTCTCGCAGGACTTCCAGGACTTGTGATACCAGCTGGATATGCCTCAGCGAAAGATGACGCACAAATAGAACTCCCTGTATGAGTACAACTTCTTGGTCCTCTTCTTGGTGAAGAAAAATGCCTCATGGTCGGAAATGTCCTCGAATGAGCACTGAAAGAAAAAATTCAAGCAAAAAAGCCAAAAATATTTTAATGGTAAATAAAAAAAGGAAGGAATCTTCCCTTTTTTATTTACCTTCTCTGTATTGCTTCCTGAAATCGAACAAACTCTGTGTAACTCCAACCGAGATTATGGAGACGCCTTGCCATTTCTCCCCCGATATACCTCCAGTGCCATGGCTCGACTTCATATTCATCAACCTTCTCTCCTTTTTGATAACTTTGTGTCCATCCATAGAGGTGGGCATTTTTTTGGAGCCAACGAATATAGTTTCGGTACTTTTTATTCTCTTCAAAGTCACGCAATGTAGAAGCATCGAAAAGATCTACAGCGAGACCGAGTTGATGTTCACTATGTCCAGGAGGAGCACAGAGAGAGTCGGTGCATCGTCCGAGATCCCAGAGTCGTTTCTGATAGGCGGCACTTCGATAGGCACTTACCACAACAAGAGGTGTACCAAACTCAGCTTCAAATGCTCCTGCGAGTTCAAGAAGAGCATCTTTTGCATCCTTACGGATAAAAGACTTACGCCCCGCCTCATCAATATGAGAACCAGAAACTGCAACGAGATTTTCTGGAATATACTCTATTGATGAAAGTGGTGTTGTACGACTCACAAATCGATACAAGCTCGCATCATCGTAAAAAAGAGGAAGTCGTACTGGAGCTTTTTGTGAAAGAAAATAGCTTCATTTGTAAGAACTTGCCACTGTTTTCACTTCTCATCTTCATAAAGAGACCTTATCTTCTGCATGAAGAAAAGAGAGTGAGAAAAATAGAGCGGTAAGAAAAATACAAATAATAAAGGAAGTTGAGCGAATCATAGAAAAAGGATAAGTGAAACAAAGATGGAACAAACCTTTAAATGATTCGTTTTTTTATAAATATATATGCTATTCCTATAAATATAACTGTGACGAGAATGAGACTAATGTATATTATCCAGTTATCGAAATGCCCAGATTCTACATTCATTCCAAAAAAGCTCGTTGCAAGAGTAAGCGGAAGCATAAAGGCCGAAAATACTGTGAGATATTTAATCGTCGTATTGGTGTCGAGTTCAAATATACTCTTGAGGGTATCTTCCATAGAATCGATATTTTCTTGGAGAAGTTGTATTTCTGAAAATATTTTATCGAGCTTATCTTCGAGATTTTCAAAATAAAATTCTACTTCCTCTGAAAATCTCTCTTTCATACGAAGTTCTATGAGTTTGAGAACCGCAATTTGCGGCTTCATCATATGTTTGAGGGTAATAATATTTCTCTTTCTCGTCATGATATTTCGAATAGTATCTGTACCTCTCGCTGTAAAGAGTTCATACTCGAGTGCTTTGAGGTCACGAGCAAACCGTTCAAGCATCTTCATCGTTTTATCGAGAAAACCCTCAAGTATCTCATACAAGAGAAATGCTGGTTCAGTTCAAATATTCTTTTCAAGTCTCTCCTCATATCGGTCATAGATTCGCTTCATCGTCGTAGACTGATAATACCGAAATGTTATGAGATAGTCTTTGGCGATAAAAATATTGAGTTCATTTTGAATATACCGCTCTGTATGTGGCTCGTATTTTGGAAAATGGAGTACAAGGAAAAGGTAGTCCTCATAGGTATCAATACGAGCATACTGATTCGACTCAAGAATAGCCTCACGATCAAGTTCATGAAATCCATACTTCTCTATAATCGCATCGATTTCATCAAGGGGTGGATTGATACGATCCGTCCATGGACCAACGAGAGATGCTTGAGATGACTTTTTTGGCATAGTTTGAGGATTATTATATGAAAAAAAAGGAAAAGTCGAGAAAGAGCGAAGAGAAATGATTGACTTTGACTTATAGGCATTTTTTTATACTATATGGCTCGTATTTTTCCTTGCCCAGATGGTGGAATTGGTATATGTGCGAGGATGCGAGCATCCACAAAGTGGTGCGACACATCGGAGCCATACCCCCGAGAACGAGTCTCCGCAGAGCGGGACAACATTCGAGAGGGGTACACGGAGTTAGGTTATAGGTTCGCGATTATTTGCCCAGATGGTGGAATTGGTATACACGGAGGTCTCAAAATCCTCTGCTTTCGAGCTTGCGGGTTCAAGTCCCGCTCTGGGCACCAAACAATTTTATACTTCAAGAAAAACTCGAAAAATTCTCGGGAAACGAGAAGTTCGAGGAAGAGAAAATCTTTTCGAAAGGAGTTTACTTATACTGTAAATAACTGAGAAATAATTTTTTCTGACGATGAAATTCGAAGTTTTTCAGAATTTTTATATATGAAATTTCAACTTGATAACCTCATCACTGAATACGAAGCGCTCGAAACTGAACTCGCAGATCCGAGTATTTATAGTGATGTCAAAAGACTCAAAACCACAAATCAAAAGAAAAAGAATCTTGAGAAGACAGTAGAACTCTACAAAGAATATAAGCTCGTATATGCAAATTACGAAGAAGCAAAAACTCTTGTCGTAAACGAAAAAGATCCAGAAATGCTCGAACTCATGAAGATGGAAATAGCTACAGCTGAAAAAAGAATTCCAGAACTCGAAGAAGCTCTGAAAATTGCACTTCTTCCAAAAGATCCAAACGATGAAAAAAATATCATCCTCGAAGTCCGCGCTGGAGCTGGAGGAGATGAAGCAGGGCTCTTTGCATGGGAACTGGCAGAAAGTTATAAAAACTTCGCAAAAACTGAAGGATATGCACTCGATGTTATGAGTGAATCCTACAATGATGCTGGAGGATATAAAGAAGTCATATTTAAAATCGATGGTGCTGGAGCGTATTCTCGCTTCAAATTTGAGTCTGGAGTTCATCGCGTCCAGCGTATCCCTGAGACTGAAAAAAATGGGCGTGTTCATACATCTACTATTACTGTTGCAGTTATGCCAGAAGCCGAAGATGTTGATGTAGAAATTCGTGAAGAAGACCTAGAAATTATTGCTTGCCGAGCAAGTGGAGCTGGAGGACAACATGTAAATAAAACAAACTCTGCAATCCGTGTAGTACACCTTCCGAGTGGACTCGCAGTGGAATGTCAGGATGAACGAAGCCAATTACAAAACAAAGTAAAAGCCATATCGGTTCTCAAGGCTCGTCTCTATGCAATGGAAGAGGAAAAGAAAGCAAAAGAAGAAGGAGCTCTTCGTCTTGCACAAGTTGGAACCGGTGATAGAAGTGAGAAAATTCGAACTTATAATTTTCCACAGGACCGCGTAACAGACCATAGAATCAATCAAAACTTCTCAAATCTCCCTGCCATCATGTCAGGAGATATTGGTCATATTATCGATGCCCTTGCTATCGCGGATCAGACAGCAAAACTCGAAGCTGCTGCAAAGAACTAAAAAAATCCTTCCAAATTGGAAGGATTTTTTATGTTTTATTGTTTTTCTATTTTTGCTTTTATATCAGTGTGAGCTTTTTGGAGCTTTTCTTCAGCATCCGAAAGAAACTTCTCGAGGACATCATGTGCAACATCAGTAAGGGTGAGCGCTTTTTCTTTTGCACGAGCAATGAGGGATTCCTTTTCTTTATAAAGAGAGTCCAAAAGGGCAAGTGCCTCTGTTTTTTTCTCTTCACCGAGAGACTTGAGAGCATCGAGTTTTTCTCATGCTTCAGTTGCATATGTATCAACAAGTGAAGTAACTTTTGTTTTTAGACCTTCAAAATCTTGTATTTCTTCAAATCCTGAAGAAACAACTCCTTTTAAGTCTTCAAAAGCTGATTTATGAATATCGACAACCTCATCAATAAAAGAATCAAGCCCTGCTTTTGTTCCATTGGCAGTTTGAAGTTTTGATGTACCAGCATCTTTTCTATATTTCATAGCTACCGCAAGACCTGCAGCATATCCAGCAAGGAGTGTGAAGAGTTTTTTCATAATTTAATGGAGTAAGAGGATAAAAAAGTGAAGTGAGTTTTTATTCCTTGAAGTGAATAAAGAACTTTCAAAAATAGAGAAAGAAACATAAGGAGTCCTGATAAATTATAGCCAAAATAATTTTAAATACAAAAATGATTGCATTTTTTTATACCATCTGCTAGACTCTAGATATATGCAAAAGAAATCAAATATTTTCACCCTCGGATCTCACGATATACAAGGAATAAATAAAACATTTACCATGTGTGTCTGGAATGTTCATAAATGTCTTTCAAAGGAACTCTCTACCGATATAGAAAGACTCTTTCATGAATTTGATATTATCCTCATGCAAGAAGCGGTATTCTCAGAAAAATGGAATCAAATCTGGAAAAGCATTCTTCATTTTGAATGGGGATTTTTCCGAAGTTTTTCACTCGGGAAAAATACAGAAACAGGAGTTCTCACTGGATCAAAGTTTCGACAAAAAATCCTCGATATTATCCCAACAGTAGATAAAGAACCCCTTCTGCGTACACCCAAGGCATCTGGACTTTCACTGATTGATATAGAAGGAAGATTTGAAAAACTTCTCATCGTGAATACTCATGCTATGAACTTTAATTTTGGGAAACCTTTCCTCAGGCAAATCGAAACAGTATATGAAACGATTAAAAATCATGAATGACCTCTTATTTGGGCTGGGGATTTTAACACTTGGAGCAAGAAACGCTTTACACTCCTCGGGAGTATTGCAAAAGAACTCTGACTTGAATGGGTAATTCCCGAAAATGATAAACGATTTCTAAAACTCGACCATATCCTCTATAGGGGCGTAATTCCGCGTTATGCTGAAGTGCGTCATGATGTGCGCACATCTGACCATTACCCTCTGTTTGCAGAATTTGAAATTGTTTAAGAAAATCCTTCTATTTGGAAGGATTTTTTAAAGTTTCTGGCAACCATTCTCCGTCACAAGATAATCATCCTCTTCTCGGATACCGATTCACTCTTCTCGGATATATATCCCTGGCTCTATGGTCAGAACCATTCATGGCTCAAAGAGAGTATCTGAATCTCCGACATCGTGCGTATCAAGCCCGAGAAAGTGACCAATACTATGGGGAAAATATGGGTTTGTTTCTGGAGTGTATATTTCTATATCTTTTAATCGCAAATCTTTGCATTTATTATACATATACTCTTTGATTTCGCTATTCCACGCTCTTCTCGTCACTCATAGTCTCAGCATTGACTCTGCAAATTGCTTCACATCGACTACTGCATCATGGAACTCCTGCTGTCTCAGAGAAAAGTTGCTATCAACAGGAAAAGTCCTGGATATATCCGCTCCATATCCATCAATTTCAATCCCAAAATCGAGAAGTACCAAATCCCCTTTTTGAACTTTTCTCGTATTTTTTGTATAGTGCAAAATGCAACCATTTGGACCACTCGCCACAATCGTGGGGAATGCTTCAATACCATGATATTTTCGAAATCCATAGGCAACGAGCGCTTCGATTTCATACTCATACATTCATGATTGTACCTGAGAGAGGATATCTTCATAGACTCTATTTGTGAGTGTGATAGCTTTTTGTATTTTTTCTATTTCATCTGGAGTTTTTATCATTCGCATCGTGTGAATAATTTTTTTTACATCTCACTCATTCATCATATTTTTCCCTTGTGTATATATCTCGAGTTCACTGAGTTCCCTGATATCGGTAATACCTGAAATATGAGCTATTTCATCGTCAGGAAGTTTATCAGATCACCAGATTTTATCTTTTTCTGTGATAGATTCTCGCCAAAGAATCACTTCATCACCCCAAAGAGTGAGTACCAAATTGGGAACTGATAGTCCTGTGAGGTAGAGAAAATCTGAATCCTGACGAAATGGATAGTGGACATCGCCATTTCTGAGCTTCTCCGAACCACCTGAAACGGTACAAAGCGTATTTGAGGGAATTTTCTTAAGAAATGAGAAAAGGTTTGCATTCATATACTATATTTTTTCAAGTCTGACAACCGTTTCTATATGATGCGTATGAGGAAACATGTCTACAGGAGTAATATCGGTGATACTATAGGTATTTTCACCTATAAAGGCTTCTATATCTCGGACCAAAGTAGCAGGATTACAACTTACATAGATGATTTCTTTTGCACCAAATGAGAGGATATGAGGAATAGCGCTCGGATGGAGTCAGTCACGCGGAGGGTCGACGATGATAGTATCAGCTTTGCCGTTACTATTCGAAAATTCGAGTGCAAAATCCTCTACCTTTTTATTGATAAATTCTATATTGTTGACAGAGTTTCTCCTTGCGTTTGCTTCACCGTCTCGACTCGCAGATTCTACGAGCTCTACAGAATACACTCGCTCAAAATAACGAGAAAGGAGAATCCCTATTGTACCTGTTCCAGCATAGAGATCGAGGAGTATTCATCACTTGTTTTTTATAGATTCTATAGCAGAGGTATAGAGTTTTTCCGCTCCGAGTGAATTCACCTGAAAAAAACTCTTTGGTGCAATATCGAAAGAAAGCCCAAGAAGCTCATCAGTCAGAGTCTCTTTTCCAAATAAAAGAATAGGATTCCCTGTGACGATATCTGCACGACCTGTATTTTCGAAGAAATATATCGAAACAACTTGTGGGTATTTTTGTGTGATTTTTTCTATGAGAGACTGGAAAGCGCTTTGAATATGGGCATCTTCATAGAGAGCATTTACTGAAAATACGAGCATGATTTCACCCGTTTTTTTCGCCTCACGAACGACGAGGTGCCTCCAGAATCCAACTCCAGTTTTTGGGTCATAGGTCGGAAACTCTGAATTTCTCGCGAAGCTATCTATATCGCGAAAAATCGCATTTACTGTATCTGTCGCAAGGACACAGTACCGACAATCTTCTATACGATCAAATTGCCCCTGAACATGGAAGCCAAAACGATATTCATCATGCACTCATTCACGCTCAGATATGTACTTCCCCCAAGAAAACTCTACCTTATTTCGATAATGTTCTGATTCTGGTGAAGCAATAATTGGGTGCCATTCTACAGAGGAAAAATTTGAAACGGAAGAATCGAGGACTGTTTGAGACTCAGAAGAGGCGAGTTTCATAGATGATGAAGTTCAAATTTTTTCCGAAGATACAGTATGTCGATGGAATAAATGATGAAAAGCCTCGTGAATCTGTTGTTCTTTGATTTCGAGTTGCTTTTCGTACGGTATCGGGAGCCACTTACATCCGCCATAGAGTTGCCACTTACTCGGAATCTCTTTCTCCAGAGGAGATTTTTTTACAGTTTGAAAAATCTGTGCCTCTATGTGATTTTTCTTTGTTTTTAGTATACGCAAATTTACAAGAGCATCAGGAATAGCACCTCCGGATATGATAATGCGCCTCCCATCTGGAGCAGTTGCGAGACCACTTCATCCGAAGATAAGTTTTTCTATTTTTATATTTTCGAGAATATCGTACTTTTTCATGAAAAATTTTTTATAAGATACTTGATTGAGGAATAATAAAAATAATCCCTGAATTTTCAGGGATTATAGAGAAAACTCGGGAAAATGAAAGTTAAGTTTCTAAAACAAAACATACTTCTTGTGATTGTGACCAGATTTGTTTTATCAATCATTTCTCTTTGAGAAATTTTCACATTTTTTCTTTCCAGTAAGTTTTTTTTCATAAATCTGCATCGATATATATTCTTTTAACACTTTTTATCAAGCAATAATTCTCAATAAAATCAATCATAATCTCATATGAAAGTCCCTTTTGCTTATTTTTTGGGATATCAAGTAATTGAATTTCTGTATATCAAGACTCTGGATCTGCATTTTGTGTAGCAAAAAACGAGATATAACAAGTTGTATATTCTCAAGTGCTTGAAATTTTATAATCAATAACTGCAATTTTCTCTTTTCATCAATTTGTTGTATATATAAGCCTTTCACTTCCTTCTTCTCAATTTGATTCAATCGTAGAGAAGACTAAGCTCTGAACAAGTCCGGATATTTGCTGATTTTTATTTCTATAATACCCCCTTTCTATAGAGTGAATTTCATGATTTTCCATACTTAATCCGACTTACTCGTTAGATTATAAGTAACTCCCTCACTTTGGAGAGTGACTCATACAATCGAAATTGGTGCATTCCCCCGTTCATTCAGGGTGATATGCATTATGAGACTTCCTACTGGAAGATCTCTATTATTAAATCCTCGAGAAACCTGGTATGAACCACTCATTCATCGAATACTTGCACTCTCTGAAGAAAGATGTAAAAGTTTCTCAGGATCCGAAAGGAGTGTAAAAGCAATATTTTCCACTTGTGTTGCACTTGTTCAGAGAATAATATCTATTCCATCTCCATTTCTCTCTGCAATCAAATCTGCACCATATTGACTATCCGCAACGAGAGCAACACTTGCAAGGAGTCAACGAGTATCGAGACCACCATGATACACAGATACAAGAGAGAAAGCAAGAAGGAGGGAAAAAGAAAATGAGAAGAAAAGTTTCTGAAAAGATGCTTTTTTATATTCTCCGAAAAAATCAGGAAGTCGGTTCTTTTTATTTTGCATAAAGGAGAAAAATAGATAATCTTTGGAAAGATTACTCTAAGTAGAGTATTTTGTCAAATTATCGACCGTGAAAACTATGTTCCAAAAATCATATTTTCTCATCCTTTTTATCATATTTCTCGTAAGCGGATCAAGTGTAGGACTTCTTCTATTTTATATGAATCCATTTTCTGATATAAAAATGGCAATAGTTCTCATGGGCATAGGAGCATCTCTTTGTTCTATAAGTTTTCTTGCGCCATTTCTTTTTTTTATTAAAAAGATTTATTATAGAGGAGATGTAAGTATATGAACACTTTGAGCGAGTCTGAGGCAGGCTATTCTGATTGTTTGTTGAGCATGAGTTATGTTATTTCTCTATAGTTTTCACATCTATGAAACTCGCCTTGTGCTTACAACATGGGCAATACTCGGATGTATAGAAGTTATGTTTCAGGCAATAGAATAAGTTACATAAAAAAGATTGGTTTCAATAGAGGTAAATAAAACCTAAATAAAAATTTATCATCAGTAACTATTTATTTCTATGAAATATCTCTTCTCTCTCATTCTCATCATAATAACCAGTGTACTCACCTTTATTCTCACTCCGAGACCATATCAGGCACATTATCATGCGAATTTCGCCGTATATATCGATGGGGTAAGGAAGGATTTTTCTGGAGATTCATACATGGAAGAGGTTTCTCGATGTAATATAACAACCGATGTACAGCCGCAGGACAGAATCCATCTCCATGACAATAAATGATGACTCGTCCATGTTCATATGGCAGCTTCGACTTGGTGAGACCTCTTTAACAATCTCTTTCATGGTATAGGAAAAGGGTACTTCGTTGATGCATACGGAAATATATACCAATCAGGAAGTGGAAAATCACTCATCTATATCCTCGATGGAAAAGAGATAGATAATCCTGCAAATATCCCAGTAAAAAGTGAAGATAGACTCCTCGTGTGGTACGGAACTGGTAAAGCTCCTGAGGTTCTCGAACGATTCGATTCGCTCGTTGAAAAAGACGCTCACGAATACAATCAAAAGGATGACCCTGCAAGTTGCTCATCAAATACTTATGGTTCATTTCTCTGAAATATTACGGAAAAAATAAAAGAATATCTCCCCCACACTCATGATGAATAATATGCTCCAAAATCTCCATCATCTTTTCAAAAACAAAAAGACTCAAGTCCTCTACATCCTCCTTTTAGCAAGTGCTTTTTGGATATGGTGGTACTTTACTGATATAGCTATCATGTTCGGGAATTACGGAAAGATTCATACCTCCATAGATATTGGGCTTTCGATAATTATGATTATTGGCTTTCCTCTTTTTCTCGTAGCTCTCTATCACAAAGGAATGCTTTTTGGAAAGAAAGAAACTCTCGAGAAAAAGAATATCATCGGAACACTCGGTGGAACTATTGGAACGATTCTTTCTGGATGTTCATGTTGTGGACTGACTCTTGCATCGTATTTTGGGCTTCTCCCTCTCATGAATCTCCTTCCATATGATGGACTCGAGATAAAAATCATCGGAACACTCGGACTCCTCTATGCGCTTTCTGATATAATCAGAAATCTGGAAACATGTAAAGTCAAATCAAAATAACTCTCTTTCATTGCATTCAGGAAAAAGAAGTGCTATAGTCACTCAATACTCCTTTCGGAAATCGATTTTCTTCGATTTCCTCATCCCATTTGATTATGATTCAACTCGACCCAAAAGATTATCCAAAAGATTTTTACTATCACCGTACCAGTGCAGAGATATACCGTCCCTACCTCGAGTCCTGTGGTCCTATCACCGCGATAGATACTCCTCGTCCGCACGAGTATGCATGGAAAAAACGATTATTTGGCTCTACTTACATTGCTCGTTTTGAGCGGCAAGACGATGAACCAGATATCGAAGCTCTCAAGTCATCAGGAGTAAAACATGCTATGGTAACATGGATTCCCTACTCACGTTCTGAAATTCCAAAAGGATGGAGACGACTTTGGTTGACGGATCATTTTCAGGAAACAGGCTATACAACCGTTCAGGAAAACTATAGAAGCAAATGGAATGAACGCTCCCGTCGAGCAATAAAAAAATTTGAAAAATCCGGTGCCGAAGTAAAAATAGTCGATGCAGAAACATTTATCGAAGCATTTAAGAAAACGCAAGTAAAGCACTGGTTCAAGAATGACTACATACGAAACTATAAACGAATTCGTGCATTTGCCCCTGAAAAAGTCCGTCAATGGCTTGTTTATAAAGGAGAAAAGGCAGTTGCGGGACTCGCATGTATAGATTATCTCGGAAATCACAGCGTTCACTTTGTGGCTTTTACAGGGAAAGATTCGTATGA
>Ga0114939_10001771_pt1 | contig 16768 bp, 12 predicted proteins | sample AshMeaCrysSpring_FD_87196 | JGI IMG/M metagenome (GOLD analysis project Ga0114939, IMG submission 87196) | Groundwater microbial communities from Big Spring, Nevada to study Microbial Dark Matter (Phase II) - Ash Meadows Crystal Spring | ecosystem: Environmental > Aquatic > Deep subsurface >... | reverse complement strand
GAGGCGGCTGGCTGACGGTAGGCGCCGGCCGGGCCCTTCTGGGCCTGAACTCAACACCGGCACAAGCCTTCGCTCTGGTTTGGCGAACAGCGACTCGTCCTGACGGACTGGATCATCGACGAGCTGCATGAGGTGGTTGGCCGGAAACGCCCCGTTCTGCTGCCGGCGTTGGAGGCACTGCTGAGCGGGATCGACTACGAGCTCGCCAGTCCGGGTGATCCGAGTGTTCCGATCTCCGATCCCGATGAACAGCCGATCCTCGACGCGTACGCCGGCGGACCGCTCGATGGCCGAGCGCGTGCATGTGGCCGGTGTCGTAGGCGCTGGTGAGGTGGAGCCCCGCGGTTGAGAAGAAGGTCGTCGCGCTCGTGAGGGCCGCGATCTCCTCACCTTTGCGCGACCCGGCGGGCGGTACGCGCGGCGCGACCTCACGGCCCCAGGCGGCCGGGCGCCGCCAGAGGCACCCGGAAGTGGCAAGCCCGCCCCGAGGTACGCGCTGGTCGCCGCCACCGGGGCGGACCCCGGCCCCCGCTCGCGGGAGGCCTCCGCCTCCGCCTCGCTCGGCGCAAGGCCCTTACGATGCCGCGGGACCTCGGAAGTCACCCGGACGGGACCGCTCCGTCTGAGATCGTGGGAGCACCTGCCCCGGGGGAGGAGCCTGCCGTGAATCGCGCGTCTGTGGCCAGGGCCGTCCGCCAGCCCAAGGCGGCCGCCGTCGCAGGGTTGGCCTTCGGGCTGATCCTGGGCGCCGTCCTCCTGCTGCTGCGATCGGCGGCGCCGGAGACCGTGGCCGAGTCGGGCAGCTGGGTGGTCGACCTTGAGCGCCGTGGCGCCGTCGTCACCGCGCTGACCCTCATTCCGTTCGCCGGCATCGCCTTCCTCTGGTTCGTCGCGGTGGTGCGTTCGCAGCTGGGCGGCAAGGAGGACCGGTTCTTCGAGACGGTGTTCCTCGGATCAGGCCTTCTCTTCGTGGCCATGCTCTTCTCGGCGGCGGCGGTCCTCAGCGCGGTCTTGTCCCTTGCGTCCGAAGGGGCCCCGGTCTCTGAGGAGGTGGCCGCCAATGCGTGGGCGATCGCCTCCGCGCTGCTCGGGGAGTTCGGCGCCCGAATGGCGGCGGTCTTCACCATTGTCGTGTCGACCGCGGGGAGGCGCCTCGGGAGCCTGCCCCGGCCAGTGGCCCTGCTCGGCTACGCGTGCGGTCTGCTGCTCCTGCTCACACCGCCCCTGCCGACGTGGGCCCGGCTGCTCTTCCCGCTGTGGGTGATCGCGCTCAGCGTGCTCGTGCTGCTTCGCCGGCCGGTGCAGGCTGAGGCCTGAGCCAGCGCCCCGCCGGCGGCCGCGGCGGTCGTCGCTGCGCCGAGCGGCTGTTGGCGCGTGCCTTGGCGCGGCATCCTTGGCTCTGCGTCCCCGGCCCTGGGGCCGCGGGGCCAAGGAGGAGCAGCATGAAGGCCGTCACCGTCCAGCCAGGCGTCGCTGACTCCGCCCGTTGCGAGGAGGTCCCTGAGCCCGACGAGCGCTCCGGGTCGATCCTGGTCGAGGCGGTGGCCGTGGGCATCTGCGGCACCGACGTCGAGATCGCCTCGGGCGCGTACGGCTGGGCGCCGCCGGGCCGTGAGCGGCTGGTGCTCGGCCACGAGTCGCTCGGCCGGGTTGTCGAACCCGGGGACAGCGGGCTGCAGCCCGGCGACCTGGTCGTCGGGATCGTCCGGCGCCCCGACCCGGTGCCCTGCCCCAACTGCGCGGTGGGCGAGTGGGACATGTGCCGCAACGGGGAGTACACCGAGCGCGGCATCAAGCAGATCGACGGCTTCATGTCCGAGCGCTGGCGGATCGAGCCGGGGTTCTACACCAAGGTGGACCCCTCGCTCGGTGTGCTCGGCGTGCTGCTTGAGCCCACCACGGTCGTCACCAAGGCCTGGGAGCAGGTCGCGGCGATGCGCGCTCGGGCCTTCTGGCAGCCGCGGCGGGTGCTGGTCACCGGGGCCGGCCCGATCGGGCTGCTCGCGGCACTGATCGGCGTCCAGCACGGACTGGAGGTGCACGTCCTCGACCGGGTCACCGACGGCGCCAAGCCTCAACTCGTCCAGGACCTCGGCGCCACCTACCACGACGGCCCGATCGCGGAGTTGGGCTTCGAGCCGGACGTCATCATCGAGTGCACCGGGGTTGGGCAGGTCATCGTCGACTCGATCCACCAGGTCGGCGCCGGCGGCGTGCTGTGCCTCACCGGGGTCGGCAGCGGCGGCCGGACCAACGGTCTGCCAGCGGCCGACATGGCCACCGAGATGGTGCTGCAGAACAATGTGATCGTCGGCTCGGTGAACGCCAACCGCCGGCACTTCTACCGCGCGGCCGAGGCCCTCGCGGCAGCCGACCCGGCGTGGCTGGGTGGGCTTATCTCGCGCCGCGTTCCGCCGGAGGACATCGCCGAGGCGCTGCGGCGCGGCCCGGACGACATCAAGGTCGTCGTCGAGTTCGGCGGCTGACGGTGGCCGACGGCGGCACGGGCGGCGGTACGGGCGGCGGTACGGGCGGCGGGCCCGCCGTGGCGTGCACGACCGAGCAGAACGCGCTCGGCGAGGGGCCGCGCTGGGACGCCCGGCGCGGTGAGCTGCTGCGGGTCGACATCGCGGCCGGCCGGGTCTACCGCGACCGGGTCGCCGACGACGGCGCGCTGCAGCCGGTGCGCGACTACCGGCTGCCGGGCACGGTCGGCGCGATCGCCCCCATCGCGGGCGACGACGGCTGGCTGCTGGCCGCCAACCGTGGCTTCACCCACCTGGCGCCCGACGGCCGTCACCGGGTGATCGCCGAGGTGTCACCCGAGGGCACCCGGATGAACGACGCCGCCTGCGACCCACAGGGCCGGTTCTGGGCCGGCGCCCTGGCCGACGACCACCGCGCCGGAGGCGGCGCGCTCTACCGCCTGGACGGCGCCGGACGCTCCGAGCAGCTGCTCGACGGCCTGACGATCCCGAACGGCCTGGGCTGGAGCCTCGACGGCGCCACGATGTACCTCGTCGACAGCGGGCCCCGCGTCATCCACGCCTTCGCCTTCGACGCCGACCGAGGGGCGATCTCGGACGCACGGATCCTGGTCACCGTGCCCGACGACGTCGGCTCGCCGGACGGGTTGACGGTCGACGCCGCCGGCGACCTCTGGGTGGCCGTCTACGGGGGAGGCCGCGTGCAGCGCTACTCGCCCGACGGCGACCTCAAGGCGCAGTTCGCCGTCCCGGCCGAGCAGACCACCTGCTGCGCCTTCGCGGGGCGCGGCCTGAGCCGGCTGTACGTCACCACGGCGACCGAGGGCTGGTCCGACGACCGGCGGCGCGCCGAGCCGAGGGCGGGGTTGGTCTACCGCATCGACACCGACGCGACGGGACAGCCGGCGGCGCCGTACGTCCCGGACCCGGCCTGGTGGCGGACGGCCACCGGTGAGGGCGGTCGGCCGACCGCGTAGGCGAACGACGGGCCGCCCCCCAGGCGCTGCCTAGCATGAGGGCATGCCGCACCCGTTCCGTACCGCCGTCGAGCAGCGCGACCACGCCGCGATGGTGGCGCTCATGGCCCCCGACGTGAGGTTCTTCAGCCCGGTCGCGTTCAAGCCGTTCGTAGGCCGCGAGTCGGCGGCCGAGCTGTTCTGGAACCTCTTTGAGGTCTTCGAGGATTTCACGTACGTCGACGAGCTCACCGGTGACGGCACCCACGCGCTCGTCTTCACCGCCACCGTGGCGGGCAAGCGGCTCCAGGGGCTGGACCACCTGCGCTTCGACGGCGCCGGCCTGGTGTCGGAGTTCACCGTGATGATCCGGCCGCTGTCGGGCCTGGCCGCGATCGGCGAGGCGATGGCGCCGCGGGTCGGCCACCTGCCGAAGGGGTAGCCCGCCGGTCCCGGGCGGCGTCGCGTCCTCGTCTTCGGGGTCAGGCCGAGGTCTGAACCCGCTCCGCCAGGTCGGCCCCCAGGGCGACGCGCGCGAGGTCGGCGATCGTCGCGACCAGGCCCGCCGGCATCGCCGCCGACGGCGAGGCGCCGGGGTGCTGGGGCGCGATGCGCACCCGCAGGACGCCCGGCCGCACGCGGAAGGTCAGCGGGGCGGCCATCGTGAGCGCCTCGCCGTCCACGCCGACAGGGACGTCGCCGTCGGACTCGACCACGAACTCCGGGGCCGACCACTCGGCCATCCGCCGGCGCGTCCCATCCTCGCTCACCGCCCCCATCGCGGCGATGCCCAGTTGGCCGGTGTCCATCCGGGGGCGCGTGCCGGAGCCCGCCGCGCGCCCAAGCCGATAGGGGTTGTTGGACACCAGCACCACCGCAGCGGACCTCTCAGCCGCGCCGTCGGGCCCGGTCCACCGCAGCTCGGACCGCGCGGCGCCAGCCTCGCCCACCGTGTTCCCCGTTGCGCCTGCGACTGGGGCCTGTCCCAGCACCGAGGGGGCGGTCGCGAGGATCGTGCGGATCTTGGCGTCGCGGTAGCCCTCCTGCTGCACCGACTCCGCGTACAGCCCGAGCGAGACGTTGTTGACGAAAGTCCGGCCGTTCACGTCTCCGAGGTCCACGCGCTTCTCCCCACCGGAGACGAAGGCGTCGAGGGCGCCGACCACGTCGTCGCGGTCGACCCCGAGGTCCAGGGCGAAGTGGTTGCGGGTGCCGGCCGGGATGCAGGCGAACGGCAGGCCGTGCTCGGCGGCGATCGTGGCGATGATCGCCTGCGTGCCGTCGCCGCCGGCCGCCGCCAGACCGTCCGCCCCGCGGGCGACCGCGTCGCGGGCCAGCGCCACGAGGTCGTCGCCGGGCTTCAATTCGATCGGCTCGATTCCGCGGGCCCGGGCCTCGTCTGCCAGGTTGTCGCGCAGGGCCTTGCCCCCGCCCGACCGCGGGTTCCAGATCACGACCGCCCGCTTCGGCGGCTCCGCAGGCGGCAGGTGCACTTGGACCGAGTAGGCCCGCTTGCCCGCGGCGAGGGCGACGAGGAAGAGGGCGACGCTGGCGATCTCCGCCGTGACGCCGTTGCGCAGGCTGAGCGAGAGGGCCCCGACCAGGAGCAGGGCGGCGAGCCCCCACCACAACGCCCGGGCCGCCCCGCTGTGGATCAGCCCCTGCCACGCGGCGAGCACGACCAGCACCAGCAGGCCGACGACCGCGAGCCCCTCCGGCCACTGCTTGATCACCAAGGCGGCTAAGAGCGCCGCGGCAGCGATGATGGAGACCAGGGCCACGAGGGCCGCCCGGCGGCGCACTCCGCGCGGATTCGGTTTCATCGAGCGCTCCTCCATGCGCGGGCGCGGGCCTGGGCGCGTCGCCCGACCCGGGGCGCGACCTCTCCGCAGCCGATCCCAATCAACGCCCCCGCGACCACGTCGCCCGGGTAGTGCACGCCGGCGTGCACCCGGGTGTAGCCGACGGTGGTCGCCGCCAGCCGAAGCGCGGACCCCAGCCACGGCATGGTCCGGGCCACCCCTCCGGCGAACGCGAAGGCCGAGGCAGTGTGGCCGGAGGGGAACGACGTCGACGTGGGCATGGAGACCCGGCGGTCGGCGGGCACCTCGGCGGTGTCGCGGTCGGGCCGGGGCCGGCGGTTGAGGTGCTTGAAGCCCTGGTTGACCGAGGCGGACGCGAGCCCGACCGAGAGGATCCCGTCCAGCGCTGCCTGCCGGCCCTTGTCCCCGCCCACCGCGGCCAGGAGGGCCGCAGTCGCAATCCAGATCTTGGAGTGGTCGGCGGCTGAGGTCAGCGGCCGCAGCACCTGGTCGAGACGTGGCGTCGGCGTGCTGGCCACGGCCTGGTAGATCGCGGCGTCCAGCGCCAGCAGCTCGCCCCCCCAGCCTCTCGTCGCTTCGCCGCGAGCGGAATCGGTGGCGGCCACGGCGCCAGTATCCGCCCTGGCGGCTCCCCGCGGGGCGCGGGGCAGGACCCCGATCAGGCCGCCTCGGCCGTCGCGGCTGGTGAGCCCTCGCGGGCCGGCTGCTCGTGCGGCAGCCCTCGAGTGAACGCCAGCGACAGCAGCGCCAGCAGGGCGGTGGCCAGCAGCCCCACTTTGAGCGACTGCAGCTGCGCCTGCTCGTAGTCGTCGACGAGCGCCGCGGTCGTCTCCTCGTCGAGGCCGGCCGCTTGCGCGGCGGCCTCGATCTGGGTGGAGGCGACGAAGTCGAGGCCGGATTCGACGGCGACGCTGACCTGGGCGGAGACCTCCGAGGAGATCCGCTCGTCCTGCTGGATCTGCGAGACGAACGTGCCGGTCAGTCCGGTCAGAACGATCGCGCCGATGAGGGCCACACCGAGCGAGGAGCCCAGCTGCTGCCCGGTGTACTGCAGCCCGCCGGCCTCACCGCGCCCTGAGGCGTCGACCGACGACTGCACCACGTTGCCGAGCTGCGAGACGATCAGCCCCATCCCCACGCCGAGCAGGGCCATCGACCAGGCGAACGCGGAGTCGTCTAGGGCGGGCTCGACCGTGGCCAGCAGCGCAAACACCGCGACGACCGTCGTCGACAGTCCGGTACGCACGATCGTCCGCACCGGGAAGCGAGACGAGAGCCGGGAGCCCATCGCCGAGGCGATGAACATCGTGATGGAGACCGGCAGCATCTTGATGCCGGTCTCCAGCGCGTCCAGGCCGAGCACGAGCTGCAGGTAGAGGGGGACGACGAAGAAGACGCCCATCAGGATCAGGTTCTGGGTGAACAGCCCGATCAGCCCGGACCGCAGGGGCAGCACCGTGAGCAGGTCGAGGTGCACCAGCGGGTCGGCGCCCGAGGCCTCGCGGTGTCGCTGCCAGGCGACGAACCCCCACAGCAGGGCCGCGCCTAGGGTGATGACGAAGACCGTGAGCGAGAATCCGAGCGGCTCGATCGGGGAGTCCTTGGGCTGGATCCAGCCCCAGGTGCTCGCCTGCAGGGTGCCCAGGACGACCGCTCCGAGGCCGGCAGCCGACAGCGCGGCGCCGACGACATCCAGGCGCGGCGCGGGGCCGCTGCGCTCGGCGTCGGCGATCAGGCGGGACATCGCCAGGATGAACACGACCAGAACGACCTCGCCGGCGAAGACCACTCGCCAGGACAGCTCGGTGGTCGCCCAGCCGCCAAGGATCGGGCCAATCGCGATTCCGGCTCCGGCCACGCCGCCGATCACGGCGTAGGCGACCTTGCGGGAGGGGCCCTCGAAGTTGCCGGCGATCAGGGCGGCCATGGCCGGCAGCACCAGGGCCGCCCCCAGCCCCTCCAGGATCGACCATCCCACTGTGAGGACGGCGACGGTGGGCGCCACCGCGGTGAGGGCCGAGCCGCAGCCGTAGATGACCAGGCCGACGATGAACGCCCGACGTCGGCCGATGATGTCGCCGATCTTGGCCCCGGCCAGCATGAACATGGCCATCACCAGGCAGTAGAGCGTGATCACGGCCTGGATCGTGGTCACGGTGGTGTCGAAGTCGTCGACGAGGGTGCTGATCGACACGTTCATCACCGATTGGTCGAGCACCATCACGAACTGCGCCGTCGCCAACGCGACGAGGGGCCACCACCGCTGCATGGATCCGCCTTCCAGGGAGTCGGGCGGACCGTATCTTCTGTGGGAGACCGGCGCACCGAATTCGGTTACGAGGCGTAACACCGTTGGTACGGTCGAAACGCAGGCGTGCGTGCCGGACTCGAGAGGAGCGTCGTCGTGAGCGAGCCCCAGGTGTCCACCCCCGCAGCGCCCGAGGCAGCCGGAGGCCCGGCGCCGTACGCGCGGGAGGCATCCGAGGTCACCGCCGGGCTCGGCTCGGACGCGACGAACGGGTTGACCTCGGCCGAGGCCGCCTCGCGCCTGGGGTCGTACGGCCCCAACGCCATCGCCGCGGAGAATCCCCCGTCGATGCTGGCCGTCGCCGCGCTGCAGCTGCGGGACCCGATGAACCTGATGCTTGTCGCGGTCACCGTGGTGAGCATCCTGATCGGCGAGGTGTCCACCGGCCTCATGGTGGCGCTGCTGGTCGTGCTCAACGTCGCGCTCGGCTCGCGGCAGGAGCTCAAGGCGCGGGCCAGCGTCGACGCCCTGTCGAACCTGCAGGTGCCGCAGGCCAAGGTGCTGCGCGACGGCAGCGTGGTCCTCGTGCCCGCGGTCGACGTCGTGCCCGGCGACATCGTCCAGCTCGAGGCGGGCGACATCGTCCCGGCCGACGGCCGGATCGTGCGGTCGGCGACCCTGGAGGCCCAGGAGGCCGCGCTCACCGGCGAGAGCGCTCCGGTCCCCAAGGACAACCACGTCCTGCCCGCCGGAGACGTCTCGGTCGGCGACCGCACCAACATGCTCTTCCAGAACACCTCGGTGACCAGGGGCACCGGCGCGATCGTGGTGACCGCGACCGGCATGCAGACCCAGATGGGCCAGATCGCCACGATGCTGTCCTCGGTCACCCGCAGCCGCTCGCCGCTGCAGCGCGAGCTCGACTCGCTCACGAAGGTGCTGGGTCTCATCGCCTGGGGCGCGGTCGCGTTCATCGTCGTCGTCGGACTGATCCGCGGGATGGAGCTGCAGGAGCTGCTGCTGCTGGGCACGGCGATGGCGATCTCGGCGATCCCGACCGGGCTGCCGGCCTTCGTCTCCGGCCTGCTGTCGATGGGGGCCAAGCAGCTCGCCGAGGCCAAGGCCGTGGTGAAGAACCTCACCGACGTGGAGACCCTCGGCGCCACCAGCGCCATCAACACCGACAAGACAGGGACGCTGACGCTGAACCAGATGATGGTCTCGACGATCTACTCGCGGGATTCGTGGTTCAGCGTCGAGGGCGAGGGGTACGACAAGACCGGCCGAATCCTGTCGGTGGCCGGCGCCCCGGTGCCGGACTTCACCAACCTGGCCCTCGGGCTGGTGCTGGACAGCGACGCGACCGTCGCCGACGACGGCTCCGTCGTGGGGGACCCCACCGAGGCGGCGCTCGTGGTCCTGGCCGCGAGGCTCGGCGTCGACGCCGAGGAGACGCGCCGGGCGTACCCGCGCGCCGCTGAGGTGCCGTTCGACTCCGAGTACAAGTTCATGGCCACCTTCCACCGCGTTCCGGTCAACGGCGTCGAGCGCGTCGTGCAGCTCGTCAAGGGCGGCCCGGACGTCGTGCTGGCGCGGTGCAGCCAGGCCGGGACTCTGCTGGACGGAAACCTCAGGCCGATTGATGAGGCGCGGCACGGCATCGAGGGGGCCAACGCCCGGATGGGCGAGAAGGGCCTTCGGGTGCTGGCCTTCGCCGCGCGCTTCGTCGGCGACGACGAGCTGCAGGCCATGGCCGACGACCCGATGTCGCTCGTGCACGACCTCGCGTTCGTCGGCCTGGTCGGGATCATCGACCCGCTGCGGTCCTCGTCCAAGACCGCGGTCACGATCGCCCTCAAGGCCGGCATCGATGTGCGGATGATCACCGGCGACCACGCCGTCACCGCCAAGGCCATCGGCGAGACGCTCGGGCTGGGACCGGGCGCGGTCAGCGGCGCCGAGGTCCAGGCGATGACCGACGACGAGCTGAAGGCCAGGCTTCCGGAGCTGCATGTCTTCGGCCGGGTGACCCCGGAGGACAAGCTGCGGTTGGCCCGCGTCATGCAGGAGACGGGCCTGGTCGTGGCCATGACCGGAGACGCGGTCAACGACGCCGCCGCACTCAAGCAGGCCGATATCGGCGTGGCGATGGGCAGCGGTAGCGAGGTCACCAAGCAGGCCGCGCGGATGATCCTCACCGACGACAACTTCGGCACGCTGGTCCACGCCGTGGAGCTGGGCCGGCGGGTCTACGACAAGGTCGTCTCGTACATCCGATTCCAGATGACGCAGCTGCTGTCCCTGGTGATGCTCTTCGTGGCGGCAACGGCGTTCAACCTCAACGAGGGCGTCGCGCTCACCCCGACGATGGTGCTGTACCTGCTCATCTTCGTGACGGCCGCCGGCGTCGTGGTCATCGCTGTCGACCCCGGCGACCCCGATGTGATGAGCCGCCCTCCGCGGGACCCGAAGCTGCCGATCACCAACCGCGCCGCGGTGATCCAGTGGGCCTTCTACGGTGGAGTGCTGTTCCTCGCTGCGCTCGTCCCCCTCGCCTTCGGCCCGGATGACCCGAGCACCGACCAGGCGAGCGCCTCGATGACGATGACCTTCGTGGTGATGGGCCTCGGCACGGTCTTCAACGCCCTGACCAACCGGCGCGACCCCACCACGGGGCTCACGCCGCCGGTCCTGAAGGCGGCGGCTATCGCTCTGGTGCCGCTGGCGTTCGTCTACTTCGCCACCGTGCTGCCCACGCTCCAAGAGGGCCTGATGACGAAGGCCCTCACGGGCCCGCAGTGGCTGGCCGCCATCGTGCTCACCCTGCTGCTGCCGGTCGCCATCGAGGGCAGCAAGTGGATCCGGCGCCGGGGGATGGCGCCGGTCGCGGCGCCCGACGCCCCGCACGCCGTCGCGCCGGCGAGGGCCCTGGCGGACGCCTGAACCCTGGTCTCGGCCCCGACCCGGAACCTCCCGGTCAGCAGATGCGGGGCAGCTGCTCGGCGAGGGGCAGGTCGACCACCCGGGTGCCGCCGATCGGCGTGCGGGCCACCACGATCCCGGGGTGGTCGGCAACCACTGAGCCGATCGCCGCGGCGCCAGCCGAGACGGGGTCGGACCGCAGGATCTCCAGGGCGCGGTCGGCGTCGTCGGGCGCCAAGAACGCGACCAGCCGTCCCTCGTTGGCGACGTAGAGCGGGTCGAGCCCGAGGAAGCCGCAGGCGGCGCGTACGTCGTCGGGCACGGGGACGTCGGCCTCGCGGATCTCAACCCCGACCCCGGACGAGCCGGCGATCTCGTGCAGGGTGGCGGCCAGCCCGCCACGGGTCGGGTCACGCAAGGCGTGCACCTCGCAGCCCGCGCCCAGCAGCGCCTGCACGACTCCGTTGAGGGGCGCGGTGTCGGAGCGGATGTCGGAGCCGAACTCCAGCCCTTCGCGCACGCTCATCACCGCGATTCCGTGCAGGCCGATCGGGCCGCTCACCAGCACGACGTCGCCGGGCTGCGCCTGGTCGGGGCCGACCCGCACGCCGTCGGGCACCAGCCCCACCCCGGCGGTGGTGACGTACAGCCCGTCGCCGTGCCCGGCGTCGACCACCTTGGTGTCACCCGTGACGATCTCCACCCCGGCGGCACGGGCGGCGGCCGCCATCGTGTCGACCACGCGGCCGAGCTCGTCCATCGGCAGGCCCTCTTCGAGGATGAACCCGACGGTGAGGAAGAGCGGGACGGCGCCGCACATGGCCAGGTCGTTGACGGTGCCGTTGACCGCGAGGTCGCCGATGTTGCCGCCGGGGAAGAACCGCGGCCGCACCACGTACGTGTCGGTGGACAGCGCGAGCCGTGAGCCGCCGGCCGAGACGACGGCTCCGTCGCCGAGTTGTCCCAGCGCCGTCCCCTGGGCGCCGCCGGTGAAGGCGGGCACGAAGAGGTGTTGGATCAGCTCGCCGGACAGCCGCCCGCCGCCCCCGTGGCCCATGACGACCGCGGGGTGGTCGCGCAGCGGGGCCGGGCAGGCCCAGCCCTCGAGGTCGAGGTGGTCGCTCACGTGATGTCCTCAGCCCGCCGGCGCCGACGCCGGGGCCCCAAGCCGCCGGAACTGGTAGTAGGCCGCGCAGGCGCCCTCGCTGGAGACCATCGGGGCCCCGAGCGGGGTGCGCGGGGTGCAGTCCGTGCCGAACGCCTCGCACTGCGCCGGCTTGATGAGCCCTTGCAGCACCTCGCCGCTGCGGCATCGCGGGGACTCCTGCGCGGCGATGCCGCCGACGTCGAAGCGCTGCTCGGCGTCGTACGCCGCCCAGCGGTCGGCCAGCCGCCACCCGGACGCCGGGATGACCCCGATCCCGCGCCAGGCCCGGTCGGTGACCGTGAAGACGTCGGCCACCACGCGCTGCGCCTCGAGGTTGCCCTGCGCGCTGACCGCGCGCGGGTAGGCGTTGTCCAGCTCGGCGCGCCCCTGCTCCAGCTGCAGCACGACCCGGCGGATGCCCTCGAGGACATCGAGCGGCTCGAAGCCGGTCACCACGATGGGCACGCGGTACGCCTCGACGAGCGGCGCGTACTGCGACGTCCCCATCACCGTGCACACGTGGCCCGCGGCCAGGAAGCCCTGCACCCGCCGCTCGGGGGACTCCATCAGGGCGGTGATCGCCGGCGGCACGAGCACGTGGCTGACGAGCAGCGAGAAGTTCGCGAGCCCGAGCCGGTCGGCCATCAGCACCGTCATCGCGTTGGCGGGGGCGGTCGTCTCGAAGCCGATGCCGAAGAAGACGACCTGCTTATCCGGGTTCTGCTGGGCGATCCGCACCGCGTCGAGCGGTGAGTACACGACCCGCACGTCGCCGCCGCGGCTCTTGACGCGGAACAGGTCGTCGGTCGATCCGGGCACCCGGATCATGTCGCCGAACGAGCAGAAGATGACGTCGGGCCGGGCCGCGATGGCGAGCGCGCGGTCGATCGTCTCCAGCGGCGTCACGCACACCGGGCAGCCGGGCCCGTGGATGAGCTCCACCTCGGCGGGCAGCAGCTGGTCGATGCCGTTGCGGATGATGGTGTGCGTCTGGCCGCCGCACACCTCCATCACCGCCCACGGGCGGGTGACGGCCGCCGCGATGTCGTCGAGCAGCCGGCGGGCGAGCACCGGGTCGGCGAACTCGTCGAGGTACCTCATGCCGGGCCTAGCTCGCCGTCGAGGATGCCGACCGACCGCATCAGGGCGAGGGTCTCCTGGGCCGAGGCCTCGTCGAGCCGGGTGAGGGCGAAGCCGACGTGCACGATCGTCCACTCGCCGACCTGCAGGTCGGGCACGTACGCCAGGCAGACCTCCTTGCGCACCCCGCCGAAGTCGACGGTGCCCATCGCCATGCCGTCGGCCTCCCAACGCTCGTCGACGCGTCCGGGGATCCCCAGGCACATGTCAGCTCCCTCCTCCGGCGGCGACCACCGCGGCCTGGCCCAGCGCCAGGCCGCCGTCGTTCGGCGGGACGACCCGGTGGACCAGCACCGCAAGTCCATGGTCCTCCAGCCTGCTCCGACACGCACGGGTGAGGACGGTGTTCTGGAAGACCCCTCCGGTGAGCCCCACCACCGCGACGCCGGTCTGCTCCCGCACGAGCAGGGCCGCCTCGGTGACGGCGGCGGCGGTGGCGTCGTGGAAGGAGGCGCCCACGGCCCCGGCCGGGGCGCCGCGGAGCACGGCGGAGACGGCCGCCCGAAGCACGGGGGCCGGGTCGAGGAGGAGGGCCCCGCCCTCATCGCGGACGTCGTAGCGCCACGAGCCGGGGGCAGCGGCCGCCACGGCCGCGAGCGCCTCCAGCTCGATCGCGGCCTGCCCCTCGTACGTGGCGTCCTGGCAGACCCCGGCGAGCGCGGCGACCGCGTCGAACAGCCGGCCCATGCTCGTGGTCGGGGTGCAGCCCGCGCCCCCATCCAGCATCCGGCCCACGACCCGGCGCTCGGTGTCGTCGGCCGAGGCCACCGCCGGGAGCCGGTCGTCCCAAGGCAGACCGGCGGCGTGCAGGTGGGCCAGCGCCGAGCGGGCCGGGCGGCGGATCGCGGCGTCCCCGCCGGGCAGGGCGACCGGCGCGAGGTGTCCGACGCGCTCGGCTGCGGCGTAGCCGCCGAGCAGCAGCTCGCCGCCCCAGATCGAGCCGTCCCGGCCGTACCCGGTGCCGTCGAAGGCGAAGCCGAGCACGGTGACATCCGGGGGCACCCCGTGCTCGGCCAGCAGCGACGCCAGGTGCGCGTGGTGGTGCTGGACGAGCCGCAGCGGGACGCCGGCCGCGGCCGCCCGGCGCTCGGCCCAGCCGCGGGACAGGTAGGCGGGGTGCAGGTCGGCGACGACGGCCTCCGGCTCGATGCGGGCTAGCGGCGCCAGGGTGTCGGCGACCCGGGCCAGCAGCTCCAGCGTCTCGAGGTTGGCGGTGTCGCCGATGTGCTGGCTCATCCAGGCGCGGCGCCCCGAGGCCAGGCAGAGCGTCGTCTTGAGCTCGCCGCCGACGGCCAGCAGCGGCGGCGCGTCGAGCGGCAGGCGCACGGGCAGCGGCGCGTAGCCGCGGCTGCGCCGCACCGGCTGCGCGGCTCCGTCCACGACGCGCACCACCGAGTCGTCGCACGCGGCGTGGATCGGGCGGTCGTGGTGCAGCCACGCGTCGGCGATGCCAGCCAGCCGGGCGTCGGCCTCGGCGGGCTCGGTGGCGAGCGGCTCGTCGGTCAGGTTGCCCGAGGTGAGCACCAGCGCGTCGAGGGCCGGACCGGGGAGGTCGGGGTGCGCCGCCAGCAGCAGGTGGTGCAGCGGGGAGTACGGCAGCAGCAGCCCGATCGAGCCGTTGCCGGGCGCGACCGCGGCGGCCACCGCCCGCGCCATCTCGGCGTGCGCGACGGGCACCAGCACCACCGGGGCCTGCGGGCTGGCGAGCAGCCCGGCGGCGACCTCGTCCACGACCCCGAGCGACTCGGCCACGGAGAGGTCGCGGACCAGGACCGCGAACGGCTTGGCCGCGCGCTGCTTGCGCTCGCGCAGGCGGGCCACCGCCTCGGGCCGGCGCGCGTCGCAGGCAAGGTGGTACCCGCCCACACCCTTGACCGCGACGATGCCGCCGCCGCGGAGCACCCGCAGCGCCTCGGCCAGCGCGGCGTCGCCGGCCGACGTGGGCTCGGCCGAGCCCTCGGCGCGAAACGACAGCCGCGGGCCGCACACCGGGCACGCGGTGGGCTGGGCGTGGAAGCGTCGGTCGGCGGGGTCCTCGTACTCGCGGGCGCAGTCCGGGCACAGCGGGAAGCCGGCCATCGTGGTGTACGGCCGGTCGTACGGGACGCCGCGCACCAGCGTGAACCGGGGCCCGCAGTACGTGCAGGCGGTGAAGGGGTAGCGGTGCCGGCGGTCGGCCGGGTCGAGCACCTCCGCCATGCAGTCGCCGCAGACAGCTGTGTCGGGGGGGATGAGCGCCACCTCGGCCGCGTCGGCCTCGCGGCTGGCGACGATGGCGAAACCCCGGCCGCCCGCCACGTCCCGTGCCTCCACGGAGACCCGCTCGATCACGGCATTGCCGGGGGCCTCGTCGCGCAGCCGCCGCAGGAAGTCGTCGACGGCCGCCGGGTCGCCCTCGACCTCGGCGAAGACCCCGGCCGCGTCGTTGCCCACGTGCCCGACCAGGTCGAGGGAGCGGGCCAGCCCGTGGACGAACGGCCGGAAGCCCACGCCCTGCACGACGCCGGTCACCCGGATGTGCACGCGGATCCGTCCCGTGGGGTCGTCACCGCGGGCCACTGCACCGCCGGGCGGCCGCACTAGCCGGCCCGCTGCCGGGTGGCCCGACCGCTGACCGACTCGCCCACGGCCAGGCCGATGAGCACGCCGAGGGCGATGGCGACCATCGTGGCCGCGGTGGCCGCGAGCGTGGCGAGCGCGTCGATGCTGTCCGCGCCGATCAGCTGCGTGACGCCGACGAGCCCGAGTGCTCCGGGCACCAGCAGCCAGAAGGCCGGCAGGAAGCTGACCTGGGTGGGCGGCCCGCCGCGCTGCGTCGCGACGTACGTGGCCACGGGCGCCATCGCCAGGGCGCCGACGAACGCCGACAGGGTCGCGCCGAGGAAGAATCCGCCGATCACCTGGCCGCCGTAGGCGACGTACAGCACGAGCAGGATCCAGCCCAGGCTCGACAGCCGGGCGCAGTTGTGCACGACGACGCCGATCCCGAAGACGGCGACCCCGACCCACGGAGCGAAGTCCCCCAATGGCGTCGCGGCGGATGCGGTCACCTCGGTCGCGGGAACGCCGACGAGCTGGGCCCCGGCCACGATTCCCAGCGCGAGCAGCACCAGCTGCATGGCCCCGGTCGCGAGCCGGCCGGATCCGGAGAGCATCTGGCCGGTGGACAGCTCGATCGCGGCGGTGGTGAGCAGCGCCCCCGGGAGGAACGTCACCAGCGGTGCCACGAGGGGCGCGAGGATGCCGAGGTTGAGCTCCGTCCCCGCCAGCAGGAACACCGTCGTCGACACCGCGAAGGCGCTCAGCACCGGGAGCACGGCCCTGGATGCGGTGGTGAGCCGCGGCGCGTACAGCTGCAGGGCCCCGACCGCGGTGCCGAGGACGGCGGCCACAGCGATGTCGAGCGCGCTGCCGCGCAGGACCAGGGCCAGGCCGGCGCACAGGGCCGCGTAACCAGCGGTGCGCGCCAGCGGGCCGAAGGGAGGGGGGCCGGACCGGATCCGCTTGACCTCGGCGGTCAGCCGGCTGGGGTCCGAGCCGCTCTGGGCCGCCTCGGCGGTCAACCGGGAGACCGCATCGATCTGGTCTAGCCGCAGCTGGGCGACCCCGGCGGCGGCCACCGCGGTCTCGACGGGCTCCGCGCCCGGCACGGTGATGAACAGCGCGGTCGGCAGCACCACGATCTCGGCGTTGGCGACGCCGTGGGCCCGGGCGATCTGGTGCAGGTTGGTCTGGGCGGCGGCAACCGCGAATCCCGAGTCCACCATGGCCTCGCCCAAGGCGATCAGCATCGGGGTGAAGCCGGCCGGAGCAGGAGCCCCCGCCGGCCCCACCGCCGGGATGGGCTCGGTGATGGGCTCAAGCGGCGCCGCCAGCCCTGTGCCCTTGGGCCGCGGGCTGGGCCGCCACCACCACAGCGCCGCGCCCGCGGCGAGCAGTGCCGCCACTGCCAGCAGCACGCTGATCGCGGAGATGCCCGAGTCCTGCGCGGCGGGCGGGGTCGCCGGCCGCACCGGCGCGGCCGAGGCGGTGACCTCGGCCGACGG
>Ga0114939_10001770_pt1 | contig 16772 bp, 18 predicted proteins | sample AshMeaCrysSpring_FD_87196 | JGI IMG/M metagenome (GOLD analysis project Ga0114939, IMG submission 87196) | Groundwater microbial communities from Big Spring, Nevada to study Microbial Dark Matter (Phase II) - Ash Meadows Crystal Spring | ecosystem: Environmental > Aquatic > Deep subsurface >... | reverse complement strand
GCGGCGAGCTCGACGCTCGCGAAGCAGATCGAGTCGGGCGCCGAGGCGGACATCTTCGCGTCGGCCGACGAGCAGTGGATGGACTACCTGGCCCAGCGCGGGCTGATCGTGGAGGGCACCCGAGCGAGCAGGCTCGGCAACACCCTCGTTCTCATTACACCGATCTCGCAGCCGCGAAGCGTCGACATCAAGCCGGGTTTCGATCTCGCCGGCATGATCGGCGATGGACGTCTCGCGACCGGCGATCCCGCGCACGTGCCGGTCGGGCGATACGCGGAGCAGGCGCTGACGAAGCTGGGCGTCTGGCCGGCGGTGGCCCACAAGCTGGCGCGCACGGAAAGCGTCCGCGCCGCCCTGGCGCTGGTCGAGCGCGGAGAAGCGCCGTTCGGGATCGTCTACGGCACCGATGCGGCGATCAGCCCCAAGGTGCACGTCGCGGGGACCTTCCCGGCCGACACTCACACGCCGATCACCTATCCGATCGCGATCATCGCGAAGCGCGATCGACCCGAGGTGCGCCGCTTCCTCCAGTACCTGAACGGGCCCGAGGCCGGCGCGGTGTTCCGCGCCGCGGGGTTCAGCGTCAAGCAATAGCCGTGCATGTGCCGACAGGCCGCTCGAGTGGTCGTAACGGGCGCGTAGTGCTCGTGGCCGAGGACGCGGCTCTCAGGCGGTTTCGTCAATAGGCATGCAGTTCCGCCGGAGCGGAGGCCGGAAGCGATGGTCGCGGTGATCTTCTACGCGAAACCCGGGTGCAAGGGGAACGAGCGGCAAGTGCGCGTGCTGCGGAGCGCCGGCCACGAAGTCGTCGTGCGCGACTTGTTGTCCGAGCCCTGGACCGCGGTTCGCCTGCGCAGCTTCTTTGGCGAGCGGGACGTCGCCGACTGGTTCAACCGGTCAGCGCTCCGGATCAAGAGCGGCGAGGTCGTTCCCGAAGATCTCTCGGCCGAAGCGGCGATGGCGCTACTGGTGCAGGACCCAGCCCTCATCCGCAGGCCGCTGATGGAAGCCGAAGGCCAGCGATCCGCCGGCTGGGAGCCCGAGCAGGTCGATCGGTGGATCGGACTGGGCTCCGCGATGTCGCCCGGCAAGGAAGGCTGCGCGCGGGAGGCGCTCGAGTCGAGACGCAACGAGGCCGATCGCTGCGTCCCTGACCGCCGCTCACCCAACGCCGGGACCGGGCAGCGAGACCTCGAACAGGATCCGGTCAGTCGAGATCGATCGGCGCGGCGGTGACCGAGTCACCGTCGATCGCCACCGACTTCACGAGGGCATGGACGCGGCGTCCGGGCGCCAGATCGAGCCGCTCCACGGAGTCCCGCGTCACCCGTGCGAGCAGGACTGCGCCCTCCGCGTCCACCTTGACCTCGGCATACGGTCCGGGCTCGTTCGCGATCTCGGTCACCACGGCCTCGAGCGCGTTCTGCACGCTCAGGCCGACGGGCGGAGCGATCGCGAGGATGACGTCGCGCGCACGGATGCGAACCCTGACGCCCGTGCCGACGGGCAGGTCGAAGCGCGGCAGCAGCAGGCCGAGTCCCCGCACGGCCACCCGCGTGAGCCGGTGCCGGTCGTCATGGCCGACCACCCGGCCCTCTAGCACCGAGCCCGCCTCGAAGCGGCCGAAGAACGCCTGCAGGTCGCGCCGCTGCGAGAGGTCGGCGGGCGTCCCCTGCGCGACCACGCGACCGCCGTCGACGACGACGATCGTGCTCGCGAGCCGTAGCACCTCCTCGACCGCGTGGCTCACGTACACGATGCGCAGGCCGAGCCCGTCGCGGAGCCGCTCGACGTAGGGCAGGATCTCGAGCCGACGTGCGGCGTCGAGCGAGGCGAGCGGCTCGTCCATGAGCAGCAGGCGCGGCTGCGCGAGCAGCGCACGCCCGATGGCGACGCGCTGCTTCTCGCCGCCGGAGAGGCGCAAGGGGCGCCGGTCGAGCAGGTGCCCGATGCCGAGCAGATCCACCACGGCGTCGAAGCCGATGGCGCGATCGCCGGCCGGCGCACGCTTCAGCCCGTAGGCCAGGTTGTCGCGCACCTTGAGGTGCGGGAACAGTCGCGCGTCCTGGAACACGTAGCCGACGCGGCGGCGCTCGGCAGGCACGTCGACGCGGCGCTCTGCGTCGAACAGCGTGTCGCCGCCCGCGACGATGCATCCGCTGTCCGGCCGCAGGAGACCGGCGATCGCCGCGACGATCGTCGACTTGCCGCTGCCCGACGGCCCGAAGAGCGCAGTGAGGCCGCGCGCGCGCGTGGCGAACTGCGCGTCGAGCGCGAACGCACCGAGCCGCTTGCGGATGCTGACTTCGAGGTCGGCCGGCGCAGTCATGTGCGCCGATTCTCGCCCGGAGGCGGTGTCCCCGGCGGCCGCCCTGAGCGACGGTGGTGCGCGGTCCATTAGCCCGCGAGCATCGCGCGCGCGCGGCGGGCAAGGAGCTCGGAGAGCACAAGGCCGCCGAGCGCGAGCGCAATCGAGAGCGACGCGAGGCGTGCTGCGGCCGCCTCGCCGCCCGGCGTCTGCGTCGCGGTGTAGATCGCGAGCGGCAACGTCTGCGTGACGCCGGGGATGTTGGACACGAACGTGATGACGGCACCGAACTCGCCGAGCCCGGCGGAGAAGGCGAGCACCCCGCCGGCGAGGATGCCCGGCACCATCAGCGGCAGCGTGATCGTGAAGAAGCGGTCGAACGGCCCGGCGCCCAGCGTCCGCGCCGCGTCCTCGAGCCCGGTGTCGATCGCCTCGATCGAGAGCCGGATGGCGCGCACCATCAGCGGAAAGGTGGTCACGGCGATGGCGAGCGACGCGCCCGCGGAGGTGAAGACGAGCTTGATGCCGAACCAGTCGTAGAGCGGCTTGCCGAGCACGCCGCGGATGCCGAAGAGGATGAGCAGCAGGTAGCCGACCACCACGGGCGGCACCACCAGCGGCAGATGCACGAGACCGTCGAAGAGCGTCTTGCCGGGGAAGCGCCGCCGCGCGAGCACCCAGGCGCATGCGATGCCGAGCGGCAGCGCGAACAGCACCGCGCGCAGCGAGACCGCGAGGCTCAGCCAGAGCGCCTGCAGTTCGGCTTCGGTCAGCAGGGCGAGCTCGCCACGCGTGGACGCGTGCGCTCGGCGATGCCGGCGCAAGCGGTGGTCAGGAGGAGCAGCCCGAGCGCCGGATCGGGCAGGGCGCCCGCGGCGACTTTCGGGCTCACGAGTTTCGGCACGAAGCGCCCCTGCCGGCGGTCGCCGGGCACGACGATCCGGGCGAGCCGGCGGCGATCCAGCCGCCGGCCGTCTGGCCGTGGGCGGTAACGTTCCCGGCACTGGCGAAAGGTGAGCCGAGTGCCTTGCAGCCGTCCGCCCCGGCAGGCGACCGCGTGTGTTTCGCGAGCCGATCGCGGAAGACGGTCGCGTCGACGCAACCGCGCGCCGTGCCGGCGGGCAGGATCGCGACGGCGGTGTGCGCAGAGGCGGACAACGCGAGGTTCGTCATGAGTCTCGACGTTCGTTTCGCGACGGGGCATCGACACACGAAAGGGCCGTCGCTCCACGCAATGTACACAGCTACATCACGAGAACGCAACCCCGTATGCAACCGGTGCCCGACGAAGGCGCACGGTGCTCAGTCGAGCCGGAATCCCAGCGCGCGCAGCTCCTCGCGGGTCTCCGGCGACTCGAGTAGCGCGCGGAATGCCACCACGGCAGGACGGTCGAGCCGCGCCTTCGGCACGACGAAGTCGTAGCGCTCCTCCTGCACCGGGATGAGCCCGAGCCCGTACTGGCGCGCCACGGTGTCGATCGCCACGCCCCAGTCGGCGCGGCCCTGCGCCACCGCCACGGCGACCGCGTTGTGCGACTTCGTCTGCGTGCCGTGACCGCGCGGCCGCGCGCCGTCGAGGAGACGGTCGATGATGATGCGCGTGCCGCTGCCCGCGTTGCGATTCACCATCACGCAGGCGGGATCGGCGAGCGCTGTACGCACCGCGTCCGGCACGCTCCGGCCCTCGAAACGCGCATCGCCGTGCCGATACACGATGCCCTGCATGCGTCCGTAGCCGGGAACGAGCGCGAGCGTGTCGGTGAGCAGCGGCCGGTTGTACTCGCCGGTCGCCGGGTCCATCAGGTGGATGCCGGCGACGTCGCACTCGCCGCGCTTTGCGGCGGTGAGCCCGCCCTGGCTCCCGACCTGCAGCGCCTTCGTGCGCAGCCCCTGCCGCACGAGCTTGCCGACGAGCAGGTCGAGTCCGACGCAATGGCTGCCGATGCACACGAGGTCGGCGGGCTCGAGCCGCTGCCCGAGGAGCTGCACCGCCACCTCGCGGCCGGCGTCGAGGATCTCGGTGTGTTGGTCGATGGTGACGAAGCCGTCGGCGCCGCTGAAGGTCGTCACCGAGCCCGAGCCCTTGCCCATCGGATAGGCGGCAAGCCCGTCATCGGTCTGTACCAAGCCGACGAGCAGGTACTCGGTGCGGCCGCGCTCGGAGTTCACACGCATGGGTAGCGTCGCGGTGACGGTCTGGCGTCGTTCCGGAGGCAGGCCAGCATAGGCGCGCAGCACCGGCGCGAGGAACTCGTGGAACGTGAAGATCGCGGAGGTCGGGAAGCCGGGCAGGATCACCACCGGCTTGCCGCGCGTCACCGCCAGGCAGATGGGCTTGCCGGGCTTGAGCGCGACGCCGTGTGCGACGATGCCGGGATCGCGCAGCCGGCTCACCACGCGGTAGGACAGGTCGCCCTCGCCTTTCGACGTCCCGCCGGAGAACACGACCACGTCGCACTCGAGCCCCCGGTCGAGCGCCGCGGTGAGCGCCGTCTCGTCGTCGGGGACGACGCCGAGTGGCACCGCCTCGCCGCCGAGCTCTTCCACTGCGGCGCCGATGATCGCGGCGTTCGAGTCGTACACCGCGCCGGTCGGGAGGGGCTGTCCGGGCGCGACGATCTCGTTCCCGGTGGAGAAGATCGCGACGCGCGGCCGGCGCACGACCTCTGCGTCCGCACACCCGATCGCCGCGAGCACGCCGATCTCGCGCGAAGTGAGGCGCTGCCCGGCGCGGAGCACCGTCTCGCCGCGTGCAATGTCGGTCCCGGCATGGCTCACGTTCTCGCCCGGCGTGACGGCGCGCCGCACCTCGACGCACTCGCCTCGGGCGGAGGAGACGAGCTCGGTGTGCTCCACCATGACGACCGCATCGGCGCCGCGCGGCACCATGGCGCCGGTGGCGATCGGCGTCGCGACGCCGTTGCCGACCGCGTGCTCGGGGACCATCCCCGGCGCCAGCACCTCGGGATTCAGCCGCAGCGTGTGGACGGTCTCCTCCATCGCGCCGTAGGTGTCGCTCGCCTGCAGCGCGAAGCCGTCGACGTTGGCGCGGTCGAACCCCGGCACGTCGACCTCGGCGACGACGTCCGACGCGAGCATGCGATCGAGCGCCGCGGCGAGCGGCACGCGCTCCTTCCCGAGCGGCGCGAGGCGCAGGTGCCGCCGGAAGCGCTCGGTCGCCTCGTCGCGGGTGATGACGTCGAGGAACTGCGATTGCCGGGATGCTGCCGTCACGCCGTGGCCTGTCGAAGGGGAATGCGTTGCGCCGCTCGGAGGGAGCGACGTCAATCGTACAAGTACACCGTGACCTCGGCGCCCGGGCCGTGCCCCTCGCTCTCGGCAGGCACGATCACGAAGCCGTCGGCGCGCGTCGTGGACGAGAGCATCGATGCGCCGCTGAGTGCGAGCGGCTCGACCGCCCCGTCGACGAGGCGCACGCGGCAGTAGTCCACGCGGCCGATCGCCGAAACGATCTTGCGCGCGACCGTGGCGCGACGAGTGCGATGCGGCCAGTCCGCGGGACGCCCGCCGAGCGCGCGGATCGCGCGCCCCGCGAAGAAATCGTAGGCGCACAGGCACGACACCGGATTGCCGGGCACGAGGAAGACGAGCGCGGCGCCGATGCGTCCCGCGCCGGCGGGGCTCGAGGGCCGCATGGCGACGCCGTGGATCGCGAGCTCGCCGAGCTCGGCGACGAGCCGGGGCGCGTGGTCCTCGGTGCCGACGCTCGAACCGCCGGACACGAGGATCACGTCTGCGCCCGGCGCGCGCAACGCCGCGGTGATGACTTCGGGGTCGTCGCCGAGGCGCTGGTGCGACTCGAGCACGGCGCCGTCACGCGCGAGCAGCCCGCGGAGCGTGTACGAGTTGGCGTCGTAGATGTCGTAGGGCCCCTTCGGCCTGCCGGGGGCAACGACTTCGTTGCCGGTGACGAGCACGCGCACCGTCGGCCGGCGCACGACTTCGACCTGCGCGATGCCCAGCGATGCGACGAGCCCCACATCCTGGGGCCGCAGCCTTCGGCCGGCGGGCAGCGCCGCCGCACCCACCGCGACGTCCTCGCCGATGCGGCCCACGTGCTGCCACGGCGCCACGGGCCGGCTGATCTCGATGCGCCCGTCGACCTCGCTCGCGTACTCGGCCGGCACGATGGAATCGACGCCTCGCGGCACCGGCGCGCCGGTCATGATGCGGATCGCGGCCCCCGGCGGAACGGCACCGGCGAACGGCTGCCCCGGCAGCGACTGCCCGAGCACGGCGAAGCCGATCGGGTTGTACTCGCTCGCGCCCGCCGTCTCCGTGCCGCGCAGCGCGTAGCCGTCCATCGCCGCGCGATCGAACGCCGGCACTGCGATCGGCGCAATCACGTCGACGGCCAGCACCCGGTCGGCGGCGTCCTCGACCGTCACGGTCTCGCCCGGCAGGCGGGGCGCGTGCGCGTCGATCCACGCGAGCACGTCGCGTACCTCGCTGCGCCGGGCGAAACCGTGCATGCGGACATCGGCAGGGGGGGGCTTGGAGGACATGGCTTGATCGCGACTCCCGACAGCAACCGATTCGGAAAGGCTGGCGAGGGTCGCCCGCCGCCAGGAGCGCCGGCGCGACCCGGGCTTCGGTTCCCGCGTAACCTCGCGACGATAGCCTACCGCGCGATGTCCCCCTCTGCATCTACGGTTCCGCTCGGCCAAGCCCTGCTGTTCTGGCTCAAGCTCGGCTTCGTCTCCTTCGGCGGCCCCGCCGGGCAGATCGCCTTGATGCACACGGAGCTCGTCGAGCGGCGGCGTTGGATCTCGGAGCGACGGTTCCTGCATGCGCTCAACTACTGCATGCTGCTGCCCGGCCCGGAGGCGCAGCAGCTCGCCACGTATCTCGGCTGGCTGATGCACCGTACCTGGGGCGGCGTGGCCGCGGGCACGCTGTTCGTGCTGCCGTCGTTCTTCGTGCTCGTGGCGCTGACGTGGATCTACCTGCGCTTCGGGAGCGCGCCTGCGGTGGCGGGCTTCCTCTACGGCATCAAGCCGGCCGTGACGGCGATCGTGTTGTTCGCGGCCTGGCGAATCGGCTCGCGCACGCTGCACGGTCCCTGGCACTGGGGGATTGCCGTGGCGGCGTTCGTTGCCATCTTCGCGTTCGACGTGCCCTTCCCCGCGATCGTGATCGCGGGCGGCTTGGCGGGCTGGATCGGTGGGCACCTGAGGCCGGATCGGTTCTCGCGCACCGCGTCGCATGGTGCAGCGGACGCCGCGCACGCACCGGCGCTGATCGACGACACGACGCCCCCGCCGCCGCATGCGCGCTTCTCGTGGTCGCGGCTCGCGCTGGTCGTCGCCGTGTTCGTCGCTCTTTGGGCCGCGGCCTTCGGCGCCCTCGCGGCGCGCGGCCCGGCCGACGCGACGCTCGCGCGCATGGCCGCGTTCTTCACGCGCGCGGCGCTGCTCACCTTCGGCGGCGCGTACGGCATGCTGCCCTACGTCCTCCAGGGTGCCGTGGCGAAGCACGGCTGGCTCACCGCCGACCAGATGATCGACGGGCTGGCGCTCGGCGAGACGACGCCGGGCCCGCTCATCATGATCGTGGCGTTCGTGGGCTTCGTCGGCGGGTGGACGAAGGACGTGCTCGCGGCGGGCGCGCTCTTCTGGTCGGGCGTCGCGGGGGCGGCAGTCGCGACCTTCTTTACGTTCCTGCCGTCGTTCCTCTTCATCCTCGCCGGCGGACCGCTTGTGGAATCGACGCACGGCGACGTGCGCTTCACCGCGCCGCTCGCCGGCATCACCGCCGCGATCGTCGGCGTGATCGTCGACCTCGCGGCGTTCTTCGCCTGGCACGTGTTCTGGCCGCACGGATTCGCCGGCAGTCTCGACGGGCTCTCGCTCGCGATCGCGCTTGCGGCGTTCGTCGCGCTCTACCGATTCAGGGTTGGTGTCGTGCCGGTCATCGTGGCGGCCGGAGCGTGCGGGCTGCTCGTGCGCCTGCTCTCGTGATCACGAAGGGCCGAACGAACCCGGTCGTCCGCTCTATGGCGGGCGCGTCGTTTCGGACCTGTCTTTGCGCCAGCGCAACACCCGAGCACGGCCGGCCGCGCTAACCTGCCAGCGCCATCCGGCACAGCGACAGGGAAAGGAGAAAGAGTGGCCATCGGAAAGAAGGCACTGCGTGTGCGCAGGACCAAGGGTCGCAAGGGCCGCGGCGCGGCACTCGAGGCGAACGCGCCCGGCAAGGCGATGGAAGCGCTCGACCACGCCATGGGTATGAGCCGCAGTCAGGCCGAAGCGGCGTTCCGCGCTGCGGTGCGCAAGGTCGAGGAGATCATCCAGGTCGGCAAGCGTGAGCTGGACGTGGTGCGCAGCTCGGCGCGCGATGCGCTCGACCGACTGGTCGCGGCAGCCCAGCGCGCCCGCCACTCCGCCGAGGGTGAAGCGGTCGTGGTGAAGCGCGCCGTGAAGCGCGCCACCACCAAGGCGACGCGCGCCGTGAAGGCCGGCGCGAAGCCGGCGGGCCGCAAGGCGAGCAAGAAGCGCAAGAGCTGACCCGCGGCGCGCCCGCCCGGGCGGGCGGGCGCCGGCGGGACATCAGGACCGGGGCCGTGCACGCAGGCGGTTCGCGCGGCCCGCTGACGTGTGCGCCGCACTCCGGTGCATACTCTCGCGCGCCCTGGGGCGCACCTGCCCCGCCACTGCCGAGAGAACGCCATGCCCGCCTACCTGATCGTCGACGTCGAAGTCACCGACCCGCAGCAGTACGACAAGTACAAGGCGATCGCTCCGGCCGCGATAGCGAAGTACGGCGGGCGCTATCTCGTGCGCGGCGGCGCGCACACCGCCCTCGAGGGTTCGTGGCGACCGAACCGCATCGTGCTGCTCGAGTTCCCCGACGTCGATGCGGCGAAGCGCTTCTACGACTCGCCTGAGTATCGCGAGGCGCGCGCGCTGCGGGCGAACGCCGCGAAAGGCAACTTCGTCGTCGTCGAGGGGCTGTGAGATGTCCGCGCGCCCGCTCTGGCTTGCGGACCTCTTCGCCGCTATCGACGCGCAGGACGCGGAGCGCTTCGCGTCCTTCATTGCGGATGATGGCGTGTTCCTGTTCGGCAACGCGCCCCCGGTGGAAGGTCGTGCTGCGATCCGCGATGCGGTCGCGGGCTTCTTCGCGAGCATCCGCGGCCTCACCCATCGCGTCGACGACGTCTCGGTGGACGGGACGCTCGTCTGGTCGCGTGGTCTGGTGACCTACGTGCGCCACGACGGTTCGGAGCTCGCGGTGCCGTTCTGCAACTGCTTCGAGGTGCAGGGCGAGCGCATCCGCCGCTATCAGATCTTCGTCGACGCATCGGCGCTGTACGTGGCCTCGGCGTAGCCCTGGGCGAGCCGCTCGCCCCATCGCGAGGTGGATTCAACCCGTCGTTGCAACACTTCCCGATAGGAGGTGTGGATGGTTACTGCGAAGCGGCGATCGGATCGGGCAGGACGTGCAAAGATGAGGTCGCCGGGGCGGCCGCCGGTGTTGCACCGTTCGGAGAGGCGACCGTTCTGGGAGGCGATCGCCGCAGGATGCTGGCCAAGCCCGCCCCACTGCCGCCGCGTATGGCCGCGTAGGAGGCGCTGCATGCGCTTCCCTGAGTCGGGGTTGTTGAATCTGGCTTCCCCTCTTGCTGCGTCGACTCGAGGGCTCGGGCGGGATCGGTTGGGCTCGAAGGGCGAGACGCTCCCAATCGCGGCGACGGCGAGCCGGCTTTGCGGGTCGAGAGGCGGAGGCGGCTGCGATTTCGGCGACCGAGGCTGACCCCGCGGGTCTGCGCCGCCGCTTCTCTTCGCCTTGCACTGAACCGCGCAGCAGACCTCGGACGAGCAGGACGCTTAGTACGGCGCATACTTCTCGCAGCCTAAAAGAAGGCGGCAGTCCGCTCCACGAACCAGAATGCGGCGAGCGAGCCGACGGCATAGGGCGCAAGCCGCACGGCGAGGCGGCGAGCGGCGGCAGGGACACCTACCTTGCGCGCGAAGGCAGCGACGGCAAGCACCGCGCCGACGAAGGCGAGCTGCCCCAGCTCGACGCCGATGTTGAACGCGGCGAGCGCGAGCGGAACCTCGCCGCTCGGCAGGCCGATATCCGACAATGCGCTGGCGAACCCGAACCCGTGCAGAAGCCCGAAGCAGAATGCGATGAGCCACGGCCACTGCGCGGTCCTGCTCGGTTCGCCGCGGCGCATCCGCACGATCTCCGCCGCCACGAGCACGATGGAAAACGCGATGGCCGCTTCGACCGGAGGCCCGGGAACGTGCACCACGCCGAGCGTTGCGAGGGCGAGGGTGATGGAATGCGCGATCGTGAACGCGGTGACGGTGAGCACGAGCGCTCGGGTGTTACGCACGATCATCATCAGGGCCAGCACGAACAGCAGGTGGTCGTAGCCGAAGAGGATGTGCTCGACGCCGTGGCCGACGAACGCGGTGAAGACGGCGAACGCGCCGCCCGCCGGCGCGGCGACGTCCATCCACGGCCGCGAGCCGCGGACGAGCGTGGTAGTCATCTCGCCGTCGGTTGGCTGGAAGCGCACCAGCACGTCGGTGATCGTTCCCTGAAGGCCGGGGAACTCGATGCGCTGGCCGGCAAGTCCGCCCGGCACCTCGATCACGCGGCGCTCCACCAGCGAATCCGACAGCTCGCGTACGGCAGGCTCGGTGACGTTCCTTGCATTCTCCGGGAGCCTGAGGACGACGGGCAGGGGCATGCCCGCCATCACCGGAATCCGCCACAGCACGTCGTAGCGGACGGGCGAAGTCTGCCGGATCTCGAGAAACGCGGGACGCGCATCGTGCGCGATCGCGTCGCAGGAGACGACGAGCCAGAACAATGCAAGCAGGCGGAGGATGCTCACTCCGACCAGCGCAGCGGACTCTGCCGCAGGTAGGCGACGATCGCCTCGCGCGTATCGTTCTGCAGCCGGACGTTCGACTTCAGAAGCGTCGCGTACTCCGGCGCCGCATCCCAGTATTGCCATGCCGCCAGGTCCTGCGCGACGAAGCCCGCCATGTCCCGGTGCTCGCGGATGAACAGGCGGTACGCCTGGATGACGCGCTCGCGCGGGATGACGCCGCCGCTGTTGGCCTGCACGCTCAGGGCGAGCAACGCGGCCTGGATCTCCGCCGTGGTGCGCGAGCGATCGCGCAGATAGCGGTCTTCGATCCACGCCACCCGCGACACGCCGCGCAGCTCGAGGTCCGCAGCGAGCAGCGAGGACAGGCTCGTCGCGTTGCGGGCCTCCCACGCGGCGGTCAGCCGTGCCTCGATCCAGGCGGCATCGCGCGCATCGCCCGCAATTCCCAGCAGCAGCAGATAAAGCGGCAGCCGCGCCGCGAGTGCGGGATCGCTGACGAATGCGCGCAGCGCCCTGGCATCCAGCCGCGGCTTCGCGGCCCGCAGCGCGGCATACGGAGCGCCCGCAGCTTCCGCGTAGGCGACCTCCGCCAGCAGCGCCTCGCGGCTTTCGAGATTCGGTATCGCAACGTCAAGCCGGCGGTGCCATGCCGCCAGGTCGGCCTCTTGCGGGTGCTCGGTGGCGAGCTCGCGCAGCGCGCCGGCATGGCGCGGGCTGACCCACCCCAGGCTCACCCACATCGGCCACGGGTCGTCGCGCACGAGCAGCAGCGCCTTGCCGGCCGGTGCGGGCTCGCGAACCACGACCTCGGCGAGCATCGCGGCCGGTTTCGCGCCCTTGATGACCTCGATGACGCGGAACTCCTTCCCCGCCGGCATGGCGAGCACCGCGCGCGGCAGCTCCTCGAGATCCTGCGACGACGAGCGCGCGGCGGTACCGATGCAGAGCGGGCAGGCGGACGCGACCGCGCTCGCCAGGAGGAGCGGGACCGCCGCGAAGAATGCGCGCGCCATCACGACCCCGGCAGCACGACCTCGTAGCGGGCGCGCATCGATTCGTACAGCTTTGCCCGGGTCTTCTCCCGGTGGTCCTCGATCCAGGCGTTCCGGACTTCCGGCTCGATCGATTCGAAGTCGGGGATGCGCTGCGGCGTCATCGCGTCGATGAACACGAGATGCCATCCGTAGCCGGACTCCACCGGACCCGCCCACGCGCCGGGCTTGAGATCGGCAAGCCCACGCGCGAACTTCGGACCGAACTCCTTGGCGACCACCTCCATCGACCGGTCGCCGTAGTAGCTCTGGAACATGAATCGATCGCCGATGGCCACCGATACATCGATCGGCTTGCCGGACAGCTGCTCGAGTGCGGCCGCGGCGTCCGCACGGGTGTTCGCCCCCCGGCGGTCGGGGGAGAAGTACACGTGGCGGAAGGTCGCACGCGCCGGCAGCGCGAAGCGCTCCCGGTGGTTCTCGTACCACGCGCGGAGCTCGGCCGGGCTCGGCTCGTCGAGCTTCGACAAGTCCTCGGTCACGAACTCCATCTTGCGCGCGAGCTGGCGCCTGACGATCACGTCGTCCTTGTCGAGACCGAGCGCCAGCGCTTCGCGGTACAGGACCTCCTCGCGCACCTTCGCTTCGACCAGTTCCTGCATCTGCTGCGGAGTCGGCGGCGGCAGCCCCTTCGCCATCCATGCCAGGGCCATCTGCTTGAGGTCGTCCTCGCCGATGACGATGCGATAGGGCGCATCGCGCGCCGCATGGACCGGCTTGACGAGCTGCCAGGCGCCGAACAGCGCGAGCCCGACCAGCAGGAACTGGACGAGCGGCTCGCGAAGGATGCGCGCGACGATCACTTGCCCGCGGGCTTCCTGCCTCCGCCCGGGTTCAGCGGATTCAGTTGCGCCACGGCCGGGATGATCTCGTAGTTCGCGTACCCGAACTCGTTGCTGCGCGCGGCGATGTACTTTTCGCCAAGCTTGTAGACCGTGATCGACATCGCCGTGCCCGACATCGGGTTGACTATTCTGCCGTTGTTGATGAAGTAGGGCGAGGTGATGCCGAGCTCCGACTGCTCGACCGGGTTGCCCACCAGGCTCGGCAACGTGGTGTTCCTGCCCAGGAAGCGCAGCCAGATCTGGCCCTGGTTGGCCGCGAATTTCTGCGTGTTGAACCCGGGCTCGGAAGGCGGCGCCACCTTGGCGCCGGGGCCCGAATCGCCATAGACGACCTGGTACTTGTCGCCGGTGACGTTGTTCTGCAGCCAGGTGGACTTGCCGACCACCAACGCACGCAGCTGCGCGTCGTTGAGCGCCACCGCCCCCTGCTTCTTCAGGTCGCCGACCGTCATGTTCGTCTTGGCGGCCGCGCGCAGATTCGCACTCGGGGTGTACCAGATGGGCGACGTCCAGGCGCGCTCCTGGATTGTCGGCGGCACCACGTCAGGCGGTGCGATGCCCAGCTGCTTGGCCTGGATGGTCGTCCAGCGCGGCGTCGGGATTTCGAGCACGCGCGCGTAATAGAAAGCGTCGACGGACGGATCGAACTCGGGATCGGTCCACACCTTCTTCAGCTCAACGGCGCCGATCGAGTTGGTGTAGGTCGCGTTCTCCACGTCGACCGTGCTGCCGATCGGCGGGACGACACCGGTCAGCTTGTCCGCCTTGCGGTCGCCGGCCCAGACGACGTCGAAGACCTTCTCGAAGCTCTGTCCGCTCCTGCTCCAGCCCTTGACGATCTGGATACGGTCGAGGTTGCCGGCAGTCGGATCCTTCACCGCCCAGACGATGAAGGTCGGCGCGTTCGCCTTCCCGACAGGCAGATCGCCGCCCATCGGCACGCCCTTCGCGTAGCCCGTCTTGACCCAGGCCGGGTCGTTCAGCATTTCGGGCGTGTATTCCCAGCCGCCGAACAGCCGCACCTTGATGTGCGTGCCGCTGACGGCAAAGGTCTCCTTGCGCTGCATACCGTCGAACAGCGACGCACGTGTGTTCTCCTCGGCCCACACGCCGGTCAGACCGGCGGGGTACAGGTTGCGCGGGTCCATGCCGGCGGCGATCTGGCCGGACATCCGGATCTGCGGCGTCGCGTCGGTGAGAGCGTGGGCTCCGAACCAGTTCTCCTGGCGATAGGCCACGGCGGTGTTGTGCGAGTCGGCGGCGGCGCCGACTCCGAACTTGTGACGGATTGAAGCCCTTGCTGCTCTGCATCGCGATGCCGTCCTTCAGGGCCTGCCGCACGAAGCTGCCAACCAACTGGGGGGTGCGGCCGGGCGGATCGCCGATCAGGAACTGCATGATCTCGAAGCCGGCGAACTCATCGTTCGGCGACAGCAGCGGGTGCGTCTCGGACGTGCCCTTGATCTGGTGGATCTCGGTCAGCCGCTCGTTGCGCATGCGCGATTCGGCCCACGCGGCATCGATCGGGCGGCCGCGCAGGTCGACCTCGGTGGGGTACATGCGGCCGTCGGAGATGTTGGCGTTGTGCGAGATCGCCAGCAGCTCGTTGCCCTTCTTGCGCTGGCCGTCCATCCAGTTCCACAGGTCTTCCGGGTCGGGCGAATCCAGCGCGCTGAAGGGCGCGTCCGGGACCTTGTGACACTCCTTGAAGAAGACGTTGCGGTGCATGTTCATGTTGTTCGGCATCGACGTCCACTCGTAGGAGCAGAAGGCCGTGAACTTGCCCGGCTCGTTCGCCTCGTTGGCCGCGGCGATCGTTTCCTTCCAGACCGTGCCGGCGATCTTCGGGTCCATCAGCGACTTCACCGGGGGGCCGCCGAACAGCACCTTGGCCGCGTAGTTGAAGATGCGGATGCCCTCCTTTGCAAACGGCTTGTCGGGATTGATCTTCAACGGCTGCGCGGCAGGCAGCTTGCTCACCGGCGAGTTGGGGTCGTTGGCGTACTTGATGACGCCGACATACTCAGAGTGATCGGTGACGCCGGCCCAGTCGAGCGGCGTGACGATCTTGACCTCGAAGCCGGCCGGATGCTTGATCGGCTGGCCCTTGAAGTACTTGTACGCATCCGCCGGCCCGGTCACGCGGTTGCCGAGCAGCCACGCGTCGAGCGACCAGCTCGTGTGCACATGCGTCTCGCCGAAGTAGGCATCGCGGTCGGGATTGGCCGCCCACGACGGTGCCGCCGCGGCCAGGCGATCAACAGCATTCCTCTCTTGCGAACGGCGCACTGCATCTTGGTTGCTCCCCTTTCGTGGGCCGGCAATCGCCGGAGCTCTCGACATCTATCCCGGCACCTGCACCGCATCAGATGATCGGGTGGTCCCACCGAGTTGGCTTGATATTTTGCGACAATTCTCAGGATGCGCTCTCTTGCGGACGAGCGCCCGCACCACGAATCGCCTGCTCGACCGACGCGCGGGTGATAGCCCGTTGGCTTCTCCGAGGACGCTGTGAGAAGTCACTTGATCGGCCGTCATTTGCTTGAGGCGGATTCGTATCGAAACGCCGGCGACGCGCAGCGCTAACTCGAGCGCGTGACCTCGGCGCTGCGGCAGTTGAACTTCAATTCACGACGGCTTCCTTCGGCCTCGAAAGTTACGGACCAGTCCTCTAGGATCCGCAGCATAGACCTTTCCGTCGCAGCGTGACTCGGCTCGCAACGCACGCAACGCCGACGTCCGCCTCCGGCCGAGAGCCGACGATCAACAGATCACCACGTCCCCGCTTGCTTGAATGCCATTCACCCTTGGAAGGGTGCAACCTTGCGACCGGTGTGACTTCACTACCCGCGCACGGGTGTCTTCCTGCGACGTACCTCACTCGGCCACGCCCGGGCTCATCGCCCACCGGATGAACACCCAGACGACGAGCGCCCAGATCACAATGATCACCACGCTTGCCCACACGGCCGTCTTCTTCGCGCGCCCGAGTACGTCGCCGGCACGCGCGTGGGCGTCCGCCATCACCTCGTTCGGCACGAGCTTGAGCACGAGCGCTATACCCGCGGGGATGAGCACCAGCTCGTCGAGGTAGCCGAGCACCGGGATGAAGTCCGGGATCAGGTCCACCGGCGAGAGCGCATAGGCGACGATCGCGACCGCCAGCAGCTTCGCGTACCACGGCGTGCGCGGATCGCGCGCGGCGATGTACAGCGCGAGTGTCTCGCGCTTGAGGATGGCGGCATGACCCTTGAGTCGGTCGAGCCGCCCCATCAGGTGCGCAGCCCGCTGTGGATGCAGGCGATGCCGAAGGAAAGGTCGCGGAATCGCACCGCGGAGAACCCCGCCGCCTCGATCATGCCGGCGAAAGTGCGCTGGTCCGGGAACCGACGGATCGACTCGACGAGGTAGCCGTAGGACTCGGGCGAGCGCGCGATCCAGGCGCCGAGCCGCGGAATGACCGCGTGCGAGAACGTGTCGTAGAACGGGCGGATCGGCGCCGCGGCGCGCGAGAACTCGAGGCAGAGGAAGCGTCCCCCGGGCTTGAGCACGCGCCGGATGTCCGCGAGCGCCCCGCGCACGTCGGTCGCGTTGCGGATGCCGAAGGAGATTGTGAGCGCGTCGATCGAGGCGTCGCGGAACGGCAGCGACTCGCCGACCCCTGCCAGCCAGGCGATGCCGCGGTCATGCCGCTG
>Ga0114939_10001769_pt1 | contig 16773 bp, 15 predicted proteins | sample AshMeaCrysSpring_FD_87196 | JGI IMG/M metagenome (GOLD analysis project Ga0114939, IMG submission 87196) | Groundwater microbial communities from Big Spring, Nevada to study Microbial Dark Matter (Phase II) - Ash Meadows Crystal Spring | ecosystem: Environmental > Aquatic > Deep subsurface >... | reverse complement strand
GCAGCCGCATGGACGAGGTCATCTACGAGGAGTTCAAGGGCACCGGCAATTGCGAGATCTATCTCGACCGCCGCATGTCCGAGAAGCGCGTCTACCCGTCGATCCTGCTCAACAAGAGCGGCACGCGGCGCGAGGAACTGCTGCTCAAGCCCGAGATCCTGCAGAAGACCTGGATCCTGCGCAAGCTGCTCTATCCGATGGACGAGATCGAGGCGATGGAGTTCATCCTCGAGAAAATGAAGGCGACGAAGAACAACCTCGATTTCTTCGACATGATGCGTCGGGGCGGCTAGGTTAAAATTCTTGGTTGTCCGCGAGTGGCAAGTGCGTCGAAAGGGTCGGCGTGGCTGCCGCAGCTTCAAGCGCAGAGGTTTCCCATGAAAGAAGGCATCCACCCCGACTACCGCGAGGTCTGCTTCGTCGACCTGTCCAACGGCTTCAAGTTCGTCACGCGCTCCTGCGTGCAGAGCAAGGAAAGCGTCAAGATGGACGACGGCCGCGAGCTGCCGCTGGTCAAGCTCGAAACCACCAGCGAAACGCACCCCTTCTACACCGGCACTCAGAAGAGCGTCGACAACCTGGGTGGCCGCGTCGAGAAGTTCCGCACCAAGTTCGCCCGGGTCGGCATGAAGAAGTGACCGGTCCACGCGACCCTCGAAGGCAGCTACGGCTGCCTTTTTTGTTGCCCGCCGGCCGCCTGCGGCGCTGGGGCATGATGCCGACGTGAACACCCCGACACCGGCCCTCGTGACGAAGCGCGGCGCGCGCCGCATGCCTCGGGCGGCGCTGCTGCTGCTGTGCGCAGCCTACGTGCTGCCCGGCGTGTTCGGCCGCGACCCGTGGCGCAACGCCGACAGCGTTGCCTTCGGCTACATGCTGAGCCTGGCCGAGGGCCGGAGCGGCTGGTTGTCGCCGTCGCTGGGCGGCCTGCAGGCCAACGCGGCGCTGCTGCCGCACTGGCTGGGTGCGCTGTTCATCCGCGCGCTGTCGCCCTGGATCGACCCTGCGCTCGCCGCGCGCGTGCCCTTCGCCCTGCTGCTCGCGCTGGTGCTGATGCTCACCTGGTACAGCGCCTACCACCTGGCACGCACCGAGGCGGCGCAGCCGGTTGCCTTCGCCTTCGGCGGCGAGGCCGGGCCGGTGGACTATGCGCGGGCCATCGCCGACGCCGCGGTGCTGGCGTTGATCGCCACCCTGGGCCTGCTGCAGATGGGCCACGAAACCACGCCCGAGATGGCGCAGTTCTTCGGCGTCAGCCTGCTGTTGTGGGCCATGGCCGCGGCGCCGTACCGGCCCTGGCAGACGCGCCTGGCCGGGCCGCTGGCGCTGGTGCTCGTGGCCGACAGCGGTGCACCGTCGGTCGCCCTGGCCATGGCTCTGGCCGGCATGCTGGTGTGCGCAAAGTCCGCCTATGCCCAGGTGCGCCCGCTGGCCCTGTGGCTCGGCTCGGGCGCAGTTGCGGCATCGTGGCTGGCCTGGCGCATCGGCGCCTGGGCCTGGCACGTGGATGTCGACTTCGACCCGCGCGAACTGCTGCAGACCGGGCGGCTGTGGATCTGGTTCATGTGGCCGTCGTGGCTGCTGGCCCTCTGGACGCTGTGGCGCTGGCGCCGCCACCTGCAGCACCGGCATGTGTCGGTGCCGCTGGTCGTTGCCGGCGTGGCCCTGGTCTGCAGCTTCCTGATGGGCGGATCGGACCGGGCCCTGCTGCTCGGGCTGCCCGGCCTGGCCGTGCTTGCCGCTTTCGCGCTTCCCACCTTGAACCGCAGCACCACTTCGGCCATCGACTGGTTCTCGATGATCCTGTTCACGCTGGTTGCCGGCACGCTGTGGGTGATCTACCTGTCGGTGCAGACCGGCATTCCGGCCAAGCCTGCGGCCAACGTCGAACGCCTGGCGCCAGGCTTTACGCCACAGTTCAACCTGCTGGCGCTGGCGCTGGCCCTGGCGGGCACGCTCTGCTGGATCTGGCTGCTGCGCTGGCGTACCGGACGGCATCGCGAAGCGCTGTGGAAGAGCCTGGTGCTGCCCGCCGGCGGCGTGGCGCTGTGCTGGCTGCTGCTAATGACTCTGGGCCTGCAGATCCTGGACTACGCACGCAGCAACCGTCCCATCGTCGAGCGCATCGCGCGCCACGTGCCTGCCGGCGAATGCGTCGCGGCGCCGGACCAGCCATTGCACCTGGTGGCTGCGCTGGAGTTCTTCGGCCGCTACCGCGTCGATGCCCGCAGCGATGCTGCGGACACGCGCTGCAACTACCTGGTGCGCGTCGAACCCGTCAATGCAGCAAGGCCCGGCCCCGAGGGCTGGACGCGCATCGCGCGCGAGCGCCGGCCCACCGACCGCAACAACCTCACCTCGATCTACCGCCGCGACGCGGCGCGCTGATGCCGCTGCAGGCCGGGCCCGGCCGGTTGGCAGGAGATGGGGCCGATCAGCCGGCCGTCGCCTCGACGTCCGGTGTCCTCGCAGCCAGCGGCGCTCCCGTGCGCACGCGCGAGGGCGGCAACAGCAGCCTGAAGCTGGAGCCTTTTCCGGGCTCGCTCTGGATGTCGATCTCGCCGCCGTGGCGCTGCACCACGTGCTTGACGATCGACAGTCCCAGGCCGGTGCCGCCGGTGTCGCGCGAGCGGCTGCCGTCTACCCGGTAGAAGCGCTCGGTCAGTCGCGGCAGGTGCTCGCGCGCGATGCCGATGCCGGTGTCGCTGACGTTCAACTCGCCCCATCCGTCGGGGTGCACCGCCCAGGACACGGCAATCCTGCCGCCCGGCGGGGTGTAGCGCACGGCATTCACCACCAGGTTGCCGAGAGCGCTCTGCAGCTCGGACTCGTTGCCCGCCAGTTGGACATCGGCCCCGCCCTCGAAACGCAGTTCGTGCCGTCCTTCGGACAAGGCCAGCCCATCGGCCTGCGCGTGCCTCATGAGGTCGCCGACGTTCACCCAGCGGTCCGCCGGCGGTCGCGGACTGCCCTCCAGCTGCGCCAGCGTCAGCAGGTCGGCCACCAGTGCCTGCATGCGCTGCGCCTGGGCCGCCATCAGCGCCAACACGCGCTGCCGCTCGGCCTCGGTCAAGGGCAGCTGGCTCATCGTCTCGACGAAGCCGGCGAGCACGGTCAGCGGGGTGCGGATCTCGTGCGACACGTTGGCGACGAAGTTCCGCCGCATCAGTTCGGCACGCTCGCGCTCGGTGACGTCCTGCGTCAGCAACAGCTTCAGGCCGTCTCCATAGGGCTGGACCAGCACCGAGATGCGGTTTCCCCCGACGCCCGGGATGGCCACCGGCTGGTCGCTCGGCCCGGCCGCCATGTGTTCGACGAAGGCGGGCGCACGGACCAGGTTGGTCACCGGCTGCGCGACGTCGCGCTGCGGGTCCAGGCCCAGGTGGTCGGCCGCCACGCGACTGCACCAGGTGATCTTGTGGCCGGCGTCGAGCAGCAGCACGCCGATGGGCGAGGCTTCCACCGCGCTCAGCAACTGCGCCAGTCTCTGCTGTTCCTGCGCGACGAGCTGTTCGCGCCGGCTCAGCGCCTTGTGCATATGGTGGACGACATCTCCCCACAGACCCGAAGCCGCGGGAGCCGTACCCTGCGCGTCGCCGCGGAGCCATTCCAGCACGCGTGCCCCGGTCGTCGATTCGGCCACGAGCATCGCACCCAGAGCCAGCGCCGCACAGGTCAGCAGCCCGACCAGCGAGCTGCCCGTCAGCCATCCGGCCAACACGCCCGCCGAGGCGCAGAGCGCCAGCAGCGCGAGCGCCACCCACCACCGAAGCAACGGAGGACTCACGCGCCCTCGAGGCCCGCGCCACGCAACCTGCCCCAGCGGGACAGCAGGTGGTGCGTGCGCATCCGCACCAAAGCTTCAGGCCGATGCGGCGTGAGACTGCTCACTGATGCGGTACCCGGCTCCGCGCACCGTCTCGACCAGATGGGCGCAGTGCACCACCGACAGCGCGTCGCGCAGTCGCTTGACGTGCACGTCGACGGTGCGTTCCTCGATGAAGACATGGTCGCCCCAGACCCGGTCCAGCAACTGCGAGCGGCTGTGCACGCGCTCCGGGTGGGTCATCAGGAAGTGCAGCAACCTGAATTCGGTCGGACCGAGCCGCACCTCCTGCTGTATGTCGCCGACTTGCCGCGTCACCCGGCGGGTGGCCGGATCCAGGCGCAGACCGGACACTTCGACGGCGGCATCGAGCGCCTGCGGAGCCTTGCGCCGCAGCACGGCACGGATGCGGGCCATCAGCTCCTGCGTCGAGAAGGGCTTGGCCAGGTAGTCGTCGGCACCGGCGTCCAGGCCGACGACCTTGTCGGCCTCCTCGGCACGGGCCGTCAGCATGATGATCGGCAGCGAACGGGTGCGCGCGGTTTCCCGCCATTGTCGCGCCAGGCTCAGACCCGAAAGTCCCGGCAACATCCAGTCCAGCACCACCAGGTCCGGAAGCACGGCGCCCACCTCGGCCTGGGCCTGGACGGCGTCGGCCGCCAGCGTCACCTCGTGTCCCGCATGACGCAGATTGATCGCCACGAGTTCGGCGATCGCCGCTTCGTCCTCCACCACCAGGATGCGCGCCATGCCCGCTGCCTCAGCGCACCATCGATTCGACCGAATCCACGGGGTTGTGTCGCACGTCCGTGCCCTTGACCACGTAGATCACCGCCTCGGCCAGGTTCTTGGCGTGATCGCCGACGCGCTCGATGGCCTTGGCCACGAAGACCAGGTCGATGCAGGTGGAGATGGTGCGCGGGTCTTCCATCATGAAGGTGATCAGCTTGCGGATCAGGCCTTCGAATTCCTGGTCGATCTGGTCGTCCGACTTCAGCACTTCGAGCGCGCGGTTCACGTCCAGCCGCGCGAACGCATCGAGCGCCTTGCGCAGCTGGTTGACCGCCAGGTTCGATTCGTAGTCCAGATCGCCCAGCAGCAGCTTCAGCCGGCTGGACACGCCGGCATCGACCAGCCGCTGCACCGTGCGCGCGATGCGCGCCGCCTCGTCGCCGCCGCGCTCGAGGTTGGCAATGGCCTTGGAGATGGCCACCAGCAGCCGCAGGTCGCGAGCCGTCGGTTGGCGACGCGCGATGATGGTCCACAGATCGTTGTCGATCTCGACCTCCATCGCGTTGACGCGCTCTTCGGCCGCCAGCACCTGCCCGGAGGTCTCGCGGCTCAGGTGGGTCAGCGCATACACGGCCTGGCCGACCTGGGACTCGACCAGACCCCCCATCTCCAGCACGCGGCTGGAAATGGCACTCAATTCGGCGTCGAACTGCGAGGACAGATGCTTTTCGCTCATGGGAACCCTTTCAGCCGAAGCGGCCGGTGATGTAATCCTCGGTCTCCTTGCGCTTGGGCTTCATGAAGATGTCGCTGGTGGCGCCGAATTCCACCAGTTCGCCAATGTACATGTAGGCCACGAAGTCCGACACGCGCGCCGCCTGCTGCATGTTGTGCGTGACGATGAGGATCGTCACCTTGTCCTTGATCTGGCCGATCAGTTCCTCGATGGCGCCGGTCGCAATGGGGTCCAGCGCGGAAGTGGGTTCGTCGAAGAGCAGGATCTCGGGGTCGGTGGCCAGCGAGCGCGCGATGCACAGCCGCTGTTGCTGGCCGCCGGACAGGTTGACGGCGACCTCGTCGAGCCGGTCGCGCACCTCCTCCCAGAGCGCCGCGCCTCTCAGCGCCGTCTCGACCTTGTCCTCCAGAAAGCTGCGCGACTTCTCGCCACGCACCTTCAGGCCATAGGCCACGTTCTCGAAGATCGACTTCGGAAAGGGGTTCGGCTTCTGGAACACCATCGACACGCGCATGCGCACCTCGATCGGGTCCACCGCGTGGTCCAGGATGTCGACCTCGTCCGGGTGGAGCTGGATCTTGCCGTCGTAGCGGTTGCCGGGGTACAGGTCGTGCATGCGGTTGAAGCAGCGAAGATAGGTGCTCTTGCCGCAGCCGCTGGGACCGATCAGTGCGGTGACCTTGTTCTCGAACACCGGCATCGAGACGCCTTTCAGGGCCTTGAAGTCGCCGTAATAGAAGTCGAGCTTCTTCGATTCCGCCTTCAGCGGTGGCGCGTTTTCCGGCAGGGTCAGGGTCGAGGTCATGTCTGGCTTTCGAGGATGCGGGTCTTGCCGATGGGGTGTCTCACCACTTGATGTTCTTGCGCAGGCGGTAGCGCAGCCAGATCGCCGTCGCGTTCATGCCCAGCGTCAGCACCACCAGCACCAGGCTGGCCGCGGCCGCGTTCTGGTGGAACGCCTGATCGGGGCGCGACGTCCAGTTGAAGATCTGGATCGGCATCACCGTGAAGGGCGAGAACAGCCAGTCGAATATCCCGGCCGGCGGGTCGCCGCTGAAGGGCATGGGTGGCAGGAAGGCGATGAAGGTCAGCGCGCCGATGGTGATGATCGGCGCGGTTTCGCCGATGGCGCGCGACAGGCCGATGATCACGCCCGTGAGGATGCCGGGCATGCCGTAGGGCACCAGGTGATGGCTGACCACCTGCCATTGCGAAGCGCCGCAGGCGTAGGCGCCCTCACGCACATGCTGCGGAATCGCGCGCAGCGCCTCGCGCGTGGCCACGATGACGATCGGCAGGATCAGCAGCGCCAGCGTCAATCCGGCCGACAGGATGCTCTGGCCGAAGCCGAAGGTGTAGACGAACAGGCCCAGCGCCAGCAAGCCGTAGACGATCGAGGGCACGCCGGCGAGATTGGAGATGTTGATCTCGATGATGTCGGTGAACCAGTTCTTCTTCGCGTATTCCTCCAGGTAGATCGCTCCGGCCACACCCACAGGCACCGCGAACAGCGCCGTCACGAGCATCACCAGCATCGAGCCGACCCAGGCCGACAGAATGCCGGCCTGGCTGGCTCGGCGCGAAGGAAACTCGGTGAAGAATTCCGCTGACAGACGGGGGACCCCGTCGGTGATCATCGCGGCGAACAGCGCCGCCAGCGTCAGCACGCCGACCATCATGGCCAGCAGGCCGAGGGTTGCAAAAACGGCATCCCAGCGCTTGTGCACGCGGATGATGCCGCGCAGTTCCTCCGCGCGCTTGCTCAACGTGGCACTCATCAGTAGGCCTCCCGGTACTTGCGGCGCAACCAGTAGCCGATCAGGTTGAAGAACAAGGTCAGCAGCATCAGCGTCAGACCCGCAGCGAAGATCGTCTGATAGCCGATGCTGCCGTGCGGCAGGTCGCCCAGCGCCACCTGCACGATGTAGGCGGTGATGGTGGCGGCCGGCTCCAGCGGATTCAGCGTCAGGTTCGGCTGCATGCCTGCGGCAACGGCCAGGATCATGGTTTCGCCGACAGCGCGCGAGATGCCCAGGATGTAGGCTGCGGCAATGCCCGACAGGGCCGCGGGAACGACCACCTTGACGGCGGTCTGGAAGCGCGTGGCGCCCATCGCGTACGAGCCTTCGCGCAGGCTCATCGGCACGGCGCGCATCGCATCCTCGGACAGCGAGGACACGTAGGGAATGATCATGATGCCCATGACGATGCCGGCCGACAGCACGTTGAAGCCTGGCAGGTCGGGGTAGATCTTCTGCAGCAGCGGCGTCACGAACAGCAGCGCGAAGTAGCCGAAGATGATGGTCGGCACGCCGCTGAGCAGTTCGAGCAGCGGCTTCATGATCTCGCGGGTCTTGTGCCCGGCGAATTCCGACAGGTAGATGGCGATGATCGTGCCGAGCGGGATGGCGATCGCCAGCGCCACCGCGGAGCTGGTGACCGTGCCGGCCAGCAGCACGATGATGCCGAAGTGCGCGTCGTCGAACAGCGGCGTCCACTGCGTATCGGTCAGGAAATCCCAGACCGGCACGTGGCTGAAGAAGGCCAGGGACTCCTTCACCAGGACGTAGACGATGCCCACCGTGGTGAACACCGAGACGCAGGCCGCGAACAGCAGCACCATCTCGATCGCCCGCTCGCGCCGCTTGCGCTGCGCCTTGGTGCGGGCGTACTCGGCCAGCTTCGCGGCGCCTTTGGCGGTGGGAGTGGTCAAGGAAGCGCCTGCGGTGGAGGAGGTAATGGCCATTCTATGGAGCTCCTTGGGGGCATCTTCGGACATGCGGCCGTAGACGGCCCGTGTCTTACACGGGCCGTCCGGTCGCCTTCGATGCGAAGCTCAGTCCGGCTTCAGAGCTTGGCCTCGCGGGCCAGCAGTGCGTCGATGGTCACGCCCACCTCGGCTTCACCGCCGAACACCGTGCCCTTCTTGCCCTTGGCCAGGTGCTCCAGGCTGGTGGTGTAGGCCTTGGCAGGCAACGGCACGTACTTGACTTCCTTGGCCAGCCGCGAGCCTTCCTTCAGGTAGTACTCGACGAACTCCTTGACCTCGGGCTTGGCCATCGACTTGGCATTGACGTAGATGAAGATCGGCCGTGCCAGCGGCTGGTAGGTGCCATCGAGGACCGTCTTGTCGTCGGGATAGATCGCCGGCTTGCCCGCCTTCTCGACGATCGGCACGGCCTTGAGCTTGCTCTTGTTCTCGGCGTAGTAGGCATAGCCGAAGTAGCCGATGGCGTTCGTGTCCTGCGCCACGCCCTGCACCAGCACGTTGTCATCCTCGCTGGCGGTGTAGTCCCCGCGGCTGGACTTGGCCTTGCCGACGATGGCTTCGGTGAAGTAGTCGAAGGTGCCCGAGTCCGAGCCCGCGCCGAAGAGCTTGATCGGTGCGTCCGGCCAGGCCGGATTGACCTGGTTCCAGCGTGTGATCTTGCCCTGAGCAGCCGGCTCCCAGATCTTCTTCAGTTCGTCGACGGTAAACTGCTTGATGAAGGTGTTCTTCGGGTTCATGACCACGGTCAGTGCATCGAAGGCGACCGGAATTTCGAAGTACTCGATGCCGGCGGCCCTGCAGTCTTCCATTTCCTTCTTCAGGATCGGACGCGATGCGTTGGAGATGTCGGTTTCGCCGCGGCAGAACTTCTTGAAGCCGCCGCCGGTGCCCGAGATGCCCACGGTCACCTTGACCGCGTTCTTCTTCATCTTCTGGAAGTCTTCGGCCACACCCTCGGTGACCGGATAGACGGTGGAAGAACCGTCGATCTTGACCACCTGGGCCTGGGCCAGGGCCAGGACCGGGATCATGGTCGCGGTCAGGGCAGCGATCTTCAGCGCACGGTGTTTCATGGGGCGTCCTTTCGGGAGGGTTTTTCCAGCCCTCCACTGTAGAAACACCCAATGACAAATTCGTGACAACGGCGCTACGGCCGTGTGACGGCGCCGCGGCGATCGCGCGCGTCAGTGCCGCAGCGTGGCGGCGATGCGCTCGGCAAAGCGCGCCGACTGCTCGCCGTCCGCGCACTCGACCATGACCCGCAGCACCGGTTCGGTGCCTGAAGCCCGGATCAGCACCCTGCCCTGGTCGGCCAGCTCGCGGGTGACCTCGTCCTGCATCGCCGCCAGACGGGGGTTCCGGCGCCAATCCAGGCCCTCGGTCAGGCGCACGTTCAGAAGGGTCTGCGGAAACAGCATCACGTCCCGAAGCATTCCGGCCAGGTCGCCGCCGTGGCGCTGCACCGCCTGCATGACCTGCAGCGCACTGACGATGCCGTCGCCGGTGGTGTGGCGGTCCAGCACCAGCAGGTGGCCGGAACCTTCGCCGCCGAGCTGCCAGCCGCGCTCGACCAGTTCTTCCAGCACGTAGCGGTCACCGACCCTGGCTCGCACCAGCGGGATGTCGCGGCGACGCAGCGCAAGCTCCACCGCCATGTTGGTCATCAGCGTGCCGACCACACCCGGCACCGGCTGGCCCTGAGCCAGGCGGTCGGCCACCATCACGTAGAGCAGCTCGTCGCCGTTGTACAGCCGTCCCTGCCCGTCCACCATCAGCAGCCGGTCGGCATCGCCGTCCAGGGCGATGCCGTAGTCGGCGCCTTCGTCGCGCACGCGCTGCACCAGGGCCGCCGGCGCGGTGGCACCCACGTTCTGGTTGATGTTGATGCCGTCGGGGCTGCAGCCCATGGCCACGACGTCGGCCCCGAGTTCGTGGAACACGTCCGGCGCGACATGGTAGGCCGCCCCATGCGCTGCGTCGACCACCAGCCTCTGGCCCTTCAGCGAGAGCTCGCTGCCGACCGTGCTCTTGCAGAACTCGATGTAGCGGCCTCGCGCGTCGTCCAGCCGACGTGCGCGGCCGAGCCCGGCCGCATCGACCCAGCGCGGCGGCTCGTCCAGTGCGGTCTCGACCGCGGCCTCCCATTCATCGGAAAGCTTCTCGCCCTGTGCCGAGAAAAACTTGATGCCGTTGTCCGCAAAGGGGTTGTGCGAGGCGCTGATGACCACGCCCAGGTCCAGGCGCAGCGCCCGCGTCAGATAGGCCACGCCGGGTGTCGGCAGCGGCCCGCTGAGCAGCACGTCCACGCCCGCCGAGGCGAAGCCCGCCTCCAAGGCCGACTCGATCATGTATCCAGAGATGCGGGTGTCCTTGCCGATGATCACCGTCGGACGCGCCGCCGTGCGGCGCAGCACGCTGCCTACCGCGTGCCCCAGACGCAGCATGAAATCCGGGGTGATCGGTGTCATGCCGACCGTGCCGCGAATGCCGTCGGTGCCAAAGTAACGTCTGCTCATGGGCCTTCTTCCTTCGTCGCGGGTATGGCGAGCACAGAACCTGCGCCCGACGCCTGTGCCTGGCGGGTGCGGAGCATAACGGGCCTCGCCGCCACCTCACGCACCTGCACACGAAGGCGTCGCATCCGCTCCGGGCGGGGCAGTTCGACACGCGCCAGACCTGCATTCTGCCCAGCGCCGAACGGCACGAACAGCCAACAAGCACCGGATTGCGCGGTTGCGTCGGCGGGCCGAGCGGGTCCGCCAGGGCCCGCGGCAGAACGACCGGGCCGGCCAAAAAAGCGAAGCGGGGCCGAAGCCCCGCATTCACCGCGTCGCCCAGCCCCAAATCAGGCCGTGGCATGCGCCCCGTCGGGATTGACCGGCGGCGTGGCACCGGTAGAGCGCGAAGCCGCCGGCGACCAGTCCTTGGGGGGCCGCGGTGGCCGGCCCGACATGATGTCCTCGATCTGGTCACTGTCGATGGTCTCCCACTCCAGCAGCGCGGTTGCCATCGCATGCATCTTGTCCTTGTTCTCCTCGATCAGTTTGCGCGCCAGCGCGTACTGCTCGTCGATGATGCGGCGGATCACCGAGTCCACCTTCTGCATCGTCTGCTCGGACACGTTGACATGCTTGGTGACCGAGCGGCCGAGGAAGACCTCGCCTTCGTTCTCGGCATAGACCATCGGGCCGAGCTCGTCGGTCATGCCGTAGCGGGTGACCATGTCGCGCGCGATCTGCGTCGCACGCTCGAAGTCGTTGCTGGCGCCGGTGGTCATCTGGTTCATGAACACCTCTTCGGCGATGCGCCCGCCGAACAGCACGCTGATGGTGCTGAGCATGCGTTCCTTGTCGAGGCTGTAGCGGTCGCCCTCGGGCAGCTGCATCGTCACGCCCAGCGCACGGCCGCGCGGGATGATGGTCACCTTGTGCACCGGGTCGGTCTTGGGCAGCAGCCGCGCCACCAGCGCATGGCCGGCCTCGTGGTAGGCGGTGTTCTTCCGCTCCTCCTCGGGCATGACCATGCTCTTGCGCTCGGGGCCCATCATGATCTTGTCCTTGGCCTTCTCGAAGTCGGCCATCTCCACCACGCGGGCATTGCGCCGCGCGGCGAACAGCGCCGCCTCGTTGACCAGGTTGGCCAAGTCGGCCCCCGAGAAGCCGGGCGTGCCGCGCGCCAGCACGTCGGCACGGATGTCCTGGCCGACCGGCACCTTGCGCATGTGCACGTTGAGGATGGCCTCGCGGCCGCGCACGTCGGGCAGCGAGACGTAGACCTGCCGGTCGAAGCGGCCCGGGCGCAACAGCGCCGGATCCAGGATGTCGGGCCGGTTGGTCGCCGCCATGACGATGACGCCGAGGTTGGTCTCGAAGCCGTCCATCTCGACCAGCATCTGGTTCAGCGTCTGCTCGCGCTCGTCGTTGCCGCCGCCCAGGCCGGCGCCGCGGTGGCGGCCGACGGCGTCGATCTCGTCGATGAAGATGATGCAAGGGGCGCTCTTCTTGGCCTGCTCGAACATGTCGCGCACGCGCGCCGCGCCAACGCCGACGAACATCTCGACGAAGTCCGAGCCCGAGATGGTGAAGAACGGCACCTTGGCCTCGCCGGCGATGGCCTTGGCCAGCAGCGTCTTGCCGGTGCCCGGCGGGCCGACCAGCAGCACACCTCGCGGGATGCGGCCGCCCAGCTTCTGGAACTTCTGGGGATCCTTCAGGAAGTCGACCAGTTCCTTGACCTCTTCCTTGGCCTCTTCGCAGCCGGCCACGTCGGCAAAGGTGGTGGAATTGTTGGCCTCGTCGAGCATGCGCGCCTTGCTCTTGCCGAAGCTGAAGGCACCGCCCTTGCCGCCGCCCTGCATCTGGCGCATGAAGTAGATCCACACGCCAATGAGCAGCAGCATCGGCCCCCAGCTGACGAGGATGCTCATCAGCAGCGAGGGCTCCTCGCGAGGCTTGACGTCGAACTTGACGCCGTTGGCGATCAGGTCGCCGACGAGCCCGCGGTCCAGATAGGTGGCCGTGCTGCGCAGCCGCTTGTCGTCGTTGGTGATCGCGAGGATCTCGGTGCCGCCGTTGCCTTCCTGCAGGGTCACGGACTTGATGCGCTTGCTGCGCACCTCTTCCAGGAAATCGGAGTACCCGATCTGGTTGCCCTGCATCGCCCCCCGGTCGAACTGCTTGAAGACGGTGAACAGCACCAGGGCTATCACCAGCCAGACTGCGACTTTAGAGAACCATTGATTGTTCACCGCGGCTCCTATTCCACTTTGGCCTGCGCCGGCCAAGCACGCACGCCATGCGCCGGATTCCACGGCATATGGGGTCGATTCTAGAGCACTCAAGCCTCGAGCCCGCCCGCCCCGCGAGCCGTGTCCCCACGGCAACTGTGTGCAACTGTACGCACCGCATTGCCTTCGAGCAGCTTGGCATCACGCTGGCTTGAGACCCATCCCGACCAGAAAGGTTTCGGACGACCGGTCGCGCGATGCCTTGGGCTTGATCGGCTTGACGACCCGGAAAGTCTCCTTGAACAGCTTGACCAGCTGGCTGTATCCGCTGCCGTGGAACACCTTGCACACCAGCACGCCCTGCGGCTGCAGATGCGCGACGGCAAACCCGACCGCCAGTTCCACCAGATGGGCGATGCGCGCGGCATCGGCGGATTCGATGCCGGACAGGTTCGGCGCCATGTCGGAAACCACCAGGTCGACCCGGCGACCTTGCAGGCGAGCGACGAGCTGCGCGAGGACTGCCTCGTCGCGGAAGTCCCCCTGGATGAATTGCACGCCCTCGACAGGCTCCAAGTCCAACAAGTCGAGTGCGATGATCTCGCCGTTCAGCGCGCCCTGGGCCGCACCGCCGCTGCCGGCCGACCTGGGGGCGAAGCACCGCCGCAGGTACTGGCTCCAGGCCCCCGGCGCGGCACCCAGGTCGACCACCAGCTGCCCGGGCCTGATCAGCCCCAGCGCCTCGTCTATCTCCTTGAGCTTGTAGGCCGCGCGCGCCCGGTAGCCGTCCTTCTGCGCCAGCCGCACATAGGGGTCTTTGACGTGGTCGGCAAGCCAGGCCTTGTTTACCTTGCGGCTCTTGGTGTGGATCTTCATCGCCAAAGGATAATGGCCGCATGGCTGCCATCACCCTCACACCCGCCGAACGCAAGCACCTGCGCGGCCAGGCCCATCATCTGGAGCCGGTCGTGCTGGTCGGCGCGGACGGCCTCACCGCCGCCGTGATCAAGGAGGCCGACGCGGCGCTGAAGGCCCACGCGCTCATCAAGGTGCGCGTGTTCAGCGACGACCGCGACGCGCGTGCCCAGGCGCTGACGCGGCTGTCGGAAGCCTTGAACGCCGCGCCGGTGCAGCACATCGGGAAGCTGCTGGTGCTCTGGCGGCCGCGACCGGAGCCTGCCCGGTCGGTCCACGAGGCGCGCGGCCCCGTGCCCCGGGTGGTGAAGATCCTCAAGTTCTCGAAGAGCGGCAACCACCGTCCGCAGATCAAGAAGGTCAAGGTCTTCGGCAACCAGCGGGTGACGCCCGGCGGCTCGATCAAGCGTGCCAAGCCGCGCGCCACCAGCGTCAAGAAGAAGGCCGTCGACTAGGGCCGCAACGCCCGCCAGGCCAGCACCAGCACCAGCACCGTCTTCAGTCCGTAGAACGCGGTGCTGAGCAGGTGGAGCTGGGCGAAGCTCAGCGCGCCCTGACCGGCTCGCGCCGCAGGCATCATCGACTGCAGCATGAAGTAGCCCAGAGCGGTGCAAGCCGCCGTGCCCCACAGCAGCGCCCTGCTGCCCAGGCGATGGCCGTTCGGCAGCGCATGGCGAGCGCCGATGATCAGCACCGCCGCCATCGCCAGGCTGAGCCAGGCCTCCCTGAGGAAGAGGTGGCCGACGACGCGGCCGGCATCGGCGGCGGGCAACAGCGCGAATGCTGCTGGCGCAGCCAGCGCCGCGATGCACAGCAGCACCCCGGCCCAGAGGCCGGGCAGGATCCGCAGCAGCCGCCCCGTCATCAGACGTAGCGCACCTCGAGGATCTCGTAGCTCTTGACACCCCCGGGGGCACGCACCTCCGCCACGTCGCCAGCCGAACGGCCGATCAAGGCACGGGCGATCGGGCTGCTGATGGAGATCAGGCCGAGCTTGAGGTCGGCCTCGTCGTCGCCGACGATCTGGTAGGTGACGCGCAACCCGCTGGCTTCGTCCTCCAGTTCCACGGTGGAGCCGAACACGACCCGGCCGTCGGCGTCCAGCGTCGCCGGATCGATCACCCGTGCCGCCGCCAGCTTGCCCTCGATCTCCAGGATGCGGCCCTCGATGAAGCCCTGCTTGTCCTTGGCGGCCTCGTATTCGGCGTTCTCCGAGAGATCGCCCTGGGCACGCGCATCGGCAATGGCCTGGATCACCGCATGGCGCTCGACGGACTTCAGCCGCTGCAGTTCCTCCTTGAGTTTCTCGCTGCCGCGTCGTGTCAGGGGGATCGTGCTCATGGTCGTCTGCGCTCTCAGAAAGTGAAACCGCCGCGACGGCCCCACTTGCCAGGGCAAGCGGTCGGCTGGGGCGGCGGTGGAAACCGCTTGATTTTAGTGCAAGCGCTCGTGCAGCTCCTGCAGCGACATCACGCTCAGCTCGTGCTGGTGATTCATCGCCTCGGTGGCCGCCTCGCAGCCGGCCATCGTCGTGTAGTAGGTGACGCGGTTCGCCAACGCCGCCGTGCGGATGTGGCGCGAGTCGGCGATGGCCGTGCGCGTCTCGTCCACGGTGCTGAACACCAGCTGGATCTCGCCCGCCTTGACCATGTCGACGATGTGGGGACGGCCGTCCTTGACCTTGTTGACCACACGCACCGGCAGCCCGGCCTCGGCGATGGCCGCTGCCGTGCCCCGAGTGGCCACCACCTGGAAGCCGAGCCCGACCAGGTCGCCGGCGACCTTCACCGCGCGCGCCTTGTCGGCGTTCTTCACGGTGATCACCGCCGTGCCCTTGTCGGGCAGCCGCGAGCCGGCGCCCAGCTGGCTCTTCAGCATGGCCTCGGCAAAGGTGGTGCCGACGCCCATGACCTCCCCGGTAGAGCGCATCTCGGGCCCGAGGATCGGGTCCACCCCGGGGAACTTGTTGAAGGGGAACACCGCCTCCTTGACGCTGAAGTAGCCGGGCACCACCTCGTGCGGCTCGCGGCCGTCCGGGCCCCGCTGGTCGCTCAGGCGCCGGCCCGCCATGCAGCGTGCGGCAATCTTGGCCAGAGGCTGCCCAGTCGCCTTGCTGACGAAGGGCACCGTGCGCGACGCCCGCGGATTGACCTCGAGCACGTACACGGTGGCGTCGGCGCCCTCGCCCTGGATGGCGAACTGCACGTTCATCAGGCCCACCACCTTCAGCGCCCTGGCCATGAGCACGGTCTGCCGGCGCAGTTCGTCCTGCATCGCGTCGCTCAGCGAATAGGGCGGCAGCGAACATGCCGAGTCGCCGGAGTGGACCCCCGCCTGCTCGATGTGCTCCATGATGCCGCCGATCATCACGTTGCCGCCGTCGCTGATGCAGTCGACATCGACCTCGATGGCATCGTCGAGGAAGCGGTCCAGCAGCACCGGCGACTTCTCCGACACCTTGACCGCCTCGCGCATGTAGCGCTGCAGGTCCTTGTCGCCGTGCACGATCTCCATCGCCCGGCCGCCCAGCACGTAGCTCGGGCGCACCACCAGCGGGTAGCCGATCTGCTGCGCCAGCTCCAGGGCGGACTCCTCGGTGCGCGCCGTGCGGTTGGGCGGCTGCTTGAGTCCCAGCGCGTGCAGCAGCTGCTGGAAGCGCTCGCGGTCCTCGGCCATGTCGATCGAATCCGGGCTGGTGCCGATGATCGGCACGCCGTTGGCTTCCAGGTCCAGCGCCAGCTTCAGTGGCGTCTGTCCGCCGTACTGCACGATCACGCCTTCCGGCTTCTCGACGGCGACGATCTCCAGCACGTCCTCCAGCGTCACCGGCTCGAAGTACAGCCGGTCGCTGGTGTCGTAGTCGGTGGACACTGTCTCCGGGTTGCAGTTGACCATGATGGTCTCGTAGCCGTCCTCGCGCATCGCCAGCGCCGCATGCACGCAGCAATAGTCGAACTCGATGCCCTGGCCGATGCGGTTGGGCCCGCCGCCCAGCACGTAGCTCGGGCGCACCACCAGCGGGTAGCCGATCTGCTGCGCCAGCTCCAGGGCGGACTCCTCGGTGCGCG
>Ga0114939_10001768_pt1 | contig 16778 bp, 13 predicted proteins | sample AshMeaCrysSpring_FD_87196 | JGI IMG/M metagenome (GOLD analysis project Ga0114939, IMG submission 87196) | Groundwater microbial communities from Big Spring, Nevada to study Microbial Dark Matter (Phase II) - Ash Meadows Crystal Spring | ecosystem: Environmental > Aquatic > Deep subsurface >... | reverse complement strand
GCTCACCCTGCCGCTGCTGGAGGCGGCCGGGTCGGTGGTCGCCGTCGAGGTCGACGCCCGGCTGGCGCAGGCCCTGCCGCACACCGTCGCCGAGGTCGGCGGGCCGTCCGCGGCGCGACGGCTGGACGTGCTGCGCGCCGACGCGCTCGCGCTGGAGGCTGCCGACCTTCCCGGCGACCCCCCCGACGCCCTGGTGGCCAACCTGCCCTACAACGTCTCGGTGCCGGTGCTGCTGCACCTGTGGGAGCTGCTGCCCAGCCTGACGTCCGGGCTGGTGATGGTGCAGGCCGAGGTGGCCGACCGGCTCACCGCAGCCCCAGGGTCACGCACCTACGGTGCCCCCTCGGTCAAGCTCGCCTGGTCGGCTCGGGCCGTGCCGGCCGGACGCGTCCCCCGCTCGGTCTTCTGGCCCGTCCCCAACGTCGACTCCGCCCTGGTGCGGCTGGAGCGGGTCCCGCCCCCCGCCGTGCCGGTGTCGCGGGACGCGCTGGTGGCGGTCGTCGACGCCGCCTTCTCCCAGCGGCGCAAGTCGCTGCGCGCTGCCCTGGCGGGCTGGGCGGGCAGCGCCGCCGCGGCCGAGCAGGCGCTGCGGGCCGCCGGCGTGGAGCCGTCCGCCCGCGGCGAGGCCCTCGACCTGGCCTCCTTCGCTCGAGTCGCCGCCCAGCGGCCACGCGCTAGCGTGATCGACCCATGAGGGACGAACGGCGCGTGCGCGCGTGCGCACCGGCCAAGGTGAACCTCTACCTCGGTGTCGGCCCGCGGCGGCCCGACGGCTACCACGACCTCGCCACCGTGTTCCACGCCCTCGACCTGGCCGACGACGTGGTCGCCGAGCCCGCCGACCCGGGGACCGTGGCGGTGAGCGTGCACGGCGAGCACACCGCCGGGGTGCCGACCGACGAGTCCAACCTCGCCGCCCAGGCGGCGCGGGTGCTCGCGCGCTACGCCGGGGTCGCTGCCGGGGTGCACCTGACCGTGCACAAGCGCATCCCGGTGGCCGGCGGGCTGGCGGGCGGCAGCGCCGACGCAGCAGCCGCGCTCGTCGCCTGCGACGCGCTGTGGGAGACCGGGTGCGGCCGGGCCGAGCTGACCACGCTCGCCGCCCGGGTGGGCTCGGACGTGCCGTTCTGCCTGCACGGGGGCACGGCGCTGGGATCGGGCCGGGGGGAGCGGCTGGTGCCGGTGATGGCGACCGGGCGGCTGCACTGGGTGCTGGCGGTGGCCGACGGCGGCCTGTCCACGCCCCGGGTGTACGGCGAGCTCGACGCAGCCCGCGGCCGCCGTCCCGTCCCCGCCCGGGGGGCCCCGACGGGCCTGCTCACCGCGTTGCGCACGGGGGACGCGGCGGCCGTCGCCGGGCACCTGGCCAACGACCTGCAGGCGCCGGCGCTGCGGCTGCGGCCCGCGCTGGCCCGCACGCTGGCGGCCGGCCGGGACCTCGGCGCGCTGCGCGGGATCGTCTCGGGCTCGGGGCCGACGGTGGTCTTCCTGGTCTCCGACGTCGCGGCGGCCGAGCGGCTCGCCGCCGACCTGCTGGCCACCGGCGAGTGCCTGGCCGCGCTGGCCACGTCCGGCCCGGCTGCCGGCGCCCGCGTCGTCGCCTGACCCGGGGGCGCCGGGCCGACTCAGCCGTCGAGGGGGGCCAGCAGGCGGCGCAGCAGGTCGGCCAGGTGCCGGCGGTCGTCGGCGGCCAGCCCGGCCAGCAGCGCCCGCTCGCGCTCGAGCAGCCCCGCCAGCGCGGCGTCCACCACGTCCCGGCCGGCGTCGGTGAGCCGCACGATCACGGCCCGGCCGTCGTCAGGGTCGGTGCGGCGGTGCACGAGCCCGCGGGCCTCCAGCTTGTCCAGCCGGGTCGTCATCGTGCCGCTGGTGACCAGGGTGGCGGCCGCGAGCGTGCCGGGGGAGGCCTCGTACGGGGTGCCGCCGCGGCGCAGGGCGGCCAGCACGTCGAACTCGCCGAGGTCGAGGTCGTGGTCGGCGAACGCGGCGCGCCGGTCCCGGTCCAGGTGCCGGGCCAGCCGGGTCACCCGGGAGAGCACGAGCAGCGGGGCCAGGTCGAGGTCCGGCTGCTCCCGCCGCCAGGCCTGCGCGATCCGGTCGACCTCGTCGGGCGGCCCCGACTCACCTGGCTCCCCGGGCCCACCGAGCCCGCCCGGGCCTCCAGGTCCCGGGCGGGGCGTGGGTGCCGTCTGGTCGGTCACGGCTCGCCCTGCTCGCCGAGCTCGGGTCGGCGCTCCAGGCGGGCCAGGCCGTTCCAGGCCAGGTTCACCAGGTGCGCGGCGACCGCGGCCTTGTCGGGACGGCGAGCGTCGAGCCACCACTGGCCGGTGAGCGCCACCATGCCGACGAGCATCTGCGCGTACATCGGCGCGTCGTCCGGGTCGAGCCCCCGGTGCCGGAACTGCCCGGCGAGGATGTACTCGACCTGGCTCGCGGCGTCGGAGATGAGGCTGGCGAAGGTGCCGGTGGACTGCGCGACCGGGGAGTCGCGGACGAGGATGCGGAAGCCGTCGGTGGCCGACTCGATGTAGTCGAGCAGGGCCAGCGCGGCCCGCTCCAGCACCGTGCGCGGGTGCCCCTCGCTCTGCAGGGCCGCGGTCACGGCCGCCAGCAGGTGCTGCATCTCGCGGTCGACGACCACCGCGTACAGCCCCTCCTTGCCGCCGAAGTGCTCGTAGACCACCGGCTTGCTCACCTCGGCGCGGGCGGCGATCTCCTCGATCGTCGTGCCGTCGAAGCCCTTCTCGGCGAACAGCGCGCGACCCACGTCCAGCAGCTGCGCCCGGCGCTGCGTGCCGGTCATCCGGGTGCGGGTGTGCCCGCGGGGGGAGTCGGCCGTCGCGGTCACGCGGCCATCATGCCGTGCCGGCCGCGTGCGAGACTGGCTGCGCCGTCCCGGGTGGTGTAATCGGCAGCACAGCGTGTTTTGGTCTCGCTGGTAGGGGTTCGAGTCCTCTCCCGGGAGCCGGACAGGTCCGCCCGGGGGCTATCCTCGTCGCGGTCTGTGCCCCTTACCGGTCAGGACGAGTCGTGACGCCAGCCCCTGCCGCCGTGGTCGTGCTCGCGGCCGGTGAGGGCACCCGGATGCGCTCGGCCACCCCCAAGGTGCTGCACGGCTTCGGCGGCCGCTCGCTGCTCGGCCACGCCGTGGCCGCCGCGTCGGCGCTGGAGCCCGACACCCTGGTGGTGGTGGTCGGGCACGGCCGCGACCTGGTCGTCGAGCACCTGGCGGCGGTGGCCCCGCAGGCGCAGGTCGCCGTCCAGGACGAGCAGCGGGGCACCGGGCATGCGGTGGAGTGCGCGCTCACCCAGGTGCCGGTGCCGCCCGGCACCGTGGTGGTCACCTATGCCGACGTGCCGCTGCTCACCGCCGCGACCCTGGCGGGGCTGGTCGAGCGGCACGAGGAGTCCGGCGCCGCCGTCACCGTGCTGACCGCGCACGTCGCCGACCCGACCGGGTACGGCCGAGTCGTGCGCGACGACACCGGGCAGGTGGCCGCGATCGTCGAGCAGCGCGATGCCGACGAGGCGCAGCGGGGCATCCGGGAGATCAACTCCGGCATCTACGCCTTCGACGGACAGGTGCTGGCCGGCGCCCTGACCCGGCTCGAGGCCGACAACGACCAGGGCGAGCTGTACCTCACCGACGTCGTGCGCATCGCCCGGGCGGACGGCCGGGCGGTGGTCGGCCTCGTGCTCGACGACCCGGTGCAGACCGAGGGGGTCAACGACCGGGCGCAGCTGGCCACCTTGGGCGCCGAGTTCAACCGGCGGCTGCTCGCGCGCTGGATGCGGGAGGGCGTCACCGTGGTCGACCCGGCCACCACCTGGGTGGACGTCGAGGTGACCCTGGCCCGGGACGTGACCCTGCTGCCCGGCGTGCACCTGCAGGGCCGCACCGCGGTGGCCGAGGGGGCCACCATCGGCCCCGACACGACGCTGCGCGACACGGTGGTGGAGGCCGGCGCGTCGGTCGTGCGCAGCCACGCTACGGGCGCGCGGATCGGGCCAGGCGCCGTTGTCGGTCCCTTCACCTACCTGCGGCCTGGTGCGGTGCTGCTGGAGGGTGCGAAGGCCGGCGCCTACGTCGAGATCAAGGCCTCGACGGTGGGCGAGGGGTCGAAGGTGCCGCACCTGTCCTACGTCGGGGACGCCACCATCGGCGCCGGCTCGAACATCGGCGCGGCCACCGTGTTCGTCAACTACGACGGCGTCGCCAAGCACCCGACGGTGGTGGGAGATGCGGTGCGGATCGGGTCGGACACCATGCTGGTGGCCCCGGTGACCGTGGGCGACGGGGCCTACACGGCGGCCGGGTCGGTGATCACCGAGGACGTCCCGCCGGGGGCCATGGCGGTGGGCCGGGCCCGGCAGCGGGTGATCCGCGGCTGGGTGGCACGCCGCCGGGCCGGGACGGCGGCTGCGCGGGCCGCCGCGCGGGCCGAGGCGGCGGCGGAGCCGTCCGACGCGCCGGCGGAGCCGTCCGCACCCGGTGAGCGGACCGGGCGCGCCGGGTCTGCTGCCACCGGCGACGAGGGGACCGCCGACGTGGGGCACACTGCTCCGCGGAGCGAGGGGAGTACGCCGTGACCCACATCCGTGCCACGGGCAAGAAGACGCTCATGCTCTTCAGCGGCCGGGCCCACCCCGAGCTCGCCGAGGAGGTGGCCGCCGACCTCGGCGTCTCACCCGTCCCGACCAAGTTCATGACCTTCGCCAACGGCGAGCTCTACATCAGGTTCGAGGAGAGCGTCCGGGGCTGCGACGCCTTCGTCATCCAGAGCCACCCCACGCCGGTCAACGAGTGGATCATGGAGCAGCTGATCATGGTGGACGCGCTCAAACGCGCCTCCGCCAAGCGGATCACCGTGGTCACCCCGTTCTACGGCTACGCCCGCCAGGACAAGAAGCACCGGGGCCGTGAGCCGATCTCGGCCCGGCTGGTGGCCGACCTGTTCAAGGCCGCGGGCGCGAACCGGCTCATGGCGGTCGACCTGCACACGGCTCAGATCCAGGGCTTCTTCGACGGCCCGGTCGACCACCTGTGGGCGCTGCCGGTGCTCTCGTCCCACATCATGGCGAACTACGACACCCGCCGGATGACCGTGGTGTCACCCGACGCGGGCCGGGTGCGGGTCGCCGACGTGTGGAGCGACCGGCTCGGGGCGTCCCTGGCGATCATCCACAAGCGGCGTGACCCCGACGTGGCGAACCAGGTGAAGGTGCACGAGGTCGTCGGCGACGTGGACGGTCGCACCTGCCTCATCGTGGACGACATGGTCGACACCGCGGGCACCATCACCCAGGCCGCGGACGCCTTGCTCGATGCGGGGGCCAGCGACGTGCTGGTGGCGGCCACCCACGCGGTCCTGTCGGGCCCGGCGGTGGACCGGCTGAAGAACTCCCGCATCCGCGAGGTCGTGGTCACCAACACGCTGCCCATCCCGGCGGAGTCGCAGTTCGACCGGCTCACGGTGCTGTCCATCGCCCCGCTCATCGCCCGCGCCATCCGGGAGGTCTTCGAGGACGGCTCGGTCACCAGCCTCTTCGACGGCCAGGTCTAGCGCCCCCGGGCCTGCTGCCCTCCACCCCGGCGCCGCCCGCCCGCGGGCAGGTTTGGCCCGGGCCACGGCGGGGGACGATGACAGTGACGGCCCGTCGACTGGAGCCCACCAGGGACCAGGGGCCGCGCCGGCCCTGAGGGGCCGGCCTGTGAGGAGGGTGTCATGTCCACGGTCGTCCTGGTCGCGCTGGTCTGGGCGGTGCTTTCGGTCGCGTTCGGCCTGCTCGTCGGACGGTTCATCCGCACCGGGCAGACCGCGGCGCCTGCGGCCGCGGCGCCGGTGACCGCGGCGCCGGTGACCATCGGGGCGTACCGCGTCCACGCCGACCAGACGGTCGCCCCTGAGCGCATCGAGCACCTCGACCTGGTCGCCTGACCTGCCTGCGCGGCGACGGGCGCGCAGGCGCCCCGCGCGCGGTGATCGTGGCGAGGGTGAGGCCCTCCGCGGCGTGTCGCCGGCGTGTCCACCACCATCACCGAGGTCGGACGGGAGCCGGGGCCGGACGGCCGGGCGGCGGGGTAGAATCGGGGTACCTCGGCGAGGGTGCCCGCCGCACCGTGATCGACGCGGCTGCTGCGCTCCTCGCCCGACCACCAGCAGCGAGGACCTCCCATGAGTGACACCACCCTGTCCGTGACGCGCCGCACCGAGTTCGGCAAGGGCCCGTCCCGCCGGCTCCGCCGTGAGGACAAGATCCCGGCCGTGCTGTACGGCCACGGGATGGACCCGGTGCACCTGGCGCTGCCGGGCCACGACACGCAGCTGGCGCTCAAGCAGGCCAACGTCCTGCTCACCCTGAAGATCGAGGGCGAGGACAGCCAGCTGGCCCTGCCGAAGGCCGTCCAGCGCGACCCGCTGCGGGGCAGCGTCGAGCACGTCGACCTGGTCCTGGTGCGCCGCGGCGAGAAGGTGGTCGTCGACGTCCCCGTCGTGACCACCGGCGACGTCGCCTCCGACGCGGTGCTGACCCTCGACCAGCCGACGCTGGCGATCCGGGCCGAAGCCACCCACCTCCCGGCGGAGATCACCGTGGACGTCGAGGGCCTGGAGGCCGGGACCACCATCACCGCCGGCGAGATCGCCCTGCCCGGGGGCTCCGAGCTGGTCACCGACCCCGAGTCTGCGGTGGTGGTGGTCGCCGCTCCGCAGGCCGAGGCCGCGCCGGAGGCCGGCGAGGAGGCCGAGGCCGAGGCCGGCGCGGCGGGGGCCACCGCGTCCGCCGCTGACGAGGGCGAGTCGGCCTGACCTCGCCCTGGCTGGTCGTCGGGCTCGGCAACCCGGGGCCCGACTACGTCGGGACCCGGCACAACGTCGGCGCCGTGGTGGTGCAGGTGCTCGCGGACCGCTGCGGTGCCCGGCTCTCGACCCACCGGCAGGCCCGCGCCGACGTCGCCGAGGTGCGGGTCGGGGCCCTTCCCGGGGTGAGGGCGGTGCTGGCCCGGCCGCGCACGTACATGAACACCTCCGGCGGCCCGGTGGCCGGGCTGGTGGGCTACTACGACGTCCCGCTGCACCAGGTGGTGGTCGTGCACGACGAGCTCGACCTGCCGCTGGGCACGCTGCGGCTCAAGCAGGGGGGCGGCGACAACGGCCACAACGGCCTGCGCAGTCTGCGGCAGTCACTGTCCAGCGGGGACTTCGCCCGGGTACGGCTGGGCATCGGACGACCTCCCGGTCGGATGGACCCCGCCGACTTCGTGCTGCGCCCGTTCGCCGCCGGCGAGCGGGACGAGGCCGCCGTCATGGTGGAACGAGCAGCCGACGCCGTCGAGACGCTGCTCACCCAGGGCCTCGAGCCGGCGCAGAACCTCTACCACGGTTGACCCAGCGCACCGCGTCCGGTGTCCCCGGGCCCGGGCGGGACAGGAGGCACCGGTGCCATCGCCCTCCGGCGTAGCCGGGCTCGTCGACCTGCTGCTGGCCCGGTCCGCGGCGCTGCGCGCGGTGACCGAGCGGGACGAGCCGGCGCTGGACGTCACGGCTCCGGCGGCGGCCCGGTCGGCGCTCGTCGCGTCGCTGGTACGGGCGCGTCCCGACCCGCTGGTGGTGGCGGTGACGGCCACCGGACGGGAGGCCGACGACCTGGCCGCCGAGCTGGGCGACCTTCTCGACGCCGGTGACGTCGCCGTCTACCCGGCCTGGGAGACGCTGCCGCACGAGCGGCTCTCCCCGCGCAGCGACACCGTCGGGCACCGGCTCGCCGTGCTGCGCCGGCTCGCCCACCCCGAGGACGCCCCCGGCCGCAGCCGCCCGCGGGTGCTCGTGACCCCCGTCCGGGCCCTGCTGCAGCCCCAGGTCGCCGGGCTGGGCGAGCTGGAGCCGGTGCGCCTTCAGGTCGGCTCGCAGGTGGATCGGGACGACCTGGTGCGCCGGCTGGTCGGCCTCGGCTACCACCGGGTCGACCTGGTCGAGCGGCGGGGCGAGGTGGGCGTGCGCGGCGGGCTGGTCGACGTCTTCCCCCCCACCGACGACCACCCGCGGCGGGTGGAGCTGTGGGGCGACGAGGTGGCCGAGATCCGCTCGTTCGCCGTGGCCGACCAGCGCTCGCTGGCACCGGTGGACGAGCTGTACGCCCCGCCCTGCCGCGAGCTGCTGCTCACCGACGACGTGCGGACCCGAGCCCGGGCCGCGGTGGCGACCCACCCGCAGGTGGCCGACCTGCTGGCCAAGGTGGCCGAGGGTGTCCCCGCCGAGGGCATGGAGTCGCTGGCGCCGCTGCTCGTGCCCCGGCTCGAGCTGCTCACCGACGTGCTGCCGGCCGGCACGCTGCTGCTGGTCTGCGACCCCGAGCGGGTGCGCCGCCGGGCGCACGACCTGGCCGCCACCGACGCGGAGTTCGCCGAGGCCGCCTGGGCCGTGGCGGCCGACGGTGGCCGCACCGCACCGGTCGACCTGGCTGCCGCCTCCTTCCGGTCGCTGGCGCAGGTGCGCGCCCACGCGTTGGGCCGGGGGCAGCGCTGGTGGTCGACCAGCCCCTTCGAGGCCGGGGACCCACCCGCCGAGCAGCCGTCCCCCGGTGTCGCCGCGGAGGTGCCCGCCGCGCAGCCGTCCCCGGGTGCGGCCGCGGACGACGTGGGTGGGGTCGCGACGGCGACCCTGGGCTGGCGGCCGGCACCGTCCTTCCGCGGCGACCTGCCCGCCGCGCTCGCGCAGGTGCGGGGCTGGCAGGCGCAGGGCTGGACGAGCGTGCTGCTCGCCGCCGGCCACGGCACCGTCGCACGGGCGGTCGAGGTGCTCGGCGAGGCCGACGTGGCAGCCCGGCAGGCTCGGGAGGTCGTCGCCGACCCGGTGGTGCAGGTGCTGACCGGCTGCCTGGTCTCGGGGTTCGTCGACCCGGCCGGGCAGGTCGCCGTCCTCACCGAGAAGGACCTCACCGGACGGGACCCGTCCGGCGGGCGGACCGCCCCGCGGATGCCCAGCCGGCGCAAGCACCAGGTCGACCCGCTCACCCTGGCCCCCGGCGACTTCGTGGTGCACGACCAGCACGGCGTCGGCCGGTACGTGCAGATGACCCAGCGCACCGTGGCCGGGGCCACCCGCGAGTACCTCGTGGTCGAGTACGCCCCCGGCAAGCGCGGTCAGCCGCCGGACCGGCTCTACGTCCCCACCGACGCCCTGGAGCAGCTGACCCGCTACGTCGGCGGCGACGCGCCGGCGCTGGACCGCATCGGCGGCGCCGACTGGGCCAAGCGCAAGGGCCGGGCCCGCAAGGCCGTCCGGCAGATCGCCGCCGAGCTGATCAGGCTGTACGCGGCCCGGCAGGCCGCGCCGGGCCGGGTGTTCGGGCCCGACACCCCGTGGCAGCGCGAGCTCGAGGACGCCTTCCCGTTCGTCGAGACCCCCGACCAGCTGTCCACCATCGACGAGGTCAAGCGCGACATGGAACGGCCGGTCCCGATGGACCGGGTGATCGCCGGCGACGTCGGCTACGGCAAGACCGAGATCGCCGTGCGGGCGGCCTTCAAGGCCGTCCAGGACGGTGCCCAGGTGGCCGTGCTGGTGCCCACGACCCTGCTGGTGCAGCAGCACCTGCAGACCTTCTCCGAGCGGTACGCGCCGTTCCCGCTGCAGGTCAAGGCGCTGTCGCGGTTCCAGACCGACGCCGAGGCGGCCGCGGTGCGCGAGGGCGTCACGGCGGGGACGGTCGACGTCGTCATCGGCACCCACCGGCTGCTGGGCGGTGACCTGAGGTTCCGCGACCTGGGCCTGGTGGTGGTGGACGAGGAGCAGCGCTTCGGTGTCGAGCACAAGGAGCGGCTCAAGCAGCTGCGGGCCGACGTGGACGTGCTGACGATGTCGGCCACGCCGATCCCGCGGACGCTGGAGATGTCGATCACCGGGATCCGGGACATGTCCACCATCACCACCCCGCCGGAGGAACGCCACCCGGTGCTCACCTACGTCGGGCCCTACGAGGAGAAGCAGGTGGCGGCGGCGGTGCGGCGCGAGCTGGTGCGCGAGGGCCAGGTGTTCTTCGTGCACAACCGGGTGGCCACCATCGACAGGACGGCCGCCCGGCTGGCCGACCTGGTGCCCGAGGCGCGGGTGGCGGTGGCGCACGGCCAGATGCCCGAGCACGCGCTCGAGCAGGTGATCGTCGACTTCTGGGAGCGCCGGTTCGACGTACTCGTGTGCACGACGATCGTGGAGACGGGGCTGGACATCGCCAACGCCAACACCCTGGTGGTCGACCGGGCCGACCTGCTCGGCCTGGCCCAGCTGCACCAGCTGCGCGGGCGGGTGGGCCGCGGCCGGGAGCGGGCGTACGCGTACTTCCTCTACCCCCGCGACACCCCGCTCACCGAGACCGCCCACCAGCGGCTGGCCACCATCGCCCAGCACAGCGAGCTCGGGGCGGGGATGCAGGTGGCGATGAAGGACCTGGAGATCCGCGGCGCCGGCAACCTGCTCGGGGCTGAGCAGTCCGGCCACATCGCCGACGTCGGCTTCGACCTCTACGTCCGGATGGTCGGCGAGGCCGTCGCGGAGTACCGCGGCGACGGGCCCGAGGAGGAGCCCGAGATGCGGGTGGAGCTGCCCGTCGACGCGCACCTTCCGCACGACTACGTCCCCAGCGAGCGGCTGCGGCTGGAGGCCTACCGGCGCCTGTCCGAGGCGTCCGACGACGCGGCTGTGGACGCGGTGACCGAGGAGCTGCGCGACCGGTACGGGGAGGCGCCGGAGCCGGTGGCCGCCCTGCTCGCGGTCGCGCGACTGCGGGCGCTGGCCCGTACCCGGGGCCTGCGCGAGGTGGTGCTCGTCGGCCAGCAGGTGCGGTTCGCCCCGCTGCTGCTGCCCGACTCGGCGAAGGTGCGGCTGGCCCGGCTCTACCCCAAGGCGCTGGCCAAGGACGCTACCCAGGTGGTGCTGGTGCCCCGGCCGAAGGAGCCCGGCATCGCCGGCCGTCCCGTCGCAGGCCCACCCCTGCTGGAGTGGACGACCCAGGTGATCCGCGACCTCATCCCCGCACCCTCCGCCCCGCCCGCCCCCTCCGTCCCCCCGCCCGCCCCGCCCGTCCCGCCCGTCCCGCCCGTCCCGCAATGATCACGTTAAGTAGGACTCGGGCGGCTGTGCACGGTCTCGACACCGTGCACAGCCGCACCAGTCCGTGCAGAGCCGCGGGTGGCGCTGTCCGGTGCCGGCCGTGACCGGCCTGGACGGCGAGCTGCGGCGGCTGGCCCTCGGAGTCCTGCTGCCCGGCTTCCCGGGCACCTCGCCTCCCGGGCGGCTGCTCGACCTGCTCGCGGACGGCCTGGCCGGTGTCGTGCTGTTCGAGCGCAACGTCACCCCCGGCCCGGACGACGCCGGCGGCCCCGGCGGCCCCCCCGGCCCGGACGGCCCGGACGGCGGCGTGGCCGCACTCACCGCGGCCCTGCGCGCGGCGAGGCCCGACCTGCTGGTGGGCATCGACGAGGAGGGCGGGGACGTCACCCGCCTGGACGCCGCGCGCGGCTCCCAGGTCCCTGGCGCCGCGGCCCTCGGCCGGGTCGACGACGTCGACCTCACCCGGGGGGTGGCCCGGACGCTGGGCACGCGACTGGCCCGCGTCGGCGTCCCGCTCGTGCTGGCCCCGGTGGCCGACGTCCACTCCGACCCCGACAACCCTGTCATCGGCATCCGTTCCTTCGGGCCCGACCCCGACCTCGTCGCCCGGCACGTCGTCGCGACCATCGCCGGGCTGCACGACGCCGGGGTCGCCGCGACCGCCAAGCACTTCCCCGGCCACGGAGCGACCCGCGAGGACAGCCACCTCACCGTCCCCGTCGTCGACGTCGACCGCGACGTGCTGGCCCGGCGCGAGCTCGTCCCGTTCCGCGCCGCGCTGGCCGCCGGCGTCGACGTCGTGATGACAGCGCACGTCCGCTACCCGGCCCTGGACACCGTCCCAGCCACCCTTTCCCGCCGTGCCGTCACCGACCTGCTGCGCGGCGAGCTGGGATTCGCCGGGGTGGTCATGAGCGACGGGCTCGACATGCACGCCATCACCGCAACGGTCGGACGGCCAGACGGCGCCGTACAGGCGCTGGCCGCCGGTGTCGACGCCCTGTGCGTCGGCGGCGAGAGCGTCGCGCCCGCGCAGGTGGAGGAGCTCGTCGCCGCCATCGTCGCTGCGGTGCAGGACGGACGGCTGCCCGAGCAGCGGCTGGCCGACGCCGCCGCACGGGTGGCCGCGTTGGCCGCCCAGCTCGCCCGGAGCCCCGCCGGCCCCGCCAGCCGCACCGGCGCCGCAGGTCTGACTGCCCCCGCCGGGGCCGCAGGCCCGGCGAGCCCTCGCGCCGACCTCGGTGCGCAGGCCGCCCGCCGGGCTCTCGACGTGCGCGGGCACGTCGTGCTCGCGGGCCCGCCGCTGGTCGTCGAGCTGCACGAGGGCGCCTCGATCGCGGCCGGGGACGTCCCGTGGGCCATCGGCGCCGCGCTGGCCGACCGGCTGCCCGGGACCCGGGTACTGCCGCTGACCGCTGCTGCCGCCGGCGACATGCCGGCCGCAGCCCCGGCCGCAGCCGTCGCCGCCGTCCTCGCAGCGGCAGGCCAGTCACCGCTGCTCGTCTCGGCCCGACGCACCCGACCCGGGACCTGGACCCGGGCGGTGCTGGACGCCCTCGCGGCCGTCCGGCCCGACCTCGTGCTCGTCGACCACGGCGTGCCCGATTCCGACGTCGGCGTCGCCCGGGTCGCGACCTGGAGCGCGTCGCGGGTGTCGGCGCAGGCAGCAGCCGACCTGCTGGCCGGGTCCGCGCCCGGGCTAGCATCCTCGCCGTGACGCGGTTCGCACGTGGCCTGGCCCTCGCAGTACTGGCGAGCGGGGCGCTGGTGGCCGGCTGCGGCAGCACGAGCAACGCCGCCACCGTCGGCGACCAGGCGATCACGATCGCGACGCTGCAGCAGCAGTACGAGGCGATCACGGCCACCGAAGGCACCCAGGTCTCGCAGGCCCAGCTGCTCGGCAACGCGATCACCGTGGCGCTGGTGGACGACCTGGCCGAACGTGAGGGCATCGAGGTCAGCGCCGCCCAGGTCGACGCCGCACTGCGCGAGGAGTCCCTGGGCGCGACCGGCTCGCAGGTCTACGACGACCTCGTCGCCGAGCAGATGCGGGCCCGGCTGCAGGTCGTCGCCCTGACCCAGCAGGGCGTGGACGTCCCTGCGGCGGCCGAGCAGCTGGCCGCCGAGGTCGGCGTCGAGGTCAACCCGCGCTACGGCACCTGGACCGGGATCACCCTCGAGCCCGGGACCGGGTCGATCTCCGTCCCCGGGACCCCGGCACCGGCGGCCTCGGGGAGCTGAGGCCGCGTGGTCGAGCAGCCCGGCACGCGCCTGCTCGACCTCGTCGCGGTCATGGACCGGCTGCGTTCGCCCGGCGGCTGCCCGTGGGACCGGGAGCAGACCCACCGCACACTGGCCCCCTACCTGCTCGAGGAGACGCACGAGACCCTCGAGGCCATCGACACCGGCGACCTCGACCACCTGCGCGAGGAGCTCGGCGACCTGCTGCTGCAGGTCGTGTTCCACGCCCGGGTCGCCGCCGAGCACCCCGAGCAGCCGTGGACGATCGACGACGTGGCCGCCGGCATCACCGCCAAGCTGGTGCGGCGTCACCCGCACGTGTTCGCCGACGCGACCGCGCCGACGGCTGCCCACGTCGAGGTCGCCTGGGAGCGGATCAAGGCCGCCGAGAAGCAGCGCGAGTCGGCCCTCGACGGCATCCCCGACACCCTGCCGGCACTGGCGCTGGCCGCGAAGACGGTCAGCCGCGCCCGCCGCGCCCGCCTGCCCCTGCCCCCCTCGGTGGCCCCGTCCGCTGCGTCCGACGAAGCGAGGGCTGCCACCTCGGGTCCTTCGGACGCAGCGCCCCTGCCCCCGCCCCCCTCGGCGGCCGGGGCTCTGGCTCTCGACCCGTCCGACGAGCAGGCGGTGGGACGGGCGCTGCTCGCCCTGGTGGCCGACGCCGAGGCCGCCGGGGTCGACGCCGAGCTGGCGCTGCGCCGCGCCGTCCGCGACTACGCGGGCAGGGTGCGGGAGGCAGAGCGCCAGGGCGCCGCTGCGCTGCGCCGCGGCGAGGCAGTCCCCCACCGCGAGGCAGCATCGTGACCCGCACGCTGATCACCGGGGGGCCGGTGCTCGGCCCGGACGGGCGTCCGCGCTACGGCCAGGCCGTGCTGGTGCGCGACGGGGTCATCGAGGCCGTCGTCGCGTCCGACCGCGCCCCCGCCGTGCCCGCCGCCGACGTGCTCGACCTGCATGGCCGGCTGCTGCTGCCCGGCTTCGTCGACGCGCACGCGCATCCGACCTGGGGCGGGCTGGAGCGGCTGAGCTGCGACCTGTCCGAGGCCGACCGGTCGGTGGCCGCATACCAGGCCGTCATCGCGGCCACCGCCGCCGCGCACCCCGAGTGGCCCTGGATCAGCGGCGGCGGCTGGTCGTTCGAGGCCTTCCCGGGCGGGCACCCCACCGCGGCGATGATCGACGCCGTGGTCCGCGAGCGCCCGGTGGTGCTGCTCAACCGCGACCACCACGGGGTCTGGGTCAACAGCCGCGCCCTGCGCGAGGCCGGCATCGGCGCCGCCACCCCCGACCCGCCCGACGGCTGGATCGAGCGGGACGGCACCGGCGCGCCCACCGGCATGCTGCACGAGGGGGCCGCCGACCTGGTCACCGAGCTGCTGCCCGAGCCGGACCCGCAGACGATGGACGCGGCGCTGGCCGAGGCGCGGGCGGCCCTGCTGCCGATGGGCGTGACCGGCTGGTCCGATGCGATCCTCGGGGACTACACCGGCCACCCCGACCCCACCCCGGCGTACCTGCGCGCCGCCCGCACCCTCGACGTCGCCGTCACCGGGGCGCTGTGGTGGGATCGGGAGGCGGGCCTGGAGCAGGTCCAGGCGCTGGTCGCCCGGCGCGCCGAGGCCGCCGCGGCCGGCTTCGCCACCCCGCTGGTCAAGATCATGGTCGACGGCATCGTCGAGAACCACACCGCCGCGATGGTCGAGGAGTACCTGGACGCGCACGGCTGCGCCAGCGGCATCCGCGGGCTGGCCTTCGTCGACGCCGAGATGCTGCGCGAGGCCCTGCCCGCACTCGAGGCTGCCGGCTTCGGCGTGCACCTGCACGCGATCGGGGACCGGGCGGTGCGCGACTGCCTCGACGCGGTGGAGGCGGCGATCGCGGTGCGGGACGGCCGTCCGGCCCCGCCCGTCCCGCACCAGATCGCCCACCTTCAGGTGGTGCGGCCCGCCGACGTGCCGCGGTTCGGCGCGCTCGGGGTGGTGGCCAACTGCCAGCCGCTGTGGGCTTGCCTGGAGCCGCAGATGACCGAGTTCACCCTGCCTGTGCTGGGTGAGGAGCGCGGCGGCTGGCAGTACCCGTTCGCGGGCATCGTCGCCGCCGGCGGGCCGCTGGCCTTCGGCAGCGACTGGCCGGTCAGCTCGGCCGACCCGTGGGAGCAGGTGCACGTCGCCGTCGGACGGGTGGCCCCGGGCACCCCGGATCTGCCGCCGCTGCTGCCCAGCCAGGCCCTGCCACTGTCCACCGCGCTGCACGCGTTCACCGCCGGCTCGGCCCGGGCGGCGGGCCTGCCGCAGGTGGGCACGATCGCCGCCGGCCGGCGCGCCGACCTGGTCGTCGCCTCCGCCGACCCTTTCCTGCTGCCCGCGGATGCCCTGGCCGACCTGCGCAGCGACCTCGTGCTGATCGCCGGCGCCGTGGTGGCCGCCGACGGCGCCCTGGTCTGAGTCGAGCCGCCGCACCTCAGCGCCCAGCCGTCCAGCCTCGCCCTGGGTGCCTCCGCCGGCCACGTTGCGTCCGACGGACGGTGGCCCATCCCCCTCCCGACGTCGGACGTTGGGAAGGCGCAGGCCCGTGCGTCCGAGGCATCGCGGGCAGTAGGCCGCACTTCCTCCGACGCAACGGACGCAACGGACGCAACGGACGCATTGGACGCATCGGGGGCGAGGGGACGCCGCGGCGGAGGGAGCCGTGGGCTCGACGCGGACGGCGGCACCCTGGTCTGAGCGAACCCGCCGCCCGGGCGGGCCGGCGCCGTTAGGCTCGCAGTCGACCCGCACCGCAACGAGAAGGAGACGACCAGTGGCGGCCATCGAGGCAGTCGGAGCCCGCGAGATCCTCGACTCGCGCGGTAACCCCACCGTCGAAGTCGAAATCGTGCTGGACGACGGCGCGCAGGGGCGCGCGGCCGTCCCGTCCGGGGCGTCCACCGGCGCCTTCGAGGCCGTCGAGCTGCGCGACGGCGACGCCGACCGCTACGGCGGCAAGGGCGTGGAGAAGGCCGTCGAGAACGTTCTGGACGAGATCGCCCCGCAGCTGTTGGGCGCGGACGCAGAGGAGCAGCGGCTCATCGACCAGGCGATGATCGACCTGGACGGCACGCCGAACAAGGCCCGGCTCGGGGCCAACGCCATCCTCGGCGTGTCCCTGGCCGTGGCCAAGGCGGCGGCGGACTCCGCCGAGCTGCCGCTGTACCGGTATGTCGGCGGCACCAACGCCTTCACCCTGCCGGTGCCGTGCATGAACATCATCAACGGAGGCTCGCACGCCGACAGCGACGTCGACTTCCAGGAGTTCATGGTCGCCCCGATCGGCGCGGAGTCGTTCCGCGAGGCGCTGCGCTACGGCGCGGAGGTCTACCACGCGCTCAAGGGCGTGCTGAAGAGCAAGGGCTACGCCACCGGGCTCGGCGACGAGGGCGGCTTCGCCCCG
>Ga0114939_10001767_pt1 | contig 16779 bp, 20 predicted proteins | sample AshMeaCrysSpring_FD_87196 | JGI IMG/M metagenome (GOLD analysis project Ga0114939, IMG submission 87196) | Groundwater microbial communities from Big Spring, Nevada to study Microbial Dark Matter (Phase II) - Ash Meadows Crystal Spring | ecosystem: Environmental > Aquatic > Deep subsurface >... | reverse complement strand
TCCGCGCGGCGGCAGGAGCCTCGTGGCGCGTGTGCAGCAGGAGGCGCGAGTGCCGGTGATCGGGCACCTGGAAGGCAACTGCCACGTGTACGTGGACCGCGCCGCCGATCTCGCCATGGCGCGTGCGATCGTGAAGAACGCCAAGCTGCGTCGCACCGGTGTCTGCGGCGCGGCCGAGACGCTGCTGGTGGACGCGGGCTGCGCGTCGACGCATCTCGCACCGATCGTACGCGACCTGCTCGACGCGGGCTGCGAGGTGCGCGGTGACGCGGCGGTGCAGGCGGTGGACCCGCGCGTGCACCCGACGACCGAGGATGACTGGTACACCGAATACCTCGACTCGGTGATAGCGGCAAAGGTGGTGCAGGGCGTGGACGACGCGATTGCGCACATCGCCCGTTACGGCTCGGCGCACACCGAGTCGATCGTCACCGAGGACGCCCGGGCCGCCGAGAGGTTTCTGGGCCGCGTCGACAGCGCAATCGTGCTGCACAACGCATCGACGCAGTTCGCTGATGGCGGCGAGTTCGGCATGGGCGCCGAAATCGGCATATCGACCGATCGCTTCCACGCGCGCGGCCCGGTGGGCGTGGAGCAGCTCACCAGCTACAAGTACGTGGTGCGGGGTCGGGGGCAGGTGCGACCCTGAACGGCCGAAGGGTTGCTTCTCGGTGGCTGCCCAGGATCGATGGCACGCCTGTCACGCTGCCGCCCCGGGGACCCGGATCCGGTGCCTCTTTCGTTCAGATCCGTCCCGGTGTAGAGTGGTGAACGATTCGACAATAGTCGAAATATGAAAGAAGCATCGGTGTTGAAGGCGCTGGCGGCCCTGTCGCAGTCCAACCGGCTCAGGCTATTCCGGGCCCTGGTTGTCGCGGGTCACGCCGGGGCCACGCCGACGGAGATCGGGAAGCGACTCAAGGTCGCGCCGGCGACCCTGTCGTTTCACCTCAAGGAATTGACCAATGCGGGGCTGATCACCCAGGAGCGCAATGGTCGGAACCTCGTCTACCGCGCCGACTATCCGCGCATGAACGAACTACTCGCCTACCTGACCGAGAACTGCTGCCAGGGCGCGGCCTGCGATTCGCTCGCCGAACCGGCCTGCAGGCGATAGGCGGACACCCATGATGTACAACGGCTTGAAGTGAGGCTACTGGCGATGACCGATGAAATCAGCCCGCTCAATGTTCTTTTCCTATGCACGGGAAACTCCGCCCGCAGCATCCTCTCGGAAGCCCTGCTCAACCGGAGGGGAGCGGGACGGTTCCGCGCCTACAGCGCCGGGAGTCACCCCGCTGGGAAGGTCAACGCTCATGCGCTGGAACTGCTGCAGCGCCTGGGCTATGCAACCGAAGGCCTCCGCAGCAAGAGCTGGGACGAGTTCGCGTTGCCGAGTTCGCCTCGCATGGATTTCGTGTTCACGGTCTGTGACAACGCGGCGGGCGAAGTCTGCCCGGTTTGGCCGGGCCAGCCGATCACGGCCCATTGGGGAGTTCCCGACCCCGCGGCGGTGGAAGGCTCCACCGAAGACAAACGCAAGGCGTTTGAGGCCGCGTATGTCACCCTGGATCGGCGCATCGACCTGTTCACCAGCCTGCCCCTGCGCAGTCTTTCGGAACTCACGATCCGGCAAAAGGTCGAGGAGATCGGTCGCACCTGAGCATCACCGATTCCGTGAACCGGGGCATGACCTCAGTCGCATACCGGCTTTCGTTCCTCGACCGTTACCTGACGGTCTGGATCTTCGCTGCCATGGCGCTCGGCATCGGCATAGGGTGGTTCATTCCGGGCGTGGAAGCGTTTGTCGACCGCTTCAGCGTCGGCACGACGAACATCCCGATCGCGCTCGGCCTGATCCTGATGATGTACCCGCCGTTTGCGAAGGTGCGTTACGAAGAGCTGCCGGACGTCTTTCGTGACAGAAAGGTCCTCGCGCTGTCGCTCATCCAGAACTGGCTGATCGGGCCCGTCCTGATGTTCCTGCTGGCAATCACGTTCCTCGCCGACGAGCCCGAGTACATGGCTGGGGTGATCCTGATAGGGCTTGCACGCTGCATCGCCATGGTGATCGTCTGGAACGAACTCGCCGACGGCTCGACCGAGTACGCCGCCGGCCTCGTGGCGTTCAACTCGATCTTCCAGGTGCTGTTCTACAGCCTCTACGCCTGGGTGTTCGTCACCGTGCTGCCCCCGATGTTCGGACTGCACGGCTCAGTGGTCGACATCTCGATTGCCCAGATTGCCAGGAGCGTGTTCGTGTACCTCGGCATCCCCTGCATCGCCGGGATACTCACCCGCGTGCTGATGCTGCGATACGTCAGCAAGGAGTGGTACCACCAGCGCTTCGTGCCGATGATCAGCCCGATCACCCTGGTGGCGCTGCTGTTCACGATCGTGGTGATGTTCAGCCTCAAGGGGAAGCTGATCGTCATGATCCCGATGGACGTCGTGCGTATCGCCATCCCGCTGCTGATCTACTTCGTGGTCATGTTCCTGGTGTCGTTTGCCATGGGGCGTCGCGCCGGCGCCGCATACCCGAAGTGCGCGACGCTCTCGTTCACCGCCGCCAGCAACAATTTCGAGCTGGCGATCGCCGTGGCGGTTGCCGTCTACGGCATCGACTCGGGCGCTGCGTTCGCGGCGGTCATCGGGCCTCTGGTCGAGGTGCCCGTGATGATTGCGCTCGTCGGGGTTGCGCTCAAGTTTCAGAAGCGCTGGTTCGGCGGCCCGGCCGCCGCCGGCACACCAGGACAGGCCTGACCGGCCGAGGAGATCCCATGAGCACCGACATCAAGCAGGTCGTGCAGGAGAAATACGGCGAGGTCGCACGCAAGGTGATCGCCGCAAAGGCGGATTCGTCGTGCTGCGGGCCCGCACCGTCCTGCTGCGATCCCATCACAGCGGATCTCTACGACGCATCACAGACCGGGGACCTGCCGGAAGCCGCCGTGCTTGCCTCCCTGGGCTGCGGCAATCCGACGGCGCTCGCCGAGTTGCGGCCCGGCGAAGTCGTGCTGGACCTGGGTTCGGGCGGTGGCATCGACGTGCTGCTGTCGGCGAAGCGGGTCGGCCCGACCGGGAAGGCGTATGGCCTCGACATGACCGACGACATGCTCGCGCTCGCCAACCAGAACAAGCGCAAGGCGGGCGCCACGAACGTCGAGTTCCTGAAGGGCGAGATCGAGCACATTCCCCTGCCCGACAACTCGGTCGACGTGATCATCTCGAACTGCGTCATAAATCTCTCGGCGGACAAGGACCAGGTGCTCAGGGAGGCATTCCGCGTCCTGCGTCCGGGCGGCCGCTTCGCGGTATCCGACGTGGTCACCCGCGGCGACATCGAGCCGCAGATACGCGCCAGCGTGCTCGCCTGGGTCGGGTGCGTCGCCGGCGCGCTCGACGAGCAGGTCTATCGTGACAAGCTCGCGGCGGCGGGATTCACGGCAGTAGACGTCGAACCGACGCGCGTCTATCGCGTCGAGGACGCGGCGGGCTTCATCGCGGCAAGCGGGCTCGATGCGGTCGCCCTGGCTCCCAAGGTCGACGGCAAGTTCATGAGCGCGTTCGTGAGGGCGCGAAAGCCGACGGGTTGAGGCTCATGGCACGCGGCCGATGCCCTGCGGATCGGCCGCGTCCGGCCGGCGGCGACGAGCTTCAACCCCGCAGCGCCGCCAGTCCACCGCGTAACGAATAGACCTCCGACTGCCCCCGTGCCCGCAGGTGCTCCGTGAGCGACAGGCTGCGCACGCCGTGCGCGCAGATGATCAGGTAGCGGCCTTCCGCTGGAAACTCCGCGTGACCGTGCACGAGCTCCGACAGCGGCAGGTGCGTTGGGATCAGCAGGCCGGGCGGATCGTGCGCGCGCTCCCACGACTCGCGGACGTCGACGAGTTCAAGTCCGGACTCGAAGGCCGCGGCCAGCGTCGCGAACCCGAGTTCCAGCGGAGCCTCGACGACCGGAGCCGCGGCGCCGGGGTTCTCGTGGTCGCAGCCAGGATTGCGCGGTGACAGCAGCCGGCGCGTGCCGAGTGAAAGCAGATCCACCGTGACGAGCGCAGGTGCCTCGCCCGCATCGAGGCCGAGCAGGCGCTTCAGCGCGGCCATCGCCTGCAGCGCGCCAAGCGTTGCGGGTACCGGGCCCAGCACGCCGGCCTCGGCGCAGGTCCCCACCATGCCGTCCCGCGGCGCCTCGGGCCAGAGGCAGCGCAGGCACGGCCAGTGGGGCAGAGGGCGGTAGACCTGCAGCTGTCCTTCGTACTGGTGCACGCTCGCGAACACCGCTGGCTTCAGCGCGCGTACCACGGCGTCGCTCACCATGAATTTGGCGCGAAAATTGTCGGTGCACTCGACGACGAGGTCGTGCTGTGCCACCAGGGCATCGATGTTTGCTGCCGTCGCGTGCACCGCATGCGCCTCGACGCGCACCTCGGGATTCAGGCTGCGCAACCGTTCGGCGGCGATTTCGGCCTTCGGTCGGCCCACGTCTGCCGGGCAATACAGCGGCTGTCGGTGCAGGTTGCTGGCCTCGACCAGGTCGCCGTCGACGATGCCGAGGTGGCCGACGCCCGCTGCGGCCAGATACTGCAGCACCGGCACGCCGAGACCGCCGGCGCCCAACACCAGCACCGAGGCTGCCGCGAGCCTGGCCTGGCCGGCTGTTCCGACCTCGGGTAAAGCAATCTGGCGGGAGTAGTCCGCAGGCGGCGCTGGTTCGGTCGCGCAGGGGGCTGAAGACCCGTGCTCGTGGCCGTGACGATCCGCGGCACCTTCCGGGTGCGCGTGCGCATGCCCGTGCGCCTGCGCGCCGGTTGCCGCGCAACGCTCGCAGTTCACCCATCCGGAGTCGCCGTCGGCGTAATGCTCCTTCTTCCAGATCGGGACGCGGTGCTTGACCTCGTCGATGATGTAACGGCATGCGGCGAATGCCTCGGCGCGGTGCGCCGCGCTCACGCCCACCCACACCGCCAGCTCGCCCAGGCGCAGGTCGCCGACACGATGCACGCAGGCGGCACGGGTGACGCCGAAGCGTTTGATGGCTTCGTCGACGATTCTCTTGCCTTCCTTGATCGCCAGCGCCTCGAAGGCTTCGTACTCGAGATGCCGGACGCGGCGCCCCTCGTTGTGATCGCGCACCCAGCCTTCGAAGCTCGCGTAACCGCCGCAGGACGGATCGGCAAGCGCGTCGCGCCAGCGTGCCGGTTCGAGCGGCCCGCGGCCGAACGAGAACACGTCCATCAGCCGCCCGCGACCGGCGGGATGAACACGACGCGATCGCCGGCGGCGAGTGGCCGGGACCAGTCTGCGAACTCGTCGTTGACCGCGACACGCAGCATCGCGCGAGGCAGGCCGAACTCGTGCCGTGCGGCGAGCTCGTCGTACAGATCCGCCGCGGTCGCGGCGGCCGTGCTGACCGTCTCGCGTCCGACACCGGCGCGCTCGCGCAGCACGGCGAAGTACTGGACCTCGATGTCGTTCATGTCTGGCGCTCCGCGCGGGTCACGGTTGCACCACGTCGCGCCGACCGCCGTGCTTCTCGACCAGCCGCAGCTCGGCCACGACGATCTCGTGGGACAACGCCTTGCACATGTCGTAGACCGTGAGTGCTGCAACGGCAGCGCCCGTCAGCGCCTCCATCTCGACTCCCGTCTTGTGGTGCACGCTCACGGTGCAGCGCACGATGGCCTCGTTGCGGCCGTCCATGTCGATCTCGACGCGGCACTTCTCGATCCCGAGCGGGTGGCAGAAGGGGATCAGCTCGTGGGTGCGCTTGGTGGCCATGGTGCCCGCAATGATCGCGGTCTGGAACACGGGTCCCTTGCTGGTTTCGAAGCCCGACTCACGCAGGGCTTCAGCGACCGCAGGCGGGAAGCGGACGCGCGCCTCGGCTACCGCCGTGCGATGCGTGACTCCCTTGCCACTCACATCGACCATCGCGGGCTGGCGCCGCTCGTCCACATGGGAGAAGTCGCTGCTCACTTGCCGGTCACCCGCCGATGTAGTGCATCTCGATCTTGTGCAACGGCTGATCGCCGCGACGCAGCGCATCGCGCCGCTCGCTGTATCGGTCCTCGCGGCGCGTCCAGGCATCGTGCAGCCGCTCGACGAGCTCGGCGTCGGTGGCGCCCGCACGCAGTGCTCCGCGCAGGTCAGTGCCTTCGGTCGCGAACAGGCAGGTGTAGAAGGTGCCTTCTGACGAGAGTCGCGCACGCGTGCACTCGCCGCAGAAAGGCGCGGTCACCGAGGAAATGAAACCGACCTCGCCGGCGCCGTCGTCGTAGCGATAGCGCTCTGCCACCTCGCCGTGATAGCTGCCCGGCAGCGCGGTCACGGGCCAGCGCGCCGCGATCCCACGGAGCAGCTCGGCCGATGGCACGACGTCCTCGCGCCCCCACGCGTTGCGATTGCCGACGTCCATGTATTCGATCAGTCGCACGATCACCGGCGTGCCGCGCCAATGCTCGAGCAGCGCCGGCACCGTGTGGTCGTTGAGGCCGCGGCGCACGACGGTGTTGATCTTGACCGGCCCCAGACCCGCCTCGAGGGCCGCGTCGATACCCTCGAGCACCTGTTCCAGCCCGCCGAAGCCTCCGCTCATGCGGGCGAACACCTCGGGATCGAGCGAATCGAGGCTCACCGTGACCCGGTCGAGGCCGTTGGCCTTGAGCTCCGCGGCGTGTGGCGCGAGCAGCACGCCGTTGGTCGTCAAGGCGAGGTCGTCGACGCCCTCGATCATCGACAGCTCGCCGATGAGATCGGCGAGCCCGGCGCGCAGCAGCGGCTCGCCGCCCGTGAGCCTGAGCTTGCGCACGCCGAGCGCCACCGAGGCCCGCGCCACGCGTACGATCTCGTCGAACCCGAGTCGCTCGCTGGCGCGCAGGAAACGGTAACGGTCGTGGAAGGTGTCTTTCGGCATGCAGTAGGGGCATCGAAAGTTGCAGCGGTCCATGACCGAGATGCGCAGGTCGTGCATCGGGCGGCCGAGCCGGTCGCGTGGCCGCGAGGTGCCGCGATGAGTGATCACCCGCTTGGAATTCGAACCTGATTCGGTCAAGGCGTAGTCACCAGCGGTAGATGTGTGGGCTTCGGCATCGCCACGGTTCCAGCGGCCGGCGTGCAATCGAGCTGCGCCGCTACGGAATACCACATCGGCGGTTTCGCACCAATGGCCGTGCTCCGCGCGAGGGTCCGGGCGGGCGCCACGGCCCTCGCCTGCGCCTGCGCGCGTACTTCTACTGCTTCTGAGCCTCAGCGAACGCCTTGCGCTCGGTATTCCAGCGGTCGGCCACCGCCTGCAGTTCATCGAGGGCCGCGTTGTGCTTCTTCACCTGCACGGACTCGATCGCGCTCTTCTTCGCGGCGAACTCCGGATCCGCCGGATCGAGGGCGGCGATCGCGTCGTTCTTTTCCTTGTCGAGGCAGGGCAGGTAGACCTCCTGCACGGCCTTCGAGTAGTCCTTCACCTGCGACTGCGCGGCGACCATCTGGTCCTTGGTGGCCTGCGCGCCGTTCGGCATCGTCTGAGGGCCCTGCGGATAGACGCAATCGGCGTGTGCCGCGCCGAGCGCCATGGTCAGAGGCAGGGCCAGGAAGAAAGTCGCTCGCTTCATGACGGAATCCTCGGAAATGCCTTGATTTTCGGCGCCTTGCCGGGCCGGGAGGCGCCGCAATATAGCAGAGCCCCCCCGGGAAGCGGCTATGCTTGGCAGCCTGTGCGGCGAGCCCCGGGGCCAGCCCCGGCCGCCAGGCAATCCGCGGAGGTGACCCCATGCCAGCATCCGATGCGCCTGCCACCTATGGTTCGAGCACGCATGGGCTGCGCGGCGACTATGCCGACATGCGGCCCGACTACACGGTCGAGCAGGACTATTCGACGTACAGCGACGCCGACCACGACCGCTGGAAGCGCCTCTACGGGCGCCAGATGCGGCTGGTGCCGGGGCGTGCCTGCACGGAGTTCCTGCGCGTGGTCGATACGCTCGGCTACGACGCCGGCATTCCGCGCTTCGACGAGGTCAACGAGCGGCTCGACCGTGCGACCGGCTGGCAGGTGGTCGCCGTGCCGGGGTTGCTGCCCGAGCACGTATTCTTCACCCACCTCGCCGGGCGGCGCTTCCCGGTGACGGTCTGGCTGCGCGAGGAGCAGGAATTCGACTACATCGTCGAGCCCGACGTGTTCCACGACTTCTTCGGTCACGTGCCGCTGCTGTTCGATCCCGTGTTCGCCGACTACATGCAGGCCTACGGGCGAGGCGGCCAGAAAGCCGAGGGCCTCCACGCACTGGAGTACCTCGCGCGGCTGTACTGGTACACGGTGGAGTTCGGCCTGATCCGGACCGGCGACGGCCTGCGCATCTATGGTGCCGGGATACTTTCTTCGCCGAGCGAGGTGAGCTACGCGCTCGCGAGCCCCGCGCCGAGGCGCATCGGCTTCGACCTGCGGCGCGTGATGCGCACGCGCTACAAGATCGACAGCTTCCAGCAGACCTACTTTGTCATCGACGATTTCGGCCAGTTGTTCCGCGAGACCGCGCCCGATTTCACGCCCCTGTATGCTGAGATCGCGGGCCTGGAGACGTTCCCGGCCGACACGCTGCTGCCGCGCGACCACGTTTACGAACCCGTCGAGGTCCGATGATGAGCACGCCTTCTCCCGCCGCTACTCCCGCGACTTTCCGGCTCGGACACTTCGTGGGCGGCCGACACGTCGCAGGCGTCTCCGGCCGTGACGGGGCCGTCTACAACCCGGCGACCGGTGCGCTGCGTGGCCATGTCGCCTTCGCCTCTGGGGAGGAGACCCGCGCCGCGATCGCCGCCGCCGAGAGCGCCTTGCCCGGCTGGGCCGGCACCACGCCACTGCAGCGGGCGCGCGTCATGTTCCGGTTCAAGGCGCTGCTCGAGGAACACGCCGACGAGCTCGCGCTCACGCTCACCTCGGAACACGGCAAGGTGCTGTCCGATGCACGCGGCGAGCTGACCCGCGGCATCGAGGTCGTGGAGTTCGCCTGCGGCATCCCGCAGCTGCTGAAGAGCGAGTACACCGAGAACGTCGGCACGGGCGTCGACAGCTGGTCGATCCGCCAGCCGGTGGGCGTGTGCGCCGGGATCACGCCGTTCAACTTCCCGGCGATGGTGCCGATGTGGATGTTTCCGGTGGCGATCGCCTGCGGTAACACCTTCGTGCTGAAGCCCTCGGAGAAGGACCCGAGCGTGCCGTTGCGGGTCGCGGAACTGCTCAAGGAGGCGGGCCTGCCGGACGGCGTGTTCAACGTCGTGAACGGCGATCGCGAGGCCGTGGATACGCTGCTCACGGACCCGCGCGTCGCGGCGGTGAGCTTCGTGGGCTCGACGCCCGTTGCCGAGTACATCTACCGGACCGCTTCCGCGCACGGCAAGCGAGTGCAGGCGCTCGGCGGCGCCAAGAACCACATGGTCGTGATGCCCGACGCCGACACCCGCAACGCGGCGAGCGCGCTGGTGGGCGCGGCCTATGGTTCGGCAGGCGAGCGCTGCATGGCGATCTCGGTCGCAGTGGCCGTGGGCGATGCCGGCGACCGGCTGATCGAGGAGGTCAAGCGGCAGCTCACGGAGCTCAAGGTTGCGCCCGGTACCGTGGAGCGCGCTGACATGGGCCCGCTGGTCACGCGCGAGCACCTCGAGCGCGTGCGCGGCTACGTGGACCTCGGCGTGCAGGAGGGCGCGAAGCTCGTGGTGGACGGACGCAACCTCCGCATCACCGGCCACGAGAAGGGGTTCTACCTCGGGCCGTGCCTGTTCGACCACGTCGAGTCCTCGATGCGCATCTACCGAGAGGAGATCTTCGGGCCCGTGCTGTGCGTGCTGCGCGTGCCGGACTTCGAGTCGGCCCTCGAACTCGTCAACACGCATGAGTTCGGCAACGGCGTGGCGATCTTCACCGCCAGCGGCGAGGCTGCGCGCACGTTCACGCAGCGGGTGCAGGTCGGCATGGTCGGCGTGAACGTGCCGATTCCGGTGCCGATGGCCTTCCACTCCTTCGGCGGCTGGAAGCGCTCGCTGTTCGGGCCGCTGCACGTGCACGGCCCCGACGGCGTGCGCTTCTACACGCGATTGAAGACCGTGACCTCGCGCTGGCCCACCACGGCGCGCGAGGGCGCGCAGTTCGTGATGCCCACGATGAAGTGAACGCGCAGAGCCGGCCCCGCACGTCGGACGGCGCATGCGCTACCATGTAGTGGTCTCTCGCGCGGCCGTAGCTCAGTTGGATAGAGCATCAGGCTTCGAACCTGAGGGTCGGGGGTTCGAATCCCTCCGGCCGCGCCAGCATGAATGAATACGACATTGCGGTCTCCGCGATGCACGGAGGAGACGGGAGATGTCCAGGCCGACCGTCCTGATCACCGGTATCTCGGGCTTCATCGCCCGTCACTGCGCGGTCGAGATGCTGAAGGCCGGCTACGGCGTGCGCGGCACCGTGCGCTCGCTGTCGCGCGGCGCGGAGGTCAAGGCCTCGCTCGCGACGCACGCCGACGTCTCGCGGCTCGAGTTCGTGGCGGCCGATCTGGAGTCCGATGCCGGCTGGCGCGAAGCGGTGACGGGCTGCGCCCACGTGCTGCACGTCGCCTCGCCGTTCCCGGCGAAGCAGCCCAGGGACGAACAGGACCTGATCCGCCCGGCCGTGCAGGGCACGCTGCGCGTGCTCGAGGCCGCGGTCGCCGGGGGCGCGGAGCGCTTCGTGCAGACCTCGTCCATGGTGGCGGTGATGTACGGGCACCCACGCGAACGGGCAGCCCCCTTCACCGAGTCCGACTGGACCCGCGTCGAGGATCCGGGCGTCACGGCCTATGGGAAATCGAAGACGCTGGCCGAGCGCGCCGCGCGCGAGTTCATGCAGCAGCGCAAGCCTGCGCTGAATTATTCATCGGTGAATCCCGGGCTGGTACTCGGTCCGGCGCTCGATCGCGACATCGGCACCTCCGCCGAGATCATCCAGATGTTCCTCAAGGGCAAGTACCCGGGCGCCCCGCGCATGGCGATCCCGGTCGTCGACGTGCGCGACGTGGCACGCATGCATCGCCTCGCTGTCGAGGTGGACGCGCCCAGTGGGGGGCGCTATCTCGGGGTTGCGGATTGCCTGTGGATGATCGAGATCGCCGCGGCGATCCGCGAGCGCCTCGGTGCGGCGGCGCGCAAGGCGCCGACCTGGGTGCTGCCGGACTGGGCGGTCGAGCTCGCCGGCATCTTCGATCCGGCCGCGCGACTCGCAGTGCCCGAACTCGGCAAGGAACTGCGCGTGGACAACTCGTTCACGCGCCGCACGCTGGGAATGGAGTTCATCCCCGCGCCCGAGGCCGCGGCCGCGATGGCGCAGAGCCTCATGGATCTGCGGCTGGTCTGACCCATGACGCAGATCCCCGGCATCTGCGGCAGGCTGCGGGCGGGCTCGCTCAACACGCGGCTGCTCCGCGACGAAATCAAGCTCTACGAGCGGCTGTGCCGGACGGCGCTCAGAGCGGTCGAGGCCGTCTGATCGGTTCCCGGCATTCGCGCCGTACCCGCCTCACCGACTGCGACGTGCATGGTCCGGCGTCCGGCGCCGAACTGCTCGTGGTAGAGGGCGACTCCGCAGCACTTGCCGTGCTCAAGGTCCGCGACCCGCGGCTGCAGGCAGTGCTGCCCATGCAGGGCAAGCCGCTCAATGCGCTGCGTGCTTCGGATGGAAAGGTCGCGGCCAACCCGTTCCTGCGTGCACTCGCGGAGGCGATCGGCGCCGGCCGCGGCGCGGCCTTCGATCCCGGAGCGTTGCGCTACGAGCGCATCGTGCTGCTGATGGATCCGGACGCGGACGGCATCCACGCCGGTGCATTGCTGCTGCTGTTCCTCTACCGCTGGATGCCGTTGCTGGTGGAGCGCGGCCACGTCGAGCGCGTGCATGCGCCGATGGGTGAGCTGCGATCGGCACACGGTGAACCGCGGTACGCCTACACCGACCCGCAGTTCCGGGCGCTGGGCGCAGAACTGCGCGCGGCGGAGCAGGGCCCGTACACCGCGCTTCGTTACCGTGGACTGGCGGGGCTCGACTCCGGGGTGCTGGCGGAGCAGTGCGTGCACCCCGCGACGCGTCGTGGGCGCATCCTCACGCCCGACGATGCCAGGGCGGCCATGGACGTGTTCGCCTCGCTGCGGGATCTGCCGCCGCAGGGCTCACTGTTCTGAGGCGATCAGCGCCTCAGCAGCCAGAGGATGACGCTGATCACGATGCTCAGCACGATCATCGTCGTGAACGGCGCGAAGAACCTGAATCCCGGACGGTCGACGACGATGTCGCCCGGCAACCGGCCGAGCGGCAGCTTCGAGAGCCATGGCCACAGCAGGCCGACCACTGCGATCAGCAAGCCAGCCGCTATGAGGAGTCGTTGCATCGCTTGCCTTTCGGGCCGGGCCGCTCCGGTAAGCATACGTGAAGAGTGGCGACCTGACAGGTGCAGGCATCAACCGGCACTTGGCATTCGCGCGCGTCGCACTTAACCTTGCGCGCCCGTTGTCACACCACTGCTGGAATCTGTCATGTCGAACGCGTCGAGAGACCCCTCCCTGGGCACGCTGCCAGCTCTCATCTTCAGCTCGCGCTGGCTTCAGCTTCCACTGTATCTGGGATTGATCGTCGCCCAGGGCGTATACGTCTTTCTGTTCCTGAAGGAACTGTGGCACCTGATCCACCAGGCGCCCACGCTGAACGAGCAAGGCGTCATGCTCATCGTGCTCGGCCTCATCGACGTGGTGATGATCTCGAACCTGCTGGTGATGGTCATCGTGGGCGGCTACGAGACCTTCGTCTCGCGCCTGAAACTCGAGGGGCATCCCGACCAGCCCGAGTGGCTGAGCCACGTGAACGCGAGCGTGCTCAAGGTGAAGCTCGCAATGGCCATCATCGGCATCAGCTCGATCCACCTGCTCAAGACCTTCATCGAGGCGGGCACGATCGGCGGCGTGCCGCTGTGCGGCACCAGCGCAGGCATTGAGGCTGCCCAGGCCATGGCCGGCGCCGGGTCCACCAGCCGAGGCTGCACGACCGTGACCGCCACCGGCGTGATGTGGCAGACCATCATCCACAGCGTGTTCATTCTCTCGGCACTGGGAATCGCATGGACCGACCGCATCATGTCGCAGGGCATGAAGCCGGCGTCGCAGCACTGAGGGGTCCGGACAGGTGAGCGCCGCGACTGGAACACGAGGCAGGCGGCGCCCGGTCCTGGTGCGCCGCGCGCGTCCGCGCATCGCAATCGTCGGCGCGAGCTTCGGTGGCCTCGCGGCTGCGCAGCACCTCGGCCGCGAGCTCGACGTCACGGTCATCGACCGCTCGTCGTGGTTCGAGTGGCTGCCCAACATCCACGAGCTGCTGTCGGGCGCCAAGCGACCCGGTGACCTGCGGCTGCCGCTCGCGCGCCTGATGAAGCGCGCGGGTCATCGACTGGTGCGCGCCGAGGTGACCCGCATCGATGCGGCCGCCGGCCGGGTTGAGACGGCGCGTGGTCGCCGCATTCCGTTCGATGCGTGCATCGTCGCCGTCGGCGGCGTCGAGGAGACCTACGGCGTGCGCGGCGTCGGGCGTCACGCGCTGCCGTTCAAGAGTGTTGACGACTGCGCGGCCATCGGACGGCGCCTCGAGACGCTGGCGCGGGACTCGAAGCCGCGTCGGGTCGTGATCGTGGGTGGCGGTCTCGAGGGCGTCGAGGCACTGGGCGAGATCCTGCGTCGCTACCGGCGCGCGCGTTCCCTGCGGGTGCAGGTGGTCGAGGGCGGTTCGCGACTTCTGCCGGAAGCGCCGGCCGAACTCGACGCGGCCGTTCGGGCGCATTGCGCCGGCCTGGCGGTGGAAGTTCTCGCCGGCACGCGCGTCGTCGCCGTCACGGCCAAAGGGGTCCGTCTCGATACCGGCACGGTCCTGCGCTCGGACCTCACGATCTGGACCGGCGGCGTCACCACGCCGCGCCTGCTGCTGACCTCCGACCTCGCGGAGCGGCCGAGACAATGGGCGCCCGTGAACCAGGCGCTTCAGAGTCCCCGCCACAAGAACGTATTCGTGGTCGGCGACGCGGCGGGGCTGCCGCAGCCGCTTGCCAAGCAGGCCTTCTACGCGCTGCAGATGGGCGAGCACGCGGCCATGAACGTCCAGCGATACCTCGAGGGCCGCCGGCTGCGCGACTTCAGGCCGGCGCGGAAGCCCATGCTGGTTGCCTTCGGCGATCTCGACACGTTTCTCGTGACGGGTCGGCACGTGATCGCCTCGCCCACCCTTGCTGCCGCCAAGGAAGCCGTAATGCAGCTCGGCATGGCCGGGCTCGATCCGCCGCTCGGTGGCGCGTCGATCGCAGCGCTCACGCGGCGTGTCGGCGGGGCGGTCGACAGGTTCGTGCTGGCATCGATCACACCTTCGTCACGGCGAGCGGGCGGATCCGCGCGCCGATAGCTGCTAACCTGCGCCGCCGACATCGTACGAGGCTGCGCCATGCTCACGGTTCATCATCTCGAGACTTCGCGCTCGCAGCGCGTCCTGTGGCTGCTCGAGGAACTCGGCGTGCCCTACGAGCTGAAGATCTACCGCCGCAACCCGGCGACTCGGCTCGCGCCACCTGAGCTGAAGGCTGTGCATCCGCTTGGCAAGTCGCCGGTGGTCACGGACGACGGCGAGGCGATCGCCGAGTCCGGTGCGATCATCGAGTACCTCGTCGAGAAGTATGGCCACCTGGGGCAGGGCGAGCTCTCTCACCTCGAGCCCGCGCGCGGCACGGCAGAGTACCGGTGGTGCCGCTACTGGATGCACTACGCCGAAGGCTCGTTGATGAACTGGCTGGTGATGAAGCTCGTGTTCGTCACGTTGCCGACCCGGCCGATGCCTTTCTTCGCCAAACCGGTCGCTCGCGCCATGTGCGGCAAGGTCCAGGCACAGCTCATCGATCCGAACCTGCAGGCCGCGACGGCCTTCATCGAGGACCACCTCGCGAGATACCCCTGGTTCGCTGGCGAGCACCTCACGATGGCGGACTTCCAGATGAGCTTCGCCGTCGAGGCACTGCTGTCGCGCGCCACCGCTACGGGCGGGCGTCCTCGGCTCGATGCCTGGCTCGCGCGCGTGCGCGCGCGACCCGCCTACCAGCGCGCGGAGGCGAAAGGCGGCCCCGTGTTGATGAGGTCCTGATCGCCGCGGGCGATCGGCGAAGCGTTTCCCGTGAACGTGATTGCTCGCGTCGCGCCGACGACCGACGGCTGGCCGAGGTCCTGCCGCCCGATCTCTATGCACGCTGGCTCCCGCTCAAGGACCGCTACCTCGGTCGCGACGACGATGTCGAGCGATGGCGTCCGATCTTCGCTGCGCAGAAACTCTATTTCGCGGCACTGCGCGAGGCCGGGCTCAAACCGTACGGCGCAGTCTGGCCCGCGGTCGAGAAGCGGGCGCGCAAGGCGCGGCTCCCGATCACCCAGCCGGAGATAAAGGTGAAGGTCGAGAAGCCGCGCGAGGCGATCCGCGCGTTCAAGCAGGCGCCGCTGTCCGATGTCGAGTGCTTTGCCAGGACCATCGAGCGGCTCGAGTCGGATCTCGATCTCATGCGTGTGCGGGCCAACGCCTGGGCAACCGGTGACGTCGCGACGCTCAGGCGCCTCGCGCCGGTGGACCAGGCGAGTGCCTGTATCGCGGTGGTCATGAACTCGTCGCTGGTACAGGAGCGCGGCCTGGCCGAGGTGCCCGAGCGTGCGACCGTGGCGTGGCTCGAAGCTGCGGATGCCGCGCTCGCGCGCAACGCATCGACACTCGCCGTACTGTCGCCTGAGCGCACCCTCGCGCCGGACGGCTACCTCGCACGGCTCACGGCACGAGGTTACGTGGTGCAGGACCCGTGAGCCTGACCAGGCCAGGCTTTTCGCAGTGACGCCGTTCGACCCGAACGCGTTGCCGATCACCGGAGAGGTCCAGCAGGTGGCGGGTGCCGTCTGGCGGATCGTGGCACCCAACCCGGGGCCGCTGACGGGGCCGGGTACCAACACCTACGTCATTGGCCGCGAACACCCGGTCGTTATCGACCCGGGCTGCGACGAGCCGGTGCACCTCGCGCGCGTGCTCGAGGTCGCCGGCGGTCGGATCGAGCGCATTCTCTGCACGCACTCGCACCCCGATCACTCGCCGGGCGCGAACTGGCTGCGCGAGGTCACCGGCGCGCGCGTGACCGGGCGGGCGCCGCCCGACGACGGCCACCAGGATCCGCACTACGCTCCAGACGACGCGCCGGCCGATGGCGAACGAATCGGGATCGATGGCGGCGAGCTGCTCGCGATCCACACGCCGGGCCACGCCTCGAATCACGTGTGCTTCCTCCACGATGCAGAGGGGCTGCTCTTCACCGGTGATCACCTCATGAGCGGCTCGACGGTGATCATCATTCCGCCCGACGGTTCGATGCGGCTCTATCTCGAGTCATTGCGCAGGCTGCGCGAGCTGCCGCTTGCATCGCTGGCGCCCGGCCATGGGGCGCTCATGCGCGGCGCGGTCGGCGAGATCGATCGCGTGATCACGCACCGTCTGGCGCGCGAGGCGAAGCTCGTGCGTGCACTCGCGGCGCGAGGCACCGCGTCGCTCGAGGAGCTGCTGACCGAGGTCTATGGCGACGTACCGAAGTTCATGCACGTCTATGCACGCTATTCCCTGCTCGCGCATGCACTGAAGCTCACCGAGGATTCGCGCGTGCAGGTCACCGGCGAGGTCTATCGTTGGCTGGGCGACTGAGGGGCTCACGGGCACCGCGT
>Ga0114939_10001766_pt1 | contig 16779 bp, 8 predicted proteins | sample AshMeaCrysSpring_FD_87196 | JGI IMG/M metagenome (GOLD analysis project Ga0114939, IMG submission 87196) | Groundwater microbial communities from Big Spring, Nevada to study Microbial Dark Matter (Phase II) - Ash Meadows Crystal Spring | ecosystem: Environmental > Aquatic > Deep subsurface >... | reverse complement strand
TCGCCCTCGACGATGAACAGCTCGCTGTCGTGCGCGCCGGGCGTCGTGCAGTCGCTGAGCTTGCCCGGCAGGTTGAGGCGGCTGTTGGTGGCGCTCTTCCGGGCCACCTCCTGCTGGGCGGCACGGCTCGCCTCGCGCGCACGGGCGGCGAGCACGATGCGCGCGACGATCGCCTCGGCGAGCGAGATGTTGTGGTTCAGCCAGTGCTCGAGCGCCGGGCGCACGAGCCCGTCCACCGCCGAGAGCACCTCGGGGTTGTTGAGGCGATCCTTGGTCTGGCCCTGGAACTGCGGCTCCTGGACGAACACGCTGAGCACCCCGGTCAGGCCCTCGCGGATGTCGTCGGCCGTGAGGGTGACCCCCTTGGGTGTGAGGGAGTGCGTCTCGATGAAGTTCCGCACCGCCTTGCCGATGCCCGCACGCAGGCCGTTCTCGTGCGTGCCGCCCGACCCCGTGGGAATGCCGTTGACATAGGAGCGGAGGTGTTCGTCGGTGGCCTCGGTCCACTGGAGAGCAAGGTCGAGGCGCAGCCCGTTCTCGCGCGCGAGCAGGAACGGCGCCTCGTGGACGGCAGCCGACCCGCGCTCGGCGACGATCTTCCCGAGGTAATCGCCGATCCCCTCCGCGTGCTGGTAGGCGACCTTCTCGCCGCTGGTCTTGTCCTCGAAGGCGAGGCGGACGCCACGGTGGAGATAGCTCGCCACCTCGAGCCGCTCTTTGAGCAGGGCGGCGTCGAACTCGATCTTCGGGAAGATGGTGGGATCGGGATGGAACCAGACCGTCGTGCCCGTGCCGCGGGCCGGGCCGATTCTCTTCACAGGGCCGACGGGCTTTCCTTGCCGGAACCGTTGCTCCCACGTGGCGCCCTCGCGCCGCACGGTGGCGACGAGTTCCTTCGAGAGCGCGTTGACGACGCTCGCGCCGACGCCGTGGAGGCCGCCCGCTGTCTTGTAGCTGGCGTGCTCGAACTTCCCGCCCGCGTGGAGCACGGTGAAGATCACCTCGAGCGCGCTCTGCTTCGTCTTGGGGTGCGGATCCACCGGGATGCCGCGGCCGTCATCGGCGATCGTAATCGAGGACCCGTCCTCGTGGAGCGTGACGCCGATGCTGCCGGCAAAGCCGTTCATCGCCTCGTCGATCGCGTTGTCGAGGATCTCCCAGACCAGATGATGCAGGCCCGAGGTTCCAACGCCGCCGATGTACATGCCGGGCCGCTTGCGGACCGGCTCGAGTCCCTCGAGGACGGTGATGTCCTTGGCCGTGTAGGTTGACGCCATGCGCGGAGGAGACGGGCCCCGAAGGTTGCGACTACGCCGACGCGCAGGCTGGGACCTGCGCGTCGGTGATCTTACCGGGGGTGGTGGCCGCAGGGAAAGCGGCCCGGATCACGGCTACTTCACGAAGAGCATCTCACGGTACGTGGGGAGAGGCCAGAGCTCGGAGGGCATCACCACTTCCAGCTCGTCGCCGATCGCGCGCAGCTCGCACATCAGCGGCAGCACCGTGTCGCGCATGTAGCGCGCGTGTTCCTCAGCGCTCCCGGCGGCGTGGTCGGCCGCGTGGACGAGGGCGTCGGTCTTCGCCCGCAGCCCGTCCACCAGCCGGCAGAGCCCGTCGAGTGTGGTCTGCGCGGCCGCCGTGGACCCACCGGCCTGCTTGACGGCCGTGACGTTCTGCGCCACCTGCGTCTGGTAGGTGAGGGCGGCCGGCAGGATGTACCGGTTCGCGATCAGCACCATCAGCTGCGCCTCGACGTTGACCGTCTTGTTGTACGTCTCGAGGTTCACCTCGTACCGGGCCCGCAGTTCGCGGGCGTTGAGCACCTTGTGGCGCTCGAACGCCGACACCGTTTCCGGCTTCACCAGCTCCGGCAGCGCCGCGGGCGTGTCGGCCAGGTTCAGCAGGCCGCGGGACGCCGCCTCCTGCCGCCACTCCTCCGAATACCCGTTGCCGTTGAAGATGATGCGCCGGTTCTCCTTGACGAGGCGCATGAGCAGCGCGAGGGCCGCCTCCTCGATCTTCGTGCCGGCTCTCACGGCCGCCTCGAGCTCGGAGGCGGCCGCGTCGAGCGAGTCGGCCACCGCGACGTTGAGCGCGATGTTCGGAAACGCGATGCTCTGCCCGGAGGACACGGCGCGGAACTCGAACTTGTTGCCCGTGAAGGCGAAGGGGCTCGTGCGGTTGCGATCGCCCGCGTCCCGCGGCAACTGGGGCAGCACGGCCGCGCCGGTGTCGAGGAGGCCGCCCTTCTTCGTGGACCTCGCACCGCCCTGCTCGAACTGCCCGAGGATGTCGGTGAGCATGTCGCCGAGGAAGACGGAGATGATGGCCGGCGGGGCCTCGTTGGCACCGAGCCGGTGGTCGTTGCCCGCGCTGGCGATGCTCGCCCGCAGCAGCCCCTGGTGGGTGTTGACGGCGCGCAGCACCGACACGAGGAAGACGAGGAACTGCAGGTTGTCGTGCGGCGTGTCGCCCGGGTTGAGCAGGTTGTTGCCGAACTCGTCGGCCATGCTCCAGTTGACGTGCTTGCCCGAGCCGTTGACGCCGGCGAAGGGCTTCTCGTGGAACAGGCAGGCCAGGCCGTACTTCGGCGCCACGCGCTTGAGGGTCTCCATCGTCATCATCTGGTGGTCGGTGGCGACGTTGGCGTTCTCGAAGAGCGGGGCGATCTCGTACTGGCTCGGTGCGACCTCGTTGTGCCGGGTCTTCACCGGGACCCCGCACTTGTAGAGCTCGTCCTCCACCTCCATCATGCAGGCCAGTACGCGCTCGGGGATGGCGCCGAAGTACTGGTCCTCCAGTTCCTGCCCCTTGGGCGGCCGCGCCCCGAAGAGGGTGCGCCCCGCGTTGATGAGATCCGGCCGCGTGAAGTAGAAGTGCCGGTCGATCAGGAAGTACTCCTGCTCGGGCCCGCAGGTCGTGCTCACACGCCCGGCGCTCGACCCGAAGAGCGCGAGGATCCGCACGGCCTGGGCCGAGATGGCGTCAATCGAGCGAAGCAGCGGCGTCTTCTTGTCGAGGGCATCGCCCGTCCAGCTGACGAAGGCGGAGGGGATCACGAGGGTGACGCCGTTGGTGCTCTTGAGCAGCCAGGGCGGGCTGGTCGGATCCCAGGCCGTGTAGCCGCGCGCCTCGAAGGTGGAGCGCATGCCCCCGGAGGGGAAGCTCGAGGCGTCGGGCTCGCCCTTGATGAGCTCCTTGCCGTTGAACTCGGCGAAGACCTTGCCGTCACCGGTCGGGACGAGGAAGGAGTCGTGCTTCTCGGCGGTGATCCCGGTGAGCGGCTGGAACCAGTGCGTGTAGTGCGTTGCGCCGTGCTCGACGGCCCAGTCCTTCATGGCCGTGGCGATCGTGTCGGCCACCGACGGGTCGAGCTTCTCGCCGCGGGTCACCGTGCGCCGGAGCCCTTCGTAGACGGCCTTGGGCAGCCGGGTCTTCTGCACGGCCTCGTCGAACGACAAGCTCCCAAACGTCTCGGTGGGGTGGGCCGGCTGGTCAGGGGCCGTGCCCCGAACCATGTCCCATTCCCGAATGGCCTTCACGGCTTCCCTGAACGCGGCAGACCCCATGGCTGACCCTTCCTGCGCAATGGCGCTCCGACGGAATCCCGGCCCCCCCGGATGACCTCGGCGGGCGCGAGCAATCAGAAGATTATGCCGGCGCGCTGCGCGTTTGACAAGTCTCTGGCATCACTCCAAGTAAGAAGCGCTCGATTCTGCCAGAATGACGCCGCAAGAATGCACGATTTGCACGATTCGTTCTCCACCGACTCCACCTAGTGATGGTTGGGGGTCCGGAAACCGGTGCCGGTCCGCCTCGATTCTCGGCCCGGGTCGTGCAAGAATCGGCCGGATGATTACCCGCGCCTGGGCGCGGCCGCGTGTCGGCGGCTCTGCCGGGGGCGATGGCGAGGGGTCATGACTGAGGATCTCATCATCGGAATGGCCGGGTCGGGTGGAGACGGCGTGGTCTCGACCGGCGACTCGATGATCACCGCGTGCGCCATCGAGGGGTACTCGGCGATGCTCACCAAGAGCTTCGGGCCGCAGATCCGGGGCGGGGAGTCCTCGTTCCGCCTGCGGGTGTCCACGCGCCCCGTGCTCGGGCCGGGCGGCACGCTGGACGTGGCGGTCGCGCTCAACTGGGAGGACTTCCTGAAGTTCGGCGCCGAGCTGCCCGTCGGTGGGCACACGGTGGTGATCTACGACAGCAAGTCGGGCGTGGCCCCGAACGCGCTGCCCCTGAGGGGCGTGCAGCCCGCCGAGGTCGTCCCGGTGGCCATCGAGCAGATGGCCCGCGAGCTGGCCGGCACCGAGAAGGCCAAGAACACCATCGTGCTCGGCCTCATGGCCGGCTGGTTCGGTGTGGCCCCCGACAGCATCCTGGCCGGTCTCCGGAAGCGTTTCGGCAAGAAGGGGCCCGAGCTGCTCGAAAAGAACGAGCAGGCGTTTGCCGCCGGGCGGCAGTACGCGCAGGAGCACCCGTTGAGGACGCTGGCCCCGATGGCGCCGGCGCCGGCCGGGCCGCGGCCCAAGCTCGTCACCGATGGGAACGAGATGTGCGGGGCCGCCGCCATTTTCGCGGGATGCCAGTTCTTCGGGGGCTACCCGATCACGCCCTCCTCCGAGATCATGCACTTCCTCAACCGAGAGGTCTGGAAGTACGGCGGGTCGATGCTGCAGGCCGAGGATGAGATTGCGGGCATTGGCGCCTGCGTCGGCGCGTCGTTTGCCGGCAAGAAGGCGTTGACGGCCACCTCGGGACCCGGGATGTCGCTCAAGACCGAGATGCTGGGCCTCGCCTCGATCGCCGAACTGCCGCTCGTCTGTGTGAACGTCCAGCGTGGCGGGCCCTCGACGGGGATCCCCACCAAGAGCGAGCAGTCGGACCTCTTCCAGGCGATCTTCTCCGCGCATGGCGATGTGCAGCGGCCCGTGCTCGCCCCGATCGACGTCGAGGACACCTTCGGCATGACCGTCGAGGCGTTCAACATCGCCGAGCGCTATCAGACGCCGGTCATCCTGCTCTCCGACCAGGAGCTGTCGCAGCGGAAGGAGGCGGTCAACCGGATCGACACCTCGCGCTTCGCGGTCGAGAACCGCCAGGTGCCGGGCGAGGGTGAGCTCGAGCCCTACGTGCGCTTCCGAATCACCGAGTCGGGCGTGAGCCCGATCAGCCACCCCGGCCTCCCCGGCGGGAACTACCTCGCCTCGGGCATCGAGCACACCGAGACCGGCGCGCCGACGGCCAACGGCGAGATCCACGCGCGGATGAACGAGAAGCGGCTCCGCAAGCTCCAGCCCCTCAAGGCCCGCCGCGACCTGTTCCTCGTCGAGGGCCCGCGCGACGCGCAGATCGGCCTCGTGGCGTGGGGCACGCTCGCGGGCGTGGCGCTCGAGGCGATGCGGCTCTCCGCTGCGGAGGGACTGCGGGTCAAGGTCCTCGTGCCCAAGCTGCTGTTCCCCGTATCGGAGCAGGTCTACCAGGACTTCTTCGCCTCGGTGAAGCGAGGCCTCGTCGTGGAGCAGTCGCACCTGGGGCAGCTCTATCGCGTGATTCGCATGTTCGTCGACGTGCCGAAGGGGGTCGAGTCGCTGGCGCGATCGGGGTCGAACCCCCTGTCGCCCGAGGATGTCGTGGATCGCATCAAGGCGCAGGTCAAGGCGATGCAGACGGAGTACGCACCGGTGCAGCAGGTCGGGTAGGCCCGGCACCACACGGTCGCCCGAAGCGGGAGAAACGGCAATGAGCGTGATCGAGGTCTACCAGGCGAAGGACTACAAGAGCGAACTCAAGCCGATCTGGTGTCCTGGGTGCGGCGACTTCGGCGTCGTGCAGGCAATCTACCGCGCGCTGGCCAACGTGGGCCGGCCCCCGCACGAGATCGCCTTCGTCTCGGGCATCGGCTGCTCCAGCCGCATCCCCGGCTACACCACCGCCTACGGCTTCAACTCGGTGCACGGGCGCTCGTTGCCGATCGCCCAGGGCATCAAGATGGCCAATCCCGACCTGCTCGTGCTCGTGGCGGGCGGCGATGGCGACGGCTTCTCGATAGGCGGCGGCCACGTGGCGCACGCGATTCGCCGCAATCTCGACCTCACCTACATCATCATGGACAACCAGATCTACGGGCTCACGAAGGGGCAGTTGTCGCCCACCTCGCCCAAGGGTCTGAAGACCGCGTCCTCGAGCTACGGGAGCATGGAGGATCCGGTGAACCCGCTCCTCTACGTGCTCGGTTACGGTGCCCGCTTCGTGGCGCAGGGGACGCCGGCCGACATGGCGGGACTGGCGACGCTGATCGAGCAGGCCATCCGCTTCCCCGGGTTCGCCTTCGTCAACGTGCTCTCCCCGTGCGTGACCTACGGGCAGGCCGACCAGCAGCTCAAGACGCAGAAGGCGCGGATGGAGAGCCTCGACGCGCTCGGGCACGACCCGTCGACGCGGATCCGGGCGATGGAGCTGGCCCAGGAGTACGGCACGAAGCTCTACACCGGCGTGTTCTACCGCGACCCGAACCCCGACCCGACCTACGAGGTGTTCATGGCAGAGCGGCAGATGCAGCTCGACGAGGCCAAGCTGCCCCGCGAGCGGATCCTCGATCTGTTCATGCCGCAACAGTAGGCGCGGCGGGCACGGCGCACGCGCCGGCTGTTCTCGTCCTCAGGCCCCGGTGCCGCCCGCCAGCGGCGCCGGGGCGTCCACCGGTGGCGCCACCACGCGGGTGAACTGGCCCCGCTGCAGCAGTTCCCGGCCGCGCCCGCCCCGCCCGGTGACCTCGTACTTGGCCGTCGACACGGTCTGCTGGGCGCCGCGGCTGGTTTCGACGACGAGCAGGTCGCGGTCGCCGGTGGACACGACGAACCCGAGCACGCGGTCGCGTGCCGGGTCGATCTTGATGAGCGTCACGCCCTTGCCCGGGCCCGCGAGATAGTTGATGTCCTCGACGGGGCAGATCATCGCGCGCGCCTGGCGGGTCACCGCGATCATCGTCTCGCGGCCGACGGCGAGCGCCACACCCACCACCTCGGCACCGTCGGCCGGCCGCGCGTAGCGGCGGCCCGTGCGCGTGCTCGCCTCCACCAACTGGTGCAGGCCGAAGCGCAGGCTGAAGCCGTCGCTCGTCACGGCCACCGCGTGCAGGGGCGGCACCTCGCCCTCGGCCGGCTCGGCGAGCGGGCCCACCACGCGCGGGTCGAGCGAGAAGGCGGCAATCACCCGCTCACCGTCGCGCAACTTGAACAGCCGCTGCACGGGCTCGCCGTAGCCGGTCGAGGCCGGCACGTCCACGACACGGCTGGTGTAGGCCACGCCGAAGTTGGTGAAGAAGACGATCGTGGCGCGCGTGCTGCCGGCCTGGGCGGCCAGCACGGCGTCGCCCTCGCGCAAGCGCGTGGTCGACAGGTCGCGGACCTCCTTCTGGCGCTTGACCCAGCCGTCCTGCGAGACGATCACCACGTTGTCTTCCTCGACGATGAACGCGTCGGCGGAGTACTCGACGGCCTCCTCGGCCTCGATCCGGGTGCGGCGGCCCTCCGGCCGGCGCGCGTAGGCCTTCTGGACCTCCTCGATCTCGTCCCGCACGAGGCCGCGTCGCGCCGCCTCGTTCGTGAGCAGCCCGCGCAGGTGCTTCACGCGCGTGCGCTTCGCGTTCAGCTCGGTGCGGATGATCTGGATCTCGAGGCGCGCCAGCCGGTAGATCTTGAGCTCCAGGATGGCGTCGGTCTGCTCGGCGTCGAGGTCGAAGCGCGCCACGATCTTCGCCGCGGCATCCGCTTTGCCCTCCGACTTCCTGACGATGCGGAGGATCTCGTCGAGGGCGTCGAAGACCTTCTCGAACCCCTGGAGGATGTGGATCCGCCGCTCCAGCTGGGCGAGTTCGTGCTCGAGGCGGCGCGTGACGACCGCAAGGCGGAAGTCGAGGAAGTACCAGAGCATCGCCTTGAGGTCGAGGCGCTCGGGCCGGCCCACCTCGGGGTTCTCGGTCGGGATCAGGCAGGTGAGGTTGACGGGGATGTTCACCTGGAGCGGCGTGTGCTTGTAGAGGTACGCCAGCACCATCTTCTCGTCGGCATCCCGCTTCAGCACCAGCTCGATCCGCACATCGTCGGTGGACACGTCGCGCACGTCGAGGAGCGTGGGCAATCGCCGCGAGAGAACGACCTCGGCGATCCGCTCGACGAGCGCGGACTTGTTCACCTGGTAGGGGATGCTCGTGACGAACACGGACTTCTGCGCCCGCGAGGCCGGTCCCTCTTCCCAGGTGCCGCGGAGCCGGATGGACCCGGAGCCAGACTTGTAGGTCTGACGCAGCTCCTCGGCGCTGTTGAGCACCTGGCCGCCGGTCGGGAAATCGGGGCCCTTGATGTACCGGCAGAGTTGCGTGCTCGTCAGGTCGGGGTTGTCGAGCAGCTTCACCAGGGCGGTGCAGACCTCGCCGAGATCGTGCGGCGGCACGCTGGTCGCCATGCCCACGGCGATGCCCGTGGCCCCGTTGACGAGGAGGTTGGGCACGCGCGCCGGAAGCACCACCGGCTCGGTCTTGGTCCCGTCGTAGTTGGGCCGGAACGGCACCGTGTCCTGATCGAGCTCGCGGAGCAGCTCGTCGCTGATGCGCGAGAGGCGGCACTCGGTGTATCGCATGGCCGCGGCCGCATCCCCGTCGAGGGAGCCGAAGTTGCCCGCGCCATCGATGAGCGGGTAGCGGAGAGAGAAGGGCTGCGCCATCCGCACGAGGGTCTCGTAGAGCGCGGCGTCACCATGCGGGTGGTAGCTCCCCATCACGTCGCCGACCACCTTGGCGCACTTGCGCGGCTTGGCATCGTAGGTGAGCTGCTGTTGCCACATCGTGTAGAGGATGCGGCGCTGCACCGGCTTGAGACCGTCCCGCACGTCGGGCAGCGCCCGCGCGGTGATCACCGACAGGGCGTAATTGAGGTACCGCTCCTGGGCCGCCTCGTGCAGCGCGACCGCGCCGGGACCCACCCCGCCCCCGGCGGCACCGCCGCCGGAGGACGTCCCGCCGGGCGTGGACTCGTCGGGGAGATCGAATAGCGAACCGGGGGAAGGCGGCTGGTCGGGCACAGGGACTCCAAGCGTCGGGCGTCGAGCCTCCGGCGGCGTCGGGTTCGGCCCCTCGGGCGTCGGTCGTGGGCCCCGGGTTCCGGCACCGGGCCCGACGCGCGACCGACCATCGTATCCGCCGCCGCGGCCGCCGCGCCACCCCGTCCGGCCCGACGGCCGGGGCCGGGGCGTGACGGGCGCGTGACGCACGGGGAGCGAGCGCGGGCACGGTGTCGACGCGACCGGCGAGGTCTTGTAGACTACCGCGTCTGGACGTGTCCGCGTGGCCCCGTCCGCACACCCTTCGAGCACGACCGTGCCCGGTCAACGGCCGTGTGGAGCAGTCATGGGTTTCCTCGATCACTTCAAGCCACAACCGAGATGGAAGCACGCCGACAGCGCCGTCCGTGCAGCGGCCGTGGAGGCCCTGCCCGACGAGGAACAGGATCTCCTGCGGTCGATTGCCCTCGAGGATCCGGAGGCGGCGGTGCGTCGCACGGCGGTCGCTCGCCTGAGCGACGTGGAGGTCCTCGCGCGCATCGCGGGCGAGGACGCGCACGAATCGGTCCGCGCCGAGGCCCGGGAGCTCGTGCTGGGTGTGGCACGCGATGCGACCGACCCGACGGAGGCGGGCCGGGCCCTCGCCGGGCTCACGGACTCCCGCGAGCTGGCGATCGTGGCCCGCTCGGCGGAGTTGCCCGAGATTGCGGAGGCCGCGCTCGCGCGCATCACCGACGCGCGCGTCGTGTCAGTCGTGGCACGCCAGGCCGGGCACGCCGCGGTCCGGATGGCGGCGCTCGCCCGGCTCGACGCCCCCGAGGATCTGCTCGCGGTGGCCATCAAGAGTGAGCATCGCGACGTGACAACGGCCGCCGTGGACCGGCTCGCGAGCCGCGAACACCTGGACCTGGTCGTGACGCGGGCGCGCCAGAAGGCCGCCAGCCGCCGCGCCCGCACGCTGCTCCGGGTGATGGAAGAAGCCGAACGCGTGCCGCAGCAGCGGGCCGCCCGTCGCACGCAGATCTGCGAGGCCGCCGAGGGCCTCTACCAGGCCCCGAGTCTCGACGCCGCGGCCGCACAGCTTGCGACGCTCGAGGCCGAGTGGCAGGAGCTCTCGGCCGAGGCCGACGAGGCGCAGCAGCAGCGGTTCGCCGCTGCCAGGGATCGCCTCACCGAGCTGCTCGCCCGCAGCGCCGCGGAGCGCGCCGAGCACGAACGCGCCGCCCAGGCGCTCGCCGAGGAGATCGCGAGCGGTCTCGCCGCCCGCGACGCCGTCTGCGCCCGGGTGGAGGCGCTCGACGGCCCCGGGGCCGCCGGCGTGCTCGACGAGGCCCGCACGGTTTGGGTGGCGCTCTCGCCGTGGCCCGAGGCGGGACGCGGGAGTCTCGCGGTCCGCGCGGTCGAGGCACGGTTCGCCCGGGCGGTGGCCGAGTGCGAGCGGCGCCTCGCGCGCCAGGCCGCGATCGACGCCCGGCGCGGCGAGGCCGAGACGCTCGTGGCGCAGGCCGAAGCCGCCGTCGCGCTCCCTGAATTCGGAGCGGCTCGAAGCGCCCTGCAACCCCTCAGGTCGGCCTGGCAGAGCCTGGCCGCCGAGGGGCTCGTCACCGAGGCGCTTGGCGCGCGGATGGAGGCGGCGGAGGCGGCATTCGCCCAGCGCGACGCGGAGGCGCGCGAGCAGCGCGCCCGGCAGGTCGCCGAGAACCTCGTCCGGCTCGAGCAACTGGCCCACCGGCTCGAGGCGCTCGCCGGCAGTGAGCACGTCAACCTCCGCGATCTCGAGCGGGGCGTGCGCGAGGCGCGCGCGGTCGTCGACCACACCGGCCCGCTGCCGACCAAGGCGGATCACGACCGCCTCGTGCGGCAACTGAAGGACCTGACGGCTCGTCTCGCGCCCAAGCTGCAGGAGGGGCGCGAGTCGGAGGAATGGCGCCGCTGGGCGAACGCGGGCGTGCAAGAGGATCTCTGCCGGCGCGCTGAGGCGCTCGCGCAGATCGAGAACCAGGCCGAGGCGGCCAAGGCCCTGCGCGACCTCCAGGCCGAGTGGCGGAAGGTGAGCGCCGTTCCGCGCGACCAGGCCGACGACCTGCGCCAGCGCTTCGCCACGGCCTGCGATCAGGCGCGCGCCCGCCTCGACACCTTCTTCGCCGCGCAGCGTGAGCAGGAGACCGCGAACCTCCAGCAGAAGATCGCGTTGTGCGAGCGTGCCGAGGCGCTGGCGGATTCTACCGACTGGATCAGGACGGCCGAGGAGATGAAACGCCTCCAGGCCGAATGGCAGAAGGTGGGACCCGTCCCGCACGACCAGGCCAAGATCACCTGGAACCGCTTCCGGGGCGCCTGCGACCGCTTCTTCACGCGACGCAAGGACGATCTCGGCCAGCGGAAGAAGATGTGGGCCGAGAACCTGGTTAGGAAGGAGGCGATCTGCGCCCGCGTCGAGGAACTCGCGGTCTCTACCGACTGGAATGCGACGGCTGCGGAGATCAAACGGCTGCAGGCCGAGTGGAAGGCCATTGGGCCGGTGAAGCCCAGCCGATCGGAGGCGATCTGGCAGCGTTTCCGCGCCGGATGCGACAGCTTCTTCGAGCGGTACAAGAACCGTGACCAGGTGGTGCTGTCGGCCTCCGCTGGTGTCCGGGAGGAACTGCTCCACGAACTCGAGGCACTCGCTGGCGCGGCACCACGAGGCCCGGCCGCGGCAGAGCCCGCGCCGGCGACCGCCGAGCCCGCGCTCGGAGATGGCGAAGCGGGGCCATCGGCAGCGCGCGAGGCGGCGCCGCCACTGCCCGCGGAACTGCAGCGGCGGGTGCTTGACATCTGGCAGCGCTGGCAGCACTCGCCGCGCCTGCCCTGGAGCGTGGCCGAGCCACTGGAGCGCCGGTTCGAGCAGGCGCTCCTCGCCGCGATCGCGGCCTCGCCCGACACCTTCAGGGGAACGCGGCTCGACGTCGAGGCGAACCTGCGGCGAATGGACGACCTGTGTCTGCAGGTCGAGGGGCTCGCCTTCGGTCGTCCCGTGACGGCGAGCGACTTGGCAACCGCTCCGCCTGAGACGCTGGCCTCGATGCTGAAGGATCGGCTGGCGGCCAACACGCTCGGCGGGCGCGCCGACGAGGAATCACGCCGACGCGCCGCGGCGGTCACGGTGAAGGACGCTCAGGCCGCCTGGCGGCGCCTGGGGCCGGTCCCCGGCGACCGCGCCCGCCAGCTGCAAGCGCGATTCCACCGCGCGTGCCGCCGGTTCTTCGAGGCAGATGCGGCGACGCCGGCGCCGGGGCGGTAGCTGGCGTCGATCAGTCGATCAGTCTGTCGGTCTGTCAAGAAGGGGGACGGCGCCGATCAGTCTGTCGGCCGGTCAGCAACAGGCTGATCGACCGAGCGATTGATTGGCTGAAGGACCGGCCCCGGGCGTTGACGGCCAGAGAACCCAGAGACTCACAGGCCACGAGGGCGCTACCGCTCGGGTTCCCGCGGCTCCTCCAGGTACGTGTACCCCTGCAGGCCGTCCTCGTAGAAGCGGAGCATGCGCCCCGCCTCCTCGTACCCAACCACGCCGTCGCGCACCGCGCTCTCGATGTCGGTGCGGAACTTCCCGACCAGCTGCTCGGCGTCGAACTCCACGTAGTCGAGCACCTCGCGCACGGTGTCACCTTTCACCACCTCGTCGAGGATCACCTCTCCGGTGTCCCCGAGGCGCACGTGCACGGCGTGCGTGTCGCCGAACAGGTTGTGCATGTCCCCCAGGATCTCCTGGTAGGCGCCGACGAGGAACACGCCGAGGTAGTAGGGTTCGCCGGTGAGACTGTGGAGCAGCAGCGTCCGCTTGACGTCGCGCCGGTCGATGAACTGGTCGATCTTGCCGTCGGAGTCGCAGGTGATGTCGCCGAGCACCGCGGGAACCGTGGGCCGCTCCTCGAGGCGGTGGATCGGCATCACCGGGAACAGCTGCTTGATGGCCCAGCTGTCGGGAATCGACTGGAAGAGCGAGAAGTTGCAGAAGTAGGTGTCCGAGAGCGCCTCCTGGATGCCCTGGAGATCCTCCGGCACCATGTCCATCTGCTGCAAGATCTTCTCGATCTTCCCGCAGATGGCCCAGTAGAGGCGCTCGGCCAGCACGCGCTGGTCGAGCGGCAGGTAGCCGCCGTTGAACAGGCTGAGTGCCATCTCGAGCGCCTGCTGCGCGTCGTGGAAGCTCTCGGTGGCGTTCCGCGCCGTGAGGCCCTTGTAGGCATCGATCAAGTCGATCAGCGGCTGTTCGAGATCGTCGGGACGCGGCAGGTCGGGCACCGTCGTGTCGCCCAGCGTGGAGACGCCGAGCACGTTGAACACGAGCGCGCTGTGGTAGGCCACGACCGCCCGACCGCTCTCGGAGACGATCGTGGGGTGCGGCACGCCGGCCTCGTCGCACACCGACTGGATGTGGTAGACCACGTCGGCCGCGTACTCCTCCAACGTGTAGTTCGTGCTCGACTCGAAGTTGGTTTGCGAACCGTCGTAATCCACACCCAGCCCGCCGCCGACGTCGAGGTACTCGAGCCCCGCGCCCTGCCGGGCGAGTTCCGCGTAGATGCGTGCGGCCTCGTTGAGTGCGGCCTTGACGATCCGGATGTTCGGGATCTGGCTGCCGAGGTGGAAGTGCAGGAGCTTGAAGCAGTCCGCCATCCCCCGGGTCTTGAGATCCTCGAGTCCTTGCAGGATCTCGGCGACGGTGAGCCCGAACTTCGACCGGTACCCGCCAGATCCCTGCCAGCGGCCGCCGCCGCGCGCCGCGAGCTTCACCCGCATGCCGATCCGCGGCCGCACGTTGTGCTTCTCGGCGTAACGCAGCACGAGATCGAGCTCGGTGTACTTCTCCACCACGGGGATGACGGTGCGCCCGATCTTCTGGGCCATCATCGCCACCTCGATGAACTCGGCGTCCTTGAACCCGTTGCAGATGATCGGGGTCTCGTTGGACGCGATGGCGGCCACGGCCAGCATCTCGGGCTTGGACCCGGCCTCCAGCCCGAACCCGTAGCCGCGGCCGAAGGTGAGCACCTCCTCGACGACCTGTCGCTGCTGGTTCACCTTGATCGGATAGACGCAGCAGTACCGGCCCGTGTAGTTGTGCTGCTGGATGGCGGCCTGGAACGCGTCGTGAATGTCCGTCAGCCGGTGCCGGAGGATGTCGCTGAACCGAATCAGGGTGGGCAGGCCGATCCCGCGCATCTGGAGCCGATCGACGAGCTGCTTGAGGTCGATGAAGGCCTGTGGCGACTTCGTGGGGTGCACGCGCAGGTGGCCGTTCTCGCCGACCGAGAAGTAGCCCTTGCCCCAGTGCGGCACCTCGTAGAGGTCGCTCGCGTCGGTCGGCGACCAGGCGCGGCTGCCCGGGATCATGTTGAAGGCCGGCCCCGTGACTGAACTCATTGACACATCATAACAGCGTGCCGCGGGCCTCGGGCCACACCGACCGGACACGATGCGACCCCCGCAGGTACGCGAACCACGCCGCGTTGAGCGCGAGCGCAACCGCGAGCGCCAGCCTCTTGGCACCGGGCGGGCGATTGCTGGGAAAGAACGGTGTCGCATACGTCAGCACGGTGCCGACCGCATCGAGGGCGAGCCACCAGCGGGCGCCCGACACCGCACCCGCGCGGCCCGCCCACAGGGACGGTGCCACGACCATCCCGAGTCCCGCGACGGCAGCACGGTAGAGGAGGAGCACGGCGGCTGGCGGGCCGTGCACCTGCAACCGTGAGAGGGCGCCCGACGCCTCGAGCGCGAGCGCCGCGGGACCGATGCCCAGCATGACGGCGGCGAGCAGGCGAACGAGAACGCCTGGCGCGGGTGGCGCGTGGTCGATCTCGTGGCCGGACCGCACGATTACCACGGCGAGGCGCCGCACACCGGTTCCGGCATCACGCCGCGTGGCGAGGCCGGAGACCGCGGCCGACGGGCAGCAGCCGGAGGTCCTCGCGGGGCGGAACGTCCGCTCGCCGGAACGAGCCGTCGGACTCATGGGCGAGGAACCTCGTCGAGACGAGGGAGTCGAGCAGGGCGGCGCACGCCTCGGCGTCGAGACCCCAGACCCGCTCTGCCTGCTCGAGCGAGAGCCGGAGGCCGGGCAACGCAAGGAACTCGCGCCGGATGCGCTCGGCGATCCGCTCGGCGGTGATGGTCGCAGTGCGCCGGGTCTGCATGATCGCCTCCTGGAGCCTGCGCGGGGCGCCGTGCCACGACACCGTGGCACCCGCCGGCACTTGCAAACGGGGACTCCAGTATTGTCGCACGGGCGGCAATCGGCGTCACACGTCCAACACCGAGTCTGTCGTCGAGGGGAGGATTCCACACGGTTGGGCTTCGAGTTGATCCGCGCCGCTCGTGCCACCGCACGGCACGCGGCCGGATCGCCGTCGCGCCGCGCAGCCGTGGCGACCGCGTCGCGGCAGGGCCCGCCCAGGAGGCTCTCCGCCCCGCCGTATAATGGCCGCGGTCGGTTCACCCATGCCCGCTGTCGGCACGAGCCTCGCGCGCACGGACGGCCCCAGCAAGGTCACGGGGCAGGCCCGGTACGTCGCTGACATGGTCGTCCCGGGCACGCTCTTCGCTCGCACCATCCGGTCGAGCATTCCGCGCGGCCGCATCACAGGCGTGCGGTTCGAACTCGACGACGGCTTCACCGTTGTGACCGCCGCCGACGTGCCCGGTCACAACCGCGTCGCGCTGATTGCCGACGATCAACCCTGCCTCGCCGACGGCCGTGTGGAGCACGCCGAGGAGCCGATCGCGCTCCTGGCCCACGCCGACCGCGGCGCGCTGGCGCGGGCGGTCGTTCACGTCGACTACGCACCAGAGACGGCCTGCCTCGATCCTCGGGACAGCGCCGAGATGTTCAGGCGCATCGAGATCGCCAAGGGCTCGCTCGAGCAGGGCCTGGCGGCGGCCGACCTCATCGTGGAGGGCGAGTACAGAACGGGACACCAGGAACAGCTGTACATCGAGCCGCACGGCGTCATCGCGACCCCGGAGGACGGCGGCATCACCGTGGCGGGCTCGCTGCAGTGCCCCTACTACGTCCACAAGGCCCTGTGTGTGCTGCTTGGCCTGCCGCCCCATCGCGTGCGCGTGGTCCAGACCGAGACCGGCGGCGGCTTCGGCGGCAAGGAAGACTACCCGTCAATCATCGCCGGGCACGCGGCGCTCCTCGCCTGGAAGGCGCGCCAGCCCGTCGCCGTGCTCTACGACCGCCAGGAGGACATGGCCGCGACGACGAAGCGACATCCCGCGGTGATCCGGCACCGGACGGGTCTCACGCGTGACGGGCGGATCGTGGCGATGGACATCGACGTGCTGCTCGACGGCGGCGCGTACACCACCTTGAGCCCGGTCGTGCTGTCGCGCGCCTGCCTGCATGCCACGGGCGCCTACCGCTGCGACCACGTGCGGATTCGCGGGCGGGTCGCAAAGACGAACACGCCGCCCAACGGCGCGTTCCGCGGGTTCGGTGCCCCCCAGGCTCTCTTCGCCGCCGAGGTGCACATGGATCGTGCCGCCGAGGCGCTCGGCCTCGATCCGGTGGCGTTGCGCGAGCGGAACCTGCTGCGGCCCGGCGACACGACGGCAACCGGCCAGGTGCTGATGGACGACTGCAGCGCGGAGGCGGTCCTGGCCGAGGCGGTGCGCCGCACGAACTTCTGCGCGCGCCGCGAAGCGCTGCGCGGCACGTCGCGCGGC
>Ga0114939_10001765_pt1 | contig 16789 bp, 13 predicted proteins | sample AshMeaCrysSpring_FD_87196 | JGI IMG/M metagenome (GOLD analysis project Ga0114939, IMG submission 87196) | Groundwater microbial communities from Big Spring, Nevada to study Microbial Dark Matter (Phase II) - Ash Meadows Crystal Spring | ecosystem: Environmental > Aquatic > Deep subsurface >... | reverse complement strand
GCGAGAGGATCGCGTTGCCGAGCTCGCCGAGCCGGTGGATGCGCGTCGTCACGAACGCGAGGTGCAGGCGCAGCCGGTCGGCCAGGCGCACGAGCGGGTCCTCGCCGGCGAAGGGGCGCACGACCTCCTGGAGCGCGAGCACGTCGGCGCCGAGCTCCGAGATCACGAAGGATGCGCGCTCGGGATCCGGCTCGCCGCGGGCACCGCGCGCGGTCCAGCGATGCACGTTGTAGGTGGCGGCGACGAGATCCGGGTTGTTGGCCAGCGCGCGCTCGATGAGGCAGCGCAGGTGATCGTCGGTAAAAACCTTGCGCCACGCCTTGTCGCCGAAGGACTGCCCGTGCGGGGCGGAGTCGCCGCGGATGGAGCCGGGAATTCCGGCATCCGGAGAACCCGGCTGCGGCCCGAGGACGCACGAACCCAGGAACAGGGAGCCGGAAATCAGGGCGAGGAATTTTGCTCGGTGATGCATCTTGATCGCTTTCTGCTAGGTGGAGTTACGGCCGCGCGAAGCCCGGTCTCTCGGGTGCCATTGATGCTGACAAGCGGCTTCCGCTCATCAAGCGGATTCTTACGAATCGCCCGGCAATCGGTAGAATCCGCGCAGCCTTGTCCAATGTCGCGATTGACACCGAAGACTGATCCGGCATGGAATCCACCAACTGGCAGAGAACCTGCCGTATTTCATTGTGTCACTCTGCCAATCTCCCTGATCGTGAAAGACACACGCAACACTAACCAGAAGGAGCCGTAAGTTGAAAACCATATCCATGAATCCCTTCTCCATATCCTGGCATGGAGCCGCTGTTTTGCTCGTGGGACTCTGCTTGTGCGCCTGCAAGAAGCCGGAAGCTGCCGCGCCACCGCCACCGGTGGTCGAAGTCATGGAGGTGGTCACCGGCGATGTGCCGCTCACCACCACCCTGATCGGGCAGCTTGATTCCCCGGGGAACGTCGATGTCCGGGCCCGCGTCGAGGGATTCGTGGACAAAATGCGGTTCATCGAAGGCACCGAGGTGGAGCAGGGCGATTTGCTCTTCGAACTCGACAAAAAACCATTCCTGGAACGCCTCGCCGCCGCCAACGGCGCGCTCGCCGAAGCCCACGCGGCGCTCAACAAATACGAAAAGGACGTCGCCCGCCTCAGCCCGCTGTCCGAAAAACGGGCGATCCCGCAACAGGATCTGGACAACGCGCTGGCATCGGTGGACGTCGGCAAGGCCGGAGTGGAGACCGCCAAGGCACGCGTCGAATCCGCCCAACTCGATCTCGGGTATTGCGACATCAAGGCACCGGTTTCCGGTCTCATCGGTGCCAAACAAGTCTCCATCGGCGAACTCGTCGGCAAGGGCGAGCCCACGCTCATGACCACCATTTCCACCCTCGACCCGATCTGGTTCTACTGCAACGTGAGCGAGGTTGAATACCTGCAGGCGAGGGAAAAAAGCAAGTTGACGGGCAGGGCGGTCGAGGATGTGCCGCTCACCCTGATCCTTTCCAACGGCAAGGAGCATTCCGATCCCGGCAAGTTCGTCTTCATCGACCGCGCGGTGGACATCAAGACCGGCACGCTGCGGTTACGGGCCGAGTTTCCCAACAGGGAGAAATTCCTGCGCCCGGGGATGTTCGCACGAGTCCGCGTGGACCTCGGCAAGCGTCCTGACACCATTACCGTGCCCGAGCGCGCGATCGTTGCCATCCAGGGCAAGACCTTCGTTTGGGTGGTCGGCAGCGATGGCAAGGTGATCCAGCGGCCGGTGACAACCGCCGAGCAGGTCGGCAGTGTTTTCATCATCAACGAGGGACTCAAGGCGGGAGAGAAAATCGTGGTCGAGGGAGTCAACAAACTCCGCGAGGGCATCCCGGTGAATGCAGGCAACGCAGCCGCCAAGGCCGCCGCCTCCGACAAACCCGCCAAGGAATAACAAGACCATGGCCGAGTTCTTCATCCGCCGTCCCATCGTGGCGATGGTAATCGCCATCCTCACATGCATCGTGGGCGCCATCTCGCTCTCGCGGCTGCCAATTTCGGAATATCCGAACGTCAGCCCCACCATGATCCAGGCCACCACGACCTACCGTGGTGCCGCCGCCGAGGCGGTGATGGAGTCCGTGGCCACGCCCGTTGAAACCAAGGTCAACGGCGTGGACAAGCTGCTCTACATGCAGTCGTTCAATGCCAACGACGGCAAGATGACGCTCAACGTCTATTTCGACGTGGGCACGGATGTGGACATCATGCAGGTCAACACCCAGAACCGCGTGACCCAGGCCGAAGCCCAGCTCCCGGAAGCGGTGAAACGCGAGGGCATCGTCGTCAACCGCTCCAGCCCGGACATCCTGATGGTCATCGGTCTCGCGTCGCCGAAGGGAACTTACGATGCCGTTTTCCTCAGCAACTACTGCGATCTCAATCTGGTGGACGCCATCAAACGCGTGAAGGGCGTGGGTGATGTGAAGAACTTCACCGCCCAGGACTACACGATGCGGATGTGGCTGCAGCCGGACAAACTCGCCTCGCTGGGCATCACGCCGGACGACATCAAGAAGGCGCTGCAAGAGCAGAACGCCCAATCGCCCGCCGGACGGGTTGGCGCCGAGCCCGCGCTGCCGGGCCAGGAAGGTCAATACAACGTGCGCGCCCTCGGCCTGCTCAAGGATCCCAAGGAATTCGAGGAAGTCATCATCCGCTCTAACAGCGATGGCTCGCAGGTGAAAATCAAGGATGTGGCCCGGGTTGACCTTGGTGCGCAAACTTACGATCTCCGCGCCCGCCTCAACAAGTCCCCGGCCGGCGCTTTCGCCATCTATCTGGCACCCGGAGCCAACGCGCTCGAGACTGCGGAAAACGTCAAGGCCATCCTGGAAAAAGCGAAGGACAAGTTCCCGGCGGACATGACGTATGAGATCGCGCTGGATTCGACGCTGCCGATCGAAGCTTCGATTGAAGCCATCGTGCACACGCTTTTCGAGGCGGTGATTCTGGTGCTGATCGTCGTTTTCATCTTCCTGCAGAGTTTCCGCGCCACAATCATCCCGATGCTGACGGTGCCGGTTTCGCTGTTGGGAGCCTTCATCATGTTCCCGGTGATGGGCTTCAGCGTGAACGTGCTGACGATGTTCGGCCTGGTGCTGGCCATCGGCATCGTGGTGGACGACGCCATCGTCGTCGTCGAGGCTGTGCAGCATCACATCGAACACGGCAAGTCACCGAAGGAGGCCACGCGCATCGCGATGAAGGAGGTGTCCGGCCCGGTGGTTGCCATCGGCTTGGTGCTGTGCGCGGTGTTCGTGCCCGTCGCCTTCATGGGCGGGGTGACCGGCCAGCTATACAGCCAGTTCGCGCTGACCATTGCCATCGCGGTGGTCTTCTCCGTGATCAACGCGCTCACGCTCAGCCCGGCGCTCTCGGCCATGTTGCTGCGCGAGCCGACACCCGGCAAAGGTCCCGTCGCCTGGTTCTTCAAGAAGTTCAACGCCGCCTTCGACTGGATCATCGAGCGCTACGGCAGGGTGGTCGGCGGTCTCGTGCGCAAGGCGACGCTTTCCATGGGCTTGCTGGTGCTGGTCATCGTTGGCATCAACCGCATCGGCAAACACGTGCCCGGCGGATTCATTCCGGACGAGGACAAGGGCTATCTCTTTGTGGCGGTCGAACTTCCGGAAGGAGCTTCGCTCCAACGGACGGATGAGGTGCTCAAACAGATCGAGGATATCGTTGGCGAAACCGAAGGCGTGCAATCCGCCGTTGGACTCGCCGGCATGAACATCCTCAACTCGCTCAATGTTCCCAACGCCGCGCTCATGTTCGTGGGCCTCAAGCCATGGGAGGAACGCCACGCCCCCCACCTCCATTCCAAGGCCATCGCTGAAGAGTGGACGAAAAAATTCCAAGCCATTCCCGGTGCCCGCGCGTTTGCCTTCGGCCCGCCGCCGCTGCCTGGATATGGCAACGTTTCCGGTTTCACCATGCAGCTTCAGGACCGCTCGGGCGGCACCATCGACGATCTGGCAGGCTACGTGAAACAACTGCAGGCCGCCGCCGCCAAGCGCCCCGAAATCGCCCGCCTGAGCACCACCTTCAACCCCGCCACGCCGCAGGTGAAGGTGGAGTTGGACCGCGAAAAAGCCCGCACTCTCAACGTGCCGGTGGACAGCGTGTTCGCCACCCTCCAGACATACCTCAGCGGTCTTTACGTCAACGACTTCGTGAAATTCGGCAAGGTGTACAAGGTCTTCCTGCAAGCCGAGCCCGAGTTCACCAGCAAGCCGGATGACATCGGGAAATTCTACGTCCGCAGCAATGATGGGAACATGATCCCACTGAATACGTTGGTGACTGTCTCCAAAATCTCCGGCCCCAACTTGGTCACCCGTTTCAACCTCTACAACTCCGCCGAAGTCATCGGTGCCACCGCGCCGGGATACAGCTCCGGCCAGTCAATCAAGGCGATCGAGGAAGTGATGAAGGAAATGCCCGCCGAGACCGGCTACGAATGGTCCGGCCTGACGCTTCAGGAAAAAAAATCCGAAGGCCAGGCCGGGGTGATCTTCGGCATGGCGGTGTTGTTCGTGTTCCTGCGGTTAGCCGCGCAGTATGAAAGCTGGTCGCTGCCCTTCGCCGTGCTGCTCTCCGTTCCCACCGTCATTCTCGGTACGATGATCGGCCTGCTGGTGCGCAAGTTCGACATGAATGTCTATGCACAGGTCGGCCTGGTGATGCTCATCGGCCTCGCGGCGAAAAACGCCATCCTCATCGTCGAGTTCGCCAAGATGAAACGCGATGAAGGCGTGCCCACCATCGACGCCGCCATCGAGGGTGCGAAGCTCCGCCTGCGACCGATCCTGATGACGTCCTTCGCCTTCATCCTCGGCTGCGTGCCGCTAATGCTCGCCACCGGCTCCGGCGCGGCCTCGCGCAGCACCATGGGAACCGGCGTGGTCTATGGCATGACGATTTCCACCGCCATTGGCCTGTTCCTGATTCCGGTGTGTTATATCTTTGTTCAGAAGTTCACGGACCGCAGGGGGAAGAATGCGAAAGTTGAGTATGGGAGAGCGGAGAGCCTGTAGCGGCGTTGCCGATGAAATGTCAAAGACCGCCGCCTGGGTGGCACCCCCCGATCATGGCATGCGGCCATGAACACGAGCTTCAATCCATTTTCGAGGGAAATCCAATTCAGCCAGCGTGCCTTGGAATCGCCTGACAGTTGAACAGGGCCGCAATTATAGCGTTTGAGGGGATCATTCATGGTTGTTGTGGTGTTGATGCCATTGATTCATTGCAGGCGGCCGGTTGGCCGGGGTCGTCCATGCCGTTGCGGCGCAGCATGCGCAGGACCGCTTCCTTGCTCGCCGTCCCGACAAGTTTCTCGCGAATGTTCCCGGCCACGAAGCAAATGAGCGTCGGAATGGAGTCCACTCCAAAGCGCAGGCTCAGATAGGGATTGTCGTCGGCATTGACCTTCACGATCTTCACTCTTCCCACGCAAGTTGCCGCAACATCCGCAAGCACGGAGTCAATAATCCGACAGGGGCGGCTCCATGGCGCCCAAAACACCGCCAGAACGGGCTTGCTTGAGTTGGAGACTTCCAAATCGAACTCGGATTCCCCCACGTTCTGACAACTGTCCATATTTTGATTCCCGGCCATGACTTGATATGTTGTTCATTCTTGCGGATCGGCGGACTCCGCGATGACCTGTGGTTCGTCAATTCCGACGGCGGCGGCCTGCATGCCATCATCGGGTTCCGGCTGTTCGCGGATTTTGAACCAAGTGATGTAAAGCGACGGCAGGAAGATCAGCGTCAACAGCGTGGCAACCGCCAATCCGCCCATGATGGCGTAGGCCATGGGGCCCCAGAAAACGGTCGGCGCGATCGGCGCCATGCCCAAGATCATCGCCTGCGCGGTCAGGATGATCGGACGGAAGCGCACCAGGGAGGCTTCTACCACGGCATCCCAGCCGCCGCGTCCTGCCGCCTTTTCGACTTCGATCTGGTCCACCAGGATAACCGAGTTCCGGATGATCATGCCGATCAGCGCGACAGTGCCCAGCATCGCGACAAACCCCATCGGCTTCTGTGTGAACAGGAGCGCCAAGACGACGCCGATGACGCCCAGTGGGGCGACACTGCACACCAGGAACAGGCGGCTGAAACTCTGCATCTGGAACATCAGGACCGTCACCATCAGGACGATCATGAGCGGGAAGACCGCCAGGACGGAGCCCTGCCCCTTCGCGCTTTCCTCGACGCTGCCGCCCTCGACGATCTTGTAGCCGACCGGCAGTTGCCGCTTCAGTTCGGCGATTTTGTCCGCGAGGCCGGCCACGGCGGTCGCCGCCAGCACGCCCTCTCTGGGCTCGGCCTGGACTGTTAGGGTGGGGAGGCGGTCCCGGCTCCAGATGAGGGGCAAGTCCTGCACATAATCGACGCTGGCCAGTTCGGTCAAAGGCACAGACCTTCCGTTCGGCAGCGGAATCTTCAGGGTTCGTATCGTCTCCAGCGACATGCGTTCCGTTCCCTCCGCCCGCACGACCACATCGATCAGATAGATGCTGTCGCGCACCTGGGTCGAGGGGATGCCTGAAACAACGGTGTTGATCGCCATGGCGACGGTGGCCGATGTGAGACCCAATTGCTTCGCCTCATCCTGATTGACGCTGATCCGCAGTTTCCGGATCGGATCCATCCAGTTGAAGCTCACGTTCTTGACGTCCGGACTCGCCCCCAGGATTCCGGCGAGCTTGTCGGCAAGTTCGCGCACCTTGTGCGGATCGCTGCCGCTGAGCCGGTATTGGACCGGCCAACCGACCGGTGGCCCGAGTTCGAGCGGGAAGACCCGTCCGACCGCTTCGGGAAACTCTTGCCGCAGGGCGGTCTCAAGGCGTTTCCTCACTTGCTCCCGCGCCTCCAGACTCTTGGTGACGATGACCGATTGCGCGAAGAAATCGTTTTGAAGCTGCACATCGAGCGGCAGGTAGAATCGAATCGCCCCGCGGCCAACGTAAGAACTCCAGTGGACGATGTCGGGGTCGGCACCGAGGATCTTGTCGAGCTTTTGCGATGCCGCATCCGAGGCGTAAATCGAGGCGTCGTGCCTCAGTCGCAGATCGGCCACGAGTTCCGAGCGATCCGACGCGGGAAAGAACTGGCTGGGTACGAACTTCGCGAGGAAAAGCGACACGCCGAAAATCACGATGGTAACCGCCATTGTTAGTTTGGCGTTACGCATGGTGAAGACTAGAAAGCGCCCATACAGGGCCAGCATGCGCCCGCCTCCCTCGTGTTCGCTCTTTTGTTTGATCTTCAGGAGCATCGTCCCGATGAGCGGGGTGAAAAACGCGGCGACGAGCCAGGAGGTGAGGACGGCGATCACCACCACCGCGAAAAGCGAGAAGGTGTATTCGCCCGCGTTGCTTTTCGCGAAACCGACGGGCACGAAGCCCAGCGCGATCACCAGGGTGCCGGTAAGACGCGGATAGGCGGTGGAGGCATAGGCGAAGATCGCTGAACGGATGGAGTCCCAGCCGTGTTCCATTTTCGAGACCATGCTTTCGATGGTGATCATCGCGTCATCGACGAGCAGGCCCAGCGCGATGATCAGCGCGCCAAGGGAGATGCGCTGCAAGTCGATGCCGAATGCCTGCATGGCCATGAAAACGATGGCCAGCACAAGCGGGATCGAGGTCGCCACGACCAGGCCCGCCCGCAGACCCAGATTCAGGAAGCTGATGATCAGAACGATCGCGATGGCCTCCCAAAGCGATTTCATGAACTCGTTGACCGAGTGGTGCACCACCTCCGGCTGGTTGGAGACCAGGAATGTTTCGATGCCGATGGGCAACTCGGCTTTGAATTCCTCGATCACATGATGGAGGTTTTTTTCCAAAGCGAGGATGTCGCCGCCGGTGCGCATCGAGAGCGCGACGCCGATGGCGTCCTTGCCGTTGACGCGGAAGATCGGCTGCGGCGGGTCGGCATAGCCGCGCGTGATCGTCGCAATATCACTGAGTCGCAGCATTTTTCCGCCGAAGACGAAGTTCATCCGCAGCAAGTCCTTTTCGGATTCGAACCGGCCGGTCACGTCCATAAGCACGGCCTCGTTCTTCGTCTGGATCACGCCGGATGGGACCACGGCGTTCTGGGTCACAAGCGCTTGGACCAGTTCCATGCGGTCCATGCCGAGTTCGGCGAGGCGGTGCGTCGAGAACTCGACATAAATCCGCTCGTCCTGGGTGCCCAGAAATTCGGCTTTGGAAACGTCTTTCACCCGCAGCAGGCGCGAGCGCGCCTCTTCCGCGTAATCGCGCAATTCCCGGTGACTGAAACCATCCGCCGTGAAGCCATAAATGATACCGAACGTGTCGCCGAATTCGTCATTGAAGAACGGCCCCACGACCCCTTGCGGGAGTGTCTGCTTGATATCGCCGACCTTCTTGCGGACCTGATACCAGAGGTCCGGCACATCCTTTTTCGGGACGGACTCTTGCACATAGACAAAAATGGTGGACTGCCCGGCGGTGGTATAGCTTTTCAAATAGTAGAGGTTGGGCGTGTCCTGCAGCTTCTTCTCGATGCGGTCGGTCACCTGCTGCATGGTTTCCTCCCGGGTCGCGCCCGGCCACAGCGTCTGGACCACCATCGTCTTGACCGTGAATTCAGGATCCTCATTTCGCCCCAGTTGGCGATACGCCGAGACACCGGCCACCATGCATATCAGCATGAAGTAAATGACGAGCGATTTGTGGCGGATCGCCCATTCGGTTAGATTGATGCCTTTCATGGTTTTCCTTCCAACAGTTTCACGGGTTGATCTTCATGGAGCTGCTGCACGCCGGCGGTCACAACCCTCTCGCCGGTTTCCAGACCGTCCGTGACCATGACCGAATCGGGCGCATGGCGAGCGATGGCGATTCCCCGGCGATGAACGCGCTGATCCTTGGCATCGACGACCCATACTGCCGGCTTGTCCTCGATCATCGTCAGCGCGGAAGAAGGGATTTCGATCAACGGAGCGACCTGCAATTTCAAGCTCCCGACAGCCGTCGCCCCCAGGAACATCCCCGATGGCGGATCGACGACTTCGACTTTGACCTGATAGTTCCGGGTGACCGGATCGGCTTGCGGAGATATTTCGCGAAGCTTTCCGGCCGCAGTGATTTCTTGATTGTCCGCAAGCCAAAGATCGACTTCCTGACCCACTGCCAGACCTTCGCGGATCACTTGCGCTGGCATGTCGAACACCGCGTCCCTGCCGCCATCGCACGCCACTGTCAGGATCATTCGACCGGCCTGAACGACCTCGCCGGGTTCGGCTCCTTTCTTGGTGATCACACCGTCGGCATCGGATTTGAGTATCGTGTAGCCCAACTGATCGTCGGCGGATTTCAACAGGGCCTGCGCCGCATCCACTTGTGCCCTGGCGGTTTTCAAATGGCGCAAATCGAGATCGTATGCCTCCTGTGATACGGCGTTCTTCTTGACCAAGGCTCTCATGCGCGCCTCTGAAGCCTCCGCTTGCTCGACAGCGGCTTCCGCCGCGAAGAGTTCGGCCTGGGCGGCGTTCCGCGCGTTCCGTTCCAATTGGTCGTCGAGCCTAGCCACCGTCTGCCCGGCCTGGACCTTGTCGCCCACATCCAGGGTTCTTTCGATCATCTTGCCGGAAAGCCGGAACGCCAGGTTGACTTCGTCGCGTGCGCGAAGATGGCCGGTGACGACGATGGGATCTCCGATCTCGCGTTTTTCGACCACGATGGAGCGGACGGGGCGAATTGCCGGAGTGGGTTCCGATTTCTTTTCGCATGCGCCCAATAGAGCCGCCACTGCGATGGGAAAGGCAAAGCGTCCGAGCCTGACGGGCTGCCGGTAAATGAATTTCAGAGTTTTCATGAGCGATGGGTTCTCTCATGCGGTATTTGGCATGTGTCGTGCCAACGCCGAATGGTATGCGTATCTCATACAATTTCAGATGATTGCAAAATCGCTTTCCATCGCGCTGCCGGGTTGAAAAGTTGAACGGACAAAAAATTGCCCCGGCCAGGGGTGGACAAATCGGCCGCGAGCAGGCAGATTTTCGTTCTCCTATGGAACCCACGTGCGACAGGCGGTTCGATCCCAATTACGCCGCGCAAATTCTAACCGAGATCGCGAATGAACGGTCCCTGGAGAAACTCTTGCAGAAGCTCAGTGTCCGCGCGATGGAACGGCCCCATTTCGCATGCGTTCAGGTTTGGCTGATCAGAAAGGGCGACCTGTGCGCCACTTGCCCAAAGCGCCCTGAATGTCCCGACCAGTCCCGGTGCCTGCATTTGGCGGCGGCGGCGGGGAAATCCATTCTGGGAAATGGGAAAGGATTGGAACGGTTCGACCCTCGGACCGCTCGCGAGCCGCTGGGTGCGCCACCGATCGGGAGCGTGGTCATGAGCGGCGAGCAGCGAGCGGTGCCGGACCTGAGCCAAGAGCCGCTATCTCCGCACGACCCGGACTGGATGCGCGAAGAGGGCATCCGTGGTTATGCCATCAATCCCATCCGCTACAAAGGGGAGGAATTTGGCGCGATCGTGTCGGGCACCCGCGAGCCGTTTCAAGAGGAACTCCGGCCTTGGGGCCATGTTTTCGCCGATCACCTCGGAGCGGCCATCGCCAACGCGCACGCCTTTGAGGAAATCCAGCAACTCAAGGCACAACTCGAACTTCAAAACAGTTATCTGCTGGAGGCGGTGGTGGAAGCCAAGGCCTTCGGCGGCCTCGTCGGCCAAAGCGCGGCCTTGAGGCACATTGTCAGCCAGATCGACTTGGTGGCCCGCACGGAAGCCTCGGTGCTGATTTTGGGTGAAACCGGAACAGGCAAGGAACTGGTGGCCCACGAAATCCACCGCCGCAGCGCTCGCAAGGAAGGCCCGCTGGTTCGAGTCAATTGCGCCTCGATTCCGCGGGAGTTGTTCGAAAGCGAATTCTTCGGCCATGTCCGGGGGGCGTTTACCGGAGCGCTGAAGGACAGGGCCGGACGTTTTGAAACGGCCGAGGGCGGAACCCTTTTCCTGGATGAAGTCGGGGAAATCCCTCTGGACATCCAGAACAAGCTGTTGCGCGTCCTGCAGGAGAAGCGGTATGAACGGATCGGTGATGACCGGACGCGCCGCGCGGACGTGCGCATTGTGGCCGCGACCAACCGTGATTTGAAAAAAACCGTGGCCGCCGGGCGCTTTCGCGAAGATCTTTTCTACCGGTTGAATGTGTTTCCGATCCAGGTCCCGTCGCTCAGGGAGCGTTTGGAAGACATTCCGTTGCTGGCGAAACATTTTGTCGAACTCTCAGCCAGGGATTTGAAATGCGCCAAACCCCGGCTGACCCGCGCGGCGGTGACAAAGCTCCAGAATTACGATTGGCCGGGCAACGTGCGGGAGTTGCGCAACGTGATTGAGCGCTCTGTCATTCTCGCGCGCGGAGGGCCGCTGGACTTCGATCTGCCCATTGCAATCTCATCAACTTCTCCACCCCTGATCAGCCCGGACGTGGATATCCAAGGGGAGGGCGCGACCGAACCGGGATTTCTCACGGAAGCCGAACTCCAACGCCGCGAGCGCGACAATCTTCTGGCCATCCTTGCGAAGACGAATTGGAAAATCAAAGGTCCGAATGGCGCTGCCGAACTTTTGGGAGTGAACCCCACAACCCTCCTTGCCCGCATGAAGAAATGGGGATGCAAGCGGCCATGAGCACGTGCGGATTGGAGTGATCCGAATGTTAGGGTGCGAGCAGGACGGAGTGCCCTTGCGACAGAGCGCCGCGAGTCCGTCCATGTTTTCCCCCCGGATGCGCGTGATTCGGTATTTGTGGCCGTGATGGATGTGGCGGTTCACCCGCATGCCCAGGGGGCGGATCCATGATTGATCCACCGGCGGGCGGAACTTGTAAGGCAGGTCGTTGCGGAGACGGCGCATGATGTGGGCATAACACCCCGTCGAGGCGTTTCCGACAATGACGGAACGCGCGGATTTGCGCGGGCGCTTTTATTTCAGGCTGTCATTCAAGGTCTCCGCGCCGGGCGTCCAATAGGTGATCGAGTTCACCTTGCCGTCATCCAGTTTGAGCACGGTCACCTTGCCCTTTTGTTCGGGGAATTTCGCGATGAGAGCCTCATCATCGCCGAGAATGATGCGGTGGACGTATTTTTTCATCTTGGGCATGGCGAACATGCGGCCGATACCGGGCATGCCGTGAATGTTGGCGACATAGACCGCTTTCTTCGAACTGAGATAATCCTTGCCCAAGGCGTTGAGAGCGGCGTTCGCTTTCTTGCCGGTTTCCATGTCGTGACTCACGAGCAGGAAACGCGTATCCGCGGGTTTGAGTGTGAAGGCGTTTTCATGCTGGTCCTTGGCCGTGAACGACTGGACCTGCGAGCCGGCTTCGTAAGGAGCAGCGAGAGTGATGCCGAGGCAAAGGGCGGCACCGGCGAGAACGGTGGCGGTGAGTCTGAGGAATCCGGGGTGCATGGTGTTCGGTAAGTGTGCCGGAATCATCCATCGTCCGGAGGAAAAGCAAGGGAATTCATTCCCAGACGATGCGTCCGGCTTGTTCATCGAGACCGTCGCTCGTTCCCGAATACACCCGGAAAGCAGGCAATCGGACTCCCAAATCACCATCGCCAAATGAAGTCCCGGCACAGAGGTTCGGAGAACTGCGCGCGCGCCGGATGAATTTCCCTACGAAATGTCCGAATTTTGTAAAATCCCGGTGATCTGTGGATGATTATTCCGGTTCTTCACGGGTTTTAATGGGCCGGTTTCGGCCGCACATGACCAGGCGGTGGCGGTCAGGGGTGGGGCACGGCACAAAATCTGGCCGCGCATTACGGGATCCGGGCTGTCACATAGCGGTCGATGAACGGCATGTTTTTGGCGACGGTCCCGGACATGGGGATATTGGCTGGATGTGTGGTTTCAGCAGTGGCCGCTGGGTCCGCAGCAGGAGGACTTGCCGTCGATGGCGGGAAGGCGGAGATCCGGCATCTGAAGGCCGCAAAGTTCCGGCGCGAGACACTCGGTGTGTTTGTGGGCGAGCATGAGAATCACCGCCTCTTCTGTGAGATCGTAGCCCTCGATGGTGTATTGCGAGATCACGCGGTCTTCATATTCGATCTCCACCGGCACGGACTCGTCGGGCAGCAGGGATTTTCCCTTCTCCAGAATGCCGGCCATTTTCCCGGTTTCAATGCGATGATCATAGTCATTGCCCACCCACACCTGTAGCTGGCAGGTCGTGCGTTCGCGGAGCGTGCCGCCGCAATCCATGAAGGTCTTGTGCACGCGCCCGATCTCGGTGATGTGGAAGGAAACAGGCACTGGCGAGCCATCGGGCAGACAGAGGCGGAAGTGGCAATCGGCGTATCCGGCCAGCAGGGATTTGAGTTCGGAGAGTGTCATGAGGGAGATAGAGCGGGGGATCTGCGGTGTTGGCCCAGTTTCACCGGACCCGGGCAGCAACTGGTCACGCGGCGGGCGAGGCGGGCTTCGGCTTTTTCAGTGTCCGCAGCGTGGGTTTCCGCGTCCGGAAAATGTTTCAGGATCGCCCTCAGCGGCGCGAATTGCCCGCGCTCGACGCGGAAATAAGTCCACTTGCCGCAGGTTTCGCTCTCCAACAGACCCGCTTTGCGAATGACCTGCACGTGGCTGGAAGCCGACGATTGCGGCATGCCGAGGACGTCCGCCAGCTCGCAGACGCAAAGCGCGCGGTCCGCCACCAGCCGCACGATCCGCCAACGGGTTTCGTCCGCCACGGCGCGCGAAAATGTAACGGCTTCGCTCATCACGGAAATCACCGTTACGTAATACGCCGCTGCGTCAAGGCCCGATTACTCGCCTGTCTCGGCAGCGGCCGACGCCTATTTCATCCTCCGTAGCGGGAAAGGACGACTGCTGCTTCCGGCATTCCGGTTGCGCCCGCAAAGTTCACACCTCCGGGCAATGCGTTTCAGAATTCGACCCCGGAAGCGTTCGGAGACCGATGCTGTATCCGGATTTTCAGGCGCACCTTCCAGACTGCGAGTTCAGAAGATCATCTGATCAGCTATGACCGTCGCTCCGCCATCCTAGGCCCGGTTGTTGGCTGTATTCCCCTCAGGATGGAGCTCTCCGGCATGCCGTCCGCCGATCTTTGAAGGCATTTGCCGAGGCCGCCGCCCCGGAAAACCATGAGCATGAAATCAAATTTTCAAATTTCCAGCTTGAGAAATTCGTTATTTAGCGAAATGAATTCCGCATGAATTTGAAGCAACGGGCGGCGGTGTTCAAGGCGCTGGGGCATCCGGCGCGGTTGGCGATTGTGGAGAGGCTGGGGCGGGGCGAGTGCTGCGTTTGCGAATTGCTGGAGGGCACCGAATACCGGAAACTGAGCGCGCCGACCGTTTCCCAGCATCTTCTGGTGCTGAAGAGCGCCGGGGTGATCGCGGAGGAGGAGAAGCGTGGGAAGAAGATTTTCTACCGGCTGCTCATGCCGTGTGTGTCGGAGATTTCGCTCTGTGTGAAGGAACGTGAGGCGGTGCTTGGCTCATGAAAACCCCTACGTCCAGCCAGCCTCCGGCGTGTTGTTCCGATGGCCATTCCCAGGAGTGGCGGGGCAGCGAGGGTTCCGTGCCGCCGGCCGAACACTCCCCGTCCTGGCGCAGGGATCTGTGGCGGGTGCTCGCCGGCCTGGTGATCTGGTGGCTGGTGTATCGCAATCTTGAGACGGCGGCGGAATGGTTCGCCCACACCTTGTGCGGGTTGCCCAAGGAATCACCGCTGGGTGCCGCCGTCGGCTTCTTCGTTTTCGAAACGCCCAAGGTCCTGCTGCTGCTCTCGCTGATCGTCTTCGCGGTCGGCATCGTGCGTTCGTATTTCTCGCCGGATCGCACGCGGCGGATTCTATCAGGAAAACGCGAGTCGGTTGGCAACGTGCTGGCCGCGCTGCTGGGCATCGTCACGCCGTTCTGTTCGTGTTCTGCGGTGCCCTTGTTCATCGGCTTCGTGACCACCGGCATCCCGTTGGGAGTGACCTTGTCGTTTCTCATCGCCGCTCCGATGGTGAACGAAGTGGCGTTGGTCCTGTTGTTCGGGTTGTTCGGTTGGAAGGTCGCGGCGATCTATCTGGGCACGGGGTTGTCCATCGCCATCATCTGCGGCTGGGTGATCGGCTGGCTGCGGATGGAGCGCCACGTCGAGGACTGGGTGTTTCAAATCAAGACCGGCGAGTCCGGCCCGGATGAAGCGCTGGATTGGTCCGCGCGCATCCGGCTCGGCCTGGATGCGATGAAGGACATCGCGGGAAAAGTCTGGCCGTATGTCTTGTTAGGCATCGCCGTGGGCGCGGGGATCCATGGATACGTGCCGGAAAATTTCATGGCGTCCATCATGGGCAAGGGCGCGTGGTGGTCGGTGCCGCTGGCGGTGGTGATCGGCGTGCCGATGTATTCGAACGCGGCGGGCATCATCCCGATCGTGCAGGCCTTGTTAGGAAAAGGCGCCGCACTGGGGACGGTGCTGGCGTTCATGATGTCGGTCATCGCGCTGTCCCTGCCGGAAGCCATCATTCTGCGCAAAGTGCTCAAACCGCGCCTGATCGCGGTGTTTTTCGGAGTCGTGGCCGGCGGCATCATGCTGGTCGGCCATCTCTTCAATCTCATCATGTGAATCGAATTCAAACCACCAACCATCCCATGAAAATCCAAATCCTCGGCACCGGATGTGCCAAATGCAATCAACTCGCCGCCGCCACCAAGGCAACCGCCGACCGTCTCGGGCTCGACTATGAAATGGAGAAAGTCACCGACTTCATCCGCTTTGCGGAGCTCGGCGTGATGGTCACGCCCGCGCTGTTGGTCGATGGCAAGCTCAAGGTCGCCGGCCGGGTTCCAGCCGATGCGGAACTCGAAAACATGCTCCATTCCTGAACTTCCACCCGCCACTCCCATGATTGCGAAACAAATCATCCGCAGTGTTCTTCTCATCGTCGTCCTTGGCAGCCTGGCCATCTGGGCGAACCGTGAGTATCAGAAATCCCGGGCCGCCGCCGTGCCTGACGCTGCGGAAACCCTGCCGGTTGTGATGGGTGATCAGGTCATCATGACCTATTTCATTTCCGGCAGCCGCTGTGAATCCTGCCAGAAAATCGAAGCGCTCACAAAGGAAACCGCGGAGAAGGATTTTGCCGAGGCGCTCGCCGGCGGGAAACTCGTCTTCCGGGTGATCGATACCGGCGAACCCGGCCACCGGCATTTCATCAAGGACTATCAGCTCACCTCGAAAACCGTGATTCTCAGTCACCGCAAGGACGGCAAGGAAACCGAGTGGAAGGACATGGCCAGGGTTTGGGACCTGCTGGAGGATGCGCCTGCTTTCCACGCCTATCTCGGAGAGCAAATCCGGAAATACCTTGGCGCGTGAGCTTGTCCGTCATGCTCGGAACCGCGCTCTGGCTCGGGTTGCTCACTTCGATCAGCCCTTGCCCGCTGGCGACGAATCTGGCCGCGACCGCCTATCTCTCGCGCCGCGTGGATTCGCGGAAACGCGCGGTCATGGGCGCGGTCGCCTACACGCTGGGCCGCATCGCCGCCTATGCCGCGATCGCCGGGCTGTTGGCCGTCGGCCTCGCCTCCGCGCCGGGGATTTCACACGGTTTGCAACGCTGGCTGCCGCCCCTGCTTGGGCCATTGCTGGTGCTCGCCGCCATGGTGTTGCTAGGTTTGGTTTCCCTGCCGTTTCAATCCTCGTTCGCCAGCCAGGCTGGTGCGGAGAAATGGGCG
>Ga0114939_10001764_pt1 | contig 16793 bp, 14 predicted proteins | sample AshMeaCrysSpring_FD_87196 | JGI IMG/M metagenome (GOLD analysis project Ga0114939, IMG submission 87196) | Groundwater microbial communities from Big Spring, Nevada to study Microbial Dark Matter (Phase II) - Ash Meadows Crystal Spring | ecosystem: Environmental > Aquatic > Deep subsurface >... | reverse complement strand
CGCGCATCACAACGCGCTGACCTCCACCGAGCGCACCGAGCTGCCGGGCCGCCAGCGAGTCGTGACCGTGCTCCCGTCGGGCAGCTTGTCGCCCCCACGGTAATCACCCGCCCATCCGCGTCCGGGCGGAGGGGCCGCGTGGATCGCGAGGCTCCGGCCGGTGAGGCCGGGAAACATGGCGGTCTCGCGTCCGTCTTTCGACCGGGTGAAAACGGGCGATCCGTAAGCCGCGGCGGCGGCCTCGATCGATGCGCCGGCCCCGATTCCCTCGGCCGTCGCAAACCGCGGGTCGATCACGAGAATCCGCTCGATGCGGTCGTCTTTGCCGGGTTTCACGAAATAAAGAAGCTGGCCCTCGCGCGTCGAGACTTCCCTCCAGCCCGCAAGTTCGCCCGATTCGACGGGCGCGGAGACAGTGAAATCCGGGCCCAGCACCCGCTCGAGCCGCGCGACGGAGATTCCCAGAACGGCGGGATCGACCGCATGCGGGTGGATCTCAAAGTCGTTCCACACGTGGTGTCCGTGGCGGTCCCGCGTGGCGCAGCCGGCGGCCAGAAGCGCCACAAGCCCGCAAAGGCAGCCCATCGCACAGGGGATCCTCCTCATTGTGCCGGCGTGAGCAGGGGATTGTCGCCGCTTTTGGATTCCAGGGAATTCATCACCACAAAAAGCACCGCGTCGAGCATGTCGGCGTGCGTCCGGTAAATATCTGTCGCGCCCTCGGGAGGCGCCCAGGTCGGGGCCGAAAGCGATGGCACAAACCGCAATTCCTCGATATCCGCCACCGCCGAAAAGTCGGGCTGCTTGATGACAAATCGCTTCGGCACATATCCGGGCGCGACCCACATCGAGGCGCGGAAATCCTTGGCACCGGCCGCCTCGGCGAGTTGCGGCATGAGCCCCGCCGTGATGATCCGGCATTCCTGGCCATTGAGAGTATCAACCTCCGCGACGTCGGCCCGCTCGACCGTGAACAGCGCCGGCAGGAAGACCGCCTGCTGGGCCGTGATCGGCAGGTAAATCGGCGTGTTGGTTTTCCGGGTCGGCTTCGGCTTCACCTTGAATTGATTGAGCAAAAATTCCACCTTCGCGCCGGGATACGCCCACACCGAGTCTCCGTTCCGGCAGACCGTGATCGTCTCGCCGAGTACGGGAGCCGTGAGTTTCACCTTGTCGGGAAATTGGACCGCCGCGTCCAGTGTCGCGCCCGCCATCTCCTTGGGAAGCCGCCCGCTTACCTCGCTCATGCGGATCTTCAGCACGGCCGCTTTGTTTTTGCTGCCCGAGTCGGCCAGGAGGACACTCCAGAATGGTTGGAAGACTTTGCCGATCACATCATACGGGTTGTCCCTCGGCGGGGCCTGCTGGGCCCGCGCCGCCCCGGCCAAAATCACAAACACCCCCAGCCAGCCCATCGCGAGTCGTCTTTTCATCTGGCTCGGAACATACGGGTTTCCCTCCCCCGCGCAAAGCCAATTCGGGAGGTCCGGAATCGGAGGGGTTGCGGACGGGCTGCCGGGCTGCTACCAATCGTCGGCATGTTGAGAATCCGTCCCTTCCGCGGGCTCTGCCCGAAGCCCGAACTCGCCGCCTCCGTCGCCTGCGTCCCCTACGATGTCGTGGACCGCGCCGAGGCCGCCACCCTTGCCGCCGGCAACCCGCTGAGCCTCCTCCACGTGGACCGCGCCGAGATCGACCTTCCGGAATCCACCGACCCGTATTCGCCGGCCGTCTATGCCAAAGCCAGGGAAAATTTCGACCGCATGGTCGCCGAAGGCACCCTCGTGCGCGAACCCCGCGGACAGATCTACCTCTACCGGCAGACCATGGGCGCGCATTCCCAGACCGGCCTCGTCGCCGTCTGCCATATCGACGATTACGAAAACGACATCATCCGCAAACACGAGAAAACCCGCCAGGCCAAGGAGGACGACCGCACCCGTCTCATCTCGACCCTCGCCGCCAACACCGGCCCGGTCTTTCTCACCTATCGCGGGCTCCCCGATATCGACGCGATTGTCGCGGCGGATACTTCCCTGCCGCCCGCCTTCGATTTTGTGGCGCCCGACGGCATCCGCCACACCGCATGGCGCGCCACCGATCCCGACGCCCTCGCCGCGCATTTCTCGGCGGTCCCGCTCGCCTACGTCGCCGACGGCCACCACCGCAGCGCGAGCGCGGCGCGGGTCGGACGCGAGCGCCGCCTCGCCAACCCGCACCACTCGGGCCTCGAGGATTACAATTGGTTCCTCTGCGTCCTCTTCCCCGCCGACCAATTGCAAATTCTCCCCTACAACCGCGTCGTCGCCGACCTCGCGGGGAAAAGCCCGGCCGGGTTCCTCGATGCCGTCCGCGCCCGCTTCGAGGCCACCGATTCCGCGCCGGCCAGGCCCGCCGCACCCGGCCATGTTTCGATGTTCCTCGACGGAAAGTGGCACGGCCTCGCCCTCCGGGCTCCGGAGGGTGCCGATCCGGTCTCGCGGCTCGACGTGAGCCTCCTTCAGGACGGCCTCCTCGAGCCCCTTCTCGGCATCGCCGACCCGCGCACCGACGAACGCATCGACTTCGTCGGCGGGATCCGCGGCACATCCGAACTCGAAGACCGCGTCCGCTCGGGCCGCGCGGCTGTGGCGTTCTCGATGTATCCCGTGACCGTGGATCAATTGATCGACATCGCCGACGCCGGGCAGATCATGCCCCCGAAAAGCACGTGGTTCGAGCCCAAGCTCCGCTCGGGACTTTTCATCCACACCTTCTGATTCCCCGCCGCGCCCGTGAAGCTCCTCCTTGTTGACGGCCACTACTACCTCTACCGCTCGCATTTCGCCATTCGCGGACTCACCAACTCGAAGGGCGAGCCCACCAACGCGATCTTCGGCTTCATCAAGGCCCTCCGAAAAATGATCGCCGACCTCGGCCCCACCCACGCCGCCGTCATCTGGGACCACGGCCTCCCCGAACGCCGAACCGCCCTCCAACCGGAATACAAACAAAACCGCGCGGAAATGCCGGACGACCTCCGTCCGCAGGAAATCTGGTTGGAACAAAATATCGCCCTCCTCGGCCCCGCCAGTTTCTCGGTCCCGAATACCGAGGCCGACGACCTCATCGCCTCCTACGCCCGCGCCGCCGAGGCGCTCGAAGCCGAAATCGTCATTGCCACCAACGACAAAGACATTCTCCAGCTTGTCGGCGAGCGCATCCGCATCTACTCGACCGCGAAGGCCGATACCGGCGCCGATTCCTTCGCCCTCCTCGGCCCAGCCGAGGTCGCGGCCAAATGGGGCGTCCCTCCCGACCGCATCGGCGACGTGCTCGCCCTCACCGGCGACTCGTCCGACAATATCCCCGGCGTGCCCGGCGTCGGCTCGAAAACCGCCGTGAAACTTGTCAACGCCCTCGGCCCCGTCCCCGGCCTCCTCGCCCGCGCCGCCGAAATCGAACCCGAAAAACTCCGCGACAAAATTTCCGCCTCGTCCGCCCTCATCCTCGCCAACCGCGAAATGGTCCGCCTCGACGAGCATCTCCCCCTCCCGGTCCCCATCGACCAACTCGCCATCCGCCCCGACTACCCGCGGCTCATCGAGGCCGTCAAAGCCTGCGAATTCAAGAGCCTCCTCGCCGAAATCCAGGCCGAAGCCGCCCCGCGCTCCGCCGAACAATCCGAGTTGTTCTAACCCAAGCCGGCGGAGACCGTGCCGAGTCGGAGATGTTCTGGATTGCTTTCCTGAATGCGACACCGGGCTTGCCTGGTCGGCATGAGAGGGAACGGCTTTGCTCGCCCGGCTCCTCCTCTAACAGGTTTTCGGCCTTGTGCTTTCGAGCCATTTTTTCCTACAGAACGGAAGATCACAATGACAAGAGAACGAGTGCTCTTGATGAGTCTCTGCATGGTGACTTGGGTCGGGGGGAGACAACCCGTCGCCGCAGCCCCGGGTTTGGGCGGCCGACAGCCGGACCGGCAACCAGCCCTGCTCCCACAAACCCACATCCGAATATCCATTGGCAAGCCCGTGGGGGCCGTGAAGCCGCTTCTCGGTATCAATGCCGGACCAATCCCCTCCGGCGAGCCGCAGAATGCCGATCTCACTGACCAATATCGTTGGGCGGGCATCCGGGCCGTTCGCACCCAAGATTTCTACGGGCCGCTGGACCTGAGTGTGATGTATCCCGATCTGGGGGCCGATCCGGAACGACAGGGTTCCTATGATTTCGCCAGCAGCGACAAGGCGTTTGCCGCGATTCTCCAGGCCGGCATTGAACCGTATTTACGCTTGGGGGACTCCTACAACAACGCGCGTGTTCCCGCCAACGGGCGGGAGTTGGAGAACTACACACGCGCCGCCGTGAAAGTCGTCCAGCATTACCGCCAGGGCGCGATGGACGGTTTTCAAGGACGTTTCCGCTATGTGGAAATCGGCAATGAGCCGGACAACAGGCGTTTTTGGCCGGCTCGCTACGAGGACTTTTTTCCCTTCTTCGCCGGCGTCTTCAGACAACTCAAGCAAAGCATGCCGGGCCTCAAGATCGGTGGGCCCGGTTTCGTCGTGGCATCCTACAAAATACCGGCCCAGCGCGAGAAGGTCGCCCGTTTCTTGGGCTACCTGGAGAGTCACGGCATTACCCCGGATTTTATTTCCTTTCATCTCTATTCCGATGATCCGGCGGAATATTACGACATCGTGCAATTCTACCGCCGCGAAGCCAAAAAGCATGGCATGGAAAAAGCCGAACTGCACATCTCCGAATGGAATACTGAAACGGGGGGGCTGGCAGTGCGTATCGGCCGGAAGGCCGCACCGTATGTCACAGCCTGTTGGATAGCTCTCCAGGAGGCCGGTGCGGATGCCTCCCATCTGTTCCGCGGAACCGATACCAACATTGATCACCCGGGCTTCTACGGGATTTTCTATGCCGATGGGAGAAAGAAGCCTGCTGCCAATGCCTTCCACTTGTGGAGCAAAATGGCCCGCTTTTCCGAACGGCTGGAGGTGCGCACGGGCGAGGAACTTTTGGATGCGTTGCCCAGCGTTAGCGGGAGTCTGAAGCCGTTATGGTTGCTTGCCGGCAGAGACAGGGACGGCAATATGGGTGTCTTGTTGGCGAACATCGGTCCTCAATTCATCGCCTATGATTTGGCCCTGCCCAAGCCGGTCGGGCAGATCGAAGTCTTGACGCTCGACTCTCCCGAGGGCGAGATCATCGCCGATCAAAACAAGGGGGGAACGTCGCTGGTCCTCAAGCCGATGTCCGTTCAATTCCTGAGCATCCCCGCTCGGTGAGGAAACACGGGCAGGTCCCGAAATCCCACCTTCTCGTGGGGTCGGGTTCGAAAGCCCCGGCCACGCGCCCGCATTCCGTTTCCATTGGCACGACATCGCCACGATCACAGTCGCCGACACCACCTTCGGCTGATGTGCGTTTTCTCGCCAAGCAGTTGCGATTGCGAGACCCCTCTCTGCTCCGAACCCGCATGAATCACAAGCCATCTCCTGCGGCTTGCGGGAGGCAGGCGGGGACGTTTGTGGTTTGTGCTGGCTAAAGAAAGTGGACCGGCAACTCCCCCCCGCGCTCCCCCACCTCGGGCACCTGCGGCGGCGAACCGCCCGGACGCCACAAGACCCCTGCGGCCTCCGGAGCCAGCCGCGCCACGTCCCGCGGCTTCGCGTCGCTCAACACCGAATCCACCGCCGCCCACGGCAGCAGGAAATGCGCCGCCCGCTTCCCGAGCTTCGTGGCGTCCAAGAGGAAAACGTTCCTCCGCGCCCGCCGCACCACCGCATGTTGGTGTGCGATGATGGACAACTCGGAATTCCACAGCCCCTCGCTGTCCATCCCCTCCGCCGACAGAAACGCCGCGTCAAAATTCCACCCCCCGATCGACCGCACCACCGCTTCACCCAGCAGGACCGACTGACGCCGCAAAATCCGCCCGCCCGTCAGGTGCACCTCCACATCCCGCCCGGCCGCCAAAATATCCGCCACCGGCAGGTTCAACGTCAGCACCCGCATCGGCCCCACCGGGTTCGCCGCCAGCGCCTCCGCCAGCGCCGCCACCGTCGTCCCGCTGTCGAAAAAATACGTGCCCCCCGGCTTCAACAACCCCAGCGCCGCCTCCGCCATTGCCCGCTTGCCAGCCGCCCCGCGCGCCCGCCGTTCGCTAAATGACGGAAATCGATCATTAAAATCCGAGAGGGCTCCGCCGTGGGTGCGTCGGAGGCGGCCCTGTTTTTGGAGGCTGGCGAGGTCGCGCCGCGCGGTGGCCTCGGAGACGCCCAGTCGTCGGCAGAGTTCGTGGATCGGGACGTAGCGGTGGGCGGCGACGAGTTCCTGAAGCCGCCTGCGGCGGGTTTCGATCACCTCACGGGGGACTTTCATGATCGGTTTCGTTTAATTGGCTTGAATTCCGCACGCGGCCCGGGCAGTCTTCCTGCCGTAAAACCCCTTGAGAATTGAGTAAATTGAGCAATATGGCGGCAACACATTATCTGGCCTGTGATTTGGGAGCCGAGAGCGGCAGGGTGATGCTGGGCACATTGGATGGCGGACGCTTGACCCTGCAAGAATTGCACAGGTTTCCGAGCGCGGCGATGAAAATTGGGGACACCCTCCGATGGGACGTGCTGCGCGTGTTCGAGGAACTCAAGGCGGGCATGCGCGAGGCGGCCCGGTTGGGCGTGCCGGTGGCCGGGATCAGCACGGATTCCTGGGGCGTCGATTATGTGTGGGTGCGCGACGGCGAGCCGCTTTTGGCCGTGCCGTTCCACTACCGCGATGCCCGCGGCGACGACGCGTTCGACCGGGTCTTTGCGAAGGTTCCGGCGGACGACATTTTTGCCCGCACCGGGATCCAGTTCATGCCGTTCAACACGCTCTTCCAGCTCGACGACGATGCGCGCCGGCGGCCGTGGGTGTTCGGGGTTTCCGACCGCTTCCTGAATATCGCGGACTATTTCAACTGGCTCATGAGCGGAGTCGCCCGCGCCGAGGAATCCCTGGCCAGCACGACCCAGATTTACGACCCGGCCGCCCGCCAGTGGGCATGGGACCTCGCCGAGAAGATTGGCGTGCCGCGCGAAGTTTTCCCGTCCATCGTGCCATCCGGCAGCCGGCTGGGCCCGCTCGTCTCGACCCTCGCGGAGGAAACCGGCCTCGCCGGGGTCGATGTGCTCGCGACCTGCTCGCACGATACCGGCGCGGCGGTCGCGGCGGTTCCCGCCGAAGGATCCGGCTGGGCCTACCTCAGCTCGGGCACGTGGTCGCTGCTGGGTGTCGAGCTGCCCGCGCCGAAGATCGACGCCACCAGCCGGGCGCTCAACTTCACCAACGAGGGCGGCTACGGCGGCACCACCCGCTTCCTCAAAAATATCGTCGGCCTCTGGATCGTCCAGGAATGCCGCCGCGCATGGGCCGCCGAAGGCCGTGTCTTCAACTACGAGGAACTCACCTCGATGGCCGCCTCGGCCGAGCCGCTCCGTTCCCTCATTTCCCCGCTGGCTCCGCGATTTGGAAAACCCGGCGGCATGCCGGAAAAGGTGCGCGACTTCTGCGCGGCCACCGGCCAGCCCGTCCCCGAATCGCCGGGTCAGATCGTGCGCTGCGCCCTCGAGAGCATCGCCCTCGTTTACCGCAAGACCCTCGCCGAACTCGAACGCGCCGCCGGCGTGGCCATCGACCGCATCCACATCGTCGGCGGAGGCTGCCGCAACGCCCTCCTCAACCAATGCGCGGCCGACGCCACCGGCCGCACCATCCTTGCCGGACCCGTCGAGGCGACCGCCACCGGCAATGTCCTCATCCAGGCGCTCGCCCTCGGCCACCTGGATTCCCTCGATTCCCTGCGTCAGGTCGTGCGGTCGTCGTTCGAGGTCACCACATACGAGCCCCGCGACCGCGAAGTCTGGGACGAGGCCTTCGGCCGCTTCGAAGCCCTGCCCGAAGACCCGTGAAAATCTCCCTCTTCGTGCCCTGCTTCGTGGATGCCATTTTCCCGGATGTGGGAATGGCCGCCGCCGGCGTGCTCGAGCGTCTCGGGCACACCGTCGATTTCCCGGAAAAGCAGACATGTTGCGGTCAGCCCCCCTTCAATACCGGCATGTGGGACCCCGCCCGCGAAGTCGCACGGCACCAACTCCGCGCCTTCGACGGGGTGGAAACGCTCGTTTCCCTCTCGGGTTCCTGCGGCGCGATGATCAAGGTCTTCTACCCGCAACTTTTCGCCGGCGACCGCGACGAAAAATCCGCCTGCGACCTCGCCTCCCGAACCCACGAATTCTCGGACTTCCTCGTCAACATCCTCAAGGTCGAGGACGTCGGAGCCCGCTTCCCCGGCCGCGCGACCTTCCATGACGGCTGTCACGGCCTCCGCGAACTCGGCCTCAAGACTCCCCCCCGCAAGTTGCTCGCGAATGTCCGCGGGCTGGAGCTGATTGAAATGAAGGAGGCCGAGACCTGCTGCGGGTTCGGCGGGATGTTCTCGGTCAAATTCCCGATGATCTCGACCGCCATGGGCGAGGTGAAATGCGATTCCCTCATCGAAACCGGCGCGGATTTTCTTGTCTCGAATGACTCGAGTTGCCTCATGCACATCGGCGGCATGCTCGAAAAGCAGGGGCGTCCCCGCAAATGCTACCACCTCGCCGAGATCCTCGCCGCCACATGAGCGCAACCGCCTCACAGGGCCCGCCCCCGTCCTCCGCCTTCCGCGCGTCCGCCCGCCGGTTCACCCGCGACCTCCGCCATCGCGGCCTCATCCAGAAAGCGCTTTCGGGCTACTACACGAAGCGCGATGAAAACAAATCCCGCTTCCAGTCTTGGCAGGGCGCCCGCGACCTCGCTGCCGAAATCAAATTCGAGGCGGTCAACCACCTCGACCGCCACCTCGAAGAATTTGCCTCCCGCATCGAATCCCGCGGGGCCAAAGTCCATTGGTGCCCCGACGCCGAAGCCGCCCGCTCGGCCATCCTCGCCATCGCCCGCGAAAACAACGTCCGCTCGATCATCAAAAGCAAGAGCATGACCAGCGAGGAAATCCACCTCAACGACGCCCTCGAGTCCGCGGGCTACGGCGTCTTCGAGTCCGACCTCGGCGAATACATCGTGCAGCTCCGCCACGAGGCCCCCTACCACCTTGTCTTCCCCGCCATGCACCTCACGCGCGGCGAGATCAGCGACCTCTTCCAGAAGGAACTCGGCAGCGAGCCCACCGACAGCCCGGAGGAACTCACCATGATCGCCCGCCGCGTCATGCGCAAAAAATTCTGCGAGGCCGATATGGGCATCAGCGGGGCGAACTTCGGTGTCGCCTCGACCGGGATGATCTCGATCACCGAAAACGAGGGCAACGCCCGCCTCACCACCGCCCTCCCGCGCATCCATGTCGCCATTATGGGGATCGAGAAAATCGTGCCCCGCATGTCGGACCTCGCCCTCTTCCTGCCCATGCTGGCGACCGCCGGGGCGGGTCAGGCCCTCACCTGCTACAACACGCTCTTCGCCGGCCCGCGCCAGCCCGGCGAGACCGACGGCCCCGAACAATTCCACGTCATCCTGCTCGACAACCGCCGCACCGCCCTGCTGGCCGATCCCGAGCAACGCGACGCCCTCCATTGCATCCGCTGCGGGGCCTGCCTCAATGTCTGCCCGATTTTCAAAAATGTCGGCGGCCATTCCTACGGCACCACCTATCAGGGCCCGATCGGATCGGTCATCACGCCCCACCTGCGCGGACTCCAAAGCTGGAAGCACCTCTCCGGCGCAAGCTCGCTCTGCGGAGCCTGCACCGAAGCGTGCCCGGTCAAAATCGACCTCCACCACCACCTCCTCCAAAACCGCCGCAACGCCGCCGCCCAGAAACCGCTCTGGTATGAGCGCCTCGCCTTCGCCGGTTTCCAGTTCCTAATGCGCAACCCGGCCCTCTACGCGCTTTCGCTCAAACTCGGCCGCCTCGGCCAGATCTTCCACCCGCTCGTCAACGGCTCCCCCCTCGACCCCGCGCGCGCATGGACCTCCAGCCGCTCCCTCCCTAAACTCGCCCCCCGAAGCTTCCGCGAAAAATGGAAAGCCCGCGCCAAATGAACGGCCGCGAAACCATCCTCGCCCGCATCCGCGAGGCACTCAAAGCTCCCGCCCCGCACCCGGCCTCGCATGGAGCCCACGCACCGCACGGAGCCGCGTCCGAACACGGTCCCGATGCCTTCCGCCACTGGCTGCCGCCCGTCGGCGATTCACCCGACGACCGCCTCGCCCTCTTCGCAAAAAATTCCGAGGCCCTCAAAACCACCTTCGTCGTATGCGAATCCCCCGCCGCCGCCGCCGCCCATGCCACGCGCATCGCCTCCGCCGAAGCATGGAAAAAAGTGGCCGCCCACCGCTCGCCGCTTGTCGAGTCGGTCCTCGGTGATTTTCCCGATGTCCTCTTCACCGATGGCGGCTTCGAAACCGCCGCCCTCGAAGCCTGCGACGCCGGCTTCACCACCTGCGAATGCCTTGTCGCCCAGACCGGCTCGGCCCTCGTGAGTTCCCGCGACAACGGCGGACGCGCGCTCTCGGTCCTCCCGCCCCACCACATCATCGTCGCCACCCGCTCGCAGCTTCTCCCCGACCTCTCCGCCGCCTTCGAATTGGTGGAATCCAAATACGGCGGCAACTTCCCGAGCATGCTCTCGTTCATCACCGGCCCCAGCCGCACCGGCGATATCGAGCGCATCCTCGTCCTCGGAGCCCACGGCCCCAAAAACCTCACCATCCTCCTGCTGCCCTGACCCCGCTCCGGCGACGCCGGTGGGTTTCCGACGGCCTCGTCTATCGAGCGTTTGCTAAATTCCGGAATGGAATCTCAAGCCCATCTTCTACACTTGCGAGGACGGCAAAATGGCAGGATCTCGTATTTAAGCGGGTTTCCGGGCCGCTAGTGAGGGTCGAAGTGCAAAATGTAGTGCAACTTCTCATTTCACCAAGCTATTTTATCTCGCTTTAGAGGCTGATCTGCGTATTTCTGCGTGGAGTCCACAACTCCCACGATGTTTTTCCGCGTCAAACCGGCCAAAGGCTACCGATACCTCCAAATCGCCAGAAGCGTGCGCCGCGGCAAGACAGTCCGACAGGAGATCATTGCCACACTGGGCCGCCTGGACGTTCTTCAGGAAAGTGGACAGCTTGACAGCCTGTTGCGCAGCGGACTGCGCTTCGCCCGCAAAATCAAAGTCCTGGATGCTCTCGCAGCCGGGGAAACCGAACCGGTCTCCATCAACAAGATTGGTCCGGACCTTGTTTTCGGCCGGCTCTGGCAATCGACCGGGTTGCGGGAGATCCTGGCCGCACTGGCATCCAAGCGCAAACACGGCTTCGATCTGGAACGGGGGGTGTATTTGACCGTGCTCCACCGGCTCTTCGCCAGCGGCAGTGACCGGGCCGCAGAAGTTTGGAAAGAAAACTACCGCATTCCGGGAGCCGAATCCCTCTGCCTGCACCAACTTTACCGCACCATGGGTTGGCTGGGTGAAGAAATCGGCGAAGGGTTGATGGGTTCCCCGCGCTGCACGAAGGACCTCATCGAGGAGGCTCTCTTTGATCGCGGGCGGGATCTTTTCAGCGAAGTGGGACTGGTGTTTTTCGACACGACCTCGATCTATTTTGAGGGCCAGGGTGGGGAAAGCATCGGGCAATACGGCCACAGCAAGGACCACCGCCCCGACCTTCGCCAGATGATTGTGGGCATCGCTTTGGATGTCGAAGGCCGACCGATCTGTTGCGAGATGTGGCCGGGGAACACAACGGATGTCAAAAGCCTCATTCCCGTCATCAAGCGCATGAGGGAAAAGTTCCGTGTGCGCGAGATTTGCGTGGTGGCCGACCGGGGCTTTGTCAGCGATGCCACCATCCAAGCCATGGAGGCGATGGATCCGGCGGTTCACTATGTGATCGGGGTGCGGATGCGCCGCAGCAAAGAAGTCGGGGAATTGGTGCTGCGGGACAAGTTGTCGGCCTGGCAGGAAGTCACCCCGGAAAGGACGTGGAGCAAGGATCCGGCACCGCTCAAAGTCAAGGAAGTCGAAGTGGAGGGCCGGCGCTATGTTGTCTGTCTGAACGAGGAGGAGCGCCGCAAGGACGCCCACGACCGGGAGGCGATCCTGGAGTCGCTGCGCAAAGCCCTCAAAGGCGGCGACAAGAGTCTGGTGGGCAACAAGGGCTTCCGGCGCTTCCTCAAAAGCCGGGGTGCCGGGCATTTTGCCATTGATGAGCAGCAAGTGCGGGCCGACGCGCTTTACGACGGGCTCTTCGTGCTGCGAACAGACACTGATCACGATGCGGAAACGGTGGCCAAGATCTACAAGACCCTATGGATGGTCGAAGACACGTTCCGCACGGCCAAAAGCATCCTCGATACCCGTCCGATCTACCACAAATGTGACGAAACGATCCGGGGACATGTCTTTTGCTCGTTTTTGGCGTTGTGCCTGAAGCGCGAACTCGAACTGCGCTTGGAAACAAAAGGCCTGAAGGCCGAATGGGGGGAGATCATCCGGGGTCTCGACAATCTTCAGCAGGTCGAACTGATCCTGCAAGGCAGCACGTTCCTGCTCCGCAACGAACTAACCGGTAATGCCTCTCAAGCTATCAGGGCCGCTGAGGTCGCCGTTCCCCCTGTCTTGGTGGAAGTCCACTCTTGATTAAAGTTCCAGCGGCGGAAATGTAGTGCCAACGATTTTTTTGGCGTCGCAAGTCATTGCCCATCAGTTCTTGCGGTTTTGGAAGTGTAGAAGATGGGTCAAGCAAAGGTCGCAAAGGCGTGGATTTTACACAAGATTGCTTGGGCACCTTCGGGGTGAAAGGGTCTTTTGTTCCAACTCTCAGCGTCTCAGCGTCTCAGCGTCTCAGCGCGAGTCTCTTCTGCCCCATTTTCCATTTTAGGTTCACTTGCGCGTCATCGCGTGAGACATGGACATGCGCCGGTTCTGCTTGCTCTGCCACAAAAATTTTCACCGAGTATCCCTTCTCTCTCATGATCGTCGGCATGCCGGTATCCAGCCACCTCGGGTGCATTCACACAACGAGAAATTTTTTTTGTCCCGGTTTTGCCTCAACTGCGTTCGGGAATTCGTTTTTCAAGATAGATCCGCCACGAAAAAGTCCGCGCTCCGCGCGAAGCCCTGTAGCGGAACAGCGATAGCCGTTTCGGACGGGGGAGGCGGCCCTCTATTGACGCATCATCGGAACAAAGCGAGGGACGCCGAGAGACCGCCACCCGGCGCCCCCCCCGCATCGTTCCAGGGACCCCGCTCCGCCGGGGTCCGAAGAATCCGCCCTTGCTCGTCCAATGCCGAAAAAATCGCACGACGAAAGCCCGCCATCCCCCGAAAAAAATGGTAGGGTCGGCGCTCCGCCGCCGACCGACTTTTCGCCGGTCCGCCCTTCGTTACCTCCTGCAAAAATCCTCCGTTCGGCACGGATTCCGGAACAATACGACGGCCCCCGGCGGAGCGGCGGCCCTACCGATTTTGGGAAATTTCCCCCACATCCTTTCGCGCCTTCCGCGGGCCAATCCCAGGTTTGGAGGGTTCCGTTCCGTCGGAACCGAAACCCGGCTCACACGGAGGATCGCCCTCCCGACACGGAGGTCGTCCTCCAGACCCGGAGGTTCGCTTTCTCACCTGGCGGGTGAGGCTTTGGACGCTTCGCTCTTTCTTTCGGAAAGCCTTTCTCCCTTCGGTTGGCTGTATTCGGGCTACATGTCCCAGAGACGGGAGAGCGGGATCGCGAGGATGCGGGGATCACCCGTCGGCAGCGTGCTGATCCCGCCATACAAGATAGCGCCTCCGCGAAAGCGCGGGCCCGCGATTTCGGCCAGGCGCCGGAGCCCGCGGCCATCGGAAGACCCTGTCGTGGCCGCAGCCTTGACCTCGAACCCCCAGATTTCCTTACCCCGGGTGACCACCACATCCACCTCGACTTGGTCTTTATCGCGGTAGTGCCAAAAACAAAGATCGGGGTCGGTCCACCCTGCCTGGGCGACGAGTTGCTGCAAAACAAAGGACTCGAGCAGGCATCCGAAGCGGTCCCGCCGCAGATTCCAGTCCTGCTCGCGCAATCCAGCCAGGGTTGCCGCAAGGCCCGTATCAATCAGGTGGGTCTTGGATGCCTTGATGAGGCGCTTGGCTCCGGAACGATGCCACGCCGGCAGAGTGCGGAGCAGGAAAAGTCGTTCGAGGATGGCAAGGTAATGCTCAACGGTCTTCCGGTCGTGGCCGAGGTCGCCTCCGAGGCCCGAGACATTGAGCAGTGCCGCCGTGCGATGGGAGAGCACCTCCAGCAGGCGGGAGACCTCGCGGGCGTCACGGACCCGCGCGATTTGCGAGATGTCGCGGGCGATGATCGATGCAAGGTAATTTCGATGCCATCGGACGGCCCCCGCAGGCGTCCGCCCGAAAGGCTCCGGATATCCTCCCGCCACGATGCGCGCCGGGAGGCCGGCAATCGGAAGCTCGTCTCCACCCACGATGGTCGGTCGGATTTCCCCGCGCAAAAATGCTTCGAGAAACCCGCCGGGCCGGCGTTCCTTCTCCGCCTCGCAGAGCGGCTGCAGATGCAGGACCTCCATGCGGCCGGCGAGCGATTCGCTGAGCTGGGGAAGCAGCAGAAGGTTCGCAGACCCGGTCAGAAGAAAACGACCCGCGCGACGGTCGTTATCGACCGAGACTTTGATGGCGCGAAGTAGCGCGGGCGCAAGCGGCACTTCAGCAATGGTCACCGGATCCGGAAGGGCACCCACAAACCCGGCGGGATCCTGCCTCGCCGTTCGTAGCAGATTCTCCTCGTCGAGGCTCACATACGCTCGCGGCAGAGTTCGGACCAGCGTCGTCTTCCCGCTTTGCCGGGGACCGAGCAGGCAAACAACCGGGGTTTCGCTCAGTGCCCGGACAAGGGCCGCGCTCAGATGGCGGGGAAAAAAGGCAGGAGAATTGATTGCGTCCATGTGGGGAACTCTATCGCGTCTATTTGCTGTGTGTCAATTCGTCCATTTGCGGAATAATGACCGACGGAAACTGCGAACATCCCGCAGCAGCCCGACCCATGCCGCGCCGCTCCGCGCGGAATTTCGGGCCTTGCCCGCCTCAGAAACAATGGAGGGTTCCGCTCCGTCGGAACCCATTCTTCCCATGCCGACCGGACTCCCCCACGCCCGGCCCCGGACAGATTTTGAACAGAAGAAAACAGAGAAAAGCCAGCCGCCCCCACAGCCCTATACGCCGGGGTCCGAAAAATCCGCCCTCACGCGCCCGATGCAGGAAATGTGGAACAGCAAGCAACCGCCATCCACCTCCGAAAAAATTGGTAGGGTCGGCGCTCCGCCGCCGACCGACTTCCCGCCCCCAAGCCATTTTGAATAGAAGAAAACGCGTCCCAGCGCCCGTCTCTTCTGCCCCATTTTCTTCTCTCGGGTAAACCCCGCTCCCGAAGGGGGCATAAATTTTTGACAGTTGCAACGCTGGGAGCGGAGTGGGCCGGGCTCTCCATTTCAGGATTCACAGGATTGAGGATGCCAGAGGCGACCGCCCCTGGAAGCCTCCCGCCTCTGCTCGTGACTTTCGTGGTTCCCCCCTTTCAGCATTTCAGCATTTTCTCTCTCCCTCCTGAAAATTCTGAAAATTCTGTAAATTCTGTCCACCCCCTCCTCCCCCTTTTCGCTCGACATCCTCCCATCCGCCCGGAACATCCCCCTCATGCTCATCGCCAACCCGATTTACGATTCGGTTTTCAAATATCTTATGGAAGACCTGCGTGTTGCGAGGGTGATCCTGCAGACGATCATCGGCCAGGGCATCGAGAGCCTTGAAGTAACCCCGCGCGAGCGCACCGCCCAGGTTGCCTCGCTTGGGATCAGCGTCTTCCGGCTCGACTTCTCCGCGGTCGTGCTCACCGCCGAGGGCGGACGCAAAAACGTGCTCATCGAGCTCCAGAAAGCCGACGGCGGGGGCGACATCCGGCGGTTCCGCCGCTACCTTGCCGAGAACTACTACGCCGAGGCCCCCTCGCACCTCGGCGCATCGGCGCTCCGCGAAGATCCCCCGCACCCTGCGGAGCCGGTGTTGCCGATCATTACGATCTATATTCTCGAAAACGAAAAAGCCCTCGCCGAAGCCAAGGCACGCGAGGATGACGAGCGCCGACAGAAAGAACACGCCTTGGCCGAACTCGCCCGACTCAAGGAAGAACTGGCCAAACACAAATTGAATGCCCCGCCCTCGCCGACAGCCTGAAGAGCAGACAGAATTAACAGAATTAACAGAATTGCCTCCCTCTCTCCTCCCTCGAAAATTCTGTAAATTCTGGAAATTCTGTCCACCACCTCCTTCCCACCCCACCCTCCGCCATCAATCGGCAATCGACATGCAACGCAGCCCGCAGGGCGAGGACCGGGCTTTCCATCCGCAATCGGCAATCGGCAATCGGCAATCGGCAATCCAAAATCCAAAATCCAAAATCCAAAATCCAAAATCCAAAATCCAAAATCCAAAATCCAAAATCCAAAATCCAAAATCCAAAATCCAAAATCCAAAATTTCGTTTCAATGCAACGGTGCACTATGTGCAGAAAAGGCGCAGCGGGTTTTCTGCTTTTGCGGCAGAAATCTTCTTAGAATATTGAACAGGAATGTTCTATGATAAACAACGACCCCGAGAATTCTGCGAGCGGCGGGTTGAACATCGGATGATTTGGGCGGTTTAAAAATCGGATGGCAAAAAGGGGGGATTTTCGCAAAGCGGGGCGGCGGGTTTTCAGCCTTCGATGCG